>Ga0307929_1000012_pt1 | contig 192531 bp, 183 predicted proteins | sample AceLakmetage1330_FD_203160 | JGI IMG/M metagenome (GOLD analysis project Ga0307929, IMG submission 203160) | Saline water microbial communities from Ace Lake, Antarctica - #1330 | ecosystem: Environmental > Aquatic > Non-marine Saline and Alkaline > Saline | place: Antarctica: Ace Lake...
TTAGCTTTTCCCTTGAGTATTTTTTCTTCAGCAACAGCTTCTTGCTGTTTTGCTATTTCTTGTTTCTTTAGAGCAATTTTAACTTGCTTCTTTTGCTTAGCTTCTTTTTTAGCTGCTTCTTTTTCTGAAGCAATTGCCTTGCGAGCTTGCTTTCTTTCTAACTGTAAAGATGCTCGTGCTTGGTTTTGCTCTTCAACAACAGCTAACCTATCTTGACGGCTGGGAATCTTGTGTTGTAAATATTTTGTAGCTCCGCGGTTTTCAGAGTCAACACTTAACAGTTGATTAAAAATACTTACTGCTTCTTCAAGATTATCCTGGTTATAAGCCTGGACACCTTGTTTGTAAAGTTCGTTAGCTTTTCCCTTGAGTATTTTTTCTTCAGCAACAGCTTCTTGCTGTTTTGCTATTTCTTGTTTCTTTAGAGCAATTTTAACTTGCTTCTTTTGCTTAGCTTCTTTTTTAGCTGCTTCTTTTTCTGCTTGTTGCATTTTTTTATTTTCTTTCTGCAACAGCCTTAGCTCATTCTGAGCTTTTTTACGTTCATTGATTAATTCTTGACGTGCTTGGTCCTGCTCTATTCTTTCCTGCTTGCGCTCAGAGATTAACCTAATTTTACTACGACGGGCAGGTATACGTTTGTTTATATAGGTAAGAGCAGCTTGATTATCGGGGTCAAGCCGTAAAATCACATTAAAGATATCTCGAGCATCATCTAAATCATCAGCAGAATAACAAACCCTAGCTTCCTTATAAAGTCCATTAATCTTTTGTTGGAGTACTTGTGAATATTGCTCTTGGGAAAAAGCAAAAGACATACTGCCAGTCAAGAACAACACAACAAAAAAAGCACCAAGATACATTTTTATGTTCTTGGTGCTTACTTTTAGAATACGTTTTGGTTTCTGCTTATTCATTGATATTTTGCGAATAAAATATTTTTATAAATGACATTGACACTATATAACGACATAAACTTTCTGTCAAGTTTTTTAGAAAAATATTTTTTATACTTTTAGAAGCTAACTACCGGATAGCATCGTCCTTTCTTAATAGAAAATGCGCTTCTTTAAGTTTTTCTAATTTTGAATAAAATTCCCCTATCAGCCAATAGGCTTTCTTGGGTTTTAGATCTGCATCCACTAATCCAAAATATTCTTCGTTAGCTACATCATCCGGATGCCCGCCGGATAAATAAAATCCTTCGCTGTTATACTCCATGTAGCTTTCGCGTTCCAGAAAAGAATAATAATCAATAAGCCCCCCTAAGCCTAAATGATAAGAACCAACTTTATATAGGGTGTCACTGAATGAATGGATTAGTCCTCCCAGACAATAGCCCTCAGAATTAAGAGCGCTTAACTGCGGAACAATCTCCTCCCACAATTTGATATCCACGACTGCCTGAATTTCTTCATTAGCTTTTCCTTTACAGCTATCAGCCTTGTTTCCGTCAACTAACCGATAGCTAGTAGTTTGAAAAGAATCTGTACCAAACTCACTAAAATAAAAAGGCTTATTACTGCAGGTAGACCACTCCTGAAATAAACTGCCAAAGCTATCTCCCCGATAAACATTTAAACCCCAAACATCAACTTCCGAGCAAACCTTCAAAACCCAACTTATTCTATTTTTAGAATCCTCATCAACAAATCGATCACCCAAGCAAGACGACACCGGATGATTAGGATCTATTTTTTTTATTTGTTTAGCAACAAAGTTAGTCGCCAAGGCCGCCTCGTCTACAGTTTTATACCCCCAATACTTATGGTAATCAAGGTTCCACTCATTGCCAATCGACCACATCAAAACAGATGGATGATCTTTGCAGAATCGAACAATTTTTAAATAACGCCGGCTATCAATCTCCTCTCTTGAGGAGGCAACAGTCATGATCACCATTATTCCGTTTTTTTGAAATTCATCTAGTATCTGAATGTAGTCCTTTTTGTTGTCCCCAAAATCGCTATACACCCTAACAGTATTTACGCCCATCTCTTTCATTAATGTAATGTCCCTCTTGTAATATTTTATGTGCTGCTTTCTAAGCCAAGAAACAAAAATTTCATGCCCTTGAGGCTTACGTCCCGGCCAATCAAAAAAGAATCCATAAGATACAATTTCTCGCTCAAAAGAAATATTAACACCTTCTCTTGGAGCACGGGTTGCTGGCGACCAAGTAACTCCCTGAATAATGTACGGCCGCCCATTCGACAACGATCCATCCTCTAATAGCTTCTCAACAATTAGCTCCCGATTATTAAGGTAAACATTATTTGCCAGGCAAGGTGCAAGACAAGCTGTACTGGTATTTAAAATAAAAAAATATCCAAGCCAGAATCCAACAAGTAAGATTTTTCGAAATGATTGGCTAATAACTAACTGCACGCGCTTCAGATTATTCTATATAAGCTTTAATGATTTTCTGTTCATCTGAAGGGCGGTCTGAAGAACCAGCAGGTGAATTTTCAATTTTTTGAACCACATCATACCCGGAAACAACTTCACCGAAAATAGTGTGTTTTGAGTTTAACCAAGGTGTTGCAGCGGTTGTAATAAAAAATTGGCTGCCATTAGTTCCCGGCCCAGCATTTGCCATCGCCAGGATACCAGGCTTATTAAACTGAGCTTGAGCAGAAACTTCATCTTCAAACGGCGCATTCCAAATTGAAGCGCCACCTCTACCAGTTCCAGTAGGATCTCCACATTGAATCATGAAATTTTTAATAACCCGATGAAATATTATCCCATCGTAATAACCACTTTCAATTAGCTTGGTAAAATTTTCACAAGCTTTGGGAGCTATCTCCGGTTTTAACTCAATTTTAATTATTCCTTGATTAGTTTCTAATACCGCCATGTTTTTTCCTCCATTATTATTTTGCGCGCATCCATTGATACATAATGCACATAGTATAAATAAAAATACTAACGTTCTTTTCATCTTTTACCCCCTCATCTTTTCCCAAACAAAAATAATAAATTTTCCGAGAAACCAAATAGCAAATACACCCAGCACGATCATAATTATCAGCCGAGCAAAAAAAGCCAACACAATCAATAACGGAAATAATAAAATCCCTACACCGGCTAAAACAAGTACAGCAGCCAAAAATATTAATCCAACAAAAAACTCTTTCATAGTTTTAGATTTCAGTTTTATCCACTAGTTTTCGATAGTACACAACACACTCCTCGCAAGTCGGCTCTTTGTCCTGCCAATGTGAATGATCTTTTCTAATTAAGTTTATTAAATACTCCTCAGCTTTAGCATGCTCTAGTGAATGTTCTTCGTGAATCATCCGTCCACAAATCTGACATTTATATTTTCCTTTCGCTGAGCTGTTACATTCCTTATCTTGGCTACTGCACTCTTCAGAAACACTATTATCGCAACATGAAGTTTTATCATTGTTACTACTCGAAAGAAATTGTTTCATCTTTTTTAAAAATCCTATTTTCTTTTCCATTGTCCTCCTTGGTTAATAACTTATTTTGTGTAATTATACCAAAAAAAGGCTAAATTACAATTACCGAATATCTATTACTTTTTCCTTCTACCTAAACCTGCCTAAAAATATATACTTCAGGCAAAAAAATCGCCAATAAAGAAAAACTAAACTAAAACTTGTTTGAAACACTACTTTCACCCAACTTAATATTTTTAGAAATAAGCCAAGATGATATTCTTTCGGTACCCACTTGAGAGTAACTACCTAATAATTAAGGTACGCTAATGGAGGTGCAGCTAAAAATGCCAATATTGTTGCTAAATTAACCGTTGTTTTTATGCCGTTATAAAAACAGACCAACAATTAATAAAGTACTGTATTACCAAGATACCAAGAATAAGAAAATAAAGGCGACGATCATTTTTTTTTAGTTACCGAAACTAACAGCTCCAATGAATCCTTCAGCGTGCGAGTATACCCACCTAAAACAGCCTGCGAACCGCCAATTGCTGCGCCGGCAAATAACAACCCCAAGCCAAGGGTTTTGATTATTTCATTGAATGCAGAATTAAGATTTATCTAATTATATATATAGGTAAGAACAAATGTTTTACACCTTAAGAACACGAGTAAAATTTCATAAGTATAAATTAAATAATGCCACCTAAATATTCTAGTAAATTTACCTTAATCGGCATAAAATAAACACTACCAGAAAAAGCTTTTACCGCCTCTAACATGTTAATGGCAAACTGACGATTCCAGTCTAGGCTTGGAAGAAAATCTACAGGAAAGTTTACTTTATTGTTCTTTTCCCAGTATTGCTGAGATTTTTGACTAATAACCGGCGATACACCCCAAAATATTTCTGTGTTTTTTATTTTCTTAGCATACATTTCCATAAGCTTTAGATCAAAAAACGGCTGAGTAAAAAACCCGCTAGCGCCGACATCAATTTTCTCCTGTGCATAATCACACTCCATAGAAAAATCCTGACGATATTGATCTACAGCAGCGTAGACTTTAACATCTGGAATTTCCTGTTTAAATTTCTTGATCAAATCAATTGAGCTACAAAACGAAACACCATTCGGCTTTAAGTCAACATGATCACCTAGAACAACCAACACCTCCCGAATATTATTAGCGGCAAGAAAGTCCTTGAAGGGAAGTGGTTGATTTTTAGGCATTGCGCCAGCACGAATGTGCGGAATCGCCTTAGAAAAAAATCTTCGAACAAACTCGCAACACTCCAAGCTACGCATCTCATAGCGAAGAATATCCGGAATATTAATTGTCTCAACAGCCGGAAAGTTCTTTCTGACTGATTCCAACTCTTGGAAAAATAATCCCGCTGAACGTGGAACAAGCTCAATAGAAATTCTTTTCATGCGAACTATTTCTTCACCTCACCCATTAACGCTTTTTCCAAGGCTACCCGCAGGCGGTTAACTTCTGCCCGGGGAAGACGAAACTGAGAACGAAGCATTGGCGTTGAAATCGTAAACTCAAATAAATTATTATTTTTCGGAACCCGCTGGATACTGACGTTCATGGAAACTTTTGCCATAGACTACCTCCTGAACACAAAATTATTATCATTTTAACCATTATTATCTATTACGAAAATTCACTATAGATCCGTCCGAAATCAATTTGACCGATAATCTTACCTTTGTACTCAGAAGCAAGATTGCTGCAAGCTTCTTTCAAATCATCGCTTTGAGCACCATTTTTTAACGCAAGATAAGACTCTAGAAAAGCAGCTAACTTATCAACCGCTTTAATCATTTTCCCGTCTCTTGAGGGAATATCTCTAAATTCATCTTCAGTAAATTTCTTCATCTGGTTGTGCCAATAATCCGGAATCAATTTATATATTCTTTTCTCCATTTCCTGTCGCTCGTAACCTTGAATTAGTTCCCGCAAACCTTCTACGGAACCTTTAACCGGGTTGATTACATCACGGGTCAAAACTTCCGGCAAGTCATGAAACAAGCCGGTAAAGTAATTATTGAATACTCTTTGAGTATCAGCACCAGCTTCCAAAGAAAACAAGTAAGAAAGTATCGCCACAATTAGCATATGTCCTAAAACAGAGGTCTTGGGTACACGATGCAGATGGCTCCAACGAATTTGAAACCTCAACTGGCCGCAGATATTCACAAAATCTTGTAAATTAGAAGAAGAAAGTAGAATCTGCATACTATTTAAATCGTGATATCTTTTTTCTTTAAACTCTAAATCACTGCGAATATCTTCAACTAAATAACCCTCGGGATTCATCCTTTGAATAATGTTGAACTCCCACTTAGTTGCATAAAAATGTGCAGCACTGATAATTCTTCTGTTTATATTCCGCTTGGGTTCAGAAAGATAGCTTTTGAAACGTCGACAAAAGTCTTCGCCTAATGGGGCGATAACATTCTTTATTCTTTTGTAAGCCCACTCATTTAAAAGAGAATACTTTTCTTTGTCTTCTTTTATCCGATGAAACAATGGAGGCTTTAGGTCGGTAAGCACTATCCTTTGCAAAAATTCAAAGAATCCAAATTCAATTACTTCTACCCAATTAAAGCCTTCTGTTCTAGCATTTTCCTCGCACTTACCCAGACAATAGGCGATTATCATTTTATGCGCCTGTTTATCCAACTCTGTCATCTCGACTACTCGGATTTGATCATTCCAACGCTGCATGCTTGCAGCTTCATAAATTTTTAGTAGTAATTCCTTCTTAACCATTGGACATAATTTTAATTTTGTATCTACTCTTCGGTATCTAAATTATACCATCTAACTAGATATTTAAAACTACTTCTTAAAATGCGAGTTTTAGTCTTGTTTTAAACAGAATAGTAAAGCGATGATTAATACTTTCTTAGTTATTATTCTTTTTAACTGTTGAATGTCCAAAAAATTTAATAGCAAAATCATCAATAATCGCATAAATGCAAGGCAATGCGATTAAGGTCAGTACAGTCGCACATATAATTCCCCAAACAATTGTTAAGGCCATCGGCCGCAAAAAAGGATCACCTCCACCAATACCGTATGCTGTAGGAGTTAGCCCTAAAGCCGTCGTAATTGTTGTTAGTAACACCGGACGGAGACGTAATCGTCCAGCTTCAACTATTGATTGATGCCTATTAACTCCCTGACGACGAAGATGATTAATGAACTCTACCAAAACTATAGAATCGTTCACGACAATTCCTGTTAATCCCACGGCCCCCATAAACATAAAAAATCCAATTGGAAAACCATGAAAAAAAAACGCCCAAATAACTCCAATTAACCCAAACGGAATAGCCATCATCACAACCAATGGCTGAACTAACGAATTAAAATTAGCGGCCAGAATTAAAAAAATCATAAATAGCGCCAAAACAAAAGCGTTCCCAAAACTTTTCATTGACTTAGTATTTTCTTCCTGCTCTCCCCCGTATTTTATACTGTAACCGGGATACTGCTCAGCAATGTTTTCAAATTTTCCTTCCAAAAGTTTATTGGCTTCCACAGAAGTAATTTGCTGCACATCAACATCAGCCCTAACAGTAATCACTCTCTTTCCGTCTAGATGTTTAATCCTGGCTAAAGACCTACCATCTTCTAATCTGGCTACATTACCTAACGAAATAAGATTACCAAATTTATTAGGAATTAGTATCTTTTTAAAAGCTTCTCGTGTTGTACGATAATTTTCCGGAAAACGAACCAAAACATCAATTTCCTCCTCAGCTTTAACTGGCTTGATGGATGTCGCCACGCCACCTCGAAACGCATTACGAATACTTACAGCTATCTCTTCAACTGTAAGAAAAGCCTGAGCAGCTTTATCGTCATCAATAATCACTCTAATTTCTCCAATGCCTGTTTCGTAGTCAGAAACAACATCAGAGACACCTTGTAAATTCCTTAAAAATTCAGAAATTTGTTTAGAGATTATCTCCAACACAGAAAATTTTTCTCCTCTTATCTGAACAGCAATTGGCTTTCCGACCGGCGGTCCAGCTTGCGGCTTTTCAAAATAAATTTTCTCGAATCCTTTAACGTCCTTTGTTGTTTTTCGAAAATCATTAATTATCTGACTAACCTTTTTTTTACGCTTTGAATAAGGAGTAAGGTAAACGACTACTTGAGCGATATGGCTGCCAGACTTTCCGTATGGATCAAACTGCCACGTATCTCCTGACGATCCTATTTGAGTGGTATAAGACTCTACTTGATTCTCGGGTAACAAACTTACTTTCTCTTCAATCTGGCCGATTAAATCGTCAACCGCATATAAATTACTCCCTACTGGAGCTTCAACATGGATACTAAATTCTTCAATGCCCTCTTCTGAACCAAATAATACATGTGGCATGTTAGCGGCAAGAATAATAGTTGCGATAAATACTAATACCAACCCTAAAAATACCCAATAACGATTGTTTAAGGCTCCTCCGACAATTTTTGTGTACCCACTTATTACCTTTTTAAACCAAGGCAAATCTTTACGCGATTTAAAATTCTTATCTGTTCGAATAAAATCAGCAAAATGCGAAGGTAAAATTATCAAAGCTTCAAATAAAGAACACAATAGAGCAATAATTACCACCAGAGGTATACCCCAGATAAATTTGCCTAGCATCCCCTCCATAAACAAAAGAGGACTAAACGCAGCAATTGTAGTAATAATGGTAGTAGTAACCGGCTTGACTACTTCTTGCGTTCCAGCGATTGCCGCCTCTTTTGGACTTAACCCTTGCTCTAAATAGCGAGTACAATTCTCCGCAACTATAATTCCGTCATCAACTAACATTCCCAAGACTATAATCAGCCCGAACATAGTAACTAAATTAATGCTTATACCTAGCAGCCCCATAATCGTGATGGTCGCACAAAAAGCAATTGGCAAACCTAACGTCGTCAGTAATGCAACTCGAAACTTTAAAAAAACCATTAACACCACACAAACTAAAAAAATCCCGATCATCGCGTTATTTTTTAATACACCCAAACGCCGTTTAATATAGAAGGAAACATCATTTATGTACGACACCTTTAGTTTGCTGTCAGCATTCTTTAAAAACTTTTCTGTTTTTTCTTTTACTGCATCCACTATTCCTATCGCATCGCCACTGGATCGCTTTATAACAATCAAATTAATCGAGCGGGTCCCCATACTTTTATTTATAGTAGTCTCATCTTCAAAAGAAAACCGCACGTCTGCTACATCCTTAATCCGCAACCAATTGCCCACTTCGTTAGCCCTAATTACCACATTTCCAATTTCCTCTGTAGTGTGAAATTCACCACTAGTACGAATATTGAATTCCTCTGGTCCTCTTAATTTCCCTCCGGGTAAATTAGCATTTTTTCTGCTTAAAGCATTCATCACCTCTTTCAGGCTCAAGTGTGTCTCAAAAAGCTTATCAGGGTTAACTTCAACCCACACTTCCCGATCACGAAAACCACTACGTGAAATCTTGGAAACACCAGGAATATCCTCTAACAAATCTTCTAAATTCTCTGCATACCCCTGAAGTTTAATTTCCGTTAAATCTCCGCTTAGCGCAACCTGGACAACCGGCATCTCTCCTGATGTTATCTCAGTAACCACTGGATCATCTTCTACACCCTTGGGTAAATTTTTGACCCTATCTACAGCTTTTTGAATATCACTGATGACTTTTCGTTTATTTTTAGCGTCCTGGCTTAAATCAACAACGATAGTAGAAACACCTTCTAAAGAAGTAGAAACCATTTCTTCTGTTTCATCAACCCCTTTCAATTCTTTTTCCAAAGGAACAGTAACCAGCTTCTCCATTTCTTCAGGCGAAGCCCCTGGATAAACAGCACTAATAACCACACTGTCATAAGAAACATCGGGAAATGCTTCACGACGAATTTTATACACATAAAAGGTAGAAAAGCCAGCAATCAAGATGAACAAGGATATCAAATTTATCAATAACGAATGTTTAACAGAAAATTCTGAAATTTTCATAGCGGCAGTGTCCAGTATTTATCTAACAATGAATTTTTAGCTAATTCCAATTCGGCCAAGCTTACCCGATACCGATAGCGATAAGTTGCTAATTTAAGCCGAGCATTTAGCAAGTCTTGTTCATAAGTAATCAGCGTATCTGAGTTAGAGCGCCCGTAATTAATTCGTTTTACCTGTTCAGCTAACTTCTCCGCATGTATCTCAACTGTAGACTGAAACAATTCAACTTGCTTTAACATTGTATTTACTTTGCTAACGCTATTGTTGATTTCTCGTAAAATATCCCGTTCAGTTTTTTTTAGCTCCAATAATAATTTTTGTTTGCTTAGACTTTCCTGCTCCAAAACCGATTTGGCCTCTCGGTTTTCCAGCGGGAACTTAAAACCAACTTTCACCAGAACTTCATCATTGCTGTTTTGGGATATATTTTCCCATGATTTACGGCGATCGCCAGATATATTGTTACGACTATATGTTGCTGTTAAATCAATCTGTGGCCATAAGGCATTTTTCTTAACAATAATTTCAATACCACTTTTCTTTAAATCATTCTCAATACGTTTATAGTCGCGACGATGGTTGATTGCACCTTCTAAAGACTTCGCTAAATTAACACTTTCTAAAACACAGACAAGAGTATCCTCTGCTTTAATATTTTGCGAAAAATATCCATTGTTAATTAGAAATAATAAATTATTTTTTTCTGTTTCCCGGGCTAACCCTGCTACCTCTACCTCACTTTTTCGGGCATACACCAACGCCTCTACTGCTAAAAAGTCACCCTTTTCCGCAAGGCCCAATGAATACTTTTCCTTGTAAACATTGTAAAGCTTGTTCGCCTGAATTAACATGTCTTTAGCAACCATAAGCTCCTTTGTTCTCAAGACGAATCCCCAATAAGCTACCTGGACATCAAACAAAGACTTTTCTATGTCATTTAGGGAAGTCAATTCAGAATTTTCAATATCAATTTTAGTTACTTTAACTTGAGAACGATCAGCTAAGCCGAAAAAGTTTCTCCCCAGTTCTTGAGTTAAACTTAATCCCGCTGAAGCTTCATTATATGGGCTGTTACTAACTGCATTGCTGTTTGTGCTATTGCGAGAATTGGCTATATCTAAGATAACTGTTGTTCCTGTAGAAAGTTTTTTTTCAATGCCCGTAGAATAAAATACTTCTTTTTCACGACTAGCAGAAGCAACAAGCGGACTCATTTGTTTATTAAGATCATACGAAGCCTCTGCTTTTAAAAAAGTATCAAAGATTGATTCTGCCTCGCCGAGAGAAGCCCGTTCAATGTAGGTATCAAATTTAGCAATCTGGATATCCAATGAATTGCTTAGCGCTAATTGCATTACTTCATCTAAAGAAAGCCAGATAGCCGCAATAACCTCACCAACATAATCGCTATCGACTCCAGAGGAACCTTGAAGGCTGTTTTCCTGATAAACATTCTGGGAATATACTAATTCCGGTTGCAGAATTATCATCCCTACCACCAAGATTGCTAAAAACATTACTAAACTATTTTTTTTTATTTCGTTCATCAAGAGTCTCTTTAACTTTGTTAATAATTTTTAAATAGATCTCCCTCTCCTGACTACTTAACCCCTTAAAGGCTTCTTCGATAAACTTTTTCCGAGTCTCCTTTATTCGGCCGACCGCTTTTACGCCTTGAGAGGTTATTGCGATATGCACAACCCGTCGATCCATCTTATCATAGGATCTTTTTACCATTTTTATTCCTACTAACCGTCCAACCAAGCCAGTTGCTGCCGGAAGGCTAACTCCTAAAGCTTTAGCAATCTCCTTCATTTTTAATGAACCGCTTCCTTTGAGTACATCTAAAGCGATATACTGCGGAAAAGTAATCCTGCCCTCAAGCAAAGCATCCGAATTATTACTAAGCACAGAAAACGAAAGTCGCATAATGTAAGGAATAATTGCCGAAAGCTCTTCAGCGAAGTTTGATACTGACAACTTCTTAGACATCGTTAACCTCCTTAATACTTAACCATGTTAACCATTAACTACGCAAAGTATACCCCACTCTTACCCAAATGTCAAGTTAGTTGCTAGTTAAAAAGATACTTACTATCGTGGATATCTTGAGGACATAAAAAAAGACTTTTTGTTAGTCCTGCATCGACAAAATATGTTTAAGGGCTATTTCTCCTATTACGTCTTATGCGCTGCTCTACTTTCCAGATAACAAAAAGGAAGAAGAAGAACAAAAATAAATATTTAGTGTATGAAAATTTAAATTTAGAATTAACCGGGTTAGCTGTCGACAAACAAGTAGAATTTAAAAAAATATGGGCAAAGTCATTATGGTAAAGTAGCTTCCAGCCCTTTTCCTTCCACATTATATTTTTCTTGTGAAAATAGTCATTTAGTAAGATTACAACCTTTGATTTTGCATACCTTGATACACAATCTTCTGTGGCTACCTCCCGAAATACAGAGCTAGAAGAAGGCCTTCCGGTTACCGCTGAAAAAATCTGGGCAATAAAGTTAGAGTTTGAAGAGATAATATCCATTTGTTGAGTATTCTTTCCGATAACATCTATTATCGGAGAATAATACTCTGGGAAAAAAAGGGAATTATAACTAATAGTATCTGCACTTGCTCCTGTTAGAAAATTATAGTATGTCGAATCATCTACACAAAGCTCTCTCTGATTTTCCTTAAAGCTGAGAGTCGAATTAAAGATAGATAGGTATCCTATAAAAAATACACATAGATAAAATGAATACTTTATGTTTTTTTTAATTAAAGCATCACTTATTTTTAAGAAAAGCAACACCGCAATAAGTGCCAGACCAATAACTCCTTGTCCTGAAAATAAACGGTAAGGATATTTAAAAAAAATAAACACGCTACCTGCCGTATACCCCACGCAAAGAGCATATAAAAAATTATTTTTAGTACATAGACAAAATAAGCCCACTATCCCAAATACAATAATAAAAATATTCACTACAATAAATTTTGCTCCAATTACTTGGCTGGTATTTACCCAATCTAAATATTTAAAGCAGTGCCAAAAAAAAGGTAATGCTAAACATATCCCCAAAAAGATAACTTTTAATGCTGAGCTTCTATACTCCTTATTCACCATGCTCAATGTTAAAAACGAACATAAAAATATCCACGGCATGCCTGCATGAGTATAAAAGGAAAGCGCCAGCAACAGCCCGGAAATAAAAATATTATTTTTTTTAATTAACATCCAGGAAAACAATCCAAAAATTATTGCTAAGCTAGCCGGAATATTTGCCGACACCGAAACATAAAAGGAAAAAAAACCGCTTAAAGCAAGAAGCGCAAAAAAAGCAAACTTAGAATTAATTATTCTTCTGGAAACATACCATAACGAGAAAAAAAATAATGGAATAATTGAAACTTCAGTAATCCTTAATGAATTAATTCCGCTAAGCCCGATTTTTTGCAAACACACTAAAATAAAATGATAAACAGGTGGATACATGTGCGGTCTACCCGCCGGAGCAAATGACCACCAATCCCATCCTACCCAACCACCAGATTCGATGAATGCATTAGCAACAGATAAATGGTAGTAAGCATCAATAAACTGAGGAAGGTAACTAAAACGCATTATCGAAAACAGGGAGAATAAAAGCATCAGCCATAGGCTAGATAGATCGAAATATCGGTCTTTATTCATTAATGCACTGGGTTTTAAATTGTTTGTTGTAATCTATACTATTTATCATTATACCTTATTGCAAACAACAATGGAACACTGCCTAGGAATAGATAGAAGCCACGAAATAATGAAAATTAGAATGGATATCTAAAAAAGATAATTGACAGCAGCTTTAACAAGCTTAAAATATAACCAATGGATAAAAAAATAACCACACGCATTGTTTTGTTACTCATCATTAATATTTTTGCCGCAAACTACCTTTACTCATTTGGTCAGCAGAAAAATCAATCTACATCGCAAAAAGCCCTACATTGGGAAATATTGGATGATTCGTCTATCCAGTGCACCCTCTGCCCCAGACGTTGTATCATGAACAAGGGGCAAAAAGGATTTTGCCGAGCCAGAAAAAACGCTGACGGAACGCTTGTGCTGCTAACTTACGCTAAGCCAGTAGCCACACATATTGACCCAATTGAAAAAAAACCGTTATTCCATGTTTTACCAGGAACTAAATCCTTTTCAATAGCCACGGCTGGTTGCAATTTAAGATGTAAATTCTGCCAAAATTGGGAGATTTCACAGCTTGATCCAGAAAAAGTAAATATAGCTTCAGTTTCCCCGCAGGAAATTGTAGATCGCGCGAAAAAAAGTAACACTAAAACAATTGCGTTTACCTATACCGAGCCAACAATATTCTATGAATATATGTTGGACATCGCAAAGTTAGCAACCACGCAAAAAATTAAGTGTGTAATGCACTCTGCTGGATACATTAACCCTGAGCCATTACGTCAAATCGCTAAGTATTTGACCGCCTGTAATATTGACCTTAAAGGGTTTAGCGAAGAATATTACGCTCGTTATTGCCAAGGTAGTTTAGCACCTGTATTAAACACCCTGAAGATACTTAAGGAAGAAAATGTTTGGATAGAAATAACTAACTTAATCGTTCCAGGAGGAAATGATAGTGATAAAAATATAACAGAACTTTGTGAATGGATCAAACAGAACCTTGGAGTAGATACTCCAATTCACTTTTCGCGATTCTTTCCTATGTACAGGTTAACCAATCTCTCTCCTACCCCTTTAACCAGCCTAACTCGGGCGCGAGACATTGCCCAAAAAGTCGGATTAAATTTTGTCTATATCGGAAATACTCCAATGCATATCGGTGAAAACACAAGCTGCCCACAATGCAATAAATTGCTCATAAAACGATTAGGATACACTGTTTTAGAGAATAACATAAAAGAAGGCCGATGCCCATATTGTAATTATAAAATCGCCGGAATCTGGGAATAAATCTACCTGTTATCGAGCTGCTTGAGGAATCATAATCTTGCACCACAGACTACTTATCCGTCAATACCACTGCTGTGAATAACAAAATTAAAATCAAAAGCATAATTAAACTATTGCAGAGACCAAAAAACGGAATAAGCAGGGCAGAGAAAAAAATTGTTCCCAAGAAAGCTCCTCCGGCATCAGCTGCATATAAAGATGCTGCTACAGTTTCTGTTTTGAAATTTCTTCTTATGGCTAATTGTATAAATAGCGGATAGGACGCTCCGGTAAGCGCTCCAGACAGAAACGAATAAGTATAAAAAATAAAGTCATAATGAAAGAACTCCTGGAAAAACTTTACGAAAAAAAATAAGCTAGCAGCTAACGCCACCCAGGCCAAATAAAAATATACCTGGTTTTTACTCTTTACCCAAAACTTATTAGCCGGCAAATTAAACCCCCAGGAACCAGAACCCAGACCCAACATGAATAATCCAATTAACACACCCGCCTTCTGAAAAAGAGCTCCGGAGTAAAGTTGAAAAAGAATAAAAATAATCGAGCTTAAACCGATAGACATAAACCCCACGAAACTCATTCTACAGATAATTTCTCGTTTTTTTCCCGAAAAGTTTAAAAGAAAAGCGAAAGATCCCCCTATTACGAAAATCACAATTATTATTGTTTTTATCTGTCGAATATTAATTCTTAAATCCGGATAAAATTTTGCTTGCTCTAACAACGAATAATATAAAAACCCCCGGAAATAAAAATCACGATTTATAGCAATTTCTTTATTAATCATTCCCTCAAAATAAACACGTCGAGAAGGATCAAGAAGATCTTTCAGATGATAGACAGTAAAATAATCAGTAGTAGTGCCAGAACGAATAAAATTTTCCACTAGATAATCTCTTGATAAAGCTTTTACGTTGTTAGCAATAACTATCATGGAATCTAGGGGCACCAAAAGCCTATATTTAAAAACTTCATCCAGAGTATTTACTATGCAAGAATCAAATTTCAAAATTCGCGGACCCAAGATATCTCTCTTTGCCGGAATATGAAAGCTAAAAAAGCCTTCAGCTGTTAGAATTTTTTTAACGAGTTCAAAAAATTCTAAGGAGAAATAACGGTTAAAGGCAAGACTAGAGGGAGGTGGCATATTCATAACTATAAAGTCGTATTTTTTATTTACATTCTTTATGTATTGCCGAGGATCATCAACAAGAAATGTAACTCTTGAGTCATCATTCTTGTAGAGCTTTCCTTTGCCTATGGATAAAAACGCTGGATTTATATCTAGACAATCAAGGGTAGATATTTTATACTTTAGGATTTCTTCAATCTGTCCACCATAGTAAGGACCGATGAACAAAACATTCTTTATTACAGCAGAAGCTGCAAAAGATGTGTGGATGAACTCTTCATTCCAGACATTGTCTTCACTGGAAGATACTAACGAGCCATTAACATATAAGGATTCAGTACCATATTTTTTGGCTAAAATAACCGGCCCGTATTCTGAGCCAATATTTTTAAGAATATCTGCACTCTGAAATTCTATCTTCGATACAATACGAAAGCTTAGAACAGAAACAATACCGAGTGCAATTAGCACAAAAACCGGCAATATTTTCTTTGTTTTCCTTAAATCCGAGGTTAAAAAAAGCAAGAGAGGCAAAAAAGTAAAAATAAATGGATTACAGTATCGGGAAAGAAAAAAAGTAAAAATAACTCCTCCGATAAAAAACCCAGTTGCCTCATAAATAAAAAAATTGGTAAAAATCTTAGGCGTATCAGTAATCTTATTTGAATAACTACGACTAATTATACAAAACAAGAAACCAGATAAAAACCCTAGGCCTCCAATAAGTAGTAACGCACTAAAAAGAACAAAGGCCAAACTAGATGCTTCGTAATAACTTAGTCCTACTAATGTTTTCCCTAAATGAATCCCAACAACAGAAAAACAAAAAACACCCGCCCAAGCAATCGGCAAAAAACCAGATAATAAAACAGACTTTTTCCTGGCAAAGATGCTCCCGAGAAAGCAGAAAGCAAGCCAAATTCCCGCTCCAGCAATGAACGAAAACTCATTTTTGGCGATAGAAAAAGTAAATTCTCGTAATACTACTAACTGAAATATTGAGCTTACCAGCCCTATAATAAAAAAGATAGACATAGACTTTTTTTGCACTTGTTTTATACTATTTTATAGTAAAAATGAAAGAAAATCTATATTATTTATTTGTAAGTGGACTAGTAATGGGAGCAGGGCCCTGTCTTTGCTTATGCGGTCCGTTATTGATAAGCCAAGCGATTATCCACGAATCATCCTTACGAAAATCAGTTTTTTCTTATCTTGTTTTTTCCGGATGTAAAATACTTGGCTATTTAATACTATCAATAATCTGCTTCGCCGGATTCACCACTCTAAATAATATTTTCACCGAAAAGTATTCTCGATTAGTCTACTTAATTATGGGAATCTTTATCTTTCTTACTGGCACAACAGCTTTTATCTATTCAAAAAATAAAATTGGAAAATCTTGCCAATGGTTTAGTAAAGGAAGCATCCGAAATCTTGGCATTTTAGGCATACTAGTCGGAATCGCCCCTTGTTTACCGCTTTTGGGTATTTTAAATTACATACTGCTTGTGTCAGAAACGCTCAGCAGAATGCTCGTATTATCATTTATTTTTGGTTTAGGAACAGTTATCTCCCCTTTATTTATCATTATTATTGTTGCCGGAAAATTATCTGAGAAAATGACAAAAAATAAAAAAATTCAAACAATAATTAATGTACTTTCTGGAATAATTTTACTTATTTTGGGAGGGAAAATTATTCTCCAAACACTAAAGCCGTGAATGTATATGCTTGACAGCTACCATCTTTCCATGAGTCTTCAGAAATTCCTGCCTTATGTGCGCAGAGGCTATTCAAGAACTCTTCTTTGCTCCAGCCAGTTTCATCGGCCACCTGCGGTAAATACACTCCGCTATGATAACCTTTTTTAACTAAAACTCCGTGTTTGCCTAAAATTATCTCTGAGAAATCGTTAACTTTTTGCAACTGAGAAAGAACAGAAATCTCTATATGGATTTTATCCAATTCGTCTTTCTCTAACGGTAAAAAGCGCGTATCCGCAGTTGCTGCAGCAATTGCCATTTCCTGCACTCCTTCATAAAGCGGTAGCTGACCAACAATATTACCGATACACCCTCTAAGACGTCCATTATTACGCAGAGTTACAAAAACACCCAGCACTTCGCTTAATTTTAAATCGTCCGGTTTTCGAGTTAAAGTTTCTCCTTTCTTTAAATAAAGTGTAATAGTGTCCCGGACTAATTTTAATAGCTGCTGCTTTTGGTTCGCAGATAGCAATTCATCACTTGTTGCTTCTTTAGCCGTCACTCTTTCTTTCACAAACACAGCGCTTAGGTAACCAACCACTTTCTCATTAATAATTCCTGTTCTTGCTGATGTAGACATTTTCAAGATATCTATCTTGTTAGCACCTAGTTTTTTCGACAACATCATTACCGAGGCAACCGCCCCAGGTCCACACATCAAATTTCTATCCATGCAACTATCTAAAAGCAGTTGATAATCCATAGCCTTCATCATTTGTGCAGTTTGACGGTCAACATCTATTGCCTCGAACAAAGGAAGGTAGTGACTCAAATCAGTGCTGGCAACAATTAGCACGTTCTCTTTTTTATCTAAAACTGAATAAAGCCCTTCAGAAACAATCTGACAATTGTTTGCACTTTGTTTTCCAATTGCCAACAACAAAACCTTAGGATTACCAAGGGCAACCTGGATAAACGGTAAAATCAATTCAACAGAATTTTCTTGATTAAACGCCTCAGGATGGATAATAAACTTTTTGTTTTTGGCAACTAGTTTCTTCACTAAGAGCTCATCAGAGTAAAGAGCCCCTAATGGTGTTTCAAAACCTTTTCTGGCAAAAACAGCTATCCCATCATAATCTAAACGATGGCTAAAACCCACCACAACCACAGTATCTATTTTTTTTCCTTTAAGTGCCTTAAACGCGTAAGCAGCCGTATCTCCAGATGCGCTAACACCGGCATGCGGACAAATCACTGAAACAACATCATCCTGGATAGGCAAGACATCAGCGTTATCCAGATAATCATTTATCTGCTGTCTTAGCAATCTTGGATCGTCGGAATACCAACTCCCGCTTAAATCAGACTTTTTCATTTCTTGCGTAAAGCCACTGTTTACCATTATTAACAATAAAAAGCATAAAAAAATAACACGGCACATGAGCTTGCTAGCTAAAGAAGATACTTTCCCCTCTTCTTATGTCATCCTTGGCCAAATATTTAACCGAAATATTTGCCTTATCTCCCTTTATCACCTTTTTTACTTTCACACCCTCTTTTTCAATTTTTACAACTGTAAAACGTTTACCTCTAGCAGTTACTCCGATTTCACCCTCCCTAACTTCTCCGGACTCAACATCACCAATTAATACAGACCCAGATTCTCCCGCGATATAGATTTCCCTAATATTTACTTCAGCGCTCATATTCCCTCCTTTATACCTAAAGATTTAAATCCTTTTTGTTGCATGTTACATTAACAGCGTCTAAGGCCTAGGTCTATTATCTTTTGTATTAATTTATCGTAAGGGATATCACCTTTTTCTGCCGCTTGCCCTACTTCATCATACTGGTCCAAGCACGGATTAGCATTCGCCTCAATGATGTATATTTTCGCATTACTGCCAACTCGTATATCAAAACGAGCATAGCACTCCATATTTAAAGCTCGGTAAGCGCGCTTACAAACATCTTTAATCTGTTCTCCTAGACCATTAGGAAGACGTCCGGCATAAACATTTTTAATCCCCCACTTTTGTCGATAATCATAGTCCCATTTTGCTTTATACGTAACAATTCGTGGCTCATCTTCACAAAACTTACCAAACTTCATCTCCGTAAACGGTAAAACTTTAACTCGTTTGTTACCAATCACGCTCACGTAAAGTTCTCGGCCTTCAATATATTCTTCAACAATCGCGTCACTCTTCATACTTTCATGGATGAACTTGACTCTTTCAATGAGCGCATCTTGATTGTCAATAATCGAAGCCTGTGATATCCCTCGGGAAGCTTCTTCTGATATGGGTTTAACAACCAAAGGAAGTCGCAATCGTTTAGGGAGCCAAATTTTTCGATTACGACAAAAAGTATAAAATCGGGGAACTTTTATTCGATGAAAACTTAAAATTTTCTTAGTTAACGCCTTATCTCCGCAAATAAACAAACTCATTGACGAAGCTCCAGTGTATGGAATACCTAGCAATTCTAGAACGCCAGCAATATTTTTATCATAAAAAGTTTTCTGTTTGAAAACATCAGCAAGATTAAAAATAATATCCGGCTTACTCTCACGAACTTCTTCCAATAAAATACCAATATCATTAAATAGCCCCAGCAATCTTACTTCGTGGCCATTTTTCAGTAGCGCCTTATGCACATCAGACTCCGTACCCCAATTAAGATCGGTAAATTCTTCCTTGTAATTGTAACCACGCGGCTTTGGATAAGGAGAATCAAATAATAAGAGTACTTTTATCTTTTTCATTTTCCCTTACTAAACCACCCAGTATGTAAGTAATTCATCACCAAAGTCGTAACATATGCGGAAATTTCCAACATTACTAACGCCTCATCTTTTTCGCTTCCCAAAGAAAGCGCTTTGGAGCGACGAATAATATTATCCAGCAAATCGCTAATAGTATATTTTTTTTCTCCAGTCCACTTAGCGATATTATTTAAAATATCTTTTTTTCGGCGCTTTAAAATGTCAGCTGCTAAATTCTTGCCTTTATCCTTGTCAGACAAACTTTTTTCCTCTAGAGGGGAAAATATTCTTTTTAAGTTAGAATCATGAAAATCAGGAAACTCCTCCGCATAAGAACGACGTTTTTTCTTGTAGAAATTATTAAGTGTAGCCTTAATCTGTGACGCCTGCCAGTATTTTTTTCCTTTACTTACCATCGGCGGCTTTATTTTTATCTCCTGCATCAATTCATCCACATATTTTAGTTTGTCTATTGCTTTCCAGCCTCGATATTGTTTTTCCCAATTTAGGCCTGGCGTAAGCCAAACCGAAAATGTTTCGGCAAAGTCTTCATCCGGATGGTATTGTGCGTAATAATCCTCCAAATGTCTGACAAAGCTTTTGCTGTAAGGCCGAAAGCGATAAGTGTCCTCATATTCCTTCGAAAATTCACCAAAAACACTTTTCCACTTTTTTCTTCGGTAAAATTTGTAGGCATAATTTAAAGCGTGCCCAGCTTCATGCCTTAATAGCTTCATGCACCAGGAACGCGTTCCTCCTTCCACTTCCAAAATCATTTTTCTTTCTAATTTCATGAGCGTCGGGTCAGATAAAAAAAAAGCAATCCCCACAACCGGTTCTTTATCTGGAGTTAGCCACTCATCAGCTAAATAGCACTCTGGTTTAAAATTAATTCCTTTGCTTTCTAGGTTGTTATACAATTCTTCTACACAGCTTTTTAGCCAACTGCCTTCTATCGATAGCGGTAAATCACAAACTCGTAAGTTCATCAATTCTTCTTCGGAAAGCTTCGCTAAATCAATTTTTTCCTTAGTTTTAACCATTCTGTTGACTGTTTACAAACAATTTTTTATTTTTCCCGGAATAGTAATACGGAAATCTATTTAGATATTTCACTAGTTAACTCAACACAATCAAAATAATAAACACCTTTTCCCGGAAGCCGAGGCTCAAATTGAAAGCTCAACAGAGGAAATTCTAACACTTCATCATTAACTGCTGCCTCCGGCTGCCAATCGTTGCGCGGGAAAAAAAGAGTAAACGGACAAATAATTCTTTTCCATCCTTCAAAATCATCATCAAGCAAAAAACGCCATAGCTCTCCTTGATTATCCTTAATATCAAAAGCGATAACACCCCCTGAATTGCTACCATACATCTCCAAGGCAATACTGTTATATCTTTTCCAGTTGATCTCCTCTGGATTAACTAGCCAAGCAGCAGCACCGGGAATGTCAAGCCCATAACCTCTAGCTACCCACATATATCCTGATGGTTTAAGGTTGTAATCTAACTTCAAGGATTGGTTTCCACAGAATTTTATAGTACCATCGGCTTTAACTACTAACGATGATCCTCCTCCGGACCCAAAATCAACTGTTTCTGGGCTTATTTCCTGTTCAAAACTATCTATCAATAACACTCGAGGAGAGTTACTACATCCGCAAGAGAAAAAAAGACATATCACAATACACAAATAAGTTCTATTCATTTTACTCCTTTTTTTTAAACTTCTTAATGCTTGCCATTACTATACATTCTGGATGATTCAGAAAACATGGAAATAGCATAATATCATAAGAGAATCTTTCGGTCAAACAGACTCAATTGGGCTTACAAACAGATGTAACATCCTTCCGAGCAATTATTCCCCCACCCAATAAAAAGTCGCCCACATAAAATGCAGCAATTTGTCCTGGAGTTACCGCCTCTACCATCTTATCTAAAAATACTGCGGTCTGTAGCCCTTCTGCCTTAATCTTGCAGTTGTAAGTTGAGGAATTATAACGTAACCGCACAGTAATATGATTTGCCTCTGCCGGATCAAAAAACCAGTTAACGGAATTTACTATGAAACTATCAGTATAAAGAAATTCTCTTTCTCCAACAATAATGACCTTATTTCTTGGGTTAATATCAACAACATAAAGTGGCTTTGGCCAAGAAATTCCTAATCCGGCTCTTTGACCATACGTGTACCGATAAATTCCCATATGCCTTCCAATTTTCTTCCCGCTAACGTGCAGAATGTCTCCCGTATATTGATAGCTATCTATTACGTTTGCTTCAATAAATTCCGAATAACAAGAATTTTTGACAAAGCAAACATCCTGACTTTCTTTTTGGAAACTGCGAAATATTTTCTGTTCAATGCCCATTGTCTTAACTTCCTGCTTGGTTAATTCGCCCAAAGGAAACACGACATTATTAAACACTTTTTGAGGAACTAGAGCAAAAAAGTATTCTTGTGATTTTTTTTTATCTTTAGCCTGACGAATAAGAATACTACTATTTTTTTTAACTAACCGAGCATAATGTCCAGTAGCTAGACAATCAATGCCCATCGCTTTTACTTTATCTAACAAAAATCCAAATTTTATTCGAAGATTACAGAAAGTACAAGGGTTAGGTGTAAGTCCCTCAAGGTAAGATTTAATGAAATAGTTGACGACCTGCTTTTTAAACAAATCCTGGATATCGAGAGTATGGTGATTGATCTTTAAAAAATCACAAATTCTTTTCGCTTGAATTACTCCCTGGTCATTACACCCTGAATACAATTTAAGTGTAAAGCCAGTAACCTGCCAGCCTTTCTTTTTTAAAATATATGCGGCCAATCCTGAGTCTGCGCCCCCGCTTAATGCCAACGCGATTTTTTTCTTCATTTATGAACGTAAAAAACGATGAAATCGATTTATTTTTTTAAAAAAATCCAAACTAAACATATTTAACCATACGCTCTAAGGCAATCTTCGCTTTTTTACTTACTTCAAGGTCTACTTCTATTTGGTGAATATCCTTATCTAGCGAATCGTAAAGACTTTCTAACGTAATCTTTTTCATATCCTGGCAAATTTTAGGAAAACCTATGGAGTAAAACTTCTTCTGAGGATTTTCTTTTTCTAGACGATATATCATCCCTTCTTCCGTTCCCACAATAAACTCTTTAATGTCAGAATCATGAGCGATGTTCAACATTCCAGCAGTAGAACAGACATAGTCAGAAACATTTAGCACCTCCATTCTGCACTCAGGATGCACCATTACTTTTGCATGCGAGTATTTTTGTTTCGTTTGGATTAAATCATCCAGTGAAAAAATATCGTGTACAGGACAAAACCCTGGCCAACGGATTATTTTTTTCTCCGGAACATTACTCTCTACCCAACTAGCTAAATTGCGATCCGGAACAAAAATTATTTCCTCTTTCGGCGCTTTACGAACCACACTAACAGCATTGCTAGAAGTGCAGCAAACATCGCTCAACGCCTTTACACTTGCAGATGTGTTTACATAGCTAACCACCCAGGAGTCAGGGTATTTTTCCTTTAGCTTAACAAGATCGTCAGGCTCTGCCATGTCAGCTAATGGACATCCAGCATCAATTACCGGCAAAATAATTTTTTTATTCGGGGAAAGAATTTTAGCAGTTTCAGCCATAAACTTTACCCCGCAAATAACTATAGTCTCCGCATCTAATTCTCTGGATATTTTAGCCAGTTCTAAGGAATCACCCTTGTAGTCCGCTAACTCCTGAACCTCCGGAATCTGGTAATTATGAGCAAGGAATACTGCTTTGCGTTTTTTCTTTAGATTGATAATGTCTTGGGTTAAATTTATTTTTTCTGTGTTCATTGTGCCCTTTTGTTTATGATGGTTGTAGTTCTTTTTCTTTCCAAACAAATACTTTATCATTTCGCCGAGCAACAAACGGTAGTTTGACTCCTCCTGTATTGCCTCGCTCTAGACTATCAACAAATTTATGTTCTATCTGCAAATCACTGACAACAGCAAAAGAAGCCGGAGTATTTTTTCCCACACATAAAACTTGATCTCCCTTCTTAAGCCCTCTATTTCTCACTTTAACCTCAGCAACATTTATCTTCTTGTAAAACTTCACGACTTCACCGATATATATTTTCTCGTATTCACTTTCTAACCGCCGGCTGATTGCCTTTGTTGGCTTACCTAAAAAAAACCCGCTGGAAAATCCCCGGTTATACACTGCCTTTAGCCTAGACTTCAATTCTTTTTTCAGTTGGCCATTAAGTGTGCCTTTAAAATAAGCATCAATCGCATTCCGATACACAGAAGTTACCACTTTTACATATTCCGGAGAACGAATTCTTCCTTCAATTTTAAAAGAAGTTATTTTTGCCTCTATTAGCTTATCAATAAAATCAATAGTACATAAATCTTTAGGACTCAAAATATAATCTTCACCCATTATGTATTGGCACTCATCCTCTTTGTCGGAGATAAAGTATTCTCGCCGACACGGTTGTAAACACTCACCACGATTGGCTGATTTTGAAAACGAATATTCAGACAAAAAACACCTTCCCGAAATACTTATACACATTGCCCCGTGGATAAACGTTTCTATCTGACAGCTAGTTCCATCTCTTTCCATCTCTTGAATTAAGGTCTTGATATCGCCAAGACAACACTCCCTTGCTAAAACCACACGTTTTGCACCTAAGGCTGAGTAGTGTCTTAGCGCTTCAATATTTGCAGTGCTAGCTTGTGTAGAAAGATGAATTTTTAACCCCAGCTCTTTAGCTAGAGAAAAAACACCCATATCCCATAAAATTACTGCGTCCACACCAGCGCATTTAGCTTCATTTAGAATAGTTTTAATCTTTTCTATTTCGTGATTGTAAACAATTACGTTTAGAGCTAAATAACCCTTTTTCTGATGTTTGTGTAGTGTCTGAATTATTTTTTTTAACTCTAAAATATCAAAATTGACCGCAAAGTTACGCATGCTCAGCCCTTTCAACCCAAAATAAACACCATCGGCCCCTGCACTTATCGCGCTATGCAATGAGTCCCAATCTCCCGCCGGAGCAATTAACTCTGGTTTTTCCAAGTGTTGAATATTATTTTCACTAAACATTAAATAATCGGTTGATTGCTAGGATACTTTCTTGATTTCATAGCGTAATGTTCCCGCTGGTACGCTTATCTTGATGATATCTTTTTCTTGATGGCCCAATAATGATTTACCTACCGGAGACACCACAGAGATAAGCCCTTTTAAGGCATCTGCCTCATCTTGGCCTACTAATGTGTACTCTATTTCATCTTCCGTGTCCAAATCTACCAAAGTTACCTTGGCGCCAATATATGCTTTTCCTTGCTCTGTTTTTACATTTTCAATAATCTCTACCCGACTCAATTTATCTTCAAGCTCTCTTATTTTTTTTTCGTTGTACGACATCGCTTCTTTTGCTGCATGATATTCAGCATTCTCCTTCAAATCTCCCAGAGCACGAGCACACTCAATAGCTGAAGATATCTCTCTACGCTTTACATTTCTTAGCTGTTCAAGCTCTAGCGTTAAACGCTCATACCCTTTTTGAGTTAAATACACCCTATCCATGTTACCTCCCACTATTTAAATATTTTTTAGAATTACATTACACAACAAAAAGCGACTTCGTAGAGAAACTGGGATCACTGGTAAGATTTACCCCTAATTGCCGTAAACCAGACTCATCTCCTGGTGTAGGAATATGGGTCGTGTGCACTTCACATCCTCCCAACTCCTTTAGCTTGTCTAATGCCAACTGAGCAGTTGGATTAGTGGTTGCACTAATGCTTAAGGCAATCAATGCTTCTTCAAGATTTAAGCTTATTGTTTTAACTCCGGAAAGGCTAGTTTTTAATTTTCCTATTGAATCAATAATTACCGGCGACAACAAATGAATTTTATCGGGAATTCCCGCTAATTTTTTTATAGCGTTAAGGATTAAGCTAGATATGGCATGCATTAGCTTTGAATTTTTTCCGGTAATAACTGTTCCATCCTCTAGCATAATTGCTGCCCCGCAAAATACTCCTTGATTGCCTTTATTCTGTTCTTTGGCCTCTCTTTGAGCTTTTCTTGCTGGTTCAACAACACCTCTACCCTCTAGATGAAGACCGAGCTCTTCCATAAGTAATTTTGCCCGATCCACCGTATCCTTATCTGTTAATCCCATCAAATATTCGCATTGATAGCGAAAGCACCTTCGGATAACTTCCTGTTTAGCTTCCTCTCTGACTTTTTCATCGTCAACTATGCCAAAACCAGCTCGATTAACACCCATGTCTGTAGGCGATTTATATATTGATTCTGCCTGGGTTATTTTCTCTAATATCCTCTTAAGAACCGGAAATATTTCAACATCACGATTATAGTTGATTGTTGCTTTCTGGTATGCTTCCAGATGAAATGGATCGATGAGGTTAAAATCTTTAATGTCCGCAGTTGCTGCTTCGTAAGCCACATTTACCGGATGTTTAAGCGGTATACTCCAAATCGGAAATGTCTCAAACTTAGCATACCCACTTTTTTGTCCATTAATGTAATCATGGTACATTTGGGAAAGACAAGTTGCTAATTTTCCACTTCCCGGGCCAGGACCGGTAACAATAACTAATGGTTTATCAGTTTTTATGTACTTATTCGCACCATACCCTTCTTTACTGACAATTGTGTCTATGTCTGTAGGGTAGCCTTTGGTAAAATGATGGGTATAAACTAGCACATTGCGACGTTCCAGCTTATTCTTAAAAATTATTGCTGCCGGCTGGTTTTCAAATCGCGTTATTACAACTGCTCGAACATCAATCCCCCACCCTCTTAAATCATCAATTAATTTTAAGGCATCTACATCATAGGTAATTCCAAAGTCAGCACGCACTTTTCTTCGTTCAATGTCTCCAGCATAAATACATAGAATTATATCTGCCCGGTCTTTTAGATGCTGAAGAAGGCGCATTTTTACATTCGGATCAAAGCCTGGTAACACCCTTGATGCATGATAATCAAAGAGCAGTTTTCCGCCAAATTCTAAGTATAATTTATTGTTAAATTTTCCTACTCGCTCTAATATCGCTTGAGTTTGTTCTTTTAGATATTTTTCATTATCAAAGCCTGTTTTTTTTGACATGTTAACCTCGCTATCTATTTTCTTGCCATAAGTAATATTAGCTGCTACTTTCGTATTTCACTAGAGAGAATAATTGCTTCAGCAATCTCTTTCATCGGCACCCGTTTATCCATACTAGAGCGTCGTATTAATCTATATGCCTCATCTTCAGTGGTCTTTTGCTCTTTCATTAATATTCCTTTGGCCTTTTCAATTTTTTTTCTTGCCTCTAGTTCCTCCTGAATTACCCGGGTTTTTACTATTAATTCAGTATTTTCGATTGCTACGGCTGCCTGATTAGCCACAGTGCTTAACAGGTCTACGTCACCACTTGTAAAATTGTAAGACTCGGTAGTATAACAATTAATTACTCCAATCACTTTTTTTCTAACCATCATTGGCACACTCAACATCGAGGACAAATTTTCTTTTTTTGCTAATTTTTTTTCTTGATACCGGCTATCGCTTAAAACATCATCAATGATTATATATTTCTTTTCCTTAGCAACTAACCCAACTATCCCCTCTCCAAGCTTAATACTTCGCTCCTTTAAGTATTCACTACTCATTGCCTGAGTAGCTCTTATTTTTAATTCTTTTTTATTAACATCAAGAAGCCATAAGGCGCAGATTTTTGCCTTCATGACATTTGCGGTAAGCGTGACTATTAGCCTCAGGACATCTTCTAGGTATAGTTCACTAGTTATTGCCTTGCTAATTTTACTTAAAGCACCAATATATGCTTTATACGAAGACCTTTTCACAGCCATAAAATAAAAGTGGTTAGAGTATTGCTAAATATTTATCTAACTCGTATTTAGTTATCTGCCTCTTATATTCATTCCATTCGGCTTTTTTATTGCGGATAAAAAACTCAAAAACTTTATTTCCTAAAGCCTTGCGAACCAAACTACTTTTTTCGGTTAGCTTAATAGCTTCCAGCAAATCATCAGGTAATGAATCAATACCTGCCTTCTTTCTTTGCTGCTCACTCATCTTGTAAATATTATCAGTTACTTCTGTCGCCAAAGAATATTTATGTTTGATACCTTCTAACCCGGCAGCTAACATTACTGAAAAAGCTAAATAAGGATTACACGCCGGATCAGGATTGCGCAGCTCAATTCTTGTTGAATTCTCTTTTCCAGGTTTATATCCCGGAACGCGCACAAGGGCTGAACGATTTTTATGTGCCCATGAAATATACACCGGAGCTTCATAACCGGGAACAAGCCGCTTGTAGGAATTAACCCATTGACAACACACCGAACACATTTCCCGAGCATGTTTTAAAATTCCCGCCATAAAGTATTTGGCAGTTTTTGATAAATGATACTTATCCCGAGCATCAAAAAAAGAATTCTTCCCTCCGCGAAACAAAGACATATGTACGTGCATCCCACTTCCGTTTATTCCATATACCGGCTTTGGCATAAACGTCGCATAAAGATTATTTTGCATAGCCACTTCCTTAACTACCATCCGGTAGGTCATAACATTGTCCGCCATAGTCATTGCTTCCTTATATCGTAAATCTATTTCATGTTGGGAGGCAGCTACCTCATGATGCCAATATTCAACTTGGATACCCATCTTTTCCAACATAATTACTGTCTGCCGGCGCAAATCTTGCCCAATGTCCATGGGCGTTAAGTCAAAATAACCTCCCCGGTCTAAAATTTCCGTACCACCTTTATTGCGAAAATAAAAATATTCAGGCTCCGGGCCGATGTTAAATGTATAACCCATTTTTTTTGCTTCTTGCAGATTTCGTTTTAAAACGTAGCGAGGATCACCTTGAAAAGGCTTACCATTAGTATCTAACACCTCGCAAAACATTCTTGCTACAGGTTTGTCTTCTTTGATCCAAGGTATAATTTGAAAAGTATCAAGGATTGGTTTAACTATCATGTCGGACTCTTCAATGCGTGCAAAACCTTCCACTGAAGAACCATCAAAACCCATTCCGTCTTTTAAAGCTCCTTTTAATTCTCCAGCAGGAATGTCAAAACTTTTCAAAAATCCTAGAACATCAGTAAACCAAAGCCTAACAAACCCTATTTTTTTACTGTTAATTATTTTCAATGCTTCTGTTTTTTTCATGTTACTCCTTTCTTGGATATACTGATCTTGGATATCTAAAATTACTAAAGTAGTATTTTAGCAGGGTCTTTTGTTAAATCAACAAAAACATTAAACTAGTTTTTTGACCTTATTTACACTATGATACTTGTTTTCTACAGAAAATACATCTGGCCATATATATCATATTGTGCGTTATGTAGATACGAAATATTTGTGGCTAGTAAAATAATAGAAGATTACTGAAAGAAATTGTCAGACAGGTTAGATAACTTTCCGCTGTTCTTTTTATGAGAGCTTAAGGAAAAAACTCTCTTGTACCCGTACACACTAAAAAGATGCTTCTGCAACTCAGACAGCGATCTGGCTTTAGTCTTTTTTAATACAGAATTATCAATCCAACAGTACATATCTCTATCTTTGAATATACAAATAGCATGACCGCCATTTGCACCCTGCATAGCAATAATCTCTGGCTTGTAGCCAAACACGCGAAGCACAGCTTCGTTTAAGAATGCATAATCTTCGCAATCTCCCTGTTTTCGTATTAAGGTTTCCTCGGGAGATAACCACTCATCGCCATTTTTATCTTTAAAGTAATCAATATTATCAGCAACCCACTTCATGTAATCATTTAAGGAGTGAATATTGTTATTACTTAGTAAGTCCATTATTTTCTTATCTATCGGCACAGGACGGCAAACATACACCCCATTATTCTGAAATGTTTCTTGACGAATAACAAATCGTCGGGGTAAATTCTCTAAAGAATAGCTATCCGGAGATGCCCAACAACTGCTTGAGATTGTCATTCCCCCAAGAAACGCTACAATTACAAGAATTTTTTTCATACTATGCATACCTATAAAAAAAGCCGAGTTAACCTATTTCTGGTAACTCGGCTATCCTTTAAACCTAATAAATGTTAGCTTAAATCGGATCCGTAGCTTTGCGTCCTCATGTTACCATGAGTTTGCCTTTTTCGAATATATATCTTTTGTCAGAATTATCCCTGACCAAATTAATTTTTAAATAAAAAAGCCGAGCCACCAATCATTGGTAGCTCGGCTATCCTTGTCCATAATTAGCCTGATTGTCTTTAAGAGGCAACCCGGCTATCCTGTACTAATAAAAACGCCTAATTGCCTCCGATAACAACCGGCTATCCTTAATAGTTAAGGATCCGTAGCTTTGCGTCCTCATGTTGCCATGAGTTTGCCTTTTTCGGATAATTCTTAATTTTCCAACCATATAAATATAACATATTTTACCAATATTTCCCAATAACCAAGGTAATTAATTGACATCTTTCGAAAAATAACTAATAATAGAAAGCAAAAATACCAACAAACTATGATTTTATTTTTTCATGGTTCTTCGTTAAATCCTCTGGCCAAAAAACTAACCTCTAAGGATCTTTCTACCACTTCTGCTTTTTGATAAATAATCAACGAGATCTTCAGGGACAGAGAGCATAACATCATAAAACTTGCCGAAGCGTTCGCAACCAGGAGGATTGTGCTGGCGACACTTTAGCGGACGGTCAGAATAGATATCACACTTATCCTTACTATTCAGATACATACATCGTCCTTCTACCAGCTGATACCAACGGCGATTGCGGATATAAACCTGAACAGTATCAAAATGAAGCTGCCACTTAAGATCCTCCACCTCTGCCTGATTCTCGGGTTTACCGATATCCATAGCTAGATTGCGGCAGCATATCGCTGGGCAATCTTTACAGCTGTATTTTGTTTTTTCTTTTGCCTTTTTCATAATTAATTATTAATATTCCTTAAATATTAATAATAAACAAATATTTAGATAAATAAGATGATTAAAGTAATGCGAAAATATTTCAAACAGGAAAATACAATCTTTAAAGGATTACCGTGGATTATTATGGTCCAATTTAAGTTTTATTCTCTAGGACTACACCATTAAGGCAATCTAACGATGCATACTGTCTACCTATTGCGCTCCTGACATCCCAGCGCCCCTTAGACAGGGTAAGCATTGCAAAATCTTTCAACAAAGATCCAAATCTACTTGCATTATCTTCCTGTTGATAATAACTTATTGCTTCACTTAGGGTTGAAGTATTACTCATTTGTATTTTTAAATTCCAGGAACACCTTGAATGAGTTTTTTAATTTCTGATTCAATTTTTGAAAAATTATTTTCTTCTATCCACTGTTTTTTAAATAAGCTACCGCCAAATGCTACCGCAGAGGCGCCGCAATTAAAAAATTCTTGAATATTTCCGCTATTTACCCCACCACAAGCAAGCAACTTAATCTTATCAAAGGGCCCCCGTATCTCTTTAAAATATTCAGGACCAAAGAATTTAGCCGGAAACACCTTAACCATTGAAGCTCCGGCATTCCAGGCATTGTATATTTCTTGAGGTGTAAACGCACCGGGAAATACAGAAATATTATTATCTAAACAAGACTTCATTACCTCGGGTATTAATACCGGCATTACAATAAACTCAGCCCCGCTGTCTATTGCTTTTTTAAAATCATTATTGTTCAATACTGTTCCCGCCCCTACACTTAACATTCCACAGGATTCCTTATTCATCTTTTTAATTAGTAAATCCGCATTAGGAGTATTCATTGTAATCTCTACTGTTTTTAACCCTGAAGAAATTAAAGCTGCAGTAAGCGGAGCAATAGCTTTTTCTTCTATTCCCCTTAATATTCCCATTAGCGGAAATTGCTTAAAGTCATTTAAATTCATCATTTTTTCTAATTTTTATTATTTTTTTCCTTATCTTTTTCTTAACCTCAGCCTCATCCTTAACCTTTTTTTTACTTTATCCTTTAACTTTGACCTTTCTTCCTTTCTTTATCGTCCCTCTTCCCTCTTCTATCTTTTTCCTTTAGCCTTGAACCTTTCTTCTTTTCTTTATCGTCCCTCTTCCGTCATCTATCTTCCGTCGCTCTCTCCACTTACCCCTTAATTCTTACCCTTTAATCTTAAATTAATCCAGCCCAGTATTAGTCAGGCTTTCGTAAAATTTACGATAGTCTTCTTTACCATTGCTATTTCGTAACGCCATTGCCGCACGCGGATGTTCATTCATTATTCCGGCTATCGCGTAAGGAATAATGTATCCCCACTCGATTTTGTCTCTCAACGGAATAAATTCCTTTGATATTAAATCTAAAATTGGACGGACGTCGAACTTAGGATTTTTTAAAAATCCGATTAATAGCTCTAAAGGACAATTCCCCGCCGCACGGCCAATCCCATAAACTGTTGCATCTAAATAGTTGGCGTTGTGAATAATTGCTTCAATAGTGTTGCCAAAGGCTAATTGTTGATTATTGTGCCCATGAAAACCAACTTCTTTTGTTTTCAGAGCTTTTTTGAATCTGTCTACTAAATCTTCTGTTGTTTCCTGATACAGCGCACCAAAACTATCCACAATATACACTGCTTGAGCACTGCTTTCCGCTTCAATTTGTAATAACGCCTCATCAAGCTCCGGCCCATTATCGCGAGATATAGCCATAATATTCATTGTTACTTCGTATCCTTTTTCTTTAAAATGATTAACCATGACAATCGCTTTATCAACATCTTTAACGTACGTTGCTACCCGAATCATATCTACTGGACTTTCTGCTGCCGGCTTAACATCATCTAAGTCAACTCTTCCCACATCAACCATTACTGATATTTTAGTTTTGGACTCAATACCCGCAATTACTTTTTGAATTTCTCGGTCATCACAAAATTTCCAAAGACCATACTCTTTAGCTGAAAATAATTTTGGTGAATTTTTATAACCAATCTCCATGTAATCCACCCCAGCATCCGAAACCGCCTTATACACTCCCCGGACAAAATCAATACCAAAATCGTGGTTATTAATTAACCCACCATCTCTAACCGTGCAATCTAAAACCTTAATCTTTTCTCTGAACATACCTCTCCTTAAGTTAATAAACCTATAAAATTACGACAACTCTTCTGTTTGGATATTATAAGGGAATAAATTGATTAGGCAAATAAAATATTTCGCGGAAAGTTCTGCTTTGAGTAAACTAAAATAGAAAAAATCATGTTCCGAAAACAAAAAAAACTTCTTTTAATGCCAAATAAAAATAAAACCAATCTTCCACCTTGTAGGCGGAAGATTGGTTTTATTTTTTTCGTTTGCTTTTTAGTTAAATCAGTTTAAACAATTCCTTGAGCAAGCATTGCTCGGGCAATTTTCATAAATCCGGCAATATTTGCCCCCCTAACTAAGTTGCCTGGACAACCATATTCCTCTGCTGCTGCTTTTGATGCCCTATATATGTTTACCATTATCTGATGAAGCTTATCATCAGTTTCATCAAAGCTCCAGGAAAGTCTTTGCGAATTTTGAGCCATCTCCAGACCACTTGTAGCTACTCCACCGGCATTAGCAGCTTTCCCCGGGCCAAAAGAAACTTTATTTTCTAAAAACACCTTCACCGCTTCCGGAGTGGAAGGCATATTTGCTCCTTCTGATACTGCAATGCAGCCATTTTTAACTAAGGCTTTGGCAGCTCGTTCATCTAATTCATTTTGGGTTGCTGAAGGAAGAGCTACATCACACTTAACATTCCAAATTCCCTTGCACCCTTCTGTATAAGTTGCTGACGGATGAACCTTCACATATTCTTTAATTCTTTTTCGTTCAACTTCCTTGAGCTGTTTTACTGTTTTTAAATTAATTCCTGCTGGATCATGGATAAACCCTCCGGAATCAGACATTGCTACCACTTTTCCTCCCAATTCAACAACCTTCTGATGTGCATAAATTGCCACATTTCCCGAACCAGAGACAACTACTGTTTTACCATCAAACGAAGTTTCCCGGTCTTTCAGCATTTCATCAGTAAAATATACACATCCATACCCAGTAGCCTCAGTTCTAGCTAACGACCCACCAAAATCTAAACCTTTTCCGGTTAATATCCCGGTAAATTCATTCCTGAGACGCTTATGCTGACCAAACATATATCCTACTTCCCGGGCTCCAGTGCCAATATCTCCAGCCGGAACATCAGTATCCGGACCAATGTGACGAAACAGTTCAGACATAAAACTTTGACAAAAACGCATTACTTCACTATCTGACTTACCTTTAGGATCAAAATCTGAACCGCCTTTTCCACCACCCATCATTAGTCCAGTAAGAGAATTCTTGAATATTTGCTCGAAACCCAGAAATTTAATAATCCCGATATATACAGATGGGTGTAAACGAATTCCACCTTTGTATGGCCCTAGCGCAGAACTAAACTGAACTCGAAACCCACGATTAACTTGAACTTTTCCACTATCATCTTGCCAAGGAACACGAAAAATAATCTGCCTCTCCGGCTCAACTATTCTTTCTAAAATACCGGCATCTTCAAATTCCGAATGTTTAGCCACAACCGGTTTCAAAGATTCTAAAACTTCTTCAACCGCCTGATGAAATTCCGGTTCTCCAGGATTACGCTTTTTAACCGTCTCCAAAACTCTATCCACGTAAGACATTTCCCCCTCCTTCTTTAACTAACATTGTTATTCCGCAGAAATTCATCTATCGATTTTGCTGCCTGTTTTCCCGCTCCCATTGCGGCAATAACTGTTGCAGCTCCAGTAACTATATCTCCTCCGGCAAACATACCTACAATGTTAGTTTTGCCGGTTTGTTCATCTGCCTGAATATTTCCTTTCTTGTTTAGTTGTAGATTATCAACAGTATTTAATAAAATCGGATTGGGCCCATTGCCAATAGCTACAACTACCGTGTCCAACTCAATTCCCGATTCTGAACCCTTAATTGCTACCGGACGCCGCCTTCCACTTGCATCCGCTTCACCTAATTCGTTCTTTAGGTAAATTATATTGTCAACTCTACCTTGCTCATCGCCGTTGATTTTTATCGGAGAAGCAAGCAGGCGAAAAATAATTCCTTCTTCTCGGGCGTGATGGACCTCATCAATTCTTGCCGGCATTTCCTGTTCAGTCCGACGATAAATAATATAAACCTTTTCTGCACCTAGACGAAGTGCACAACGCGCTGAATCCATAGCCACATTTCCCCCTCCAATTACCCCTACTTTTTTGCCCACATTAATCGGCGTATCGTATTCTGGAAACTTATAAGCCTTCATTAAATTAATTCTGGTTAAAAATTCATTTGCCGAATATACTCCATTTAGATTTTCACCCGGTATTCCCATAAAATATGGTAACCCAGCACCACAAGCAATAAAAAAAGCACTAAACCCCTCTTTCCTTAAAAGGTCAATGGTTTTTATTTTTCCAATAATATAATTTAGCTTAAACTCTACACCAATTTTTTGTATCGCTTCAACTTCTTGGATTACGATATCTTTAGGTAAACGAAATTCGGGAATACCATAAGTCAATACCCCACCTGGCTTATGTAGCGCTTCAAATACTGTTACTTGATAACCAAATTTAGCTAAATCAGCCGCACAAGTAAGGCCAGCTGGACCAGCACCAATAACTGCAACTTTTTTTCCTTTATTACTAACTGGTGCACCTTTAACTTCTTTTTGATTTTGACTGTTCATCGCCCAGTCTGCAATAAACCGCTCTAGGCTACCGATTTTAATTGGCTTACCTGCTTTATTGAGCACACATAATTTTTCACACTGATCTTCTTGCGGACAAACCCGCCCACAAACAGCCGGTAAATTATTTGTCGCCTTTACTATCCTGTCAGCGTCAACAAACCGCTTTTCTTTAATTGCCAAAATAAATCCAGGAATATCTACTTCTGCCGGACACGCATTAACGCAAGGTGGTTTTTTGCATTGTAAGCAACGCGCTGCCTCTTTAAGTGCTTCTTCTTCGCTGTAGCCATAAGGCACTTCTTGAAAATTTTTAATTCTTTCTTGTGGATTTTGTTGACGCATAATTATTCTTGATTAATCTATTTTCCTCGCTAACTCTAACTACCGTTTTCATTTTTTAATCCAATTCGGCACTTGGTTTTATAGCTATTCAAGGAAGCTGCTTCTTTATCTTTATATCTACCTTGGCGAATGATTAAATCTTCAAAGTCCACTAAATGTCCGTCAAATTCCGGACCATCAACGCAAGTAAATTTCTGCTCTCCATTGTACCTCACCCGACAACCACCGCACATACCAGTTCCGTCAATCATTATCGCATTCAGAGAAACTAACGTTTTAACTGAATAAAGTTTAGTCATCTCGCAAACCATTTTCATCATGATTATCGGACCAATCGCAAACACTAAATCATACTTATCTTTATTTAACAAATCTTTCAAAACATCAGTAACAAATCCTTTCCGCCCCTTGCTCCCATCATCAGTGGTAACATACAACTTATCGCAAAACTCCTTAATTTCTTCCTCACAAATAACTAAACTCTTGTTCCGAAATCCAATAATTGTTGTTACATCGTTACCCTCTTTTTGTATTGCCCGGGCTATCGGGTATGCTTCCGCAGTTCCTACTCCTCCACCAATACAAATTGCCTTTCCAATAGCCCTAGTATTAACAGCATGGCCTAAGGGACCGGCAACATCCAGAATAAAATCACCTTGATTTAAAGCGCACAGTTTTTTTGTACTCACCCCGATTGCTTGACACACCACGGTAACTGTACCACTTGTTTGATTAAAATCATAGATGGTCAACGGAAACCGTTCACCCTGCTCATCAATGCGTAAAATTAAGAATTGCCCCGGTGAAGCCGCTTGTGCAATATCAAAAGCCTCAATCTCCACAAGACAAATTTCCGGATTTAATTGTTTTTTTCTGGTTATTCTATACATCTTATTCTCCTACCTCTGGTTTAACTCATCTTTAAAAAAATAGCGCTCTTCTTCCTTATAGTCCAGAAAAAGAACGCCACTGTTCCTTTTTACGTAAAGATACGATATGTGTATATTATTTGCAATTTTTGAAAAATGTCAAGAATTTTGTGATTTTTTTTCCAAAACCAATGTCATAGCTTATAACACTTAAGTTAAAGAACTCATCCGAACTGCAAGAATGCATTTAAACATGGCCATTCCCTTTATTCAACGGTAACACTTTTTGCTAAATTACGCGGTTTATCTACATCATAATCTTTTAGAGCCGCCATATAATAGGCTAACAACTGTAGCGGAATGATAGTAACTAATGGTGAAAACAGCTCGGCTATTTCCGGAATAAAAAAAACTTCCCTTACATATTCACTCATCCATTCATTCCCAACGGTCGCTATGGCAATAACTTTACCTTTCCGCGCTAAAACTTCCTGAATGTTTGAAGCAATTTTACTAAGCACGCAGGAATTATTTGCAATACAAACAACCGCCCGATACTCATCAATTAATGCTATCGGACCATGCTTCATCTCTCCCGCAGCATAACCTTCAGCGGGGATATACGAAATTTCTTTCAATTTTAAAGCACCTTCCAAGGCTGTAGGATAGTTAATGTTTCTTCCCAAATAAAGAAAAGCACCAAAGTGAAGGTGTTTCTTGGCTATCTTTCTAATAATTTTTAAATCTTCTAGAATTTTCTTCTGAACGCACGGAACACTTTGTAAAGAAGCTGATATTTTTCTCAACTCTTGGGTATTAAGCGTTTTTTTCAAACCCGCAAGATATATCCCAAAAAGATAAATAACCGTAAGTTGAGCTGTGTAGGCTTTTGTCGAGGCAACACTTATCTCCGATCCGGCATCGATATATAAAACCGCATCCGCTTCCCGTGTCAGCGCAGAATTCAATACATTACATATTGCCAATACTTTAACTTTACTTTTTTTTGCCTCACGAACTGCTGCTAAAGTATCCGCCGTTTCTCCGGATTGGCTTATCGCAATCACTAAAGTATCATTTTGAACGACAGATTTTCGGTACCGGAATTCACTGCCTAAATCAACAGATACTGGAATCTTTGTGAGTGTCTCAATCGCATATTTTCCGATTAACCCTGCGTGATATGCGGTACCACAAGCAAGAATAAGAATGTTTTTTATTTTTTTAAGAAAAGCATCCCCTATCTCTAAGTTTGTAAATTTAACTTTCCCCGATGAACTTAAATAGCGTAAAAGAAGCCTGGAAATGACTTTAGGCTGATCATATATCTCCTTAAGCATAAAATGCTTAAACCCTTTTTTTTGGACCGATTGCCTGTTATTCTTAATAACTTGGACTTTTTTATTGATTTTAACACCATCAACCCCGAAAACATCAACACTATCTTTTCGAACAATCGCCATCTCATTATCCTCAAGGTAAATGATGCGTTTGGTATAATTTAAAACTGCCGAGACATCAGACGTGATAAAATTCTCTTTATCTCCCAATCCAATAGCCAAAGACGAATCCTTGCGCACAGCAATTATCTCGTCCGGATTTTTAAGACTAATAACTCCCAAAGCATAAGACCCTTTTATTTTTCTAATTGCCTCTTTTACCGCCGCTTTCAGTGAATGTTTATAAAACTTACTAATTAAGTAAACAATAACTTCACTATCCGTATCAGACTTAAATACATACCCTTCTTTTTTTAAACCCCTTCTTATTTCGCTGAAATTTTCAATAATCCCGTTATGAACTATAGCGATCGTCTTATTCGAATTAACATGAGGATGAGCATTAATCCGAGAAGGCTTACCGTGAGTTGCCCAGCGAGTATGACCCAACCCTGAATTACCATTTAATTTCTTAGAAGCGATTAATTCGGCTGAACACCCGATCCTGCCTTTGTGTTTTGCTAGCTCTAATCTTCCGCCGTTAAGAGTAGCAATACCAAAAGAGTCGTAACCGCGGTATTCAAGCTTTTTTAAACCGCTTACTATTATCCCTTTGGCTTGCTTTCTCCCAATATATCCGACTATTCCACACATTATCTTATTGATTGCTTGCTGACTATTTCTGCTTCATTTTGTCTTATCATCTTCCAAAAAAAACATATCTTCGTCCGCATTGTTTAACTTTGAAAAGGCCTAAAATAAAAAAAAGCGTTCTACGCGAACGCCTTTGCTCCTTGCCGTTAGAATACAAACTTTGTACTCTGTTTAAACCATAGCATTTTGCTTACTCATTGTCAAGTATTCATCTTGAAAATAAGTAATAATTTTTACCCTTCGTTATTGTCGCGTTGTTCAAACGTAGTATACTTTTGATTAAACGGCCCCGTATACATTGCCCGAGGACGAAAAATACGATTATGCTTAAGATATTCTTCTACCCGTGCTGTCCACCCAGCTACTCGACTTACCGCAAACATGGTAGTAAAAAATTCTGGAAGAATTCCTAATGCGCTATAAACAATTCCTGAGTAAAAATCAACATTTGGAAATACCCCTTTTTCTACACCTAAAGTTGACACTACTTCTTCTTCCAAGCTTCGAGAAATATTAAACAGCAATGCTGATTCCTCATTGCTCTTAGAAAGATACTCGGCCAACGGAGACAAAATTCTAGCCCGTGGATCATGTGCTTTGTAGACACGATGCCCAAAGCCCATAATTTTTTGCTTCTTTCTTCGTGCTTTTTCATACCAAGACTTTACGTTTTCAACATCTCCTATTCCTTTCAACATCTGCAACACTCGTTCGTTAGCCCCACCATGTAACGGTCCATTCAGCGCTGCAATCCCTGATCCAACCGAAAGATAAATGTCTGACAATGTCGAAGCAACCACCATTGACGCAAAAGTGCTAGCATTCATCCCATGATCTGCATGCAAAATTAAGGCAATATCCATTATCCGTTCTTCTTCCGGAGAGGGAACTTTCCCAGTCATCATGTAAATCAAATTAGCAGCATGACCCAACCCCGGCTTAGATTCAATAGGAAAATGACCCTGCTGAATTCGAGCAATTGCCGCAGCAAGCGAAGCTACGCCGGAAATTAAATGATAACAAGAATTCTTTCCAATGGCTGATTCTAAATATTTACTCTTACTTCTATGTTCTCTCTCAAATCTTTTATTTTTGAATTCATAAACCGCATGCTTTTCCCCCATTGGTTTTGTTTCCATAGGTATTGAATCTTCATCAGTCCCGATTACCTTCGGCGCTTTCCAATTATCCTGATCTGCATAAGTAAACTCCTGCCGCATCAAGTTAACTCCTAGCCGCAACGCCGCCATCGGATTCATCTTTTCCACAGAGAAATTTAACATTAATTTTATTGTATTTGGAACACTTCGGCAAGCCACAAGTTTCCTTTTAAAATTTTTTAACTGCCCAGAATTTGGAAGGCTACCGCGTAAAAGCAAGTAGCACACTTCTTCATAAGTTGAATAAGCACACAAATCAAAAATATCATAGCCACTGTATATTAAACACCCTTTAGAACCATTGACATACCCTATTTTGCTTTCACAGGCAATTGCTCCCTCTAAACCAGGCCCAACAATACATTCTACCGGCCATTTAATTGGTTTAATAAGCTCGCCCTCTGGCTCAAAACTAGTTTCTTTGCGCGCTTTTTTTGCTGCCTTGACTACCAAGCTGGTAATTTTCTTAGTTTTCTCATGCATAAGATAACCTCTCTTTTTTTATATTCCTATTTGTCCCTGAATATGCTTATTTTTAAAACATAACAATTTTACATTAAATAGTAGTTGTTAATATGTACCACAAAAATCAACTTTTTTCAACACTAAATAACTATTTACACCTTTTATAAAAATCCTGTTCTAAGCGCTATCTATTCATTTTAGCTAAATTAAATTTTTCTATCGCCTCTTGAACAGTTTTTTTTAACGCTTCATTGTCCCACGGTTTCTTTACAAAACGAAACACCTCTCCTTTGTTTATCGCCTCTTCAGCTATCTTGATATCCGAATAGCCACTCAATAAAATTCTAACTATTTCAGGATACTGTTCTTTGACTTTACATAAAAAATCAGTACCACTTATTTTTGGCATTCGGTAGTCACTAATGACCACCTTAATTGGATTACCTTCCAAAACTTTAAACGCCTCATCATACTTGGCGGCTATTACTCCAAAAGGTTCATCCACAAAAACTCTTCTTAAACAATTTAAAACAAACTGCTCGTCATCCACGACTAATAAGTTATTCTGTTTCATTTTCTTCCTCCTTTTTCATAAAATTAGCTGATTTGTTTATATTTACTCTATATTATCCACTAAGCCAGCGTCCTAACACGGAAAGGTTACTGTAAACTTAGCGCCATTACCTTGCCGACTTTCAACGATAATCTCTCCGCCATGCGCTTTTATAATATCATAACTTATGCTCAGGCCCAACCCTGTTCCCTGGCCAACTTTCTTTGTTGTAAAAAAAGGGTCAAATATTTTGTCAATGATTTCTTCAGGAATACCCTGTCCATCATCAGAAATCTCTACACAAACCCTTTCGTTTGCAAGATAAGTTTTCACAAGAATAGTTCCCTGTTTACGAATTGCCTGAGAAGCATTAACTAACAAATTAATAAATACTTGCCCCATCTGTTGAGTGTTCGCGATGATGAGAGGAATATCTCCGTATTCTTTAATAAGTTTAATTTTATATTTTATCTCATTCCAGACAATATTAACAATTCCGTCTATCACCTCATTTAGATCGGTGTCACCACGTATATTATCATCCTGATGCGAAAATGTTTTTAAGTCCACTACTATTTTCTTAATCCTGCTAACACCTTCCTGGGATTCCTCTATAAGCTTAGTCACATCATTTAAAATATATTTAACGCCAAGCTCATTCTCCAAATCTCCGATATTGTTCTGAACATTAACCGCTTTTTTAATATCCTTTCTCTTTACTGCTGTCTGCAAAGCACTTAGCTGATTTAAAAAATCACAAATCCGGCTAATATATTTCTTAAGCGTTGCAATATTGCTAGTTACAAAGCCCAATGGATTATTTATTTCATGGGCAACTCCGGCAGCAAGCTGACCAATAGAAGCCATTTTTTCCGCTTGAATAAGTTTTTTTTGTGCACATTTTAATTCATTGTGGGCAATATTCAAATCATAAAGCATATTGGTAAGTGCCTTTTCATTTTTCGATAAGCTTAAATTAACTTTTTCCAATTCCTCGCTTGCTTTTTTTCTATCAGAAATATTAACCACCGAACAAACTACATACTTAATTGCGTCATCCTTTCCTAACTTACAGGATACAGAAAAATTAACCGGAATATACTTACCCAAGCTAGAACAAAGTATTGTTTCTCGATTCTTAATATACCCTTTATTATTCCTTATTAATTCTTCCCATTTTGTTTCTTTAAAGTGCTCATCTTCAGCAAAAATGCTATTTATCAATTTACCAATTAGTTCCTTTTCTTTACAGTTTAAAAGTTTATTTCCTGCCGGATTTACAGTCAGTATAATTCCAACCGGATCAGTAACTATAACCGACTCAACCAATGTGTTTAGAATATTATCTACATAGTCTCGGCTAACAGTCGCTATTGACAGATCCTTAGCCATCTTTTTTAAGGAATCTGCCAGCTGCCCAATCTCATCGTCAGAATTAATTTTTACCGGAGTATTTAGACGTCCTTTACCGAATTCAACAGCAAGCTTAGAAAGACGAACAACCGGGACAATAATAACCCTAGAAACCGCAACCCCTAAGAATACTGCTAGCACAGCAGCTAGAAAAAAAATCATCCGCAAATCATTTCTCAAACGTAATACTGGCGCAAATATTTCTGACGTATGATACTCTAATAATAAAACCCATCCTAGCTCTTTAAAACCTCGGTACCCTTCCGAATGTGCATAGCTAAACAGCCTTCCACTCTCGCTAAAAGCCCCCCCGTCAGCCATAAAATAGCCACTATTGCTGTTTTTAGGAAATAGATGCGCAATTAAATTGGGAGACACTTTAGCAAACAATTGAAAACCATCGCTAGCGTAGATAATCCTTCCATTTTCATCCAGTAATTTGAATTCACTAGTCTGATACTGCTTATCTTTTTCGGCATCTTCTAGAATAATAAAAATTTCTTTAATATTCAAGACAACTTTCATCACCCCGGCAAATTTTTTGTTTTGTTCGTCAATTCTTATTCCAACGCTTACAGCGTAAGCGCCTAGACTTTCATCATACGCAACATCACTTATAGATAAACCATTCTGCTTGGCGTCTATCCACCATTTTTCGTCAGCCTGATAGTAATCAGTAGTTTTTCCGCTAAGCGCAACTACCGCTCCATAGCGGTTAGTCACGAAAACTTCAGAAATAACCTTAAATTCGTACATCTGCTGGTCAATATCTACTCGTCGGCGTAAAATCAACGACACATCATTACTCAACAATTCTTGAATAAACGGAGTTATTTCACTCTTAAAGGCAGAGATCCATTCTTTATCTTTTTCCTGAATATATTCTAGAGAATCATTGATTAGCGAAAACTGTTGATTACTCTTTAAGACTTGCTCTTGAATGGTTAGATCTTTGCAAAGAATTTGGAATTCTTGAACCCGGAAGTATAAATTCAAATCAATTTTATCTATCAAACCTTCTGCTAAGGATACTGAACTTTTTCCAATAGCGCTCTCTAACGCTTCACGACTAGCGCGGACAGCAATATAACCAACAGCCAGGATAAAAAGAGAAATCACCAGAAAACTAAAAACTAGTTTATGTGTTATTTTCATCCAAGGTATATCGTTACATTTTAATCTGTTAACAGCTCGGAAATCTTTTTCTTAAATTTTTCATTATCAAACGGTTTTTCAAAATAGCAGTTAGCTCCTAAGACATCCATAAAGGCAGCTCCTACCCTTCCCGAAACTCCGGAGATGCCCACAATCTTTATATGTTTCATTCCTAGAGAATCCCGAATATGCATGCACGTCGCATAACCGTCTTTTCCCGGCATCTTAACATCTAAAACAATAAGATCTGGCGCAAACTCTTTAATTTTATCTTCTACTTCATTGCCGTCTCCAACTTCATCTATCTGGCAATTAAACTCTGTCACCAATAGTCTTCTTATAGACTGACGCATTTCGTAATCATCATCAACTATCAGCACCTTTTTTTTCGACATTTCCGCCATCATAATACCCCCTCTATTTTTATTACGATGATTACCTATCTATTCCGCAAACTGCACATCATAAGGCTCATCTCTTCCTAGCTCTCTAGACAAACTATTGATTTCTTTTTTTAACTCAATCATTTTAATCTCTCGACCAATAGTTATCTCTTTAAACCGCTCTGAATCTTTTAGCTTCTCTTTAAGTTCTCTTTCAATTTCTTTTTGCTGGCTGATATTTAAAAAAAGACTAACCACAATATCTTTCACCACCACCGTGTTGATTAAAACCGGAACCAAACCCCCATCTTTATATTGCAGGATTCCTTCGTAACCAGCAACGCATCCTTGTTGGATAATCTGATTAAACTTGCCAATACTTTTTTTCTTCTCATGCGAAGGGTATAGGTCAGTTTGATGCATTCCAATAATCTCTTCTTTTGAACATCCAATAATTTTCTCCGCATAAATATTACAGTCAATTATTTTACCTGTTGATAACTCCGCAATAAATATTGCCCCCCCAGAATTGTTAAATATTATTTTTAGTTTAGCTTCTGATTCTTGTAGTTCTTTCTCCATTTTAACGCGTTCAGCAATTTCCAGAGACAATTTCTTATTAGTACTTATAAATTCTTCAGAACTTACATCGAAAGAATGCTCTATGAGCTTACGATCCGTATCAAAAGAGTCATAAGCATCACTAATTGCTCTCAATAACGATTCCATTCCTTCAGGTATAGAATTTAAATTCCCAAAAATTTTTCTGATTTGACGTTCTAACAGTTTATTAAACATCGCAACCTCTTATTCTGATTCAGAAAAAACAGTGACTGTCATTGTCTGGTTATGTAGCTTACATTGCTTTTCTAAAGGAGTAGCCGGACATATTTCGCCATAGGAATAAAAACCAGCCATAGCCACATTTTCCCCTAACACTTGCCGAACACATTCCAGTTCTTCTTCTACTCTTTGCTTTAAAACTAGTTTACGGCCCACACAACTGACTAATATCGCTAAATCTGGCACGCAAGATCCAAATAACTGGCAACTCATTTTGGCTGCTTCGAAGGCCCCATCAACCAATCGCTCAGGATTAGCTTTCATCAAACGTACATAGCTTCCTTCCGGAATATCACCGGCGAATGTAACACTCATGTCTTGTTCATTAACTGCAAGCATAGTTCGAACAAGGTTAGTACTATTTCCTTCTAGACGAAGATTAAGCGGAAAAAAAAGCCCGGTAGCCGGCAACCCATGAGACTGACTACCTAAATATTTCTTGTATAAATCCAAAGCTGGCTCACCATCTAATTCATACAAAACATTTCCCTCAGAACGAGTCACCATTCTGTCGGAGCCAAAAGAATCCCATCCGCCCATAGATCCATATCCAATTTTAATTTTGTTTCCATAAAACCCAATTGCTCCCACCATATTTCTATCAGGAGGACTATTAGAAAATATTAGCGTTTCCCTAAAGCGATCTTGATCGCCAGCTAAACCTCCAGTAACCGCGACCCCTTCCGGAAGCCCGCTCATTAATCCTCGCGCTAGTTCACTTCCGTTTACATTTAACCCGTCAGAAAGTATAAAAACATGCGCTAACCCTTCTTTTTTTAAACAATCGGCTAATTCTTTTCCAGATGAAATGCTATCCTGCATCTTTTCTACTCTTACCCGTGCAAATTGCACAGTAGTACGTTTAAAAGATACTGCTGTAGCAACTAAAGCGTCATTAAATAATTCTGTACCTATAATTTCGCCAGCCGTCGAGCAACCGATAATCCCAGCATTCGGATACAAGGTCTTTATCTCCTGAAAGCGCTCATGACTCTTTAAAAGTTCTAGTTCACCGAATAGAAACACTAAACTAGCTGATTCTTGGAGATCACAAGAAGAAATAACCTCCCACCCAGAACTTTCCTTCCATATTTTTTGCTCTGTATTCATTTATTACCCTCCAAGGCCTGACCTATATTATAACAATTATGCCGCAATAAGCAATTATTCTGTAAGATGCCCCTGCCATCCAATTACGTAGAAAAATTCCTTTTTTATTTACTCTTGGGAAGGAACTTTGCGAAGTTCTTTTTTTTCTGAATTAATCTTTTTATTTCTAAGAACCTTTTCTTTAGCTTTACGAGAACGCCGGCGTTTTTGACGTCGGATTTTTTCTACTTCTTGACTCTTCTTGGCCTGCTTACCTAAAACAAGCGATTCAATTTTATCAACTAATATCCTTCGCGCCAAAAAACGATTTAAATTCTGTGATCTCTCTTTTTGACACTTAACCTCAATTTTAGTAGGCCTATGTTTTAAATAAACACAAACTGAAGTTTTGTTAACCTTCTGTCCACCTTTTTTGCTGGCCCGAATGAATTTTTCATCTATATCTACCTCTCTTACCCCGAGCGAATCCATTCTTTTGAGCAATAACTCTTCTTTTTCTTTTTTTACTTTAAATCTCATCCCGGTTTTTAACCTAACATAATTAAAGGCTCTCCAAACAAATTACCTGGAGAGCCTTTTAAGCAAATAACTTATTACAAATAACCTTTAATTGTCTCTAGCAAATTTCTTGCCGGTATTTCTTCACCAAACCCATAGCGAACTTCGATTCTTACATTATTGGGTCCCTTATCCAAGACATCTACCGAAACTTTTTTATTTAATTGATCTTCACCCCGAAGTTGCGTTACTTTGTTTTTGACTACTTTGTCGGTTAAAGTTATTTTTTCAGCACTAAATGCTTTCTCAGTGGCCAAAGCTCCTCTTGCCATTGATACTGATTCCTCAGAAATAACTTTTCCCGCCTGCCAAAGTGCTGTTCCTCCAGCACCAGCCAGCAAAGCCAAGCATCCTGAAGAAAAAATCAGCACCCCGAATAAAAAACACACACCTATAGCTCTTCTACCCATTCTTTCCCTCCTTTTTTGCAGTTATTTTCGTTTATTTTCGAAGCATTCTTTCCTTGGATCCCAAAATTTAGAGCACTTTTTTGATTGCCGAATCCTCACTAAAACGCACATATATCTGGTTACGTTCTACTTCACTTGCAACAGTTGCCTGGACACTCAAGGAAATATATTTTCCACTTTTGCTTTTATTCGATATGAAAATGCTGTACTGTTTGTCTTTCAGGATAATTTTTACCACTTCTCGTAACTCTTTTTCGCTTGCACCTATAACCAGATACGACCACAGGCATGGATATATTATTTTGCTTTTTTCCATATTTAATCACCGAACAAAACACTACAACCCATCACTTACGTTAACTTAAAGTAAATCTTTATTAATTCTTAGGATAAATTGTTTTACCAGTTTTATAGTATTCTCCAAATCCTTAAGACTGACCACTTCTACTGGTGTATGCATATACCTTAATGGAATGCCTACCAATCCAGTAGCTACTCCTGTTTTAGTGAGCTGAATAACATTAGCATCTGTTCCGGTAGGTCGAGGTATTGCCTCTATCTGGTAAGGAATATCTTGCTCCCTTGCCACACATACTAACAAATCAAATATTTTAGAATTAATGTTCGGACCCCTGGCAATTACCGGGCCTGCACCAATTTTAATATCCCCTGTCTTTTTTTTATCCATTGTTGGAAAGTCAGTAGCAAAAGCTACATCAATGGCAATTCCAATATCCGGAGAAATCCCATAAGCACTCGTTTTTGCACCTCTTAACCCAATCTCTTCCTGCACTGTGGCAACGCCGGATAAACAGGCATCAAAGTTTTCCGTAGAAAGCAATTTTAGAACTTCCGCAACAACAAATGCTCCAGCTTTATCGTCTAATCCTCTACCGACTATTCGATCAGAACATAAAACATTAAAACCTACGTCAATAACCGCTACATCCCCGATGTCAACCTTAGATTTAGTTTCATTTTCATTCTCTGCCCCGATATCAATCCACAAATCAGAAATCTTATCTACTTTTTTCCTCTCCTCTGGTTCTAATAAATGAATCGGCTTTTTTCCAATTACTCCTAAAACATTCCCATTTTTTGTCTTGATTCTGACTCGCTGCCCAGAGACTAAACGTGAATCAACCCCACCAACTGCCGAAAAATAAATAAACCCCTCTTTGTCAATATACTTTACCATAAACCCAATCTCATCAACATGCGCAGCAATCATTACCTTAGGAGTCTTTTCTTCATTCAAAATCGCAATGCTGTTTCCGTGAATATCACTTTTTACTTTTTCTACGCTCTTGCCCACCTCTTCCTTCCAGATGAGGCTAGTCTCCTCTTCAGACCCCGAAGGGCTAGCTGCGTTAATTAATTTCTTTAAAAACTCTAATGATTTTTCTTCCATTTTAAACCTCCCTTAAAATAAATGCTTTACTAATTACTTGTTATCTAAGTTGCAATTTCTAATCATTGTATCTCTGCTTAAACGCAATAACAAGAAATAAAATGGTTTAGGTCTTTCTTATGTTTCATGGAAACCATCTATCAGGGTTATTTTATTCGCTTCATCCACCACTTTAATATTCTGCCATCTTCCGGACGCATACCGAAGATAAATCAATAACGCTCCTAAGAAAAACGAAATAATCATCACAAACCATGTTTTCTCGACTGAAAAATTAAAAATCTTCAAACAGATAAACTCAACTAATACTACTGATATATGCAATCCTACTGTTAAACACATTGCCCAAAAAGTGTCACCAGCCCCCCTTAAAGCCCCAACGAGCGAACAGATTACTGTTTCCAATAAAACATACAGGCAGGCAATTCTAAGCATGGATACCGCAATTGGAAATGCTTTTTGATAGATATCATTTGCAATATCCGGCCTAAATAAATTAACCAGCTGCTCCGGGAAAAACATAAACAGAATAAACACAAATATTGAATAAACACTCCCTATTTTTAAACCAGATAACGTTGATCGACGAGCAACGCTTGGTTTTCCCGCCCCCATGTATCTACCCACTAAACTCATCACCCCGATTTCCACGCCCAACAGAGGAACAAAGGAAACCATATCCCAATTAATCATGATTGTTGATGCAGTCGCTACAACAGCATTTTGAGCATGGAATAAAAACATCATACCCGTAAACGCAGAAAAATTTATAAACAGTTCTACACCTGACGGGTAACCGAATCTTAGCAGCTTACCCATAACCTGCTTATTAAAAATAAAAGAACTCAACAGCCTAAACTCTTGCACATTTTTTTTCTTAAGATACGCAACAAACAATATTAAAACCCCGACAAAGCTACCAACTACAGTCCCGATGGCTGCTCCCTTTATTCCTAGCGCTGGAAATTGGAACTTGCCGAAAATCAACAAGTAATTTAAAATAATATTAACAACCATGGATATGCCTGCAGAAAACATCACAACCTTAGTTTTTCCGATTCCACAAAAAAATCCACTTAAAGAACTCCTAAGGAGCATAAAAATCGCTGAAAAAACAATAATATTAAAATAAACACACTGATATTCCAATTGTCGTGGATCAATCCCAGAATGTTGGAATAAAATCAAAATCAGCGGCTTACAGCATAGAATTAGCGGATAAGCAGCCAGAGAAATCAACAGCCCTTGAGTTACAACTATTGCGCATTTGTTTTTCTGTTTTGACCCAAAATACTGCGCAACTAAAACAGTGGAATACCCAACAAGCCCCAGAAAAAAGGTTCCTAACAAAAATGACGCCATTCCTCCACCCAAAGCCGCATTCATCCGCAAAGAGCCCAACTTTGATAAAAATATTCTATCAACAAAGATCATCGCCATATCGCAAGCGTACGAAACAATCATTGGGAAGGCTATTAAGGTCATTTCCTTAACGCTACCGGAATATTCCTTATTTTTTTGAACCTTTAAACTGCTATCATGCATATTAGGTATAGATTATTCTTGCTTTATTGTTTGCCATTTAACCACCATTATCTATCTATGATTTGTATTCTGCCGACGGCAATAAAAAAATGGACCTCTTTCTTTATTAGGCGCAAGATAATTGTAAAACAAAAAATTACTTTTTTTGCAGACTCTTACTCCTGAGCAGGCACACTATATATGTAAGGAGTTCTGATTTTGAATTTTTTCGACAAGCTTCTTATTTCTCTGGCAGTATCCTCACTATACTCTCCATAATTTAACAAACCAATAAGATAATATATTTTGTTCAATGCCCACTCTTTAGCTATCTCCTTGTTTCCCTCGTCCGAGTCATTTAGTGATCCTACCACAATAAATTCATTTGCTGAATCCTTAGAGTCTCCTAAAAGCTGCATCACAAAATCCTCTTTATCATTACACTTTCCATACAACGCAAATTCCGCATCGCGATAAATAGGGGGCAAGGATTTCGGGAATACGCTATCAGGGTCAATTCCTTTTATATTAAACCGAACATTCATTAAAACTGGATCTTTAATTTTGTTATACATCTCCCCAACTCGTCCTTCTATCGAGTCTAAACTATAGGCATACTCTGTCCATCCTTTATTTTTATACGAAATAAAATCTAGTAAATACCTATTCACCTCTTCTCCGGAACTGAAAGCAAAAATTGACTTTCGTCCGTTATTCTTTTGAGATATATCGCTGATTATCTTAGCTGGATTTGTTACTCCTTCTGTTGGGTACCCATCGCTAAACAATACAACACATGAAAGCTCTGCACTGCTCTTCATTCTAATACTCTCATAAAGGGCATTATACACATCTGTCCTTCTTGTCGCAATGAGCCCTTTTAAAAAAACATTGACCTTGCCCATGTTGACTTCAGTCGGCGCTACTGACACAGTATTAAATTTATTTACTGTATCGCGAAACGCAATTATATTAAACCTGTCATTCTCATTAAGATTTTTCAAGCAATACAGGATTCCTTTTTCTATCTTTAGCAAACGCTCAGAGCGTACGCTCAAAGAGCTGTCAATTAAAAAGATTACATCTTTGGAAAACGTGCCTAGCGACTCTGCTGCTGTTCCGGTTCGAATAACAAGCTTAAAGTACCGCTGCTTATCTTCGGGGTCCTTGTAGGTAGAAAGATACGAGATAAGATATCCATCTAAATTAGATAGCTTTGTATCTTGAGACACAAATGGTTTATACCCTTTAGAAAACCTGTCAAAAATTTTATGCTTAAGCGAATTTAAAAAACCACTTCCGGATGGAGTAAACCCCGGCATTTTTTCCTTAAACTCTTCAGGAAGCTCTGTTTTCCTTAGAAATTCTTTTTCCCTATTTGCGCTTAAAGTTCCTGCATCATTTTGGGAAAATCTAACCAGTTCCTTTCGTGTTTTCCTAGTCCTTTTTTCTTCTCGAAAAATATGAGGCTTCTCCACTGTATTAAACTCATTCTCCAAAACAGAAAAAGGTTTCAGCGTTTTGGTTTTCTCTGCCTCTACAGTAGGACTTATCTTTTTCCGGACAAGCTCTTCTTCGAAGCCAATGATTTTTGAGTAAGAAGGCTGCTGAAATTTTAAAGCCTGAGTATAAGTTACGCCTCTTTTAACGAATGGCTTACTCTCGGGAATCTCAAAATCTATTGATTTAAGCTTGAATATTTGGTTTGCACTTTTTACCAGCGGCTGAACAACATTTAATTTTATTTTAGTACTGCCTGCTAATAAAATCAAATGCACAATTAAAGACACCCCTACAGAATAAAAAAATAGTTTTTTAGTCCGCATTTATTTTTTCAAGCTGTGCTTTAGCTATCTCCGCCATCTGGTTTTCCGGATAATCTTTTAATATTTCCTGATAAGCATAAAGTGCTTTTTCCTTTTGGTTTAGCTCTGCAAAAATTTTTCCGGCATTATTAAGAGCTAAGGGAACGTACTTCTGGTCATCATACAAAACAGCAATAAGCATATAGAGTTTTGCGGCTTTACTTTTATTACCCTGCAAACACTCTATCCCTGCTATTTCATAGCGTGAACGCATAGCAATAGTATGGTCATTAGGACTTTCAGTGATTGCCAATTCAAACTCCCGCTTTGCTTTATTATCTTGTTTTACTGCTTTAAGGCATAGCCCTTTACCAATACGTGACGCAGGCACAAATCGTTTATTTTTATCAGGTCCAGCCAAAACTAAGTCATAATACTCAATAGCTTTTTGATAGTTGCCCAGCCCCCTGTTGATTTCGCCTTTCAGATATGAAATTTCTGCTAAATGCTGAGAAATTTCTGCTTTTTTATCAATTTTTTCACTAATTTCTAAAGCTTCTTGGAACTCTTCAGCATCTAAGTAATATTGAATTAGCCAAAAATAAGTTTCTACGCCTATGTCTCTCTCTTTAAAATCATCTATTATCTTTTGAAATATTTGTACAGTCTTTTTCTCTTTACCTTTTTTTAAATAAATAAAAGCAGAATTTTTTAATGATAGATAAAGGATATCTCTTCCGCTATTACTAGAGCTAACTGCTCTTTTATAGTATTTTAAGGCCCTGTCGTACTCTTCTATCAACTGCAAATTATAGGCAAGCAGAAAATAAGCTTCGGGAAGTTTAAGGCTTTTATCACGTAGATTTATAAATTGAATAAATAATTCTATTGCTTTTTTTCTTTGATCTAAATCAGAATAAAAAACTCCCAGCTGAAAAAGTATATCTTCTCGCACTTTTCCTTCGCTGAACTCTCGGAGATACTCTTCGCTATGCTCTATTGCCCTTTTAATGAGTTTGTGTTTTTTTTCAATAATAATGACGTTATACAGTGCATCCTGTCTCTTTTCGTTATTTTTTCCCTGCTGAAAATACTTAAAAAATGATTTTCGCGCTTCTTCATCTTTCTTCATTGAAAGCCAGCAATACGCTAGGCTATACAGCGACTCATCACTGAATTTGGAATCTGAGAATTTATCCTCAATCTCCCGATAATGATTGTAAGCAATTCCAAATTTACCCAACTCATAATATGCTTCTGCGGTAATAAATAGTGCCTCGGGAGAATTATTAATATTCTCTTTAAAATATTCCTCAACTATCTTAATTGCAGCTTGATAGTCTTTACTACTTAACAAAATATTTGCTTTTTGAAAAAATACCTCATCTCGATATTCTTGATCGAGTTCAGTTCTAGACAGCAGTTTATCCAAGATGCTGGCAGCCTCTTTAAAACGAAAAAGCTCTTGATAGGACGAAGAAACTATTTTATAAATATCAGAAAAATCATCCTGACTATTGATTGCCTTGGCATTCCTTTCATATTCCTCTATTACTTTTTCATATTCTTTAAGATTGTAGAAGGCGTTAACGAGATAGGTAAGCGAATATCGATATATCTCGTCTTTCTTAGGTGTATTTATAATTTCCCGGAAAACAACGATTGCTTGTCTATTGCGTTTATTAAAAAACTCCATCTGTCCTTTTTCGAATAGTATCAAACGCTTTAGATTTTCCGTATCAGCACTTTCATAAGCTTTCTGATAATACGCATAAGCTTCCGAAAACATTTGCCCAGATGATGAAATCTTAGCTGCCTCTAAAAAAGATAGTGCTTTGAATTTTTTCGCAGTTTTTATCTCACCAGCTTTAACGAATACTGCTAAAGCTTTTTGTTCTTTTCCTTGTTTCTTGAAGACCAGACCTTTATAATGAAGCAACCCTTGCCTTACATTATCATTAGTCACACTTGAAATAAGATCAAGCGCCACAAGAGTTTCATCTAAACGATCTAGCTTAAAATACGATTGAGCTATTCGCAATTGCGCAGCAGATACTTCTTTACTATCCAAATAGTTTTTAATAAAATTCTGATAATTGGATAGAGCTTTCTCGTACATTCTTAAATAGAAAAAACTCTCCGCCAAGCCAAAACAGGCTTCTTCCAAATATTCGCTATCTGGAAAACTTCGGATAAAAGACTGATATTCTTCTTTGGCCATATCATAAAAACCTCTTTGTAGGAGACCGTTAGCAAAATCAATCTGTTCTAGTTGTTTTGAATCTTCAGCAAATAAAAGGGAAGAGGAAAAACAGGCAAACAGAATAAAAAGCAGGAAAAGAATATTTTGCGAACGCATTATCCTCATCTATGGTTACTCTTCTTTTATTGTCGAAAAAGCTACATTCCATATATCCGCGGCCGCACAAGCATCAAGAACGCTTACCACGTTTTTATGATAAGTCTTCTCGTCAGCTCTTATAATTACCGGCTGGTTAGGAAAAAGCTCGGCTATCTCCATAAGCATTACTTTTAACTCTTCCTTATCAAGCTTTTTCCCGTTAACCACTACTTTTCCGCTTCTATCAATATTAACTATCACCTCGCCAGGACTGCGAACAGCTTCTTTAGATTCTTTAGACTTAGGAACGCTTATGTTTAGTTCTGATTCAAGCTGGCTAAACACCGAAAGAGCCATAAAAAAAACAAGAGTAAGAAAAACTATATCGACAAGTGGAGCCATTTGAACTAGTGGCCCTCTTTTAAAGTGCTCCGGAATATCGTATTTAAACATTCTCCTACCTTTTTGAGTTTGTTTTTTCTTCTAAAATTTTAATAATATCAGTGCTATAGTTTTCAATAACACCAGATACATCCTGTATCTTACCCTTAAAATAAGTATAAAAAATCATAGCCGGAATAGCCACAATAAGACCAGCAGCAGTAGTTACCATCGCCTGTGAGACTCCGCCAGCAATAAGAATCGGCTTGACAACTGCGCTTTGAAAAGCAATAGCGTTAAACGCTCTGATCATCCCTAAAACTGTCCCCAACAAACCAATAAGCGGAGATATGCTGGCAATATCGGCTAAATACCCAACATTCTTCCAAAGACTCCCTATCTCTACTCGCAACACACCCTCCATAGACTCCCGAATTAAATGAGCTCCTTTTGACTGTTTTTCAAGGCCAATGTCGGTAATTTTAGCAATAATATTTGTTTTGCTGCTACACATTTTTCTAGCTGACTTACTCTTCCCTGTCTCCAGATTCTTTATGATTTTTTCAGCAAACGGCTTTGGACATAGTTTATCACTGTTTAGCGTTAAGAAATTATACGTAATTACCGCAACTGTAAACACAGAAAGCAAGAACAAGACAACCATCACGAATCCTCCGGCCTTAAGCATTTGCCAGAGAGTCATCCCCTGTCTGGTTTCTTCCACAGACTTAATATATGTTTTAACATTAGAGTTTGTGTCCTTACTAGCTAAAGCAAGGGAAAAAAACGAAACACAAAATAATATAAGAACCATAATAATATATCTTTTTTTCATTAAAAGACTCCTTTTTTTATAATTTTTAGTACTTATCTCTTTGCATGCTAGTTGCACTGAAAACTATTTTAACTCCTTTAAATTAATTACACAAGGCTGTTTTTATCTTAATGTAAAGACTCCCTTTCGTCTTTTAACTTTTGCAAGCGGCTGATTTCAAAATTAATCTGCTTCCTAATATGCTTAAAAGGATAGTCTATTAAATCTAGGGCTTTACAGTAAGCAACAACCGCTAAATTAATATCTCCTAGATTTTCATAAACATTAGCAATATTTTCGTAAGTAACCGCTCGATCAGAATTAATTTCTAATGCTTTTTCCAAAAACACCAACGCTTCTCTATGTTGACCAAGCTTATTTAGGAACCAACCCTTATTATGATAGACCGTATCATAACCGGGCTCAACCTCAATGCCTTTGTTAAAATACTTCATCGGCCCCTCAATAATTCCTAATTCAATCATGCACAATGCCCGGTCATTATACGCTGCTGCGTCTTTTGGGTTGTACTTTATCGCTTTGTCTAAATACTCAATTGCCTTTTCAAAACATTCATTGATTATCTCTTTTTGAGCATAAAAAAACATCTGTTCACTCAAGATTTCCTTTTCTTTTGCCATCTTTAGCCCCTGAGATATTAGCCGTCTAGCAGCTTTTAAATCATTAAATGTGATCGCCGAGTCAACAAGACACCTTAATTGCGTGAAATCCGGATGGTTCATTTATCCCTTTGTTTAAGTGGCTCCAATAAATATTCTAGACCATTTATTTTAATCTCATAAACAGACTCAATCATCTCTCCCAGGCTGTCTTTGGGAAACCCTTTTCGCGCAAACCAAACAATATAATCTTCCGGTAAATCAATCAATAACCGGCCTTTATATTTTCCAAAAGGCATTTTAGTCATTACTAACTCAGACAAATTATCTTGAGAAGTTTTCTCTTCTCTATAAAATCTGTTGTTGTTCATCTATCTATTATTTTTTTTCAGAGCATAAGACAGTACTGGCTAATTCGCTTGTACACGAGAATTGCAGTATTTTTAGGAGCTATTTTCTGAATTTTGCAACAGCCATGCTCTTTACTTTTTTCGCCTGAATAAGCGCATTATCAGCACAATCCACTAGCACATCAGCATCCCTGGAATCGTCAGGAAAAGATGATAGTCCGGTACTAAATTTTATTTTTATATGAATACTTTCTCTTGCATAAGAAGAAGCTACTTTTGTCTGAAGTAGCTTTGATTTTACACGCTCTAAAACACAATTCGTTTGTTCTATTGATGACTCGGGAAAAATTATTACAAACGCATCCCCTCCATATCGACCCATGGTATCTTCTTCTCTTGTGGTGTTTTTTATAGTTTGAGCCACACTTTTTAGAATATCATTTCCTACAAGATACCCATAGCAACTATTTAATTGCTTAAAATTATCTATGTCTAGAATAACAATGGTTACATTTCTTTGGTAACGTATACTGCGCCTTAATTCCTTCTTTAAAGAAAACATTATAAATTTAAAATTTAAACAATCTGTGATGTTGTCAAATCCGGCTAATTGCTCTAATTTCTTTCTTAAGCTTTGTTCAACGCTGGAAAAACATCCGAAAATACCCCCTGCTAAAAAATACACAGATAGCCTCAAAACAGTTCCTTTAACTACAGCCTCCCTTGCCATCCAGGAAGTAAATAAGCTACTCTCCCCAAAAAATATTATTGATGCAATAGAGGCAGCAACAATGCCTCCACTTACGCCAAACCAAAACCCGGATAAGGATATAAGGACTACATAGATATAGCCCAAAGAAATACCAAATTCTTTCATTAGAAGTCTGGCAACAACAAGGCATATAAAGCCAATACAAACAACAGCAAAGCGAAAACTTCGAAAAGAATAAACAGTGGCAACTTTTATTTTGGTAATTTTAAGGAAAGCAAAAAGTTTATCTTTCCATCCTGTAGTACCGCTTATAATTAGATGCTGCTTTGCCTCATTAAATGTTTTATAAATTTGTATTTTTACATTTTTAGAATAATGAAAAGTAGACATTATGCCAAAACCAATATCCTTACTCGAATCAGGAATAATGCGAATGATTCTTGATACCCCACGAGAATTGCATGCCTTCATTATCTTTTCAATATAAGGGGCCGCGTTAATATCCATTGTATCTAAACCGGATAAATCTGTTAAGATACGAAAACCTTTTCTTAAATTTGGCAGCATATTTTCAAGTTCTTTATATAGCTTTTGACTCTGATGGGCATCAAAATCTCCCCAAAAGGAAACCATTAGAATATCATTCTTTTTATCAAATTTTACCGAAAACATATTTGCTCTTGTTTTTTAAAGTTTCCCCTAATCAAATAATCTCGCCTCGATAAGAAATCGTATGAACTTCGATAGGTATACTTTTCCCTGATTTCTTAAGCGCTGCCTCAGCTAACTTTAACGTTGCGCTGCAACAAGGAACTTCCATTTTTACTACAGTAACTGACTTTATATTATTGTCCCGAATAATAGATGTGAGTTTTTCTAGATAAGCATCCATTGTCGCATCTAGTTTTGGGCAAAACATTATCAATGTTTTTCCTTTCAAGAACCGCCTATGAAAATCAGCATAAGCAAACGGAACACAATCTGCAGCCACCAGTAGCTCGCAATTTTGAAAGTAAGACGCAGTGGAGCTTAAAAGCTGTAACTGCGTCGGCCACTGACGTAATTCTGACTTCACTGTTCCTTCGCAGGCTGAATTACTTTCCAGTGCCGGATCATCCCTAAAGTCATGTTCCATTGTTCCTGGGCAACCACAGGCAAGAGAAGCCTCACTACTGTCATCTACATCAATATTATTTGCCTTTAAGCATCTTATGGCTATTTCTAAGTATTCCTCTTGCTTATGTTTTCTTAAATGTTTTAGGTGGACATCTATCGCGCCCTTTCCAAGCTTAATAATATTCTTCATAGCTTCCTTTTCATTATAGGCTTGGACTTCAGATTCCTCAATGGTAATTGCACCTTCAGGGCAATTTCCAATACATTCGCCCAACCCATCACACAGCAATTCTCCAACAAGCTGGGCCTTGCCGTTAATTATCTTTAACGCTCCTTCCGGGCAATTCGGAATGCAAAGTCCGCATCCATTACATTTTTGTTCGTCAATTTTAATTATTTTTCTTTTCATGCTCCTCCATTTTCATACTTATCTATCTCTAAATATACGTAACCATTTTTCCGCACTAACTTTTTAAATTTAATTGTAGTTTTCCGAATCTTGCTCCCGCTAACATTCTCCGACAGAGTCTCTTTCTTTTTTGATTGATTTGCGAAAAAATATCCACCAAACAACAGTCCACGCTAAAACCGCCCCTAAACTAATAAAAAATACAACTCTTGGGCCAGAGATAATAACTAGGGGCACAGCTATTGAAGTCCATATTCCTCCTCCCAAGAAAGGCTCATGGAGAAGCTGCTTATACCCAAAAGCGTAATACGCCGGGGTTTCACTGTCAGGGTCAACAACCCTCAGTAACAAAATACCAGTTGCAGTTACTCCCATCGATTGACCCAACTCAACGATAGCCCTTTCAAACCAGGCATCAGGAAGAAAACGTCTTGCCAGATAAACCACACAAAAAACATTCCAAAGAATAGCAGCAATAATAATAATGCTAAACGGTAAGATTAACTTCATTATCACCGGTAAATTGATCATCGCAATTGCCGCCACCACCAAAAAGTCTAAAGCAGCTCCGGAAATTCTCTGGATAAGCATCCGGTCAATAACATCTCTTTTTATGATCCGGGAAAAAAATAATTCAATAATAACCCCGCCAACCATACAAAGAGGAAAAACCGGAAAAGCTTGAAGAATTTTTTTTTCAGCTAACAAAGGGAAAAAAGGCTCCATATTAACCAGTAAGCACTTAAGAAAGTAACCGACAAAAACAGCCAAGCCAATAATTGCTATATGAAAACTCAAACTATCTAGAGAACTAGGCAAAACAGTTTGATATCCAGCCGGTGGCCGCTGATCAACCTTATAGATACCATCTAGATTTTTACCGGATGAATATTCTTCCTTCTTTAATTTCTGAGTAAAATTGTTACGCACTGCCCAGTTAATTAGAACCATTCCCACTACAATAGCAGAAATAATACCAGCAGTAGCTGCAGCCAAGCTATAATCAACGCCCTGGGGCCAACCGAGTAAATCAAATGTTGCTTTCAGGCCCGCGGCAGTTCCGTGACCTCCTTCAAACCCAACTGGAATTATTACCCCAAAAAAAGACGGAACTAAAAATAACGGAGTTAAGATCAACATCGTAACCCCTAAGCCAACAACATATTGCCCCCAGGCAACAATTTGTCCATAAGCGAGCTGCGGTCCGGCTTTTTTCCATATTGTAGGAACCGAAGGAATATTTACTCCCAGAAAAAGCGCAGCAAAGACAATATTGATTAAAAAACCCGGAAGCTTACTCCAGCCAGCAGTACAGCTTGAAGGAATAAAGCCACTGGAGGTTTGTAGAATTAGCAACCCTAAAAGACCACCGATAACAGCAGCCGGAAGATAAAGCCTTCTAAGGAACCCAACTTTAACCCGCAACGCTTTTCCGGCAAGCAAAAGTATACACAATGAAGAAAAAGAAAGTATTATTTCCATTCAATTAAAGCTTATAGATAGTTTTTTTACTCTCCAACACACAACATTTAATACATATTATAGCACATAAATGCTTCCAACCGGAAAGGTTCATTAAGGTAAGCGCAAATAAGCCTTGAACCTCTTTATTCCTAACGGTATACTTTAAGCTAATAATATTTAAAAATCAATACATCTAAATTATGCGCAAGGAAAGACTACGTAAAACTAACACTCAAATAACCGATGGCGGTTTAAAATCTTCCTTCTGGAAATTAGCAATACCGATGATAATCGGAGCCTTACTCCAAGATCTCTTTACTTTTGTTGATCTTTTATTTATCGGAAGGTTAGGGTCCACTCAGCTAGCCGCTTTATCTATCGCCGGAGCAATCTTGGCAATTATTCTAATGGCAGCAATGGGCATTTCTTCCGGAACCACAGCATTAATTTCTCACTTTATTGGAAAGAAAGATTACGATTCAGCTGATAATGTACTCTTCCAAACAATTATTATTAGCATTGTCTGCTCAGTACTAATGGCTTTAGTGGGAATTTTCGGTACTACCGGCTTGTTAAAAGTGTTTGGCGCTCCAGAAAATATAATCCCGGCCGCTTCTGAATATTTAAAAATAAACTTTATCTGGTCAATAGTTATCTTTCTTTCACTTGCTTTCAATCAGGCCTTGCGCGGTTCCGGTGATACTCAAATGCCGCTAAAAGTATTGGTGATCGCAAATGTAATTAATATTATCCTAGACCCTCTATTTATCTTCGGCTGGGGCATATTTCCCAGAATGGAAATTGCCGGATCTGCAACAGCAACCATTATTAGCAGAAGCATTGCAATAATAATTTTACTTAACCACTTTATCTGTGGACACTCAACCCTGCACTTCAGAAAAAAAGCTTTTAAAATTAATTTTGTTACTATTGGGCGAATGCTAAAAATTGGCTTTTTCGCTTCTCTAGAAGTGCTTCTCCGCCAAATATCATTACTTTTGCTAATGAGGCTAGTAGCCTCTTTTGGCATAGCCTGTATTGCTGCTTACGGTATAGCAATTCGATTAAGAATGGCAATTATGATGTTTGGCTTTGGAATGGGAATAGCTGCTTCGATATTAATTGGCCAAAACATGGGAGCCGGACAACCCAGACGAGCTGAAAAATCCGGATGGAAGGCTTTGCAATACTACGAATTCATGGTTATTCCCTTAGCCATAATATTTTTTATATTTGCGCCAAGAATAATCAGCATTTTTAGCAACGAAGCTGAAGTAATAAAAATCGGAAGCAGCCTTTTAAGATTTGTTGCCTTAACTATGCCTTTTTTGGCCTCACCTCTTGTTTTAGGTCGAGGAATCAGCGGTGCCGGAGACACTATTGCCCCGGCAATAATGACTGGCATTTTTCAACTTGGCGTACGTATTATTCTTGCTTACAGCTTGGTGCTCGTATTTCGGTTAGGGTACATTGGTATCTGGATGGGAATTAACGCTTCCGACATCTGCCAAGGCTTAGTAATGGTTTGGTATTATAAGCGTGGCTTCTGGCAAAAACAATACCTCAAACACCGTAACATACTTGATCAAGAAGATAGTATGTTGGCTTAAGAAATATTTTTTTTATTACTGCTTAATTAGATTTACCTAAAATGTTGACTGAAAAAAATTAAATATATACCCAGTAATAACTATCGCTACTGTTGTTACCCCAAAAAAAATAGCAATTAGCCTTAACTTCATTGCCCGACGCAATATTACTGCCTCCGGAAAACTTAATGCCACTGTAGCCATCATGAACGCTAAAGCTGTGCCTAGCGGAACCCCTTTGCGAAATAAAACCACGGTTATCGGTACAATTGCTGCACAACTCCCATACATTGGAACCCCTAAGAGAACAGCAAGCGGAACCGAAAACGGTCCGGTTTTACTGATTATCGAATGAATTGTTTCTCGAGGAATATAATTATGGATAAATGCGCCTATCCCTACGCCCACTAATATCCAAATCCATAATCTTTTGATTATCACAATTGATTCATTAACCCCAAAAATTATCCTCTCTTTTAAATTTTTATATACCTTCTCTTTAAGTTCGCTACGGTCAGACGCCCCTATTCCCCCGTCAAGATATTTCTCTAAATTCATCCTACCTAAGATACCTCCCGCAATAACTCCAATAGAGATACCACTTAATACATAAAGCAGTGTAATCTTCCAGCCAAAAAATCCCAGCATCACTACTACTACATACTCATTAATTAGCGGAGAAGTTATTAAAAAGGAGAAGGTAACACCTAGAGGAACCCCAATTTCAACAAAACTTAAAAAGATTGGTATTGATGAGCAAGAACAAAATGGAGTTATCGCCCCAAACAAGGAAGCAAATAAATTTCCGAATATCTTTTTACCAATAATCCACCGTTTAATCTTGTGCTCAGATATATAGCTACGGAGAAGGCCAACAATCGATATCATAAAAAATAATAGTAAAAGTATCTTTACCGAATCATAAATGAAAAAATTAATAGCCTCCCCCCATCTCGATTCCGGATTCAAGCTAAGCACTGAATAGACTAGCCAGTTAACTATTTGCTGCAACATGATTTCTTTTCTTGTTTATGTTGGCCGCTGCAACACGATTTATTATTAGCACATTCTTTCATTTTCTTATCCATTTTTTCCAAAAATCTAGCCCAAAACCCTTTCTTTGTCTCTCTCTTTTTCTCCTCCATATTCATCTCCTTTTAGTTTTTCAGTAGCTATTTGCTACCACAGCTTCTAGAAGCTTTTCTAACTATACCCAGTGCAATAAAGCAAGCAATACCTAGGAACACAAGCAGATTATCCAATTTAGGTATTAAATCAAACGCGGAAGCAAGCAATAACAATATGCCAGCGCCGTTTAGGATCAACAGAAGAAGATTTGTATATTTATTGTTCATAATGCCTCCCTTTTGGTGCAATTATACCTTTAAGGCAAAATTATCACAAGACTTATCTAGATAAGATCATTCCGATAAGAATATCACTAATTGCCCTAATCCAGAAATAAATCTTGAGACAAATTATTCTTAGCGTTAATATATAGGTATGAAAAAAATCACCACTTATCTGTTCCTAACGCTACTCTTTAGCTCTGGAGGGTACTACATATTAATCCATCACAATAATTTAAATATAAATCCGTTTCTGGCCATGTTTTACTTGATGTGGTGCCCCGGGCTTTCCGGCATAATCACTTCTCTCATTTACGAGAAAAATCTTACTAGTCTAGGCCTCAAGCTGAATAAACTAAGATGGCTGGGGATAGGATATTCTTTACCAATTTTCTACGCAAGTTTTGCCTACGCAATTATCTGGCTACTAGGCTTTGGCCGAATAAATCCTGGCTATCAATTCAATACTGTTCGCCTGATAGGATTAGGTACTTTATTTAATATAGCTTTTGCCAGCGGAGAAGAAATTGGCTGGCGTGGTTTTTTAGTGCCCCAATTATACAAGCTAACCAGTTTTACTAAAACTTGTCTAATCACCGGCTTAATTTGGTCAGCCTGGCACTTCCCGCTGATTATTTCCGGAATATACCTGGCCAGTATGCCAACAGCGCCTCAACTTCTTCTTTTGGTAATCACCGTAACGGCAATGACTTTTCCAATTAGCTGGTTGAGATTAAAATCTAAGAGTGTCTGGCCGGCAATTTTACTACATGCCAGTCATAATCTTTACATCCAAAGACTTTTTGATCCGTTAACTGCCAAAACCGGACCACTTTCCAAATACATGATTGGTGAATCAGGAATCATAATGGCTGTTGTCCTTATCAGCTTAGCAATCATTTCCTGGAGCTTAAGAAAAAGTCTCCCGAACTACACCCAAGAAAAGCTTTTGCTTTGTTAATTACTCTTTTTAAAAAAATAATTAAATAATATTATTTTTTTCTTTTTCGCATGTAACTGTCTCTTTCTTTTAAATCTTTATGCTGCAAGCTGGATACAGGAAATTTTTTTAAAAGATGCAGCGCACTGAGTTTTTTTAGTGCTTCTATAATTAATTTTCTGTTGCCGGGATTACTATACTGAATAAGTGCTCTCTGCATTTTCCGCTCCCGAAAAGTTTGAGGGACATATATTTTTTCCCCGGTAAAAGGATTTGTTTGTGTCCAGTACATACACGTCGCCAGAGTTATCGGAGAAGGAATAAAATCCTGTATTTGCTGAGGTTTTATTCTTCTTTTTGCAAGATATAGCGCAAGCTTTAACGCTTCAGATAAAGATGATCCCGGATGAGATGAAATAAAGTAGTTCACAATAAAAATATTTTTCTTCAAGTTGGATACTGTTTTCTTGAAAAGCTCAACAAACTTTTCGTATACATAAAAATCAGGTTTATTCATTAGTTGCAAAATATTATCCGAATTGTGTTCCGGTGCAACTTTAATCAACCCACTTATGTTATTTAAGCATATTTCCTTTAAATACTTGCGGGCATAATTATCAATAAGCAAGTCATAGCGAAGTCCACTTGCGATAAATACATGCTTTACATTGGGTATTTCTTTAATTTTTCTATATACACGAAGACACTCATCATATCCTAGGTTAAGATTTTTACATTTAGCCGGCAAAAGGCACTTACGTTCTACACAAGAACCTTTCTCTTTCCATCTCTTGCAATAAGCAGCATATAAATTTGCGGTTGGTCCCCCTACATCGGTGATTGTTCCCCGAAAATCTTTTTGCCCGGCAATTATCTTAGCCTCCCGAATAATCGACCGGTTACTTCTACTCTGTATTATTCTTCCCTGATGAAAGTATAGTGAACAAAAAGAACACTCACCGCAACATCCCCGATGGGAAGTAAGAGAAAATTTAACTGTCTCAAACCCGTTTACTCTGTCTTGACTATTGTAGCCCGGATGACAATTGCGCGCATACGGCAGTTCATATATCGCATCAAGATCGCTGGCAGAAAGTGGCATTGCCGGAGGAAACTGAATAAGATAACGGCTACTATACCGTTGGACAATTGCCTTTGCCGAGTAAGGATTCATCTGCTCATACATCATTGTGAATGCTAAGCTAAACTTTTGCTTATCGCTTGCTGTTTCCTCAAAACAAGGAATCTCAATGTAATCCTTCTCCGCAGAGTTGACTTCTTTATTTATTATAACTGTCCCTCGAATACCATATAATGATTGCACGCCTTTTCCTTTATCTAAGATATTCGCAATCTTCACTATTTGCTGTTCCCCCATGCCATACACAATAATATCCGCCCTGCTGTCAAAAAGAATGGATCTTCGTACGCAATTATCCCAATAGTCATAGTGGCTTAAACGTCGAAGGCTAGCTTCAATTCCTCCCAATACAATAGGAACACCGCTAAAAGCTTCTCTTATTCTATTAGCGTAAACAATAGTTGCTCTATCCGGGCGTAATCCTGTTTTTCCGGCAGGTGAATAATCGTCAGTAGTGCGTGGCTTTTTATTTGCAGTATAATTTGCAATCATTGAATCGGTGTTTCCCGCAGTTATTCCGAAAAACAATCTTGGCTTGCCTAAGCACGTAAAATCGTACGTATTTCGCCAGTCAGGCTGGGCAATAATCCCCACCTTAAATCCATTGCTTTCAAGAACTCGTCCAATTACAGCAACACCGTAAGAAGGGTGATCAATATAAGCATCGCCGCTAATTAAAATGATATCTAACTCATTCCAAGCGCGGCTTTCCATATCCTTCCGTGAAACAGGAAGAAAATTTCTTCTTTCGGCCTCTCTACTCATACAATAAATTATACAGCAAAAGAACAAATAATATAACGAATTTTAAAAAAAGCGAAAGATATACGCTTAATTAAAAACCTTGATTTCCGTTCCCTTAAATTAAATATTTTTGCAGAAAAGATTGCAGTTTACCGGTGGGACGAAATTGAGGTTATTAGATAAACCTCAATTTCATTTTATAACTAAAAGATATATTACATTTAATCTCTGTTTAGTGGTATACTAGACGCTATGACAAAAAAGATTAGTTCATTCAAGAAACAACGTATCTGTAAATTCCCTGGTTGTACAAGAATCTTAAGCATTTACAATCCGGAAGTATACTGCTATATCCACCAAAAAGTCATCAATTCCAAAAATCAGACTAAGCCTCACTAGCTTCACTAGTCTCACTAGCTTCACTAGTCTCACTAGTCTCACTAGCTTCACTAGCTTCACTAGTCTCACTAGCTTCACTAGTCTCACTAACAACACTTACATTTACAGCATTTAACCCTTTTGGGGTTTTCTGAATTTCAAACTGCACTTTTTCATCACCGACTAAAGTAGAAAAATCAATGTCATTAAGATTGTTTTTGTGAAAAAATACTTCATTGCCGTCGGTATCCGCAATAAAACCAAACCCCTTGTCTACGATTACTTTTTTAACCACTCCTGTATGCATTGTTCACTCTCCTTTATCTCTGTTACGTTAGATATTTTCGAATCACTCTTTAATAAAATTATACGACAAGAAAGAAAAAGAGGGAGATGGTAGAATTAATGGTTTGCTCTCATACCACCGTTCGTTGACTGTGATTGTGTCTCTACTTTAATTTAATATCTGTTATTGCGATAACCTGAGTTGCCGCGTCCTTGTCCTTCACCACCACCACCAAAGTTGTCTCTTCTTGGCTGCATTTTTTTTGCTTTGTTTACGGTTAACTTTCTGCCGCTGAATTCTTGATCGCTTAAAGCGTCAATCGCAGCTTGAGCTTGTTCTTCAGTTTCAAATTCTGCAAAACCAAAACCTTTGGATTTTCCAGTATATTTGTCAGAAATAATCTTTATTTCTGCTGGGGTTATTCCTTTTTCTTCGATAAACCCTCTTAAATCACCTTCGTTAATGTCATAGCTTAAATTTCCAATATACAATTTTTTTTGTTCTTCCATTGTTTTCTCCTAATGAAACACTACCACAGAAATTTAGTCAGCAAATACTGCACCCCTCTTTAGCCAGAATTTTTTAGCAACATTCCATTTCATAACCTCTGGCCGATTCTTTCTTTTTTCAATGAACTTCTTTATGCAGGTATTATTTTGCCACAATTTATCTTTTGGCAGAATAATTTAAACCCACTCCTATAACGAGTTAACTAACATTAGGCATGAAGCTCTAGGCAGGAAACGCTACAGTTAGCAAACTATACCACAACTATTCATTATATGCAAGTTATTTTTCCAGAAATAAAAATACTGATTATTCACCACTTGCCCGAAACAGCTATCTACCAGCATGATGCATCGATCAGCATAAATCTAAGCGTATAACAACTGGCGTTGGCTTTTAATGCCTTCATCAGCTAAATACTCATCAAAGGTAATACCAATACGATCAATACAGCCATTAGGAGTAATCTCAACAATCCGATTAGCTACAGTTTGCACAAGCTGATGGTCGTGAGAGGAAAAAAGAATAGCACCTTTATACCTTTCTAGCCCACTATTCAATGAAGAAATCGACTCTAGATCTAAGTGGTTTGTCGGCTCATCAAGCACTAAAACATTAGGCTGCATAAGCATCATCCGAGAAAGCATGCATCTAACTTTTTCTCCTCCGGACAAAACGTTAACCGGCTTAAATGCGTCTTCTCCGGTAAACAACATGCGCCCTAAAAATCCACGAACAAAACTCTCTTCGCTTCCTCCGCAATACTGCCAAAGCCATTCCAAAATACTTACACCTGAATTAAAAAATTCTGCATTATCTTTAGGATAATATGCTCTTTTCGTTGAAATACCCCATTTAAAACTCCCACCATCAGCTTTACTTCTTCCAGACAGCACGTCAAATAATGCAGTTTTAGCTAAATTATTAGGCCCAACAAAGGCAATTTTATCACCACGCTCTACTCTGATAGTTATATCTTTAAATAAAGCTCTTCCTTCTAAAGACTTGGTAATATTGTTGATATCCAGCAAATCATTACCAACTTCACTTTCTTGCTCAAAATTAATATACGGATATTTGCGCGATGATGGTTTTATGTCTTCTAACGTAAGGTTTTCTAATGTTTTTTTACGACTGGTAGCTTGCCTTGATTTAGAGGCGTTTGCGCTAAAGCGAGATATAAATTCCTTCAGCTCTTTGCGCTTGTCTTCAATCTTCCTGTTAGATTCATTGCGTTGCTTTAAGGCCAGTTGACTTGACTGCGACCAAAAACTAAAATTTCCGGTATACAGCCCAATTTTGCCAAAATCAATATCCGCAATATGCGTACACACTTTATCCAAAAAGTGGCGATCATGAGAAACTACAATTGCTGTATTCTCAAAATCGCTGAGAAACTCTTCCAGCCAAATACTAGTTCTAATATCTAGATGGTTAGTCGGCTCATCCAAAAGCAAAATATCAGGATTGCCAAATAAGGCCTGCGCCAGGAGAACACGCACTTTTTGTCCTCCTTCAAGCTGATTCATCTTTAGATTATGAAACTTCTGCGCGATCCCTAAATCATTCAACAATTTAGATGCATCCGATTCTGCGTTCCAGCCTTCTAATTCACCAAACTCAGCTTCAAGTTCAGAAACATGAATGCCGTCAGCATCAGAAAAATTATCTTTTGTATACAAAGCATCTTTTTCAACAATAATATCGTAAAGCCGCTTGTGCCCCACAATAACAGCGTCTAAGACTTTAAACTCATCGAAGACAAATTGATCCTGTTTTAAAACTGACATCCGTTTTCCACTTGGCACTATTACTTCACCCGTAGCCGGTTCAATCTCACCGGAAAGTATTTTTAAAAAAGTAGATTTACCTGAACCGTTAGCACCAATTAAACCATAGCAATTACCGGAGGAAAAAACTATATTAACCTTCGAAAAAAGCTTGCGTTGTCCATACTGCAATGAAATATCATTAGCTGAAATCATATATCCGCCTTATTTTCCTATTTAAATATTTTTCTTTCATAACAAGCTATTGATTATATTACCTTTTCTTAATATTGCAACTACTAATCATTTTATATTATGGTTTTTCAGTTCTTTTATTTCAAGTAGAAGGAAGACTCAAATAGAGAATTCGGCCAGATAACAGATTAATCTTTTATCCAACTGCGTGTTTTAAACGGCGAATAAAGTAACAAAAATTAATATTTGCTTTACTAATATTTTATTTATCCTTTAACAAAGCAATACCACCAATCACCGAAAATATTATCACCACCCAATTGTAAGCAAGCCAAAAAAAATCATTCTGAATAATCATGCCGGCGATTGTATAGACTGCTAAAATCAACAGCAAAGCTCCGATAACCTTATTTTTTCTCATCTCTGCCTCCTTTCTATGGTAAACATGCTCTATTAAATTCCAAAAAAAATCATTTTATTAGTATATTAAGAATAAATATATCATCTTTGAGATTATTGCTGCTGAACGAATTAACTTCACCAAGCAATCGCTGATTAAATAATTCCGGGCTTAATTTATTGTTTTTTTGGAAAAATTTCTCTAATCTTTCATCACCATAAAATTGGTTGTCAACGTTGGCTGCCTCAACAATGCCATCGGTAAACAGCAATATCTGATCGCCTTTATCAAACGGCATTTTATCTTGATACACCTTTGAACTTTCAACTGGCAGCCCCAACCAGCCAGTCTGAGAAGTGATTCTTTGGATGTTAGAGCTAGCACGTCTGTAAATGTACTGGGGCGGATGTCCATAATTTGAGTAGATAAATTCTCCGGACCGATAATCTAAAAGCCCACAAAAAGCACTTAAGTACATATTAATCTGAGCAAAATCACTCCTAATAAAGCTATCCAGATTCTTCAATAGCAAGCCAGGTTCTTTTCCCTCTTTAGCCAGCCTTTCAAACTCTCCGTGTAAAGTATTCACTAAAAGCGCAGCCGACACGCCATGACCGGTAACATCACAGATTATAAATATAAGCTTATCATCTGTTGAAAAATTAAACCTTCCGTAATCACCGCCCATATAATATGCCGGAGCGTAAGTAGCTGCTATTTCTGCCTTGTCAGTATTTATTGAGTGTGGAATAAGCCGGGCATGAACTAAGGTTGCCAGTTCAAGCTCTTTTTCCATCTGGGCATTTTTTTTCTCAATTTCTTTGAGAAGAATAAAATTCTCTATTTCACGAATGGTTTCTTTACGCCGGACAATAAAACAGAGTATAAAGCCTACCGATAGAAGTAAAATTCCGTCAAAATACCAATATGGCCTAACCGCCACAAATTGAGGTATATAACTATTAGTATAGAATACTAGTGAGCAATAGGCAATAAAATGCATTATACCTATAGGAATAACCTCTGAACACTTCCAAGGTATTATTGACGAAACTAGAAATAAAACTATAAGATAAACTGAAGCTGTTGTGTCAATATACTGATAATAAATAATGTTGATTTTTGTAAGCACAATTAACAAAAAAGCAATAAAAAGATAGGCATTCAATCTTGCAGCTTTAAAGCTACGCGCTTTTGAACTTAAGAACGCAATCAAAATGCTGCCAATAATTAAAACAACCCAGGCAATTACCTCAGTGGGTTGAAATTCTTCCGGCAAAATAATAGCACTTATAATACTTATTCCGGTATATAAACTAGCGGCCAAAACGCACAGCAAACGTACCCGCTTTTTAATGAGAGCTGTCCGGTTAGCTATAAATTCAAATAAGAAGTCAGCAGACATTTCATATTTAGCATTTATTGTTTTTTTAAGCTTCATTCGACTACCTTATTTATTTTTCTCATTACCCCTAAAAGTCATCCTAATGATTATATCACAAAGAAGTCTCTGGAATCACAAAAACTACCTCTTGTAACAATATGCGCTATCGATGTAACTATTATTTTACTTAACAGCTATTACTCTTGGGAAGAGCTAAATCTGGATTGACGGCTGATGCGTGTTCTGTCTATTTCTTTCACCACCGCTTTTCTGATTCGTATATTAAGAGGAGTAATCTCCACCAATTCATCGTCATTAATAAACACAAGCGCAAATTCAAGAGTTATGTTGCGTGGAGGTATTAGATTGATTGCCGTATCACTAGTTACCGAACGCATGTTAGAGAGTTTTTTCTCTTTCTGCGGATTTACAACTATGTCACCACCTCTACTGCACAAGCCAATAACCATACCCTCATACACCACATCTCCCGGCTTAACAAAAATCTCTCCCCGCTCCTGTAAATTAGCGAGCGCAAACGCAACCACTTTTCCGTTACTGTTGGAAACCAAAACACCCTTACGCCTTGATGGCATATCACCCTTATACGGCTGAAGCTCAAGAAAGTTCTGACACATAATACCGCTACCGCGAGTCATCAGTAATAGTTCACTCCTGAACCCGATTAATGCCCTTGAGGTAATGTTAAATTCCATCCGGATAGTATTGGAGGCAGTAACTTTTAAATCTTTCATCTGTGCTTTGCGTTCTCCCAGCGCCTGCATAACTACACCCTGATATTCGCTATCTACCTCTATCACTACAATCTCCACCGGCTCTAAGACTTGTTCACCCACTTTTTTTAAAATAACTTGCGGCCGAGATACTTCCAACTCATACCCTTTACGGCGCATCGTCTCAATTAGGATTTCTAAGTGAAGCTCCCCTCTGCCTGAGACTCTGAATTTCTCACCATTGTCAACCTCTTCAACTCTTATGCCTACATTGACCATTGCCTCATGCTCAAGGTACTCACGAATATGACGCGATGTTAAGAATACACCACCGTCTTTACCAGCAAGTGGACTCATATTATGGGAAAAATTCATTGATATTGTTGGCTCATCAATTTTAACAGCAGGCAACGCTTTAGGATTATCAACATTAGCTAGAGTTTCACCAATAGATGCATCCTCAATGCCCGTTATCATTATGATATCTCCCGCCATAGCTTCAGACACATCTACCGGAGCTAAGCCCTTATATTTCATTATTTTAGTTACCTTAGCCGTTACAGTTGTGCTATCCCGTCTGACAAGAACAACTGGATCATCAATGCGTATTACTCCATGAAATATGCGCCCGATTGCAATACGCCCAAAGTAAGAGTTATGATCAATCATTGTCACCAGCATCTGAAACGGCAACTCTGGATTGGCAACCGGCGGCAATACCCGGTGCAGTATAGTGTCTAGTAAGGGCTTTATATTATCATTAGGCTCATCAAGATCAAGAGTGGCATGCCCGTCCCGGCCAGAGGCGTAAACTATCGGAAAATCAAGCTGCTCATCAGATGCATTAAGTTCACAAAAAAGATCAAAAGTCATATCTGCAACTTCATCAGGTCGCGAATTAGGACGGTCAATTTTATTAATAACAAGTATCGGCTTTAAGTGTAACTCCAGCGACTTCTTCAGGACAAATTTTGTTTGAGGCATAGGCCCATCTACAGCGTCAACAAGCAAAAGTACACCGTCAACCATTTCCAAGATACGCTCTACCTCACTTCCAAAGTCAGCATGCCCAGGAGTATCTACAACATTACACTGCACACCTTTATAGTTAAAGGAGGCATTCTTGGAAAAAATCGTAATCCCCCTCTCTTTCTCTAAAGGGTTTGAATCCATAATTGTTGTTTCGCCTTCCTCAAACTTATAAGCTCCTGTATATTTGAGCAGGGCATCTACCAATGTTGTTTTTCCATGATCAACATGTGCCACTATGGCAATATTGCGGACATCTTTTCTTCTTTTTTGATTCGGCATTACTTCACCCTTTTTTATTTTTTAATCCTGTTCTTTTAAGATAAGGTAGCTATCTTACCAACAAATAGCAAAAAAGCAAAATAAATTTAGATAGCGTAGCTTTTCATTTAGAAAATAACTACAAATTAACACCTATCCTTATCGATACTCTATATTCTTAGAAAGGTAGCTATGGTGAGCCCTGCTTAGATACCTCCTCTGGGAATGAGTTCTGACTGCGATTCGACAACATTAGAATTGTCAGCTAATAATTTTAATCCAGTCGAAGTGCTGGATCTTTCTGAAAATGCTGATAATCTTTTAACGATTGCCAGTTTCCACCCCAGGTCCACCCTAAACGTAAGAATGTCTTTACCACAAGACAATCGGAAGTAAGCGTTCCGGGTCGATTGGGATCATACACAGACCCTTCAGGGAGCACGACATCTCCCTTAATATAGGGATTAATCGCGGGATTTATATCGATAGCATACCCATATGCATGCTTAGAGAGTTTGGTGCCTCCGGTAATAACCCGATAGTTAAATGCCGAGGTATTATTAGCCATCATCGACTCATCATCCTCGTTCCACTTGCCATCTTTATAAAACATCTCATGGGCTATCGGTATTACTGACATAATTGGAAATTTAGTTTCAAAAGCAACATCAAAAACTTCCCGGATATCATCTACCAATTGCTTATCAATCACAAGTTGCCCTTTATGTATCTTGCCGTCAAACGAATAATAAAAAAGATCAATCATCCGTTGTTTAGCTTTTATATCGCAAGGCGCCTCTTTTCTTAACGCATCAGCCAAACTCATATTGCTGTCAACAACAACATCTTTCCATAATTCTGGTTCAACAGCAGTCACCTCTTCCGTTGCAAGTTCCATTTGAGAACTAGAATTAGCCGTCGCGCATCTCGTACCCACAATCATGACAATACATGTGTATATTAGCCACCTCACCATACCCACTCTCTCAAGACCGTTTGACCTTTTATGCCAATGCATCATAGCTACTCCTCAAAACTTAACCTAGCTTATTATATCTTCCACTACACTCAGAGCCAATTTTTGAAATAAAAAAGACCTCTTTGATGATTATCTCATAATGAGACCTTTCTGATACTAATACATGGCTCGCCTGTTTTACCCTGCGACCTAGCAGAGCAACTGCTGAGAGCGCAAGCGAACGGGGCGACAGCTTGCGTAGAGGTGCAGACACATACACCTAGCCAACCCCAGCTGGGCGGTTGATCGCTTACTTCCATGTACCTCATTTGGTAATTTTATTGGTGCAAAATAGTTCGTTGTTATTTTAAAAGAGAAGCCAGGTAAAATTTGCGCCGGGAATTTTACTGACCTTAAAGAATTAGTTATTAGCGAAGCTTGCTATTAATGAGCTTAGAACTTCTTGCCTGTTTAGACAAGATAAATAAACTATTCTCTACCCTATTCTCGCCAAAAATATAGTGCTACACTAAGAACAATACCCAGAAGATAAATCATTACAACACCTGAAAAAACATATGGATACGCCACCAAAGCAATCCCAATAACCATAGTCCGCCAGAGTGCCTTTTTTTTACCGTAAATAAAAGCAACAAATCCGATAGAACCAAAAATAATATAAGCAAAAATTTTTGCCGCGCTAAAATCGCCAATCTGTAATAATCCGTTACCTGCCAAAATCCACCTCTGTGCTACTTATTATTTTACATCAAAAAAGTTCCCGATAATATATATATATCATATAAGATTAAGAATGCAAAATCCCCGGCGAGAAACTACTCTTCTAGTATAATTCGACTAAACACTTTTTCACCGATTTGCTTAAAAAAATACAGTCTCGCTCCAAACCTACGGTTCTCTGCCTCAACGCAACGTAAATTTGTAAAAAGATACCCGAAAGATGTCTACCTATTAAACATATCTCTGAATTAGAAGCCTGCTTATCACGATAGAATACCAAATTATCAGTCATATAGCCGATTCAGAGATAAAGTTAATACAGAAGTGTCAATTCTGTCCACAGAGTCTTTCGTAGAAACTTTAGGCTGGATTTTATGTTGGGCTCATTATCCTTTTGTAGTGTCATTCAAAACGTTCCTTTGCATATTTATTGGCGCGGGATCATTTAAAACGAAATTTCGTCTTAAACTCTTCATCCAATTCAACCATAGCATTAAACGGCTGCTTCTTTTTGGATGTAAACCCCTCGATCAGATCCGACCGCCCTTCTTTTATTATTTTCTTAACCTGATCAGGGTCAAGCTTTTTGCTGGCGATCGTTGACCATAAAATAAATTGGCAGCCTTCCCTGTAGCGCGAACAATAATAGGACTTTTTTCCCTCGCAAATCTGACCTTGTTTACATTGCGGGCATATGCCGAAGTTCATCTTACCGCCGACAGCACCCTTCAGGGAATGATTATTTTTGATTTCAGAGATCACTCCCTCAGCAAAAGACTTGATCTCTCCCATAAAATCGTTTTCGCTAATATTTCCATCCTTAATTTCTGTCAGCTTCTGTTCCCATTGAGCCGTCATTTCAGGACTTTTCAGATCAGGAACGACCACGTCTATCAATTGAATACCCTTGTTTGTCGGCATCAAAGCCTTCCCTTTTCTAATGATGTACTTGGACTTAAGCAGCCTTTCGATAATTGTTGCCCGGGTGGCCTGCGTTCCAAGGCCCTGATCTTTCAACTGAGCCGCTAATGTATCGTCATCAACTTGCTTGCCGACATATCGCATGGCATTCAATAAAGTCCCGTCAGTAAACGCCTTGGCCGGTGAAGTTTCTTTTTCCTGGACTTCCAACGCGTCAATGAGCAATATTTGCCCCTGGGTGAATTGCGCGTTTAACATATCCATGACTTCCGGGCGGACAGGATATCGGTCTAAAGCGCTGATTTTCTTCTTAGCCGCATCCGCAGCTTGCCCTGAACTCTCCGCATTATCGACAACAGCCTTTTGATAAATATTTCGCCATCCTATTACAGCAGGACGAGCCCCTTTCAACATGAAAACCTCTTGCTCAATATGCATCGTTATCTCTGTAACATCTTCGACAAAATCAGGATAAAAGATCGCGATAAACCGCTTTTGAACCAGCATGTACACATTTTCAAGATTTATGTCTAATCGACCCTGCAGCTTTTTCTTTGTCGGAATAATGGCATGATGATCAGTTAGCTTCTTGTCATTGATGTAATTCTTGCCAAGCTTATGCCCCAACTCAAGATGCTTTATGGATTCTGCGGCCAGGTGTTTTAAATTATCCGGCGCGCTACGAAGAATGTTAGACAATTCTGGACGGATATTCTCGGATAAATGCCTGGACTCGGTACGGGGATAACTGATCAATTTTTGCTTTTCGTACAAAGCCTGGGCATATTCCAAAGTTTGCTTGGCCGTGTATCCGAATTTTTCATTACATTCCTTCTGAAGAAGCGTCAGGTCGTACAACGAACGAGGGCTTGTTTTTCTTTTTGATTGCTTGATCTTAGCTATCTTCCCGTCCTTCCCTTCCAAGCTATTCTTGAGGCCTTCAGCCTTATCCTTTTTCTCTATCTTATATCCATCCTTATCTTCCCATCTGAATAAGACATTTTTTGTTTTCGCGTAGAGTTCATAGTAATAACATTTTTCGAAACCATCAATGATCTTCTGGCGATTCACGATCAAAGCAAGTGTCGGTGTCTGCACCCGCCCAACTGTACAAAGTTGACCGTTGCTGATCGAATACGCGCGCGTAGCATTCAGGCCAACGATCCAATCCGCAAAAGCCCTGCATTGTGCCGATTGGCCCAAATGGTCAAAGTCTTGCCCAGCATGCAAAGCGTCTAAACCGGTCTGAATACTTGCATCGGTCAAGTCTGAAATCCACAAACGCTTAAATGGTTTTTGACACTCTGAATGTTTGTATATCCATCGGAATATCAGCTCTCCTTCTCTTCCTGCATCAGTTGCGTTAATGATTTCTTCGCAATTATGGAACAGCTTGGCAATCACCTGAAATTGTTTGTTGCCGCTCGGACTTGTAGCAAGTTGAAATATCGGTGGGATCATCGGCAGCTGGGAAAAGTTCCATTTCCCTCCCCACTGTTTGCACATGACAGAAGGCTCAACGATCGTCACTAAATGGCCAAAAGCCCACGTGACTTGGTAGCCGTTCCCTTCCAAATAACCATCTTTCTTTTGATTGGCCATGAGCACACGAGCAATATCACGCCCCACGCTGGGTTTTTCGGCTAAGATTACTTTCATTCAATAAGGCGCCATTACTGCTTAATAATTCGAATAGCATCATCCTCAATAATAATGCGTTTGGATTTATACAGCGAGCCTAAAGCCATTTTGTATTTTTTCTTACTCACGCCGAATAATTTATAAATGATATCAAGCGTACTTTTATCTGTCAGATTAGATACTCCGCCTTCTTTCTTTATTTGTGCAATAATCTTCTCTTCAAGATTATCCATTTTCTGGTATCCCTGAATCTGTAAGCTTAAATCAATTCTGTCATCTTCACGGACTTTTTTAATAAAGCCTTCTATTCTCTGGCCATATTTCAGGTCCTGGAACACTTCTTCCTTATAAAGCAATCCCCAATGCGTATTATTAATAATGGCATTGTATCCCAGCTCCGTTTGGTTACAAATCAAAAGATCAACCTTCTCATTCTCCAGAAAAATATCATTTTTTTTATCCAAAAAAGTGTCCAACTTTGTCGACGCCGCCAAGCGGTCTCGCTCCTTATCTTTGTAGACATAAACAACATAAGATTCACCTACTTCCATGATTTCTTTTTGTTCACGTAAAGGAACAAACAAATCTTTAGGCAGTCCCCAGTCTAAAAACGCGCCTATAGATAAAACATCAACTACCTTAAGGCAAGCAAACTCACCCGGAAGCACATACGGCTTTTGGGTTGTAGGAATAGCCCTCTCATTTGAATCGCAGTAAAGAAAGACTTCCAATACTTCTCCAACTCGACAATTGACAGGGGCCTGATCGGCAGAAAGAAATATTGCACCGTAGTCCTCGGCGTCCAAATAAACGCCAGCCTTTGATTCCTTTATGATTTTTAATTTATTATATTTTCCAATCTCGACCATAAATAATTTCTCCTTAGGCGATGCTTGCTTATCGCCACAGCTGATCTATTTCTTTCCGGTACTTTAATCTGAAAAACTCAAATTCGGGTGTCAATCTATACACACCATGCGAAGCACGTTCAAACCAGCGCTGATAATTCTTATTTAAAATATCTACTGTTTTTTCCATTTCAAGGTTTTTTCTAATCTCGTGTGTAGATGATGGCCCATGATCAAACAAATACATAGCAACGCGAATTGTCTGCTCCTTATACGCCGTGAACAGCAACTCCCTTGTGCTGCCGCCTTGATTTAAATCAATACTCCGTCCTTCGAATTCCTTTAAAGCCAATTTCTTCTTTGCATAATTCTTGCGGGCTGTAAAAGGCGCGGGTGCAAATTCCAGAACAACTTGAGTTTGCTCATGCTGATCTAAAGTTAAAAGGCCGCAATGCAGACGCTTCAATAGAGCACTCATCCGCTTGTACGATTTTGGCCAACGCCCCCCTTTTTCCAAAGGAACGTAAGCATACACTTGGTCTGTAATTTTGAGACGCTCTATAAGTTGATAAGTCAGCTGAAGATTAAAACTCGTCTTCATCTCAACAATTAATAACTCATCCCCCTTCTGAGCCATAACATCAACACTCTCAACCTCAGAATGCACAGTATACCCCTGCGCTTGTAAAAATTTCTTAAGGGGCTTATACATCTCCACTTCTTTCATAACCTAATCTTTTCCTTGCAATTCTTCAGGATAAAAAATTATACAACCTACAATTCTCAGGGATACTTTTTAATAATTTTCAGGAAAATGTCGCCGAACTTCTTTAATTTCCGTTCTCCCACTCCAAACACTTCGATGAATTCTTTTTTATTCTGCGGCAATTTCTGGCACATGTCCACTAATGATTTATCAGAAAAAATAACGTACGGCGGGACACCTTTGGCATCCGCCAATTCTTTTCGCTTTTTGCACAACATATCAAAAAGGTTATCATCGTAATTCGTCATGCGTGAAGCAGCCCGCGCCTTTGATTTGACTTTATCAGGCGGAGGCAAATAGCCGTCGAATGTTCGCTTACCGCTTAAAATTTCATAAGATCTCTGGTTTAAACTCAATACCCCATACTTGGATTCCTTATCAAGGACTCTCTGTTGAATAAATTGACGCACTAAATTCTGCCATTGTTTTGAAGACAAATCGTTTCCCGCCCCATAAATGCGACATTCATGATGGTTGTAATTCAACACTTTTTCTGATCGACTGCCGCGCAGCACATTAATAAGATGCACCGCACCGAAAACTTCTTCTGTCTCGCTAATACATTGAAAAAACTTTATTGCTTCAACTGTCAAATTAGCTGTCAACTCTGCGGGATTGACACAATTGTCACACAACTGGCAATTGGCCACGCTGTAATCCTCTCCGAAATATGTAATCAAAGGAATTCGGCGGCACTTACGACTTTCCGCATAGCCAACCATAGCATTCAAGTGGTCTAAGGCCACGCGCTGCTGCAGCTTATCCGGCTTTTGATCAATAAAATAGCGGATCTTGGCAATATCCCCTAGGTTAAAGAATAAAAGACAATGCGCCGGAAGCCCATCACGACCGGCCCTTCCTGTTTCCTGGTAATACGATTCCACGTTTTTGGGCAAATCATAATGGATCACAAATCGAACATTGGGTTTATTAATGCCCATGCCAAACGCAATGGTCGCCACAATGATCGGCACATCATCCCGTATGAATAATTCCTGATTTTTATTACGAACTTTTGAAGACAGTCCCGCGTGATACGGCAAAGCCTTAAAACCGTATTCATTCAGGTCAGCAGCTAAATTATCAACTTGTTTACGGGAAAAACAATAAATGATGCCGCTCTGATCTTTAAATTTTTCTAGGAAATCCAGCGTCTGATCAGTTGCCCGGTCTTTCGGGATAACTTCATAAAACAGATTGTCGCGGTTAAAACTAGCGGTCAATTCCACAGGATCTTTAAGCGTTAGGTTAGTGATAATGTCGCAACGCACACGCTCGGTGGCCGTTGCCGTTACAGCTAAAAAGACAGCATCCGAAAACTGCGAACGGATATCTTTAATGCAGCGATAACCCGGACGGAAATCATGCCCCCATTCTGAAATGCAATGGGCCTCGTCAATAGTGATACAGTCGATGTGACACTGGTCCAGCATTTCGAGAATATCCGGTTTGAATAATGTTTCCGGCGCGACAAAGAGCAATTTTACTTCCCCTGACTGAACAAGCCGTTTATTTGCATTGTATTCATCCCATGTCAACATGCTATTGATGACTTCCGCCTCAACACCCAATTCCTTGAGCTGACTGACCTGATCCTTCATCAATGAGATCAAAGGCGAAATAACAACAGTCAATCCGGAAAAAACAAGTGCAGGTATTTGGTAGCACAAAGATTTTCCTCCTCCCGTTGGCATAATGAGCAGGGTGTCTTTCTTGTCAAGCACGGATAAAATACACTCTTCCTGCAAAGGCCGGAATGTATCATACCCAAATGTGGATTTTAAGATTTGAAATATTTTCTTATTTTTCATAGGTGGCACGACGGTTGCATTTGTCACAAAAAAACTCCCTTTCCTTTTTACATTTCTTGGTCAGATGGGGGGGGAACCCGGAATGATTAGTTACTAGGGTATTTCTTTTTACCTAATTTGTCAAACTCTTCGCTAGAAAAAATATTCTAGCCTCAGAGTAAAGAACAGCCAACCGACAAATGGTTTATCATCAAGTTGTTCTCTAGGAAATGACTTTATACACTTTATCGCTGGCGTGAAGCGGTTGGTCAACTTTTATGCCCACCTTATCCCCTTCTTTTGCTTCATCCACACTATCAAACTCTATGCGCATCGATTCAATCACTTGAGAAAAATCCGCTTGTTTGCCTTTGATGTGAATAGTATCGCCTACTTTCAGTGCGCCGATTAAAACTATCATTCCAACAGAAATCTTACTGAAAAAATGGTCCACGACTCCGATCTCTTGCTCTTCCATGTCTACTCTCCTTTTTATCAGTTTACCACAAATAAACTTCACACCTAAAGTTAGAAAATAAAAAAATAACCCAAGGCAACTTGCCTACGACAGGTTCTTTATAGCTCAAAAAGGATATATAACAAAAAAGGCGCCTTTTTAACTCCCCGTATTGGACAACTTTCGCAACTGGCTATATACAGAAGAAACCGTCAAATCGAATAATTATTTCAATCTATTATCCACTACAGGAACAAGGAAAGAGGTTACATAAAGGTTTCCATTGCTTCTAAGCGAATGCATTGTTCCAGCGGGAACAATAAATGCTTTGCCTACGTTTAACTCGACTTGCCCATCTTCTAAAACTCCAAAGCCAGAACCTTCCATGCAATAGAATATTTCGTCCTGTTTATCGTGTTTATGCAGAGGCACTTTTGTCTCTGATGTGAGATGATATACTTTTGTAACGATTGATTCTTTAACAGAGTTTAAATCCATATTTTTCCTCCTTATCTACTCCTTGCTTTGTTTAGTTTTTTCTTTTGTTTGATTAGGGCAGGTCCAACTCATATCTTTATTTTCTTATTTTTATTCTACCTTAAACAAAAACCCCCTACAACATAAATTGCTACAGAGGGTTAGAAAGTCAAACTCCCCGAATGGGGCTCAAACTCTACCTTTACCAAATTTTTCCCAAAATCACCTACCCAGACTCTGTGCCAAATCCCCTTTTTCCCTAAATCTTTAGTCGATATGTATCGCTTTATATCCTTCCTTTTTAATTCCTCTGCTAATCTCTCTTACCTTCAACTTGACCTTTTGTATTTAAGCCAAGTTACTATCCCTCCAATACCAATAAGAAGAGGTATAACAAAAAGGATAACAACCACCATTCGTTTTTGCTTGCTCGTCAAATCGAGCCGTTCGACTTTAATAACTTTGCGATCGATAAAAATCTTATATTCTAAATCTGAAAGCCAACTAATAACGTTCAGCCCCATCTGGACATTACTATATTTCTCAATAAAACCATTCGATAAAAAGTCTGCATCAGTAAAAACAGCGATACGGGTATCAGAAGATTCATTCTCTTGCTTTGGCTCCAAGATAACAAATGCAATAGGAACCGGCCCCGGGACATCTATACCTTTATCAAATTTAACATTGAGAGTCCGATCCGTTTCGCCCCAGCTACTTTCGTCTGAAGCGGTTAAAACCACTGGGGCTACTTTAATTGATTTGCGTCGATTTTCTAAAATAGAAATTGAACGAGGACGGATATAAAAAGTATAATCCAAATCTTTAATAATAGCTTGGTGCGGCGGGTAATTGCGGGTAGCCGGACACCCTACATCCTGACCAATATGATTAGCTAAATCTACAACAATATCATCGGCAATCTTTATCCCCCAATGGTTGAGAATGTTGTTTAAAGAAGGGTTCCTGCGCTTTTCTTCTTCTGTTAGTGGTTTATCGGGTGTAGTAATGGGGGTATTCTCAATTAAAAAGAAAGCGTCACCGCCATTCTCTAAGTACCCCTTGATAATCTCTTCCTCTTCCTCTGTTAAAGGATTTCGAGGCCCAGCCACGATAAGGACATCACAATCTTCGGGAACTTTTTCTTCTACTCCCAACATCACCGTTTTTACCTCTATATTATTGGCGATTAGTATCCGCGTTAGAATACTCAAGCCATTATCACCATCATCAGAAACATCGTATTCTCCATGTCCGATTAAAAAGTAAACAACGCGCTTATCTCTTGCCACTTGAATAATGGCATTGGTTACCTGATCTTCAGATAACGGTTCGTTGGTAAAATCAATATCCTTACGCTCACTACCAGAGAGAGCTATAACCTTTCTTTCTTTTCCGCTTATTACGCTGCCAAATTGGGCAGCATAGCCAATCTGCACGATAGGATCAATGATTTCGGCTTTAATCCTTCCTTGAGAACGCCTTTCATATTCCTTAAACAAGTCTTCTAAATACTTTGGCGGTATTCCTACATAAAAAGCGACAATTTTAACTTCCCGTTGAAGATCTTTAATAACTGCAGAGGTACTTTCCGATAAGGTGTGCTGTTTGGCTTTAGTTACATCCCAACGCACATTGTAACGATACGATAAATAGTTAATCCCCACGAGAAGAGCTAAAAGGAACACAGTTACAAATACACTAAACCCATACCTCTGCCATTGAAAACCGCGCGCTGACTTTTTGGTAAATTTTCTTAACTCAAAAAGAAAAATCAAAACACAACTTATGCCAATTAAAGAAATAATAATGGTTATTTTACTGAAATGGTTTTCTACATAAGAAAAACCCAGACCATACAAAAGACAAAACATCCCCATTGCAAATAGTAAAGACAGATTTATAAGTTTTTTCTTTAACGCCATAATCGGTTCTCAATGCTAAGCCTTGTGAATAAGATACAAATAAAAATACCGCTCAAGTAATACACCAGATCCGCCGTAGTGATCAGTCCCATGCTAAAATTTTCGGCATGACTCCAAGTGCCGATGTATCGAATCAAGGTTTCTGCGTGGCCGCTGAAATACTTGATAAAGCTTATTGAGAAATATAATAGGAATAAGATTACATAAGAGCTTATCGCGGAGATAATTTGATTCTTTGTCAATGAAGAAGCCAGTATGCCAATGGCAATGAATAAAGCACCCTCCAACCAAACACCTAGATACCCTATTAGCACCACCATTAGTTCTGGTTGACCAAAAAATTCGAGAATAAAATAATAGCTCGTTGTTAATCCAATAATGAGCGAGAAAAATATGAGACTGCCCAAATATTTGCCAAGAACAATTTCAGTGTTTGTCGTCGGAGTAGTCATTAAAAATTCCATGGTGCCGGAGGATTTCTCCTCAGCGAATGTTTTCATAGTTAAAAGCGGTACAATGAAAATAAACAAAAATTCCATGACTTTAAATACATCGCGCAGACTAGCCTCTCGGCCTTGGTCAATTATCAAAAAAAAGAATATATTAAAAACCGAAATAGTAAGAATCAAAACAATATAAGCAATAGGGGATTTAAAATAAGCTTTTAATTCTTTTGCGGCAATAGCAAATATTTTACTCATAGCGGTTGACTCTCCTTGGCAGAATGTAATCTTAAAAATACATCTTCAAGATTTGTCCCGGGCTGTTTTAAAAGGATTCCCAAAGTTTCGTCAACGACAATTTCACCGGATTTAATTATTAAAACCCTTTGAGCGATCTGCTGAATCTCAGAAAGAATATGTGTGCTTAGGATCACCGTTCTTTCATATTCTAAACTTTTAATAAGATTACGCACTTGAATAATCTGAACCGGATCTAGACCAATGGTCGGTTCATCCAATATTAGAACCTGGGGATCATTAATTATGGCTTGAGCGATACCCACTCTTTGTTTATACCCTCGTGAAAGGGTGTCGATGGTTTCACTTTGAACACTTTGGAGACTGCACGATTCTATTGATTTATCTATTTGAACACGCTGCCGTTTAGCCGGAACACTTTTTAGCTGGGCGGCAAACTTAAGGTACTCCCTTACAGTCATATTAGTATAAAGCGGTGGTGTTTCAGGCAAGTATCCTATTTTTTTACGAATGGTCAAAGAGTTCTTGTCTACTTCTTGTCCGGCAATGATAACCTTGCCAGATGTGGCAGGAAGGTACGAAGTCAAAATGCGCATAATCGTAGTTTTTCCGGCACCGTTCTGGCCTAAAAACCCAACAATTTCTCCTTTGTTAATTTCAAATGAGACATCCTTTAGGGCCTGAACTCTACCGAAATATTTTGTAACCTGTTCGACGACAATCATAGTTTAGCTCTCTACTCGCTTTTGGATCTTTATACCGAAATTAATAATCCCATTTGTTGTCTTTGCCTATGTAGACTTCTTGTATACTAATAACTATATTTATAGTATCTCTTTCGGCAAATTTGGCAAGCTGAAAATATTCTCCAATCCATAATTACTCCTTATTTTTCAGTTACTTTATAACACCGCTGATTAAATATATCCAAATATAATAAATGCCAACAAGAACAAAAATCGCTCCTGTAATCTTTCTCGTCCACATTTCAAGTTTTGCAGTCTTATGAAACCATTTAGAAAATGACTTCACCCCAAACATAATACCTATCGCAAATACAGCAACAGGTATTCCAGTGCCTATCCCGTAAATAAATGGATGGATTATTCCTATCTTACTATTTAGGGCAAGAGGAATTAAACTCCCAAAAAACAATGCAGCTGCAATCGGACAAAAAGATAAAGCAAAAATCATCCCTAAAAGAAAAGCACCGCCAATTCCTGAATCAGCTAATTTATTTTGTTTTTCTTGCGATACTAACAACGAAAAAGAATTAAATTTTATGATATCAAAAAGAAATAACCCGACAAGAACGAGAATCGGGCCAATAATTTTATTCATATATGATTGCAAAAAACTTGCAACCGACGGCACACTCACAAGAGAAGCAATGATAATAGACCCAATAACAACATAAGTCACCATCCTGCCTAAAATGTATGCCAAGCTTGAGAACAAAACAGCTTTAGGATGATTAACTTTTTTTGAAAGAAAAGATACTGCCGCAATATTAGTAGCTAACGGGCAAGGACTAATAGATGTAAGTATGCCAAACCATAAAGCCGAAAATAATTCAATCATCATATTATCCTGCCTCCATTAATTAATAAAACCATTTGTTTCATCTTTGATATACTCATAAAATTTATCCTTGCTACCCAAAAGATTCCAAACCTTATCCAAATTCTTAAATTCGACCTCTTTTCCATCAGACACTTTTGAAAGCACAACAGACTTAGTATATAATTTATAATCTTGAATGAAATGCTTATTCTGAAGCTCATCAACATTAATCATTTGAAAATCAACTTTTCCAGAAGCTATTTCATCAAAAAAGTATTTCTCCAAAGACTCCTTAGTATATTGCTCAATCTTGTGACAAGACACACATCTAGCCGTTGTATAAAAATAATAAGCAACAACCTTTGAATCGCTGACAGACAAAACCGTCTTAACAACAGAATCAACTTCTGCTTTTTGAGAATTAGCATTACCTGAAAAAGCATAAGTGCTAATCACTACTGCCAATATTACAAAGATACTTAACGATATTATTTTCTTCATCCTTTACACTCCGATATTTTTGTAATTATTAGTTATTGTAATAATCCTTTAATCTCGTCAACCGTTGAAACTTTCCCTGCAACTTTCACAACGCCATCAATCACTAGCGCAGGAGTGACCATAACAGCATAATCTGTTATTTTGTCCATATCTTCAACCTTGACCAACTCTGCATCAATTCCCAAATCTGCAATAGCTATTTCGACATTCCCAAAAAACTGTTTACACTTTGGGCAACCCATCCCTAAAATTTCAATTTTCATCTTTATTTTCCTCCTTATTCTAAATTAAACTATCATTCCAAAAAGCATTCCGCTTGTTGTCGCCATGACAACAACAAGACTCACATAAACAACCGTCTTCTTAGTGCCAATAACTCCCCTAATAACAAGCATATTTGGAAGGCTTAACGCAGGCCCGGCGAGTAACAATGCAAGAGCTGGCCCTTTACCCATACCTGAACCAATCAAACCCTGCAAAATAGGAACTTCTGTCAGCGTTGCAAAATACATAAATGCCCCCACAATTGACGCAAAAAAGTTTGAAAAGAAAGAATTTCCCCCAACAGCCTTTGCAATAATCCAAGAAGGAATAAGCCCTTCATGTCCAGGACGTCCCAACAGTAATCCAGCGACAAGCACGCCCATTAAAAGTAACGGCATAATTTGTTTAGCAAAAGTCCAAGAGCTTTTCGTCCACTCAGTAACTTCATTCTTCTTAAACCACTTAACAAGCATAAAGCCGATCATAGCCAAGAAACCAAATGCCAAATACCATTTAGCAGAAAATATCAAAGCCCACAAACCTGTCTCACCTGCTTGTGGTCTTGCCCAGTTAGCAAATATTAAAAATCCGACCATAGAAAAGAAATATAAAGCATTCTGCCATAACGCCCTTGGCTCTTTCTCCTCACCAGCAAACAACTCTCCCTCCGCTTTTCTTGCACGCTCTTCCTTAATAAAAATAAGGTGCATCAATAAGCCAATAACCACACTAAAAACAATAGCACCAACAGCCCTCGCAACTCCCAACTGCCAACCGAGAATACGAGCAGTCATTATAATTGCTAAAACATTAATTGCCGGACCAGAATAAAGAAAAGCAGTTGCTGGTCCTAATCCTGCCCCTCTCTTATAAATACCAGAGAATAATGGTAAAACAGTACAGGAGCAAACCGCAAGGATTGTTCCTGAAACAGATGCAACACTGTAAGCAAGAAATTTATTTGCCTTTGCGCCGAAATACTTAACAACGGAAGCCTGACTAATAAATACTGAAATCGCACCAGCGATAAAAAATGCCGGTACAAGGCAAAGTAAAACATGCTCCCTTGCATACCAACGTACCAGCGCGATGGATTCAAATACAGGATTCCTAAAAGATAGCAGTTCAACTGGCAGATAAAAACACCCCAAGAACACGGCAGCCATTAATAAAAATTTATTCCGTTCTTCCATATTATTCCATACAACAAAGTTTTTCTCTGTTAGCTCTCTTAATTTTAACAATATCCTGCTTAATAAGAGTATCGTCATTTAGCCATTTCTTCATCAGAGACAAAATAGCCCTTGAATATGTACTTCTTGGTTTAAGAACATAATTCGTCCAAAAACTATCCTGTTGAGCTTCAATAAGACCGGCTTTTTTTAGTTTTTTCAAATGACGTGAAACGCTAGGCTGTGTTATCCCCAAGACAAAAGCGATTTCACAAACACAAAGATTTCGCCTCTCAAGCAGTTTTAAAATCCTAATCCTATTTTTATCAGCACATGCCTTTAATACTTTCTCAAAATCATCCATAAATATCTCCAATATCTACATAGCAGAATAGCTATATAGTAACACACAGGACATACCTCCGTCAATACAATTAATCGCTAGCGATAAAGGGAGATAAACCATCGGCCTAAAACCATTTAATCGGATTTCTGAGAGATATGGTTTATGATTGGAATTTGAGCCTCAAAAGAGGCTCAAACTATTAAGAATGCATAAGTGCTGAGCGAGTGAAACTTGTCCTGAACTTGTCGAAGGAACGAGTCGAACCATTGTCCAGCCTTTGTCCAGAGATATTCGAACTCGTCAAAAATGTCCCCAATCCCTCCTCTTTTTAGATAAAATATTTGCAGTACCTTTTTATGGCTTTTTATATTTATAAATAGCTGTAATTATGCCATATATTAACTATGGAACAAAACCAAAACAGTTTTATTTGAAATAAAAAGTGAAGATTTATAGAGTAAGGCTAAAACTAGGTCTGAATCTGTTATACTCAGGATAACATCAACAAGTTATTAAGTTAACTGTCCTATTTAGAAGCGTAAGTTGAAAATTGCATCCAGCACGATTACGCTTGCCTACTTACTTAGAAAAGATTTAATAGCGTTAAACTTATCTTCAGGCTTCTCTTTTGATGTATTATCTTTTTCCGTTTCTTCCGCTAACGGTTTATTTAAAAAATCGCTTAAAGCTCCTGCGCCTTCTTTATTTATGTTCTCCATAACATCCTTAAGCTGCTTTTTCGCTAGATCTTTAAGCACATCTTGAAATCCGTCAAATTTAGGGTTATCAATAGTACCGGTAATATCGAATTTCATTTCTGCCGGATTAATCTTGTTTAAAGCAGCACAAATAACCGACAAAGACATCATTCCTGGACTGCCTAGTTTTTCGTTCTTGGCTACTAAATTATGTTCCTTTAAAGTAATCGAATTATTAGAATTTAATTCCTCATTAATGATTTCGGTCTGTGATGTTATATCTAAAACACCCTTGGTGAAATTCACCGGCAGAGAGTCTTTATAAATAGCACGGATTGCTATAAGGTCGACGTTTTTTGCCAACAATCTATATTGGTAAATCTGCTTGCTTTTTTTAAAACTTTGACTATAACCTACTTCAAATTCTCCTGCTGATATACCGTTTTTGTCTATTATCGCCTGAATAGCCAACTGATTCAACGATACCCCCTGACTTAGATCTAAACTTAAACCTTTAATCTTGCCGCCAGCATTACTGATATTAATTGTTTCACTATTGCCTAGGTCTAAAATGAAGCTTGAATTTTTTAAGTTGAGTTCTTTTATTTGGAATAAATATTTTTTTCGGGCAGAATTAAATTCTACTCTCCGGCCAATTGGTTGTGTTGGTATTTTTTTTGCTGTTTTTGTCATTTTTTTAGATTCTACAGATTCATTTTTTTGGGATCTTTTTGAGGCTTTATTTTTAGCTATTTTATATATTTTACTAAACCAATCTTTATTATCATCTTTTTTTAATCCAGATTCTTTTCTTGTAACATTCCCCGACTTTTTTTCTGCCACTGCTATTCTTTGAATATTAAAACTCCCATCCGGTTCACCTTTTAAATTCATTTCAGCGCCGGATATATTCAAAGAGGTTATTACAATCCGCTTAGACAAAAGGCCTAATAAACCTATCCTTAAAGAGGCTTTACTAACGCTAGCCATACGGACATTTTCATCTTCAGGATCGAAAATCTTTATACCTTTTAGGGAACAGCTAAGCGTCACTGGCCATATACGCATTTGGTCTACAGTTACTTTTGCCGAAGTATGTTCACTGAGAGCAACTAAAATTTTGTTTTTAACAAAAGGCGATATTAAAAAACCGAAAGACACTTGGATTAAAACCAAGACTGTTAAGATAATAATAATACCTTTAATATTTATAATTTTCATAATTTTATTACACTGTTTTAGTAATCGCCAATATTTTTTTAACCAGCGGTATTTTCATGAGTAATTTGTAAGCTTTTGAATTCTTCATGTTCTCTAAATACTTGCCACGAAAAACAATAACGGCTTTTCTTGATATAAAAAATACCGGTAAAGAAAGAACTACTGATAAAGCCAGCCCGCCGCAAACAAGAGTATTATTTAAATCCATCAAAGCAAAAACAGGTAAACCAACGATTATCTCCCAGAAGGAAGTTAACCAATTAAGATCTAGAAGCAGGTAGCCCCCAAGTTTATCCGTGAGTGCACTTATTCCCAATACATATAACAATTTGAATAAGGGCAATATTAGTAATGTGGCTAAGCGGTTTATTTTAAAAACAAAAAAACCAATAACTAAAAATATTGTCATTGATCCGTTTAGCGGTATAAATCCAAAAAATATTCCTAAGCAAAAACCGGCTGCAATCTCGTCGGGTGAAACGTTAGAACTTAACAGTTTTACCAGTTTTTTAGGCAGATTAAATATTGTGAGCATTTATATATTATATCCCTATCGACTCCATAAACAAGCATAATAAAATGACTACTTTTCAGGCATCAGGAATGTATAAAAATATAGTTTCTCAATCACGGATTACCTGATCAGCTATTTTTTAAATCCGGCAATCTTGTCTTTACTCGCTCGTTGCTTCACCAACGGCATCTTTTGCTTTGGCAGTTAAGACTTGCCTTGCTTTTTCCAATTAATATCTGGATACCAAAAACACCTCTCTATTTCCCTTGATATTTCTCGATATATATAGAAACAAAAAGCCTCGTAGCATTTTACTGCTGCGAGGCTTTTATAAGTGGTTCCCAGACCTGGGTTTGAACCTAAAACTTATTTAAGTTTCAATGGTTTAAAGCAAATAAACCAATCAAGACATTTGATACCTTCTTTTTCAGCTCCATCAACTCTATCTTTGGCCGTGCCGCAGCTTCCTGGAGGAGGAACTATAACATCCTCTCCTGGCTGCCAATCAGCAGGCGTAGCCACACTATGCTTATCTCCAGTCTGCATAGAAATGAGCAACCGCTTTATCTCCTGGAAATTTCTTCCGGAAGATGACGGGTAATACATTAAGGCCCTGACTATTTGCTTCGGGTCTATAAAAAATACGGCTCTGACTGCGCTCGAATTGCTAGCTGAGGGCTGAACCATACCAAATTTCTTGGCTACATCCATTGTCAAATCCGCTATAACAGGGAAATTCACCTCTACATTCTTCATCCCCTTATACTCGATCTTCTCTTGTATAGTTCTTAGCCAAGCAATATGGCTATAATGGCTATCAATTGAAAGTCCGATCAGCTCACAATTCAATGCTTTAAATTCTTTTTCCATTGAAGCAAAGGTCATAAACTCGGTTGTGCAAACTGGTGTAAAATCAGCCGGATGACTAAATAATATTACCCATTTATCCTTATAATCTTCAGGAAACTTAATAGGTCCTTGCGTTGTATCCGCCTTGAATGAAGGGGCTGTTTCACCGATAACAGGCATGTGTACTCTTTCGCAAACATTTTCTTCCATAGCATCCTCCTTTTTTATTTTAACTTTGTTCTTTCCGGTATCTGCCATTTTTGAAATGTTTATCAAGCCAACCATTCTTAACTTTTTTCCTCAAATCAAAATACGACACATAAGGCTTTATATCAAGCTTGGAATGCCTTTAGTATCCTTATAAGCGTATGGATTACACCTATTGGCATTATAATAATCTCTTTTTTCAAAATGTTACCACCTTGTCGCTTTCTTTGACGATATCATACATGTCCTTCATAGTAGAAATAGGGCACATTTTGGAACCTTCCTGCTCTCTTGATTTAATACAACTACCGCAGGCATATATTTTACCTCCAGATTGCATCAGTTTTTCTACCTGTTCAATAGTATTAAATTTTTCATTGCTTATTATTTGATACTCAACACCTTTACCCATAAAGAAAATCTTAACCTCATCTTTCTGACCTAGGCTAAAATTTGCATACCTTAAAGCATTCCAGCAAGTCTCTGCATCATTACTTGAAATAATCACGCCAATTTTCATATAATCTACTCCTCTGTTATTTATATATTCCAAACTGTTAACAATAACGGATCGCTATTATTATACCCTGTTTTTGATATAAACTGAATTACTGGATAGACAAAAAACAGAATCATTAGAAGAATAAGAGCGCCGTGAAGACAAACGAACACCACGTCTTACGTATTGTTCGACAACCCCTCCAAATATTCCCACCGCTGATAAACAGCAAGCAATTCATCCTCAATCAACCCTAACTGAGTTTTTGCCTGAAGAATCTCGTTTGGATCTTTTTTAAAGAAATCAGGCATCGACATGATTTCCATAAGTGCATTTTGCTTACTCTCTATTTTCTCAATAACCGAGGTAAAGTTTTTCAGCTCGCGCTTCTCATTAAAGCTGAGAACCCGAAGCTTATCTGCCTGTGCAGGAGTATCCTTCTTCGAAGGAGCATCCTTTAAGACCTTAGCCACTTCTTCACTCTTTCGACTTACTTTCAACCAATCATCATAACCACCAACATATTCACCCACGTCACCCTTGCCGTTTAAAACAATTGTGGAAGTTACGACATTGTTAAGAAATGCACGATCATGACTCACAAGCAAAAGCGTACCCTTATATTCTAAAAGCAATCCCTCTAATAATTCCAATGTTTCGACATCCAAGTCATTTGTTGGCTCATCCATCACCAATAAGTTAAATGGCTGTGTAAATAAACGTGCCAACAGCAGCCGATTCCGTTCCCCGCCAGAGAGAACCTTAACCGGCGTACGTGACCGTTCGGGCGAAAAAAGGAAATCCTGCAAATAGCCAATAGCATGACGTTTTTGTCCATCAATTATGACCACATCTCCACCGTCGCAGACATTTTCCATGACCGTTTTGCTATCATCTAATTGTACACGCAATTGATCAAAATAAGCGACCTGTAAGTTTGTTCCCATCTGAATAGACCCTTGTGAAGGCACAAGTTTTCCTAAAATAAGATTAATCAAAGTTGTTTTCCCGGATCCATTGGATCCCATCAATCCAATCTTATCCCCTCGCATAATGTGTGTCGAGAAATCACGTACAAGACATTGATCATTATAACTAAAGGTTAAGTTTTTTGTCTTTACGGCCATCTGGCCTGAACGATCAGATTCCTGTGCTTTCATGCGAACTTGACCTACCTGCTGACGTTGAGCCTTTTTCTCTTCCCTCATCTTCTCGAGAGCACGTACACGGCCTTCATTACGTGTTCGCCGTGCCTTAATGCCTTTTCGTACCCACACCTCTTCCAATGATAATTTCTTGGCAAATTCGATCCGCTGGGTTGCTTCCGCCTCCAAAGCGGCTTCTTTGCGCTGAAGAAACGTATCATAATCACATGACCATGAAAAAAGATTTCCTCTATCTAATTCCACAATCTTCGTCGCCAAATGGGTCATAAACATGCGATCATGCGTTACAAAAAGAATCGTGCCGTGATAATCTTTCAAGAACCCTTCCAACCATTCAATCGTTTCAATATCCAAATGATTCGTAGGTTCATCAAGCAATAATACCTCTGGATTCAAAACCAAAGCCTTAGCTAAAAGAACCCTTCTCTTTTGCCCACCGGATAAATTTTTAAATTCATCATCTCCGTCTAATTTCATATGTGAAAGCACATTCTCTGCAACAGCCTCTAAGTCCCAACCATTGGTATGATTAAGCTCATCCTGCAAACGGTCTAATTTCTTCATCAAAGACGGAATGTGTTCTGTATGCAAACGGTGCACAACATGATGGTAATCTTTAAGTAATTGAGCTCGTTCACCCAGCCCTGAGAAAACAACATCAAATACAGTTCCTTCAATATCTTGCGAAACCTCTTGGGGAAGGTGCGTTACTTTAATTCCTTTTTGATAAATAATCTTTCCTTGATCAAGCTTGATTTGCCTTGCAAGAACCTTCATCAGCGTTGTTTTCCCAACCCCGTTGCGGCCTAATAACGCCACCCTCTCGCCAGGTTCCAATTGCAAATTCATTCTATCAAAGAGCAATGGACCTCCAAACGCAAGCGAAACATCTTGTAAACTGATCAATGCCATATATATTTCCGTTGTTTAAATCTTCTTTAAGATGACCACCTTTTGACCATCATCAAAAACTATCTTAAACCCAAACTGCTCGCAGATGTAAGAAAAAGTCTTGGCATGATAAAAACAAACATGACAACTATCATTAGGATAGTTCCAGCTTGCAAAATCTTCCAGATTGCTCCACCGATTTGTCATGGCAATCAATAAGCCTTCATTCTCCAATAAAGCATGAATCTTCTGTATGTCTTTCCGTGGCTTAAAGAAATGCTCAAACACTTCCGTGGAGAAAATAAATTCAAATTTCTTTTTTAGCTTATGCTTAACAAAAAATGGATCAAAGTCTTCGCATGTATACCCTTCTCTCTCCAATAACACAGAAAGGGTTGGATTCGGACCACAGCCATAATCAAGACCCGTCATATCCTTGGTAACAAATTCCAAAGCAGGTTCAATCGCTTGACGGAGAAACTCAACGTATCCTTCATGTTGAATCCCATTTTGATGCGTAGCATAGCGTGCTTTCTCTGATGCTTTGTCTAAGAGATGTTTTTGATCAACACTGATCAAATGACAGTTTTCACATTGATAATAAATTCTCTTATCAATGCCACTAACAGGCGTCATCGCCTTCTTTGAGTTACATAATTGACATATATTGTGGAAAAATTCCATGTTGGTATCATAGCGTATTTTTGATCTTTTGCCATATAAACATTACAAATTTATACAAAGACTCTCACTGGTTCGAGACATCACAATAACAAAATAAAAATCGTGAAATCGGAAAACACAATACTTATTTATTCCAGCCCATAAACAGAAAAAGACAATCACTTTTGAACAAATATAAAAATCCCGTCCAGATTAATGGAAGGGATTATGAAAAAACTCCCCGGGAATTACCATTAGAGAAAGGAACGAAAGGTATCTTGGCTATCTTATCGACCGCCTCGATTGTTTCCTCAACGCTTGAATATTTTCCGCACCGATCAAGCACACACTGATTACCGCTTTCGAGGCCCATGTAGATGAGGCTTAGCTTATGCTTGTATATCTCTGCTAGTTCATGATTATTTTTTTCTTGCGATATTGCCTCCGTTCGCGTAACTTGAAATGCGGGTTAGCCGAAAAAAAGCGACTCCAGTTCTTCTAAGATAGGAACAAGCTTACTATTAGCCAAGACAAGGGCATCTCCCATCCATAAGAAAAATACGCCGCAAATACTGCAGCTATCCGCTTCCGCCAGTGGTCTTATACCAGGCTCGACTATTGACATCTTATGTCCAGTAATTTGGTAACTATCTTCTGCAGATCTGTTATCCCGATATTCTTTTTTGAGCTGACCCAAGAGATATCACAAGTATCAACAACAAGTTCGACGACAATATCCTTTTTTCTCTGGTTAAGTTTTGAAGGCCTTATCTTGTCGATCTTGTTTACGATGATACTAAGGGGGAGTGAGTAGTGTTTAAGCCAATCGATCATTATAATATCCAGCTTTGTCGGTCCCGCAACAGCATCGATAATAACAAATATCATGCGCAGCTTCTCCCTGCTGCTCAGATATCCTTCTATTATCAGGCCTAATCGTTTCTTTTTGTGTCTTAGCCCGACAGCGTATCCATAACCGGGGAGATCGACTATCCAACGGCCACGCTTGACTTCGTAAACATTAATAGTCCTTGTCTTTCCCGGGACCTGCGAGGCATGTGCCATTTTCTTTTTTTGGCATAGAGTGTTGATGAGAGTGCTTTTGCCTACATTAGACCGTCCGACGAAAGATACTTCCGCCTCACTCTCTCCGAGCTTCAGAGCATCAGTTTCGGTCTTTAAATATTTGGTGTCGCGTAATATCTTCTGAGTTGTATTCATAGATCTTTTTAAAATAGACCGGCAAACCGATCATTGAGCTCATAAATGCGCCATACCCCATGTCGATTAATCTTGTCGAATGTCTGGCCTTGGCCCTTATAAAGAGTTGTGGCTTAAGACCAGCTCACAAAGCCCCGCAACCTCAGCTTCTATCTTATCTTCAGCCTCATTATAACTATACTCTATCTTTTGCCACTTCACAACAGGAACATCGTATGTAAGCCCGTTGATATCCACGACTATCGAATCTTTCATAAAGCGATAACTTTGGCAAGCGGGCCATTCACCCATCTTTTGATGGTAAGGAAAAGATTCAAGCCGGAAGATATTATTCTGAAGCCTTGGTATCTCTCTATTTAAATTTAGAGAGATTATACTGGCTCTCTGCATTGGACGAGTTTAGCAACTGGCTATATTTAGAGGAAGCAAGAAATTGTCGTACAAATTGCTGGCTATAGCATAAATCTGAATCGATTATTATACCGTTTGAACTATACTCAGAGGAGACCGCTCAAAAATACATTGTTTCATTATGGTTTATTACGATATAATAACGCCCAATAGAAACATACGAAAATGACAAAATTAGGAGCAACACTGTAGATTGAAATGCTATTCAAGAAGCTATTGTAAAAAAGGGTTATCTTGTTAATTCAGAGACAAAGGTTCCTTTGCATAAACACGATGAAAAAGATCAGTTCTTTTTCTTTTTCGAACAAGCCTGTGTTAATACTTGAAATTATATAAAGGGTACTAAAAATGAAAAATGAAAACCAAGCAGTATTAATAAACGGGCCAGTCAGTAGAACTCTGCTCCAACTATCTCTTCCTATGATGGTGGGTATGGTTGGAATGGTTATTTTTAATCTTGTAGATGCATACTTTATCAGCAAGCTAGGTACGGCTGCTTTAGCAGCGATGACTTTTACTTTGCCTGTAATAATGTTTCAGGCAAGTATTGCAATGGGCCTGGGAATAGGGACTTCTTCCGTTATTTCAAGATTAATAGGAGAAGGAAATCCAAGTAAAGTGAGAAGGCAGACGACAGACAGCCTTCTCTTGTCTCTTTTGATTGTTATCTTCATTGCTATTGTAGGAATACTGACGGTTCGCCCCTTATTTTCCATGTTAGGCGCCCGAGGTGAAATACTGGAACTTGCAATAGATTATATGACGATATGGTATTACGGAGTAGCCTTTGTTGTTATACCTATGGTAGGCAATAATGCAATACGTGCTGTAGGGAATACTGTAATACCTTCAATGATTATGTCCGTTGCCGTTGTGGTTAACTGCATCCTTGATCCTATACTGATATTCGGCATCGGACCATTCCCTGCGATGGGTATGCAGGGTGCAGCTTTGGCAACAGTGATTGCAAGAGCTACTACTCTCATATTTGCTTTATTATTTCTGCATAAAAAATTCGATATGTTAACCTTGCAAGTTCCTAAACTTAAGGAATTATTGTTGTCCTGGAAAAAAATATTATATGTGGGAATCCCTGCAGCTCTGACTATGCTTATTAATCCGTTAGCTTTTGGGTTTATCACAAAATTGGTTTCGTCTTACAGTAAAGAAGCGGTAGCTGCTTTGGGCGTAGGAAGCAGAGTAGAGATGTTCGCATTATCACCATTAATGGCATTAAGTTCAGTACTTATACCGTTCGTAGGACAGAATTTAGGAGCAAAGAAAATTGATAGAGTTAAAAAGGGAATTTATGCAAGCCAGATATTTTCCGTTTTTCTTGGATTATTTATGTTTATGTTTTTTATTTTTTTCAGGAATTGGGTGGGTGGTTTTTTTGGAGAAAGCGAAAAAGTTGTTGCGATATTCAATACCTACATATTAATTTCTTCTGCAGGGTATGGTTTTCTTGGAATATTTTTTATTAATAACTCAGTTTTTAATGCAATTAAACAGCCTATTACCGCTACCCTTCTTAATATTATAAGGATGTTTTTTTTGTATATCCCATTTGCCTGGATTTTATCGTATATATTTCAGCTTAAGGGAATATTTTGGGGGATTTTTATTTCTTCCGTTATTTCGGGGACACTCTCTCTTATTTGGGTGAAATCGAGAGTAAACAAATTAACGATTAAAAAGCAATAGGGGCAGCATATTATTAAATTTTGTTCATCTCCATATGTAGCAGTGGAAATGGCTTCCCCTGACCATCAGTAGCTGATCTACCAACGAATTATTGAGCTAGGACAACAGTTCCCTTTAATCTTATTTTTATATTAACTCCCCGTATTGGACGAGTTTAGCAACTTCTTGGATGAGTTTAGCAACTGGTGCTTTTTGAAGGAAGCGAGAGAATTGCATAATAAAGTAGCTATAATTATTTAATAGGTTTTGCTATTATGCTCCACAGCTGCCTCTCATCTCATTCTCTTTCCCAGCAATACTATATCTCTTAACGCTTTTTCATTTCTAGCAGATAACCATTTCTTATTAAAATTTGGATTCTGAACAATCTGGGCAATTGCCGCTAAAGCACGAAGATGAAAATTCCTTTCATCTTTTGTTCCTACAAGAACAAATACCGTATGGACTTTTGAGGCAGACTCTGAAAATTTAATTCCCTTCTTGCATCTTACTAACAGCATATCAAACAAACTCTGTCCATCGACAATAATATGAGGTATTGCAATGCCAGAACCTATAACGGTGCTAGTTTCCCTTTCTCTTTCGGAAATTAGCTGTAAAAAGGTAGAGGCTTCAACTTTTAAGCGCTTAGAAAGACTGTCGGAAACTAATTTGAAAAAAGCGTCAATTTCCATTTCTTTATCTATGTCAAGAACGATACACTTCTCAATAATATTATCAAATCTATCTTTTACGATATCATCTCTTTCTCGAATAATTTCCTTCAATTCAGTTTCTAGGGAACGGGAAGTCAGCTCTTTCGCCATAATATTCTCTATTAAATGAAGAAGAGCGTGCGTCCCTATGTATTTCTTTCTTCCATAGAAAAAGTAAAACCCTATGCTAATCACTAGAAAAGATAAACTAATTTCAATTGCGCCGAGGCCCATGTAAATGATAAAGAAAGAAAAAACAATAATTCCAAATATTTGCAACCAAGGATACAACGGAACTTTAAAGCTTGGTTGATAATTTTGAATCTTGCTTTCCCTAAATATTATTACAGCAATGTTAGTTAATACATAAGAAGTTAAGATAACAGTTGAAGCAGCTTTCACCAGCATCTCTAATGGCAACAATAACGCTAAAAGAATAAATATTCCGGTCATAACAATAGAAATGACGGGTGTTTTAAATTTCTTACTTATTTTGCTAATAGCATCGGGTAAAAGCTTATCCCGGCTAAGCGCAAGAGGGTAACGGGATGCAGACATTATTCCGGCATTAGCTGTTGTAATAAAAGCTAACAAGGCTGCAATTGAAATAGCTATAAAACCTGGCGTTCCCATAAATATTTTTGCAGAATCAGCTACTGGCGTAAGTGAGTTAGATAGCTGAGCTGAATTTAAAACCCCAACTAAGACAACAAGTAGTAGGGTATACACTGCAGTAACAGCTATCACTGAAATAATCATTCCTAAAGGAATATTCTTTTTAGGATTCTTAACTTCCTCAGATATGCTTGCCACTTTCAATAAACCGCCAAAAGAGATAAAAATAAAACCTGCTGTGACAATGATAGAATTTATTCCTTGCGGAGCAAAAGGAATGAAATGCGAAACGTTAATCTTTGAGAGGCCAAACACAATATACAAACCCAACAAAACAAAAAGCCCTAAAACAAGAAACACTTGAAGTTTTGCAGCATTTTTTACTCCACGAATATTTAAAAATACAAAAAAAAGGCAAATTGCTATTGAAGAAAACACGACCTCGATACCAGTAGCCAGAAAAATTATCTCAGCTATACCAAATATTGCAAAAGCACTCTTAAGAGACAGTGCTATCCAACCTAGAAAACCAGACATAGTTCCTATCAAAGGGCCTAGACTTCTAGTTATATAATAATAATCTCCTCCTGCTTTTGGCATTGCCGTAGATAATTCAATAATGCTCAATACTCCAATTAAGGCAAGCAACCCCGCCAATAAATATGAAATAATTACAGAAGGACCTGTTCTGATAAATGCAAGTCCCGGTAGTATAAAAATACCCGAGCTTATCATCGCACCACTTGAAATACAGAACACATCAATTAAATTCAGTTCTTTTTTAAGCATTCTCACCATTTAACATCTCTTTATATTTAATCCATAGCGCCGTTTCATAAATATTATCGGCGATGTAATCTGGCTGAGATGAAAGTTCTTCCCTGTGTTTGGTGCCATGCCCTATCAGAAGAAATACCGAATGAACACCTGTTCTTTTAGCCATGTATACTTATCCTTTCCTACATAATTTACTACAAAATAAAACCCTCTGCAACTAATTTCGTTACAGAGGGCTTGAAAAGTCAAACTCCCCGAGTAGGGCTCAAACTTATTTACTTAATCCTGTTCAATCGTACTGCTGTCTGTCGTTGTTTAGCCTTGTTTTGTTGATATCAAACTCTATCTCTGTTTTGAATGAACAAATGAATCTACGACTTTAGAGATTATTGGTAATTTAGTTCGCTTTAGAGATACAAGTTATAACTTGATATCGCTGATCGGGCAGGGCTCAAACTTTAACTACAAACCACCAGGTTATGAGCCTGTCAGATACATTTAAAAACCTGTTGATTTATAAAGACTATTATGATTTCAGTATTTATTGGTGTCCAAATAATACACTAAAAGGACAAAATTATCTTCTGCTTGCAATAGAAAAGAACATCCACCGGCTTAGCCGGTGGATGTTTACTAATATGGCTTTTTTTTATTTAAACTCTTTTGATGCTGCGTTCATAGAAGATGAGCGAAAAGTAACTTTTTTTATTGGCATCTTATCTTTAAGAAGCTCGTAGAAAAGTTCGCAAAGATTCTCACAAGTAGAAACTTTTTTGGTCACAACTATTCTGTATTCTGGATATGACCAAGCAAGTGCGTGGTCTATCTTTTTAAGAGGAACACAATGCTCTGGGTCGTTATGAATGCCTTCCTTTTTGTATACAGCAAGAACCGCGTCAAGAAGCGGATCACCTTCTTGAAACATTGTTCCGTGGTGGAAATGGTCACAAACTTCCCATGCTTTTTTGAATCCCTCTTTACAAGCGTGTGCATATCCAGTCACCGAGTCTACGGTGTCTTCAAGCTCAATCGTTAAAAGACCTGAGTGCCCGTGAAGGTGCTTTGCTTCGCACGGCCAATTCATAAACCTATGTGCGTACTGGAAATCAAGTTTTACGATTGATGTGTACTTATCGTTTGACATGATAGTTTCCTCCTTTTAGTTAATGTCTATATTTTTATATTATTTACTGCATGCTACTAATTGCGATTTATTTTCTTAATCAACCACCTCCTTTATACTGCTAATAGATGGATTATGCAAGAAATCTTAATATATACCTATTAAGAGAGATAATTGAGACTAATATTTACCATTTAATCACTTATTCTCCACAAAAGCCAATTCCTGGATCTTCAAATGTCAGCCAAATATGCGATTAAATAGGTGGCATTTTAGAGATAAAGAGATAGATCATGATTTGGTTTTAGCCATTGCAATTAAAAGGTTTGTGGGGATTTTGTGAAGTTACAATTTAACTGGAAAACTATAGGCCTAAACGTTTGAGGTGACAAGACATAAAAAATGCCCTGAACTACATTGAGTTCAGGGCACTATTTAATATCTCGAACTTGAGTTCGAGGTTATTTACTGGCTCGGGGGGTAGGGGTCTAGGATAACACTATCTCTACCTGTCGTCCCCTATAATAAGCGACCACTATCCAGGCTACCATTTAATCGGTTGAGTTAAGAGATAAGGTTTGTAGCTAGGATTAGTGCCTCGAATGGGGCTCAAACTGTGGGAATTTGTCCAAATTTGTCTGGCATTTTGGAGAGTTAACTTGCATAACTCTTTTACTTTAAAATAGTTACAAAATGTCCAGTCTCATGGAGTAGACATCTAGCTAAAATGATTCAGTTCAATTAAGCTATTTACTCCAAGATCTATACAATATCGACCCCACTATATTACTGTCAAGAAAGATTTAAGGCTTTTAATTAAAATTTCAAGAATAACAGCTATTTAGTGAGTCGTGCTATATATATACAAAAGGGTACCCCTGTGTCCACATAGGTGTCGTATATTACATCCAAACTGATCGAAATTGGTACAAAATGAAAAACCCCACGACCGTTTAAGATCGTAGGGTTTCCAGGTTATTCTTATTGCAGTGAGAAAATTTGAACTTCTAACCTCAAAATTATGAAAGCGTAAAGGGACTTCAATGATCTACTATTACTTGCTAACGTCTTATCTTGGTGAAATTTACAAAATATTTATTTGTTCTCGTTTAACGCTATTTTATAAAAATAACACTACTTTTATATTCTTGGCCTTAATATCTTCCCGCTCTCTGTTTTTTTTATTTCTTTTACTATACGTATTTCTTTCGGAACTTTATATGCCGTAATTTTATTATAACAAAATTTGCGTAGTTTGTAGATCAAGTTCTTATCTTTGACCCCATCTACCAAGACTACGTCTGCGTGCGGCAATTGCCCATAAACATCATGCGAAACACCGTATACTAAAGACTCCTTTATATCGGAATACGAGCTTAATATTTCTTCTACTTCTATAGGAAAAATTTTCATCCCGGAAAAATTTATTACACTTTTTTCTCTTCCCTTGATAAAAAGAAAACCTTCTTCATCTAAATACCCAAGGTCTCCTGTTTTAAACCATCCACAATCCAAAATCTGATCTTTGGTCTGCCAAGGAAAATAATATGCATCGAACATGCCTTTTCCTTTTATATAGACTTCTCCTACACCTTCATCATTCTTGTCTTTGATTTGAATTTGATAATCCGACAGAATTCCTCCCACTGATCCTCTTAATTTCTTATCCTTTTTTGTATTGATAAACGGTAACCCTACCTCGATAATGCCATACGCTTCACTGATTTCAATGCCAAATATATCAAAAAATTTCAGAATTTCCTTCTCTGTAAACCCAACTGCAGTAGAAATAGCCATTCTTATGCTAGAGAGATGTTTTCTCTCAACATCATTACTATTCATAATTATTCTGTAATGGAATGGAGACGCATACATAAAGGTAAATTTATGCTTATTAAAAGACTCCAGCAAGACAGAAGGAAAATCTTTTCCGCATAAAATAACAGTTGCTGCTTTTCTTAGAAATAAAATTATTGTTACCACAAAATGATAGCTCATGGATAAAACCCAAACAATATTATCGTCAGCAGTGATGCCAAGACCCTCATTCGCAGCGTTTGTTCTTTCATAGATTGACTCATGCGATATCACAACCCCCTTGCTTTCACCTGTTGTGCCTGATGAAAATCTTATAAACGCAGGGTTTAGGGCACAAAATTTTTTCGGCAGTTTAGAATCCCCTTTTCTTTGATAAACAAATAACTTCCTATCTCCACAGCTTAACTGCTCAGCCTTGCTCATATCAAAAAATTCTACTTCCTTTCCTGATATTAAGAAATCGACATCAACACTCTTAATAACGTTCTCAACTTCGTCCCACGCTAAAGAAGGAGAAACAGGAACCATAACCCCTTCGCAGGATAAAACAGCTAAGGATATCGATATATATTCAATGCTATCTTCTAGAAACAGCCCTACTTTTTTATACCCATATATTCCGAAAGTAGATAATTTTTTCTTAAGAGATGCAACATCTTTTAATAAATTTTCATATGTAATTTTCCTGCCACAATCAACAATGGCAATTCTACTCAAATTGCTTTTTGTTTCATCAAATATGATATCGATAATATTCATTATTTTATCATCTCCAAAGCTAAACAGCCTGAAGCCTCTCCTAAAGACATACATGTGCCCATTACGCGAATTGAGCCTAAAGCTTCATGCCGCGCAGAAATACACTTTCCTGCGCTAATAAGATTGTTTACAGTCTTTGACTTAAGGCATCTTTTTGGCATTTCATAATAATCATTTTCTTTCACATATTTATAGCAAGTTCCTTTTTCTTCAAGCCATTGCTCAATAGGCCAAGCTCCCTTAACAACTCCATCGTCAAATTTCCTTGCCTCTAGCACATCTTCTTCTGTCAAAATATATTTTCCTATAGTGCCTGCACTGCCTCTCGCAAAAACTTCTTCACTTGTTTTCTCAACCTGAGCATTCTTCATTTCTTGTAGATGCTCTGTAATAAATCGGAATATCTCAGACAAATATTTTTCTTTAAGGTTTCTTGATGAATAAGGCATATTCATTTTCAGATAACCTTCTTCCAAAGTATCTCCTTTGACATACGTGGTATATTTCAAGAAATCAGGAGCACCCTCGAGAGAAACAAACTTCTCTGCCCAATAAGGCACTTTAATCATTAAGGATTCATCATCGCTGTTTATAATTTTAACGACCTTAACTGTATATCCACAAAGCTGCTGTTTTGCTTCATCTACTATGAGAAAAGGTATTCCTGCCAATTTTGAAACAACGCTGTCTCCGCTGCAATCAATAACTATCTTAGGCTCAATGCTAATGCTTTCTCCGCTCTTCTTCGCCCTCAAGGATGACAGTTGGTTGTTTTTTTTATCTATTTCATAGATTTCTGTATTTAGCAGAGAGACTATATTTTTCTGGCTATCTAAAAGAGTCATCAAGAATGAAGCAAGGCTGTTATCCGGCAAAGGGAGAACAAATACTTTGCCGATTCTTTTTGCCTCAGCAATATTGTATTTTGATTTTAAAAAACGAACTAGTTCCTCCGGAATCCCTTTGTTGAGGGTGTCATTAACATCACAAGTTCCCTGCTGATTGTTTGCGTATAATCCGCAAACAGTTGTATGCATGCATTTATTTGCAACTCCTCCTAAATAATTAGTTTTTTCAACCAATAAAACCTTTAAGCCATTTCTTGCCGCTGCAACAGCTGCACATACGCCCGAAACACCTGCCCCGATAACAACAACATCACATTTAATAATTTTATCTACCACTTTATCCATTAGGCATTTCTTTTAGAATATCAACTAAAAAGCCTATGTCCTTATCATTTAATAATGTATTTAAATACGATATCGTAAAATTAAGTTTTCCATTGTAATTATTGACGAACACTCCCAGCCCGGGAGGAACTGGAGGGACAGGTAAATGAAATAGATTAGTTGCTTCTTTCCCAAATAGCTTTCTCCCATTAAAAACAGTTTCACCTAAATAGGAAAACGAAAACGAAGCCATCGCTCCCTTAGAGTAGAGCCCCAACAAATTGCTTAGAATTGGAATTGGCACAATTCTCATAAGCATTACATTACTGCTGAATTTATCAGAGAACCTAGATTTTGTTTGTTCATATAATTGATTCTTTATCGATGTCATAGAATTTTCTGCTTCTTCATAGGTGAGTCTAAAGAACATGAAAGATAGATGATTAAAAAACATTTCCTTCTCTTCCCCTTTTTTCCTTGCATTCACCGTGACAGGAACAACCATACTATCATTTTGAATTCCCTTCCTGTTTAAAAGCCGATTGAACGCATAAGTAACCCGGGACAATAAAAAAGGCATTATCAGCAAATACCCAGCCTCCTTATCAGCCCTTTCAATAATTTTCTTCGTTTGTTTCTCGTCAAACTGGATAACTTTATACTGATACTCTTGCTTTCCTTTTCCAATAGAAAGAGCCCTCACTTTTCTTTTTGGCGATAGCCAAATTAATTTTCGGTTAACATATCTTCCCGCCTTAAATTTCTCAAGCCACCTATTCAGGTGAGAAGGCCAACAGAACCTAGCAGGAAAGACATAGCTCTGTTTGTCTTCTCTGTATCGCTCAAAAGCATCTACAAAAAACTCCGCTCCGAGGCCATCAAAAAGTTTATGGCTAAAAGTAAATACAGCATACGATTTCTCATTATGAGACACAATATCACAATAAAGATAGCCTTCACTGGATTGATCGTATTTTTGAGAAATTTCTGCACAAAAAGAAATAAAATTAGAAGCTTCTTGTATTCTATGTGAAGAAATAGACACAGGTTTGATCTCTTTATTCTTGTCTATTTTCCAATAAGGAGCAAGATTAAGAGCTCTTGCCACGCGCCCTTTAAATACGAAATGGCCACTAATAAATTGATTCAGATCTTGCTCAAAGGGATCAATATCAATCACGCCATTCACTTCAAAAACAATATGAAACACGTTTCCTTTACCGATCTTTTTTTCATTCATATGATCGAAAGCGTGGACCAACCAATCAATACCTGTTAGATATCTTTTACTGGCCATCAATAACTTTGAGTAAGCATTGGGATAAAGAATTTATTGTGCTAAAATCTTCTTTGGATAAGCTTGTGTCAATCAATTTTAGATTAAAACTTTTCTCTATAGAAACAAGTAATTCAACAAAGCTCAAAGAATCAAGCCCCATAGAATGTAGCGGCTTATTGACATCAATAGATTCAGTTTCTATCGATAGTATCATAGAAATTTCATCCACTAACTTATCCTGAATTTCTTGTATATCACAATTCATATAACACTGATCCCTAGATTATTTAAATATATACCCGTTGATCTCACTAACTTTATCGCCCTTAAAATGAACCGTAAAGCTTTTAGCCCGGCTTTCCCAATAAGTCCATAAGTCAGAATCGACAGAAGACGTTTTATGTGTTGGCGGATACCCGTAAGCCATTAAAACTGCTTTTTTGCTCATGCCTACTTTTATCTTTCCATTCTCAACATCTTCTTTCTCTTTGCTTGATAACTTCTTAAAATCTTCTTCCAGGGGATTATCATTTGAAAAATATCTATCAAACAACTCGTATAAATCTATCTTACTATGCTTCGCCGCACGCGTATAAGTGTACACTTTTTTTCCGGACACAACAGTAAACTTTATCTTATTGCCCCCAAATTTATCGACTCTAACTTCTGTTCCTGCAGAAATCATTGCCCCTCTATGAAAATTTGTTGAAAGAAAATTCTTTTCTTTTTCAAACCACATGTTCGCCTTTAAATAAAATACCTTACCTTTAACTCTTTTTTCCATGTTTCTTAGTTTTTCTCTTCTTTCCCTTATCTTCTTTTTTCTTTTTTGCTCTGGAGTCATCAATTTATCCCTATACTCTTGCGTTCCTGCAAAATTCATGTCATTTGCATACACATTTATTACTAGAGCTGACATTGATAACACTAATATTAAGCTAAAATTAAGAATTATTTTTCTGGCCATATTGCCCTTCTTTTTTATTATATTGTTAGGTTAAAAACCGTTTTCTTATTTCTATCAAAAAACCTTATATTTTTGATATTATCCGAAGACTCAAGGTTAACGTCGTTTCTTAACTTTATAAGATTTGAGTAAACATGTTTATTTTTAAGCATTAAAGCTGCTGAGGCACAGCAAAAGCTTGAACCTGATGCGACCCATCCCCATGCTGAATAATTGTTGAAAGAGACTATATTTTTCTCATCATCTTCTTTTCCTCCTGAAACTTGATTGCACTCGATATTACAATACTTTGCTTTTCTTTTGCCATCGCTCAATAAAAAGAAAGCGCTTCCTTCCCCAGGAATAGATTCTACAATATTTAGCTTTTGAGTACATATGTATTCCATAGCAAGGCTTAACTCATCAACAGTTCCCACAAGGACATACTTACACCTTCCTTGATTAATCCACGCATCAGCTAATTGCAAAGCATTGCAAAATGGAAAACAGAAATCCGTCAGAGTAATTGCTGGCCCCTTAATATTTAATACCGATGCAATATATGATGCCGCAGCATTATGAACAGAATGCGAAAATGTCGTTGGAGAAACGCTAGCTTCACCATAATCAAGGATATTATCCAAAAAATTAAATGTTGTCCTATGAGGACCAAATGATGTGGAAACAATAACACCAACCTTTTCATTTTCGGCTATTTCTATTCCACTATCTTTAAACGCGTCCCACGCTGCTAAAACAGCCATCTTACAAAACCGATCAGATCGTCGACACTTTTTAAGTACATCTTTATCTTTCAAAACTTTATCATCTACGCTAAAAACAGGAATTGTCTTCTTTGTTATTGCTGAATATTCTGAAGATTTTGGTTCAGAATGATCTTGCTGTAAAGCTTTCACAAAGTTTTCAATCCCTCTTCCCGCGCTTGAAATTATTCCAATTCCTTGGATTTTCATAAACAATTATACTTTTTGATAAAAATTATATGCCAGCCTATTTATCCGAGTAGTTATCAAGTATTTTCTTCTTTTGTTCTTCAAAGTCATCCTGAGTTATAAGTCCCTCTGACAATAGCTTGCTGAGAGTTTTTATCTTAAATTCTACGCTATCTTCTAGCTCTATATCACTCTCGTCAGCATCTTCCCTTAATCTTGAATCATCTTCTGATAAACATTTAAAAGTCAACTCAGCTGTAGACCACCTAACAAACGGGGCCCAATTGCCACATTCAGATTTCATAGAATAAAGTTGCTTGTTTTTACTTATACAATGCTCGTTTCCGATTCTATATAGCTTAGCCAACACGGTAGCACCTTTAGAAAATGGAGTAGAAGTGCTGCCAGAGATCATATAGGTATCTTTTCCTGTTCGAACTACTCCTCCAATTGCACATCCCGAAAACATAAAAATAATTAAAAAAAAGTATATAAAATAATTTATTTTCTTCATTGTCTCTCCTTAAATATTCATTTTATTCTTCTCTATTGATTACAAGAGCCGCATTGTTCCCACCAAAAGCTAATGACGTTGACAAGCCGTACTGCCCTTTAACTTCTGTCTTTTTCTTTAATGGAGAAATCCCTATTTCCTCATCTTCACTCTGGAATCCAGCACTTTTCGGAATCCAACCCGCTTTCAAAGCTAAAGCCGTAAACACAGCCTCGATTGCACCAGCTGCCCCCAATGTGTGCCCAGTATAACCTTTAGTAGAAAGTACTTTAACGTCGGTGCCGAAAAGCTCACCAATTACTCTCCCTTCTACTTTATCATTATCTAAAGTTGCAGTTCCATGCGCATTTATAAAATAAATATCTCGCAATTCAATCCCTGCCCCCTCTATTGCTTCCTTGATAGCATTTTTTAATCCAACTCCATCTGGATGCGGAGCCGTTAAATGATGTGCATCTGATCCTGAACCATAAGCTGAAATATGCATCTTGGACAGGCCTCTTTTTTCTAGAATTAAAACTCCTGCCCCCTCTCCAAGGTTTAACCCTTTTCTATTTTTATCAAATGGCGCACATACTGTATCACTCATAATTCCTAATGAATTGAATCCGCATAAAGGAATTTTATTTAATTCATCTGCGCCACCGGCGATTACAATATCACACATATCATTCTTTAGCCAAGATATTGCAATCCCAATCGCATCAGCTCCTGAAGAACACGCATTAACAACAACGCTCTTTGGGCCATTTAATTTATACTTCTTTGCAATAACTTCCGCCAAATTTCCATTCAAATATTTGTTAACAGAAGTAATACAAGCTTGCCCTGTCTCTTTAAATTCTTTATAAAAATCAATATTATTTAGCTGGCTAGCTACCGTTGTTCCAAAACAGACACCAACCCTTTTATTGTTATCAAAAATATCTCCGTCGTAGCCTTCGATAGCTTCTTCGACAGCAGACAACAATAAGCTTAAAGTCCTATTTCTACACTTCGGCTGATACCCTCTAACCTCAAAAACAGGCTTATTTAGTTCCGTCTCAAACAAAGTAACTTTACCGACATTAATATATCCTTTGTCGAAAGTTTGTATTGTTTCTGTAATATTCCTACCCGCAGCCGAAATACAGCCCATTGCGGATATTGTAATCTGATTATTATTCATGTTTTATTCTGATTTATTTTCTATATTGGCTACAACATACTTTGCTAAGGTATCCAATGAATAAAATATCTCTCGCCCTTTAGTCATATCCTTCACTTCTAACCCAAAGTTTCTTTGGAGTAAAACAACAATCTCAACAGCGTCCAAGGAATCTAAGCCTAATCCATCACCAAAAAGAATCTCATCATCCTTGATATTTTCAGCCTTAACGTCCTCAAGAGATAGATGGTCTACCAGTAACTCTTTTAATTTCTTTCTTATTTCAACCAATCTTTTTTCTTCTGATTCCTGCATTTTTCCTCCTTAGTCATATTTATTGATTTTGGAATTCAAACACTAACTTATTCCCATTTTTTCTATTAATTAAAGGAATGCTAAATTTTTCGCCACTCGCAAGAGGATGAATAAACATCACCCCGCTTATATCAGAATTTGGATCAACGGAAACATCAACAATTTCCTTAGCCAAATAGTCTTTTCTAATTTTATTATTTATTTTAATAATGCGAACATGGAGAGGTGGCCAAGGACCAGCATGTATCCACTGGTTGCGCGCACACTTTCTTGCGGCTTCTTCTGCATATATATAGTTAGGCTCAACGCTAGCCTTTCTAAATCCGTAAGCCACATCACTCTTGTTATCTATCACAATAAATACTGGCTGAATTTCCCTTCCCCGCATATCGCAACTAAATATCTCGCTTGCCTCATCATAATCAAAAAACTTTACAGCTACAGAAACACCATTTAGGTTAACAGCATCGACATAATCTTCAACATAATTGCTTGGCAACCTGCCCGCGTAGTATCCGCCACACCCGGAAATAGCAACCATTAAAAATACTAAGATAAAAAAAAGTAACGCCCTCTTAAACATAACAACACCCCCTCATGAAATTATTTTGCTATACACTTATTTTAGCCCCATACATCCGCAAAAAGAAAAATTTGATACGGATAATTTTCTGCATAGTTATTTAAAACCGTTGCATATTCTTGCACATATTCCTTTAGTTGCTGCCTTTTCTCTTTTTTTCCATCATACTTCGGTCTTATAACATTGTTAAAATCAACTAGATATTCTTTATGCGATAATTTTGCCGTTAATAAAACAATTATCGGACACTCTAAAGACGCCGCAATTAAAAATGCTCCAAAAGGAAAACCAGCTTTCTCCCCTAAATAATCCACACCTAAAGCTGGAAACCCATATCGACGGTCACCCATTATGGAAACAACATCCCCACTGTTAATCTTTTCTGTTATTTCAATTACTCCTCCAAAGTCTTGCTCCGGAGAAATAATCTTCACTCTTTCTTTTTCTGAGTCAATTTTTAAATTTTTCTTAACAGTTGTATTGTCTTCTAGCCTCATGACAAGATATATATTTTTATTTAGCTCCTTTAAACAAGATAGAGCTACTTGCCAATTGCCAATATGAGATGTGAGGAATATACATCCTTTTTCACTTTGATTAACAATTTTCTTAACAGAATCAAACCCTTTAAGATGCATTGTAAATCCTTCATATCCCGACACTATCGCATACCGATCAATCAGCGCCTTTCCTTGACTAACAAAAAGTAAATATACGTGCCGATATTGTTTTAAGAATCCATCTCCTCTAAATCGTCTTTTTGTGTACGCTAAAGCGCCTTTAACTGCTGCTCGGTCAAACAGCAAATAATATGTACAAACGATATACAACAAGCCATACGCACCTCGTAAGCCAAACAGCCTTGCAGAAACCATAAAAATCTGAAATCCCAGCTCGTTTCCTCTTTTTTTTACTTCAATCTTCTTAGACACTCACAGCACCTTTCTCTGTTTTTCGCTGCAAAAATTTTGTAATACCAAAAACCATAAAGCCAGTAAATACTGCTAATATAGGTGCAACAACCAAAGATCCTAAAAACCATTCCCAAATTCGGTCAAATGCCTGATAAAAAATAACATCGACAGAAACTTCTGTCAGCCATGTTCCATAAAGCATGAAATGCCCAACCTCTATGCATACGACAGGAACAAATGGCGGCGCACACAAATTCTGGATGCTCACTGCCATAACTTTATTCAAATGCAATCGAGTAGTGACATAAACAATCACAATAGTATGCACTGCAATCAAAGGTAGCACAGCCAGCAAAATCCCAACTGCCGCGGAGGCAGCCAAGCCTTCAGGAGTTGCATTTTCTTTAAGCAAAAACTTTAAGACTTTAAGAGGATGTTTAAGCAATTCTTTATGCATAATACTTTTTTCTTCTCGCTGAATTAGCTTCTTATGAGGAACAGGCAGCAGCCTCCTTAAAACAAGCTGTGTATGCATCATTGAAATTCTTAAATTATCTAGAAATCCTTTAAAATGAGAAATTCGCTCCCCTTCTTTAGCATAATGCACGCCAACATCAACTGTCTTAATCCTTAAACCAGCCCAAGCCGCTTTTGCAATAGCTTCCGTCTCAAAGTCATAATGTACGCCCTTCAAATTAAGCCTCAAAATGTAATCAACAGGGTATGCACGAAAACCACTTTGGCAATCATCAATAGATAGTCCAGTTTCTATCTTAAACCAGAAATTTGAGAAATTTCTTCCAAATTTACTCTTGCCCGGAATATTCTCTGCAAAAAAATTTCTGGAACCAATAACAATGACATCGCCCTGATCTCCAATCTCAGCAATAATCTTAGCGATATCTTTCGGATAATGCTGCCCGTCTGCATCTATTGTAACCGCGTACCTACCACCTTCTTTTTTTACATATTTCAACCCAGTTAGAATTGCCGCACCTTTACCTTCATTGTTTTCATGCTTAATAACAACAACTCTTCCATCCGCAACAGCTAATCCCACGTTAAGATCAGTACTTCCATCATCAACAACAACAATGTTCTCAACTTGTTCTTTACACCCCAAAATAACGTCTTTTAAAGTCTTTCCATTGTTGTAAACGGGGATGATACACCAAATCTTATTTCCTTCAAAATTACTTGGAGTCATAACTCATATGCCTTTTACGTTTTTCTTTTCCTTTAAGAAGCATGTCCCATAAACAACCTGAATATCCCATCTTGTGAAGAAACTGCAAACTACTATCTAGCGCGTCCGGAGGAAAAACACAATTCCTCATTCCTTTAAAACCTTCGGTCAATGTTTTTTCCAGCCATTCTTTTTCAATCGCAGGATCAATGTAATAAACTGGATCTAAAAGATTCCCACCCATCTCAATAACTCCATCATCCTCTGCGATCTTTAATAATGAGGTTCCCGGTAAAATTCGTACTCCCATAAATATAAATGAAACCGAATTCTTTAGCCTTTGAATATTCTCGATGCCTTCAATAGCTGTTTCTTTTGTTTCTCCGGGGCATCCAAACATATAATAATGCGCAACCGCAACTTCATGCTTTACGAATAAATCATTTGATTCAATAGCATCTCTAAATAAAAATGATTTACCTAGCTTCTTTAAAGTTGTATCTGTCGGTGCATCTGTTCCCAACTCAGCTGCGCACAGCCCTGTACTTTTCATCAATTCTACAATTCCATCCGTTAGTCCTCTTGGAGTAAAAAACGCTGTCCATGGAACATTTATGTTTCGTTCTTTCATCTCTTTCACAACTTTCAAGTATTCCCCTTGAGAATCATTAAAAACAGAATCTGTAAAGAAAATAAGTTTTGCTCCGTACTGTTCATGTAGCTCTTGGACATCATCCACAACAGATTTTGGAACTCTAGCTCTTATTTTTGATCCTTCCAGCAAAGGATAAGAACAATAAACACATTTACAAGAACACCCTCTTTTTGTTTGAATAGAAGCAACATTGCCGCTTTGCAAATAATACTTCATTAATTCTGAATCATATAAAGCATTCGGAATTACACCACCACTTATCAGAGCTCTGCTTCGTATACACTTTTCTTTTGGAAAAATCCTTCTTTCAATATCCTTTACAAATTTAACTATCAGTTCTTCCCCTTCACCTACAATTCCATAATCTGCTCCTGTTTTTTCAAGAATAACATTTGGCATGATGGAAAACCCTGAGCCCCCTAACACAACGACAGCTTTTGAATTCTTCTTTATCATCGCAACAATATCTGTAACAGCATCAATATATCGCTGCTCATTCATTAAATTCACATTATCGATATTGCGAATCGAAACCCCTACAATATCCGGATCAATTCTTTTTTGCTCTTTGTTGAGAACATCTAGAGACTTCTCACTTTTTAAGTAATCTCTTTGTTCAACATTAATTCCCGCATTCTTTAAAGCTGCTGCAACCATGCTCATCCCCAAAGGATAAATCGTGTAAGGTGTCTTCGCCACATTAGAAGATATTAATAAAACTTTCATGTTTACATTACCGCCTATCAACTATTAATTTCTGTTTTTTAAATGTCCCATCAGCTTTTTCTTTCTTGATGATATCTATAAATAGCTTTGCCATCTTTATCTCCTGACAACAATCACCGTAAAAAGTATCCCATGCATAGTGATACATCTTTTGCAAAGAATCCACCGTCATCAATTTCGGCTGAAAAACAACTTCCCCACATGTATATTTGATCCAATCGTTATGTAAAATTCTTCCCTGATTCTCCATCTCTCTCCTAAATGGCGTCTGAGAAAAAGGTGTTAAAATAGTAAACTCGGCCAAATCCAAATCTATTTCCATGAGAAAATCTACCATTCGCTTAATGTAATCTTCATCGTGATGTTCCAGGCCAAGGAGAATTGTCCCTTCAACTCCGATTCCCCTCTCTTTTAGCCTTTTAACTCTATTACGCATATAATCCGAAGTGTCCACAATAGCTTGATACACATACCAGCACCCAGCCTTGGCTGCTAGATCAAGTATCTCATCGTCGTCTTTAATCGGATGTGAGATCCATTTCTTTTTCAATGGTGCAATTGCCCTAAACAGTTTTTTCTCCCATTCATCATCCTGCGCTAATGAATTATCAACAATAAATAACCGGTTATTCTTTATACTCTCCAGCTCTTTGACAACTTTCTCGATAGGCCGAGGCCTAAAGCACTTCCCTCCTAAAAATCGTACGCAACAAGGAAAACAATTGAATTTACACCCTCTGGACATGTGCATCAAGTCAACCATCTGCACACCCTTAAAATTGTATAACTCATGGTTCAAGATATCTCGTCTTGCAGTATCTACCAATGAGATATCTGGCAATTGTTTTTGATAATTGTAAACTTGCTTTAACTTGCCGTTTCTAAAATCATTAATCAAATTTCCGATCACACCTTCCGCTTCCCCTAAAAACACAGCATCTGCATGCGGGATTGTTTCCTCAGGATGCAGCATTGTAGCAATGCCTCCGAAAATCACTTTTTTCCCTTTTGCCCGATACAAATCTGCTATTTCCCATGCTCTTGGCATTTGGCATGTCAGCATAACAGACATAGCTATTAAATCAGCATCTTCATTAAAATTAATATTTTCTACATTTTCATCGTAGAATGAAATTTCAATATCTGACCCCAAGGCCGCAGCAAAACAGACAGGACCATGAGGAGGCAGATTGAAACTTGTTTGCTCCTTAAGTTTTGGCCACTTAGGATATATAATCAGTAACTTCATTCTTGTCCTTTTGCGAAATCTTTTTTATAACTTCAGATAGTACCCCTGTGCCCTTTACTGCATGCTGTACTTCTTCTAGAGTTATCCATCCATTCTTTAAAGAATATTTCTCTTCTTTTAAAAGAAAACAAATTGCTTCTTCTTCACTGGCATTAACTATTAATAGGCTCTTAGCTTCTTTTGATTCAATCATTATCCGTCCTTGCTCAAGAACCTGGCTTATTTGATCTTCCTCAAACGTAAGGTACAAAACAGGTCCTTGGCATCCAAAATTGATAGCTGCCTCTGCTATTGGCGTTGAAGGCAATGTATAAACAAATAAGCTCCCTCGAGACAACTTCCGCCCACACTCAACATAATCTTTAAAATATTTTATATTTGATTGCAAACATCCCTCTTCATCTGTGCTCAAAATACCTAAATCCTGCATTGTTCCCTTTGAATAATCAACACCTGCATCAAATAAAGCTAAAGAAATTGCGAAGCACGTATTTCTTGAAACTTTATCAAATCTTCCAAAATTCTTAATAGGCTCTAACAAAATAGACGCATCTCTGAGAGTTGAGTGCATTTTCTTCCTATCTGAGTATTCAGTTATATTTTTTCTAAATACACTTCCAAACTTATTTTCTGTGATCCAGCCTATTCCTTGAACAATAATCATACTATTTCCCTGAACTCCTATTATCAATACTAAATTGATTCCCTACCAGCCAAGAGTATTATTTTGAAACACTATCACTCACGCATCGGAATTGCAGAGAAGCACTACCAGGCCTAGCAGGTAAAGAATTTAACATCTCCAAGGCTACTGTCTCCACTTTCTTATTTTGCTTAGAACAAAACTCGTTTGCCTCTCGGTACACAACAGCCTTTGCGCCAACAGGCTGACCACAACCAATCTGCCAACTTCTCTTGGATACCACATATGTGTCCTTGTCCATAGGGATAACTCCTGTGCTTGCACAACCGCTGAGCAGAATAACGAACATTAGACAAAAATAGCCAAGAAACACATTTCTTATTTTTCTAAACATAACCCCTCCCCTTTTCTATGTTTAATTATTTATTCACATGCGACTATTATTAACGCAGAATTAATTCCACCAAATCCAGAGTTTGTTGACAAAACAATATTGTTTTTAAGCCTAACTTCTTCTTTTTGAATCCACCCTACAGCTTCCTCATCAATATTTTCCGCCCCTACCGTAGGTGGCAAAACATTATTTTGAATAGTTTCTAGCGCCACCAGAGCATCCATAAGACCAGCTGATCCCATAGTGTGTCCAATTCCACCTTTGATAGAGTAGGTTGGAAGAACTTTACCGCCAAATATACTTTTAAATGCTTTCATCTCCATCGAATCGTTATATACCGTTCCTGTCCCATGTGCACAAATACTATTGATTTCTTCGGCTGTTATGCCTCCTGATTCTAGCGCTCTGTCTATAGCCAAGAATAGACCTTCCCCGTCTATGGACGGACCGGTCACATGGTTTGCATCGCAAGAAATTCCCCAACCTAAAATGCCTCCCTTAACGGGTCTCTTCTCTTTATCCGCTCTTTCCTTCGACATAAGAAGAATACAAGCTGTCGCTTCCCCAACATTAAGACCCTCTCTATTTTTATCAAATGGTCGAGCGTTATATCTATCTAAAGCCATCAGCGATGAAAATCCGGAAATAATAAACTCGCTTACACAATCACAAGAAACAACCAAAACACATTCACTCTTTTTAGACCTAATTAACGATGCAGCTCGAGCAATAGCAACGCTAGAGGATGCACATGCAGCAGAAATCAGCATTCCTTTCCCTCTTACCTTAAAAAGATCATGTGTTTTTGCCAATAAAAGACCTAATCGACTCTCCTCTGAGCTTTTTTTTCCTGTTAACATCTCATCTTCAAGAAAATCAATCTCGCCATTTAAAGACGCGAGCATCAAGTCAGCATCTTCCGGTATTGAATTGTTAATATTTTCCTTAAGCCTTTCCATCATTTGAAAAACAAGTGATTTCTCATTCCTAGAAACAAGGCCCTTAATTGTAGCTGCTTTGTTTGATTTGAAATGCCTGGTGTCAAATCTTTTAATGTCATCTATTGAAGTTTGATTACTAAGCAAGCCTTGCCAGCAAACATCTATTCCTTCTCCATAAGGGGTAACCGCATTATAGTCAACTATGACCGGACTTGCCTTCAGCATGAATATTCACCCTTTACCCATTTCTCGCGACACTTTTCAAGCATGGCAGGCATTGCAATATATGGTTCCTGAGATTTAGCATCAACAAACATCTGCACAGTATATCCTGTTGCTGCAACTTGCCCATCCTCTTTAATAATTACATATTCAATATTGATCCTTGCCCCTTCACTCCAGATCATATTTGCTTCAACATGACAAACCTCATCAAGAATCAATGGCGCATGATAATCAATATGCATTTGCACAATTGGCGCACGTAAGCCTGCTTCATAGAATTCCCTGTAAGATAAGCCCCATTTCCGCCCTATAGCGGAAAATCCCTCTTCGAAATATTCTGCATACCTGCCATGCCACACAACTCCCATCACGTCGACATCGCTGAAACTTACTCTCTTCTCAACTCGCACAATCAAAGGAGCAGGGCCTTCTGGAATTATCTTAAAATATTTGCCTAGTTTTCTTCTCATTACGTAACCCCGTTAAAATATCAGCTTTAGTTCAGCGACCTTTTCCTCTTTTTTGACAATGAGAACTTTAACAGATAAATTCTCTAAACTCTCGTTCTCAAAACACTTAAATATCAATTCTTCATCACAGGTTGTAGGCTGAAAGAATTTTGCAAGTTTTATTTCCTTCAGCTCAAGATTATCCTTACCTTTCCACTTCTTTATAACCTCTACTGCCGATAAAATCTTGCAGACTCCAGGCAAAACAGGATTGTTTTCGAAATGCCCCTGAAACCCGAGGAACTCTTTATCAAAAATAAAGTTTGCCGTTGCCATGCGCTTATCGATAATATCTATATTGCACATACATCTATTTATGTCCCCTATTAGATCGCAGCTCATAACACCTCTTTGACGTTGATTATCAGCTTGTAGCCATATAAGTAGTTTGCAAAAATTATCCCTTTAGGATACACTTTTCCATCTTTTTCCATATATTCATAATATCTGGCCGACCAAGCCTTCTTTTTTCCTTCATAATGTACCTTCTCAATCAAATAATTCTCTTTGCCTGCAAAAACATACTCCGTAATCCCAGCGTCTTGTTTCTGGCTAAATATAATTTCTTTTTTCTTCTTTTTAATTTCAAAAAACTTTAATGGTGCCTGGTCAAAATATATACGGTAAATATCCTTAACCAAAGCTTTCGAAATATCTCCCTTCTTAGAAATTTCATCGATAACATTATTGACCGTGACTTCCCCGTTCTTCGCTGCAATTTCAATGAGCTTTACTCCAACAGAATTCATGCCAGCTAATTCGAATGCTTTTTCATTTTCATCAACAGAAAGATATCCTAACGAAAGAAATTTCCTTGCTCTAAACTGAAACACAACGGTATTAATAATCTTGAAGCTCTCTGGCGTCAACGCAATATGCTTCCTTAAAACATCTTCAGGATTTCTATTAGTGATTAATATATATTCCGTCTTTTTAAATGGCACAAAACTGCATCCACCAATAAAACATATAGATAACAAAAGAATACAAACCTGTTTTCTCACTGAGATCCTCCAGGAGAAATCCACAGCCGATAACAAGCTGGGACTACAAAAGCTGCAGTCAAATAACCTGAAAATATTCCTATAGCCATAGTAACTCCCACATAAAACAAAACTGGATGTGTCGCTAAAAGCAAAACGCTTCCCCCGGCAATAGTTGTTGCTGCAGATAATGTGACAGCTAAAAAAGTTCCTGCTTCTAATTTAAACTTACAGTCGTAGACCATAAAAACCCCATAATCGATGCAAAGCCCAACAACGACTAGAACAGCTATCATCGATGGCGCATTCAAAGAATACCCTAACAATGAAAAACCGCCAATAATCATAAAGATACTCGTTACAACAGGAAGTAAAGCCAACAAGGTCAACCGAATACTCTTTAGCAACAAAATTGTTAAGATTACAATTAATAATCCAGCTATCCAAGAAAGTTTTTTAACTTCTTGACCTGCTGATTCCGAAATAGATTTAGCCATGCTATTCCTTGAGATAATAAATGTATCTGCCATCTTACTGCTTATTTTTCGAGCCTTATCGACTAGAACTTTTTTATCCGGAAAATAGGTTATCGCATAATACCCGCTCTTTGTTTTTTGAAAAAAACGCTTCTTGGCCTGATCAAGCAACTTTGGATCTGCTAGCTTGGTGTCTTCCTCTTGGCTTATATACAGGCTATCAAAAAATGGCTTAAAGGCATCTTCAGAATATCCATAATCATTTCCTTGCTCCCGAAGAAGAATCTTTAATTCTTCCTCATGCTTATTCTTCCAGAATAAATCCCACTGCAATAGATTCTCTACCCTTGTCTCTTTGGATGGATAAACACTCGCGATATTTGAGAATTCTTTGTTCTTAAAGCTTTTGCTCATTTCCATGTTAAGAACTTCATTTACCTTAAGAACCTCCTCTCTCTTCCCTGCTTGTGCAACTAACATAGCACATTCATTGTCAGCTCCCCACGTCTTGCGAAATTGCTCTTCCGCGTCAAAAATATTCTTTGAGCTTCCATCATAAACTCTTATATCATTACTAAATGTTAAATTTTGAGAGAAAAAAACAAATACGCCTACAACAATAATCCACAAAAATATAATAATCCGGTCATCTAGAATATGGTACTTGTTGCAAAAGCTCATTTTTGCAAAAGGAGCTCTTTCCTTCTTTTCATAAAATAATCTCGGCAAAATAAACAAATAGAAAAAGATGCTAATAATAATACTCAAATTCGTCAATAACGCAAATTGCTGAAAACCATAAATACTAGAGAAGAAAAATGATGTAAAAACCCCCATTGTTGTAAATACCCCAACCAAAATAGGCTTCGCAACCTTGTTCACCTTTTCCATTCCACCTGCTTGCATAGCCAGATAAATATGGATACCATAGTCAACGGTTATCCCTGCGATAACCGCAGCCAAGCCAACAACAAAAGGTGAAAGCGCACCCATCTTCATTGAAGCTATATTCATAGAGATAACAATCGCGACTACGGGAATAATAAACACTAAAAGTGCACGAACACTTCTAAACACAATAATAAGCAAAATCAAAAGGATAAAAGTAACAGCAAAAACTGTTTTGGTAATATCTTTCTTCAAAATGTCTTCATTACTTATTGTATGAAGATGTCCGCCGATGATATCCACATCAATATAATCCGGCAATAGTTTGATCTGTTCCCTTATATAATTAATCAACTTTCTTGAACCAACACTATCTGTTATAGGAACCGATGTCGATAATATTAACATCACATGTTTTTCGTTCATACTCACAAAATGTTCGTGCTTAAATTGTGCCTGATATCCTATCGACTCTGCCAAGTCCTTCATTTTTATTAAATACTTTATTTTGATGCCAAGAGGATCATTCTGAATAAAGTATTTCATAAAAATGCTATTCATCGAAAGCATACTCTTGTAACCTTGCTTCAATCTTTCTTTGACATTCTCAGGGTTAATCTCTTTCTTGATGGAAAACAAGTCTTCTTCTGATACAACCTGCGGAACATAATCTAAAAATTCTTTAACATCTTCTAAGACTTCATTCTCGGTTATTCCCTCCTCAATCTTCATAACAAAAGGTAGCTTTAAACCATTTTTTAGCTGATCAGCAGCTTTAATAAGATCGACCATTGTCTTACCCTCTCCTTTAAGGTGCAACGACAGGACAACTTTATCTGAAAAGTTTGATTCTCTTAAGAATTTCAGTGATTTTGAGAATTCTGCGTTTTTCGGAAGCATGATTTCAACATCATTGTTAAAAGAGGCAGAAAATAATCGAAAGACCGAAATCAAGAATACGATTACAACCAAAGAAATTGTTAATTTTCTTTTTTTATTTAGCAAGGAATATATTTTTTCGAATAAATGATTAATCACTTGCTTTAACTTTCCATACTTGTGGATCCAACTTTATATTAATCAATGTTTCCAGAAAGTGGAACTTTGTTGAATCGCCATTTGTCTCTAAGATATCAATCGTATCAATATATTTTTCATTTTTTTGAAAAAGGATAACAATGTTTTTTATCATTTTGAATGCCATAGAATTCTTGAAAGGTATGAATTTTAATTTCATAGGCGAAGACTGTATTACTTCAATATCGTACTCATCAATAAGAGATAGATATGAACCAGAAACCCATCTCTTCATTTGGTTTGCAATAATATTAAACGATGGGTTGCTTGTTAAGTTAATTTTCTGAATTTGGTTTGTATCTTCATCCCATTGCATAACAACATTATCCTTTAAAATAATTCTTTGCCTCAAAGGTGAACTGATATGCCAAGCAAAAGAAGATGGGTTACGCAAAAATAAATAACCTTTAATTGTTAGCTTCTGCCCAAACAAGGATAAATTCTTTTCCTCGATAAACTGTGTCGAGAGCGTTGTAATGCTTGACATTTTTTCCTCTATTATCCTCAGATCATTTATCAAGTTAGAATTGGCTTCTTTGCAAATTCCGCTTAAAACAAATATATGCATAAATAAAATCATTAAAATTAGAACTCGAATCTTTACACGTCTCATTGAACTAGCGTCAGCCTCCCCACTTCTGCATTCTCGCTATGCCAAATCTTAACTTCCCCTCTTGCTAAGACTCTATTGCCTTTTACAACCTCTCCCTCGACTATTGCAAAATTTCCATATCTTGCTTTTTTCTCTATAGAGATCAAAAGGGTATCTCCTACACTTGCATTACCAAAAATCTTCATTTTCTTAGCTCCTAATAAAAAACCTTCTACCTTGTATCCAGGGTTCCCTAGATTCTTAAAACAATTATGTGCTGCTATTGTCTGCGCTATCATCTCTAAATAAATTGCGCCATTAAGTTGCCCCTTCTTGTCAATAAAAAGCATGTTTTCTGAAATGCGTACTGAGGCCTCTGCCCTTCGATCGCGGACACTCAACAGCTTATCAATAACTCTCATTGGAGTTTTTTGAGGAATTATATTTTCAACACTAATCGGAAGCTTAGTTATCTCTGACTGCCTGTTATAATTTTTCCAACAAAGAGGATCTGAAGCTAAGTAATCCCCTGTTATCTGATAGGCTGATCCTCGGCATCCATAACAATGATCTAGTTCATCACATGCTCGGCAAGGACCTTTGATAAGATTCTTATAATTCTTAAGATCTTCCATAACTTCACTTGTTTCTAAAATATCTTTTAATTTCTTGCTTCTAACATTACCCATAGGGATTGTAACGCCAACACAGGGCATAACATCTCCGTTTGCATTGACAAAGCAAGAATACTGATGCCTAAAACACTTATTCCCGATAAGCGGCGGTTGAACTTCCCAAGTATTTCCATATTTTTCTTTGTCGATCTTAGCAATCTTCTTAAATAATCTCTCTACTTCCAAAGAGTCAACTTCCAACCATTGGTGATCGTTAAATTTTCCTTGAGGAGTAATCATCTCAAAGTAGGGGAGGATATTCCTGTCTCTAAGCCATATCCACAAATCAGTGAGTTCATCTATGTTTTGCTGACAAATAATTGTACTCACAGCCACATATTTATTTTTTGCTGGATATCCCGCTTTTTGGATATTCTCGATAGCTTCTTTTATCATAAGGTGTGATCCCTGAATTCCAGTAAGCATATCCTGCGTTTCTTTATTAAATGAATTCATTTTCAAGACAATATTAACACCCAAATCAAACAATGTATTAGCAATAACCTCGTTGACCTGCGAACCGTTGGTAAACATCTCTGATTCCAGACCTTCATTACGTATAAAAGACAACACTTCAAGAATGTGCGGATAAATCAACGGCTCTCCGCCTAAAACAATAATCTTTTTTGCTCCCAAATTCTTTGCTTGCAAAATAATATCCTGAATTTGATTTAAATCCATTTCTTTATCAAAAAAAGAATCACTCTTAACATAACAATACGGACATTGAAAATCGCACTTGGTATTGAATTCAATTTCCATAGATAGCAATCGTCCATGCTCTTTTGCTTCTCTGATCTCTTCACCTGTAAACTCAACATTAAAAATTCTCTTATTACAATCACTCATTATTTTCTCCTATCAAAAAACCGAATTGGTTTTCTATTGTCTTGAGCATAAATAATTCTTTTCATAGCATCGTCTTTTTCTAAAATAATTATTGGTTTTACGCGTAGACTTGCCTGTATTCTTTCCTGTAAAAATTCTAAATCAAGGGCAAGATCATTAATAGCTACATGAATAATCAAACTGTCAGAAAGAGCGCTCTCGCTTATTGCCTCGATATAATATTCTTGAACTTCTTTGGTGCTATCTAATACAGCATAGACAGCTTGCGGATAAAGAGTCGTTCCTTTGACTTTCATCATTTGTTTTTTCCTGCCAAGAATAGGCCCTAAACGCTTTGATTTTCTTCCGCACTTGCAAGGCTCACTCATCAAAAAACTAATATCCCCCGTCTTATAACGCACTAACGGCATCCCCTCAATTCCAAGCGGTGTGATAACAACTTCTCCGGTTATTCCGTCATCCAAAATATTTCCTTGATCGTCAACGATCTCAATAACTGCTAAATCAGGATGTAAATGCCCTCCGTGTTGCGCTTCGCATTCACAAAAAGTGGTAACTATCTCTGAAGAGGCATAAGTGGAATACACTTTTGCACCCCAAATTTCTTCCAGCTCAAGGCCAACACTTAGCAACTCTACTTTTTCATTACGCAGGGGTTCGCCAATACAAATAATTCGTTTCACGCTTGATAAGGGCTGCTCTCCATCTTCCTTTTTCATATAAAGTCCCAATTTTCTAATAAAAGATGGCACACCCACAATGGCCGTTGGTTTCATTTTACCAATAACTTCTTTGTGGCTATCTAAACTTCCATGTCCATTACGTATTGCAGATGCTCCTAAATTAGTTATTCCTAAAAAATAGGCTAACCCTGCAATAAAACATCTATCCATTGTGCATGTTAAAAGAACAATATCTTTTTTCGTTAAACCGCAACCAACAAATGATTTCTCTTCATTATATGCAAGACGCGTCAAATCTTGCCCTGTGTACATAATCTTGATAGGCTTCCCTGTCGTTCCAGACGAAAGAACAATATCAACAATCTGCTCTGGGTTTACTGCGCGAAATCCATCATTATCATGTTCAATAAACAATTTCTCTGTTAAAGGAACATCTTTAAAATTTATAAGATTAACTTTTGTAACATCCTTAATCAGGCCATCTAAAAATTTCCTATAAAAGGGAGACTGGCTCAAACAATATTTAAGATGGGCTTGAAGCAATTGCGTTTGAACTTGCTCGATTATTTCTTTGCTTTCAAATCCGATATCTTTATATTTATAAAAATCTCTCATCATGTTTGATCCATTTTTATTAATTCATTTCTCATGATTTCTCTCACCCTATTCTTCAGAACAAAGGAATTCATATCTTTGTAATCGTTCCAATGTAAGGCTAATAACTTGTGAATCTTAATAGTCCCAGGGTTTAATACAAAGGAACCCTTAGCCGGTTTATTTTCATTTCCTGAAATACAAAAAGGAACAATAGAGCACTTTGTTTCTATTGCTGCCCTAAAAATAGAGCTATAGAATTGTCCTGGTTCCTTACTGTCTGATCTCGTCCCTTCTGGAAATGAAACGACATTCACTCCTTCTCCGATTAACTTTTTCATTTTTAACAAAAATACATCAATGGACATTTCCTTGACACTCAAATATCCGGCAACCTTAGCACCAAGGCCAAGAACAGGTAGCTTAAAAGGCCAAGTGTTCACTATTTGAATACCTTCAAAAGGCAAACATGCCATCAAGAACGCATCGGAAGCAGACCTGTGATTGCAAATAAAAATAAACGGCCCCACTCTATTGTCATTCCTGCCAAAATCCTCATACTGAACTTTAATGAATGGAAAAGGAAGAACATAGATAATAATCCTTCCGTACCAACCAATAGCTCTTCGCCATATTTTTAATATAACACGTCTTGGAAAAACCAAAGCACCCAATGAAACCAATAATACTACCGAGGGAATAGCAATAATCGAAAAGACGAGAAACATCAAATAAAAAACTACATTTAGAATAAATTTATTAATTTTTTCCAAAATAAATTCGCTTATCTATCAACTGAGAAATTCCCTTCTTTATAAAGAGATTCAATAAAACTATAAATATCGCCTAATGTCCTTATTTCTCGAACCCTATTATCATCCCTTATTTTCACGCCAAATTTTTTCTGAAGAGCAACAACTAGATCAACAATGTCAAGACTGTCTAATCCAAGGTCTTCAAAGATGCCTTTCTCAGAGGACAGCTCTCCTTTATTTATTTCAAAAGACTCCTCAAAAACTTGGTTGACCATCTCTTCTATCTTTTTCTTATCCATAGATAACTTCTCCTTTTCTTAAAGTATCTTTTTGCAGATTAAAGACGCGTTTATCCCTCCGAAAGCAAAACAATTCTTTAGTATAGAATTAATCTTCTTGTCTTGAATCTCCATGACATGGTTAATGCCTTTACAGTCTTCTGCAATATCATCCAAATTCTTCGTGGGATAAATTTTGCTTTTCTGCATCATTTTAAGAGCAGCAATCAATTCTATAGACCCTGAAGCACCTAAAGTATGCCCTATATACCCCTTCAAACTACTTACTGGTACTTTATCCCCAAATATCTCCTTTAAAGCTCCAGCCTCTTCTTGATCTCCATGAATAGTAGCTGTTGCGTGTGCATTAATATAATCAATGTTAGCTGACTGCATGCCTGCGCTTTTAAGTGCCTCTTTCATACAGAAAACCATTGCTTCTCTACTTGGTTGGCTTACATGCTCTCCACTTCCGCATGTATGATACCCGGCTACTTCCGCATAAATATTTGCATTCCTTTTTTGTGCATGTTCGTAATCTTCTAAAATGAGGATTCCACTTCCTTCACCACAGACTAATCCATCTCTACCCTTATCAAAAGGCCTTGGAGTACACTTCGGATTATCATTAAAGTGTGTAGATGTTGCGAAGAGAATATCAAAGGAGCCTGCAACGATTGCATGTAACTCTTCTGCCCCTCCACAGAGAATAACATCTTGCTTGCCAGACTGAATAATCCCATAAGCCGCACCTACTGCCTGTAGGGCAGATGCACAAGCTGCTGATGTTGCCATGACATATCCTTTAATCCCAAAACATTGTGAAACATTCATCGCTGCTGTGTGAGAAACACATTTGAAAAAATTCATTGAAGATAATTTAGATAAATCTTTTTCTGGAAGCATCATTTCAAACGTATCATTCATTGCTTCAGCTCCACCCATTGTGGATCCGATGATGCATCCCGTGCGAGCAGATGCAATAACGCTTTCACTTAAGCCAGAATCCTTCACTGCCTCTTCAGATGCTTGCGCAGCAAAGATGCCCATCCGCCCCATAGAACGTCTCTTTTTTCTTGGAATGCTTCTTTCATCCTCTATCTTTGCAGGAGCGGCTATTAATGTGTTTAGCCCAATATACTCTTTCCACTTTTCCATTCTCTGGACAGCGCTTCTATTAGTCTCTAGCCCCTGAATATACTCTTCGACATTAACTCCTAAAGGACAAACTACACCCATCCCAGTTATCACAACTCTTTTCATCGGTGTAACCTTGCTTTAATAAAATTATTGTAATCATCTCGCCCAACAATACTCCTTGCCACAATAAAAGAAGACATCATCGCACCCACGACTCCTGGCAAAACAGAACTTTGCCCACACGCATAAAGATTTCGCAAAGGAAGCTTTCCAAACACATTAAACTGACCCATCTTTTGTTTGATCCCATAGGCTGTACATTCGTATGAGTTCAAATAATCCCTATACGTAAGAATAGAAGCAGCGCAAATAACTTTAAATGAATCCCTGTAAGCTGGATTATATTGAAAAATTCTTTCTTTAATCTGTTGCTCCCGGTTCTTTTTGTATTCATAGTAGGCCTTCGGCCGTTTTCCAACACTAGAATCCAGCCATTGAGAGACATCTTCACTAGACGAAGACTCCATGGCGGTAAGGACCTTGACCTTTTTGCTATCAATATCTTCATAAGAAGTCATTAGTACAAGAGCTGAGCAACCATTGTCGGAAGGCTCAAACAGCGTGTTCACGTCATCCGAAGGAAGAAGGGAAACAATGCTTGGTGTAAAATCATTATCATCAGCTTCGACAATACCAAACAGAGAAAAAAATCCAGACGCAGGCTCAAAATCACTAACCCTCATCAAAAAAGCCTTAGTCAAATTATCTTTCGGAAGGCTCTCAACAATAGCCTTGGGATGAATTGTAAAAATACATTGATTACAAGATAACTCCTCGCCCGTACTTAAAATGAACTTCTTGACAATATTGCCCTCGACATCTAAAAACTTATCAATAGTGCACTTTGTTTTAATATCAACTCCAAGCTCAAGAAGTGCATCTTTAAACGCGCTAACGAATGCTCCTCCGCCTCTCTTAATCCGCACGACGCTATCGTACATTCCATACGCAACACGAAAATGATTCGCAACTGAAACCTCTGACGGCCTTACCCCGTAACACATACAAAATGTTGATAATATACCCTTTAAGTATCTGCTCTTAAAAGACTTATCTAGGACTTCTTGTAGGCTAATATAATCCTCATCTAAGATATTAGTAACTTCAGTAATCCTTAAAAGATCTAAAGAAGCAGTCTCCTCGTAGATCTTCTTAGCTAAATTAAAAAAATAATCAATGCCCTCTTCCTCACCCGGGAAAAATTCTTTGAGTTTTTCAATAAAGCTTAAAACCCCATTCGGCATATAATATTTCTTGTGATCATTCTCGAAGATATACGCCTGGCCCTCTTTATCGGAAAGTATTACTGGCTCAATTTTATTCTCTATCCCCAGAACACTGAGCATATCATGCAAAACCCCATTCTCTAAGAATGCCCCTGTAAAATGGAATCCTGTATCAAAAGGAATTCCTTCTTTAACAAAACGTGACATACTCCCACCAATACGATTTGACTTCTCAACAATTAAAACCTTCTGTCCGTTTAAAGCAAGAATATTCGCAAGTGTCAAGCCACTTATTCCACTACCCACAACTATACTGTCATAAAATTTCATACTACCAACCTTAGATAACAAGCCCTCCATTAACCCCAATAACTTGCCCGTGAATATACATATCCTTCTCATTGCATAAAAACCCTACAACAGAGGCAATATCCTTCGGCTTTCCTGTCTTTTTCAAAGGAATCAAAGGCAAAACTTTGTCTTTTGGTATGCCTTTAGTCATATCCGTATCAATAAAACCTGGAGAGACAACATTAACAAAAATATTCTTCTTTCCGACCTCTCGCGCCAAAGCTTTGCACGCCCCTATAAGTCCTGCCTTAGAAGCAGAATAATTAACCTGCCCTGCTTGGCCCACCTCTCCCGCAGTTGAAGAAATTGCAACAATCCTTCCTCTTTTTTCTCTCAACATTGGGAAAAGAACAGAGTTCGTAACATTATAAAAACCATTTAGATTAGTTGCAATGACATCATTCCATTCTTTCTCCGTTGTCCACATCAAAAGATTATCCCTAGTAATGCCTGAATTAAAAACTACTACATAAGGAGGAGTTTCTTCAGCTTTATCGGACAAGGCTTTCTTAGTTTCAGTATAACTAGAAACATCAAATGAAGATAGTTCACATTTACGCCCTATCTTTTCCACTTCCTTTTTAACAATATCTGCAGCGTTATTATTATTTCGATAGGTAAGCCATATATCGAAACCCAAGCTTGCCAGCTTAAGAACAATGGCTTTTCCTATTCCTCTGCTTCCTCCAACTACTAATGCAATTTTGTTTTTTATTTCATTCATTTTATACTCCATTTATTAGTTAAAATTTCCATGTTGTCCCAAAAAGAAACATGTTCACATTTATACCGTCATTAGGCAATTTTCTATTTGCATTAGATAAATGCCGATATCGGTATTCAACATCAAAAGACAAATTTTCCTTCAAATCATAAGAAATTCCTATACCCATCTGAGGAATAAAATTGTATTGTGTTGATTGCTCATTTGTCTGTTGCGACATATAAAGAACACCACCACCTACAAAAAAGTATGGATTTATTTTTTCCGTAGCTGGATATGAGTATTTCATAAGAATATCAAATCCAACTTCAATATTGTTATCCGGACTAATAATCGTATTTAAAAAAGTTTCTGCTAAAAATTCTGTCTCTCCTTTAACATTAATATCGTGAGCATTAAAGACTTTTTCAGCAACATATTCAACAATATCTGCTGCTCCAATGCCGAGCTTGTCAACATCAAAAGCAAATCTAAATATTGAAGGAACAATCTTATAATCATTTTTTCCACTCAAGTCCCCTTTGGCGAAACCTGTATAATAAGAAAAGCTCTTATAATATGGGGTATCTTTTTCAGAACCGTCTGCTTTTTGGGCATACGAATTATAACTTATTGATGCAGTGAGCAATATAACGATGATAATAATTAATGGGAAACGAAATGTTTTTTGGTAAGAATTCATAAAAATGTCCTTTCCTGAAATTTTATTATATAAAGAATTGCATGCGAAGTCAATTTTATTAAAAAACAGCGCAAAAATTGATAAATTGTTAGCATACCGTTGAAACATCTACATTTATATAACTCCGAAACCATGACTCTCTTTTCATAAATAGCGTTCTCTGACTTGTCTTTTATCATTTTTAAGCATTCTTTATGCCTGTAGTAATCTAAAGAGAAAAACCATTAATAAATTTAACTTTCCAAAATCTAGCATAGGGCTGGTGTCTATATTCTACACAATATACTTTTAAAAAGGTTTTTGGCGAGATTACAATAGACTTTACAGAGAACCGACAATTCGTCAGTTTTTGATACTTGCCCATCAACTCAGAGATACTCTCAAGGAAGATCCCAAGAGGACATTAAAAGAGATTGGCGGTTGGATTGGTTATACTCCAGCAAGAATGAGCCAAATTATGGGGCTTCTTTTTCTATCTCCGTTTATTCAGGAAAAGATTCTGCTATCCGACGAACCGTACTTACACAATCTAAGCATAAATATAGCCCATAAAATTTCTCAAGAATTATTGTGGGATAAACAAAATGGGATGTGGATTAATATTTCTAAGCATTAAAATCTGGAGGAAATTCATTGGGAACATTACCATGTTGGCAAGCCGCATCATACAAATCAATTATAGACTGGGAATGTTGAGGAAAAATTTTTGGTTTAAGCGTAAAAATACCTGTTGTGTGACGAACTGGATCATCCTCTTCGTCATCACCATATGCATGTGGATGATTAGTAAAAACAATAAGATTAAAAAGATCTTTTCCTGTAGAATCCTTTTTGACCCTATCTAAAGTTCTTTTGAATTCCTCAGACGGCTGTTGTTTCCCGTGCACTCTATTAGCTATGCTAGGCGGTAAATTAGTATCAACAAATACCACAAGTGGCACATCTGGACTCTTGACAATTGCATTATTAATTAATGACGTTACACCAAGCTTGATGCTTTGTGCCAATTTCCTTTCTCCCGGAAAACCTAGTACTCCAAGACGATGCTTACTCTTTGCTTCAACTGCAATTTTCTGTTTTGTGTGTTTATGGGTAGCAATAAATTCTGTATGCTTTCTTGTGCTGTCTTTTTCATCTTCAAATTCTATATTGTAACCTGCTCTTATACACGTTGCGGTTACAAACAATTCGTGGCGAGCTCCTTGAAATTGATCTGGAATTTTTAGCCTTCGAATAATGCTGTCTTGCAATGCTTTATTATCTTTCAAAACATATAAATCGTATCCCAATAAAAGATATGCTGAGAATGCTCCATTTGGAATTGCATCATATATACCATCTTTATTTAGCTTTTGCCTTTGCTGGAAACGGCACATTGCATCATACCATTTCATAATCTGATGCCTTTGCTCAAACGGTTTCTTCAACTCTGTATTGCCCCAATCTACTCCTAAGCAAGTTTTGATATAAGATAAGATGAAGTCCGGAAAAGTCTTCCATCTTTTAGACCAGTGAATCTCTCTTCCAACAGCAACAATTTTATGATCTTTAAAATCTGTATGAATAATTGGACGTACTTCGCCATATCGCTTACGCCGTTCATTTTCACTAGCCTGAATTTCTCTAAATTTCTTAACTACTTCAGGAGGTAAGCTTTGCATTTTAGGCGGTTGCTGTTTTAAATAACAACATTTCTTATATTTTTTCCCACTGCCGCAAGGACATGGATCATTTCTTCCAATCTTCATAATAACACCTTCTATTTGGCTATATTTTACCAAAACTTAGCGATAAAGGGAGATAAATCCTCTCTGAAATACTTACCCAATTCATTTAATCGCTTTTACTCAACAAATCACCTATCCTTAAACCTTCAAATATCTGCCAAATATTCGATTAAATGGCGCCGATTAAATAGGTGGCAATTTAGAGAGTATGAGATAGATTGTGATTTGGTTTTAGGCAGTGTGATTAAAAGGTTTGTGGGACTTTCGTGGCATTACAATTTAACTGAAAAGCTATCGCACTAAACGTTTGAAGTGATAAGACATAAAAAATGCCCTGAACTACATTGAATTCAGGGCACTATTTATTATCTCGAACTTGCGTTCGAGGTTATTTACAAGCTCCCCGAGCAAGGCTCGAACTTATTTACTTAATCCTGTTCAATCGTGTTGCTGTCTGTCGTTGTTTAGCCTTGTTTTGTTGGTATCGAACTCTATCTCTGATATTTGGTCACATTAGAGATCTTTTCTTTTCTGGCATCTTTGAAGATGGTTTGATTTTTAGATATGCAATTTCGAAACTAAATACTGCTCCTCTAGGGCTCAAACTGCATAATTTTAGGACCAACCAGGCTTTAAGCCTGAAATTTCCCAACAAACAACTTGACTTTGTATCCCTATCTGAGTACAATTGTACTCAGATAGGAGTAAACATGTTCAATAGTTTATACATATCAAAATCAAAAATCAGACGAAATCTCTTAGCCCTCTTTTTCACTAATCAATCAAAAAAGTATTACTTACGAGAACTTCAGCGCATTCTAGGTCACTCCGCCGGTAGCATACGCAGAGAACTTTTAAAATTTCAGGAAGATGATCTTTTTGAGACCAGCAGAACCGGAAATCTACTTTATTATTCTCTAAACACCAAGCATCCTCTATTTAACGAGCTAAAAAGTATAGTTTCTAAAACTGTAGGACTTGAAGGGCTATTAAAAGATACTCTTTCCTCTATTAATAAAATAAAACTAGCTTTTATATACGGCTCGTTTGCAAGCAATACTGAAAAATTTTCCAGTGACATAGATATCATGATAATTGGCAACCCTGACTTTGCTGTCATTCATGAAAAAATTGGAAAATTAGAGAAAAAATTAGAAAGAGAGATTAATCCTACAATTTATTCTCTGTCAGAATATAGGACCAAGAAAAAAGATGGAAGTGGTTTTATCGAAGATCTTTTAGATAATCCAAAAATAATGTTGATAGGTGAAAAAAATGACCTATAAAAACTCTATAGAATTACTCTTAAGAGAAAATATTATTAAAAAATGTCCTATTGATCATAAGGCAATCAAAAATCTTCTAAAACGAACATCCATCGACTTAAAAACCGCAAAAAGAAATCTAGAACAGGATGAAGAGTGCGCTTACACTTATGCTTATAATGCCCTTTTACGTTCGGGAATTGCCTTAATGTTTAGCCAGGGATTTCGTCCTGACATTAAAAACAAACATTTGACTGTTGTGAGATTTTCAAGTATTATCCTGGGTGAAAAATTCAAACAACTTATTAATAGCTATGATTTCATGAGGAAAAAAAGACATAAATTTGTTTATGAACCTGACATTCCCTGTTCTATAAAAGAGGCAAAAGATGCTATCAAAACCGCTGAAAAATTTGTAAATAGAATATCCGAATTAATATCCTCGCAAAACCCCCAACATAAACTTAATTTCTAGCCACTACCTTAATACCGATTAAGAGAGATAATTGAGGTTACTATCTACCGTTTAATCGTTTATCTTCCACAAAAATCCACTTATCAGCCCTTGAAATATCACCCAAATATCTAATTAAATCCAGGCGATTAAATAGGTACCTCTTCGGAGATAAAGAGATAGATTGTGATTTGGTTTTAGCCATTGTGATTAAATGGTTTAGCTCATTTTAAATATGTTTTTATTTACTCGATTAGAAAGTGGAAAACTACCCTCTAACCGTTTGACATGACAAGACATAAAAAATGCCCTGAACTACATTGAATTCAGGGCACTATTTATTATCTCGAACTTGCGTTCGAGGGTTATTCATGGCTCGGGGGGTGGGGGTCTAGGATAACACTATCTCTATCTGTCATCCCCTATAATAAGCAACCATTACACGCCCTACCGTTTAATCGATTGAGTTAAGAGATATGGTTTGTAACTAGGATTAGTGCCTCGAGTAGGGCTCAAACTAAGGGGAAATGTCTAAATTTGTCCGGAATTTTATATCCCAAAATTATCTAACTCTTTATGTGATAACGGTTTATTATCTGTCCAGGGTGGAAAGATGGACACTAGCATACCAAGCCTGCTTAGTAGTTTATTTGGGGCTCATTCAAGCACCTAGCTTATGATAGGTTTAGGCTTCATTTACAAACGAGAAAAATAATCTTATCAAGTCTATTTGGCAGCATGCAATTCATAATGTACATTTTCTTTTTTTTCTAAAACGCAAAGCACACCAAATAAATTTGAAGCTGTTGGATTACCACTAAAGCTAAGCATTCGCATTAAGCTCTTTGGATCTTTTTTCGTTAATTTAGCTAATTTTTCAAAACCTATAGTCGCATTAATATAGTCGCGGAGAAGCGCTTTTCCTGTTCTTAGATCTCCAGCAAGCATGCATTCAACACTTTCACGAAGAATTCCTTCCCGAAATTCGGGATCAGATAAAGCTCGGTTTTGTATAGTTTCTTTAAAATTTCTTGTAATGGCCATAGCTATGATCCTTTTTTTCGTTTTTTATATTCACCCCAGAGTTTCTCTGCATTATTAATATCTTTTTCCTGCCGTTGTTTTGTTCCACCACCAAAAAGAATAATTAACTTATCTCCATCTTTTCCCACATACACCCGATAACCAGGTCCCCAATCAATTCGCACCTCCTGAAAGGCACCTTTAATAGGCTTAAGGCTTGACGTATTTCCCCCCTCTATGCGAGTCAAATACGTATTCACTTTGTTTGCTGTCTGCGGATCCAAACCATTAAACCAATCGGCAAAAGGGCTATCTCCTTCTTCTGTGGTATATTCTCCTACCCTAATCATAAGGTAACATATATGTTACTAAATTGCAAGTTTTTCAGCAATTTAATAGAGATATTATTACGGTATTTAATTATAAGCATCTGCCGCTAAAAGCTTTATAAATATTTTTCATTACTGTCACCTTTCTAATCCACTGCTCAAACCCTGTTGTTTTCCACCTCTCATCATTATACTCTGAATAAGCCTCTATATGTTATTGCGCTATACTGAGCTATATTAGTGTACCATTGTTTTATTCTATATTATATTTGCCCCACAGTCAAACCATCCATTGAGGTGTCTGCCCCCCCTAATATGTCCTGCCAATGTGGGCTTTTTACAAGTTGTTCTTTAAACTCAGTAAGAAAAATATTCTTACCAGGCTTGCCTGCCCAGCATAACGGGGTCAGACCCTGTTATTTTATGCCCCAATTTATATTTATAGCCTACAAAATAAAAATGACATCGTCAATCATTGTATTTATTTCAGAACTTTGCCTTTTTTAATAATTTGACATAGTCATCCATATTATGATCAGTAATCATCTCCCCTGAAGTTGCTACTAATTCTAACAATCTTCCAATAACAGACTTAGATTTCTGTTTGCATCTTTTTTTAAATTTTCGCCACTCAACTTTATCAAGATGCAATATTCCATCATTAGTAAAAAATCTAGGATTACCAACATGACGATAGCCAATTAGTCTTGGGGGAACTCGAGGAACAACATCTTTATCATTTGCAAACCGATGTATTCTTTTTTCGAGAATTTTAGGAAAATTCTTCTGGAATTTTTTCTTTCCCACCCTCGGTTGCCCAAAAGTATAAACTCCACTTACTAAAATTCCTAAACTAAAAAAATCTACCGCACACATCATAGCTAAAGCGCCACCAAGGCTATGACCACAAATAAAAAGCTTAGTATTCTTCTTTATTAGCGGTACAACCCTAGCTAAAACATCACCTGAAACAATCTTGTAACTACCCAAAAAACCTTTATGAGCAAAACCGATTTTTATTTCTTCAGTTGTTACCTTTAAATCTGCAATCCAATCTTCAAGTTTTGTCTTTTCTGTTCCTCGAAAAGCTACTATTATCTCATTTGATTTAAAAAACACATATGCTTGTGTTAAGCGATATGTTGTATAAAATATATTCTCTTGCTTAATCCTAAGTTCTCGAGCACAGCTTTTTTTAACTTCATTATAATTTTTGTAAGACAAACTAGATGCTTTAGCCATCAGAAACGCTTTTCTAACAGAAAAACTATCAAAAGCACATTTAATACTAAGCGGATTTTTGCCATAAAACATATTATTTCTCCTTTTCTTTTAACAAGGGAATAACACTTCTTTGCTTTATTGTTTGGCTAAAAGATTTTTACCTCATGAAAACACCTGTATCCTTTATAGCTCAAGTCGTTCTTAAACTTTCCCTTGAACTACTTATATTTTTCTCTATCCGTTTCACCTACGGCGAAACACCCTGTATGCAACACTTTTAACACTTTATGTATCAAAAAAAGGCGTCAGTTTCCTAACACCTCGATAAATATTCGTTTAACAAATTGTCGTTGAAATAAGCCCATTTGAATCAGTATCAACTTTTCCTCTACATAAATATAGAATAAAAATCCTGTCGTCAAAATATTTTCGACCTTGAAACTCAATCATGGATATAAACTCCCTTGCCTTTTTATCCCATTTTTCTTTTTATTAAAATAATAATCAAAGATAACACTGCTGTTATTGGGATTGCCCAAGATATCAATCTAATTGCTCTATCTGTTAAAAACCCCGAAGAACGAGTAAACGCATAAGGATTTAGCTTTTCTTCAAGAAAATAAAATAAAAGACTTAGTAAGTACACACCTAGAATACCTAAAATACCACCAAGAGAACTATCAATGATAGATATAATAAAAAACCAAATAATAGGCAATAAGAAAAAAATTATAAGAAATATACCCCACATATCGCCCTTTTTACCCTCCTACTTCAAATACCTCTTTATCATCTAAGATCTCGACATTTCAGCAAAATAAGAATACTGCTCCCTAATAGCTCTACAGGAAACCATCATGATCTTAGTCGCAGAAGATGCCTTGCTACGAGAAGAAACCATCTGCGATCTATACCAGTTTAAATCAACACGGTATAAAGAAAAACTCCCATCTCGATTTTTAAGAGCAGCTATTATCCCTTGAATTCTCCCTAGCATACAAAGAGAAACCCCTAAAAGAACATTAAAGGAAATTGCTTGCTGGATTGGATACACTCCAGCAAGAATGAGCCAGATTACGAGCCTTCTTCTTTTATCACCGTTTATCCAGGAAAAGATTCTACTATCCAACGAGCCATACTTACAGAGGCTAAGTATAAACATAGCCCATAAAATTTCTCAAGAATTATTGTGGGATAAGCAAAACGAGCTTTGGATGGACGAGATTCGGACACAAGACGAACAAAACAATCTACATCATTCATCTTTCAGCCGAATGTCTTAATGAAGACTGAAGGCTTGCTTTGGGCGAAATCTTTTGATTTTTCCGACATTTTTGATTTCTTCTTTTTTTAGTATACCCTATTCAAAGCTTCTTATACCAAACATTCATGCTTTCAATAGATCCTGAAATGTTGGTATTGTTGATAAGTGTTCCGGCATAGGTGTATCCGCATCGGGCAAATGTTATATTTATTCCTGGTGACATAGCTCGGGCAATAGTATAGGACAGCCAAAAGTCTTTTTCTTTTATGTTTCTCTCCATTTCATGAAGTAATTTCTGCGCTATTCCTTGTTTTCGATATTGAGGCAATGTAGCAAAATCAGTCATCTCAACATTTTTAGATTGTTTATCCATTTCTGCTGAAGAAAGCGCAATAATATTTTGACCGTGACGCACAATAAAATAATCTATATGACTTTTCATCGTATCACGTAAATACTCCGGATCATGGATCGGGAAAGGGTACGACGGAAATACTTCTCGATATACTTTGCTCATTACGCCTACATCGGATTCTTTAGCCAGATAAATATTATATCCATTAAGTTTATGATTCTCTTGAATTTTATCATGAGCTCTCTTTTGTGCTAAAAAAATAATGTCCTTTATTTTTTGCGAATTTATGTTTTCTTTTCTTTCTTTTTTATAGTATTTCGAAAGAAAAACTCCATCTATCGCTCCGTCAAAAAAAAACGGAATTACCGCTTCTTTCTCATATTCATGGTTTTCAAATTCGCTTGCAACTATAGCCGGAACTTTCACAAAAGCTTTTGAGTACCCGTACTTAACTGCCAAATCATCAATATCATCCAAAATGCCAGACATATCCGATAAGTCTAATTTCATTAAATAAACTCTATCACTGTACATTCCATGCTGGATCACAGAATTACGTATTTTTTCAATAGAGTCAAAAGCCTTACTCACTTCTTTTTTCTCCTTTTAAGACGTTCATTGCTTGAAGGCGTAAGAGAGATGGTCTTATCATAATCAGAAAATAACTTCCCTATTCCAACAGCGGCATTTTCTTCGGCTCCATCTAATTTTAGTTGTAAAGTACATTGTTCGCAATTGCGATCACAAAAAATAGGTTCACAAGAATCAGGCTCTTTATATGTTGTAATAACACCTTCGTAATTGCGTAGAATAACTTTATTAGTTGACCAGGAAATAAGATATTGAGGCATTACTGGAATTTTTCCTCCTCCTCCGGGAGCATCAATCACATATCTTGGGACTGCTAGTCCACTCGTATGCCCAATCAAACTTTCTATAATCTCTATCCCCTTTCCCACTGGCGTACGAAAATGTGCTAAACCTTCAGATAAATCACATTGGTATAAATAATACGGTCGCACGCGATTCTGCAAAAGCTTATGTACAAGCGCCTTCATGATTCGACAGCAATCATTTATTCCCGAAAGTAAAACAGTCTGGTTACCCAAAGGAATTCCCGCGTCTGCTAATTTCTTTAGGGCTTCTCGTGAAGAATGTGTTATTTCACGGGGATGATTGAAATGTATGTTTAACCATATGGGGTGATATTTTCTCAGCATGGATACTAACTTATCTGCAATTCGATAAGGCAGTACAACAGGCATTCGTGTGCCAATACGAACAATTTCAACATGCTTGATCTTTTTTAGCTCGGTAAGCAGCCACTCAAGATATTCATCGGAAAGCATTAAGGGATCACCACCAGATAAAAGGACGTCTCGTATTTGGGGATTATCTTTTATGTACTTAATTCCTTTTTTAAGAGTTGTTTTACTCGGGATACTATCTTTATCACCAACTTTTCGCTTTCGCGTACAATGTCTGCAATATATAGAACATACATTACTCACTAAGAACAGCACTCGATCTGGATAGCGATGTGTTACCCCAGGCACCGGGCTATCTGAATCTTCATGCAAAGGGTCACTCATATCTCCGCTGCTACTTTCCAGCTCTTCGACGGCAGGAAAAGCCTGTCTAAAAATTGGATCTTGTTCATAGTCTTCTACCTCAATCAACGAACAATAATAGGGTGTGATTGCCAAAGGAAACCGTTCTATTGTCTTCTGCAATTCACCCCTTGCATATTTATCAAATACAATCCCTGTAATTTTTTCGAATGTCTCAATATCACGAATGGTATGTTTAATCTGCCATTGCCAATTATACCAATCAGAAACCTCAAACCTTTTATTGAATGCATCTTTTATTTTCGACTTCTTTCTTGTCAATCGTGCCATAAATATTCTCCTTTTAAATTATTTCTTTCAAGAAATTAGCTGTTCCCATAATTATAAAAATAGCCTCAAAATCATCCCGTGCAAACATAGCCATCGGTCAGCCGAAAGTTCGGATGTAGCTTTTCATAGGCAGGTATCATAGCGCTAATTTCAATAGCCAGTTTACTCAAAAATTTAAAATAGGTGGCGAGGGTGAGAAAGCTTAAAGCCGCTATCCCGATGCAAACAAAAATAAAACCACGCAGGCGTCTACGCATCAGGTCTTTCTTCTTCTGCAAAAAAGATAAGCCGAGAATGTTTCTTCAGCCTCTGGGAAACCATTTTCTCTGATTCTAAATTTCTTAAAAACTGAGGAGCATAAATGGTTATGGTAAAATCGCCTTTGCAGTTTTCCTGATAACGTTTTTTCAGCTCATCTACAAAGTCTCCCGATACTGTCCGCTGGTTCAGGGGACGAGGATCAAAGCCAGAAAAGACATCATCCCAGGTATCAATAACAATGGCTATTTCTTTTAAACCCCTTACTCTTTGTTCTATCTTCTTCGCATCATCCATCTATTCATTACTCTCTTCACACAGGAATACTTTGTCAATATCTCCGTTAGGCCTTAACTGCATTACTTCTTTTATTTTGATCTTGAATATATTGACCACCTTTAAAGAAATAAGCTCACTGCCTTTGCTATGTTTTCCTTTGCGCACCCCTGAGACCAGACGTTTGGTGACAAAACGCACCTGCTGTTCATGAATTTCATGTAAGAGTTTCTCATATTCCGAACCCTGATGCAAAACCTTTGCCTGGCCATAGAGTTGATAACCGATTATTTTATCCATATCAATGAAGGAAAGAGAAGCTTTAGGGTTTAAACCTAGATTCTTTGAGGTACGGCCGATAATATAATCCACTAAATATACTGAATCCGACTCCAGTTTTAAAAGTGGTTTAGCTGAGGTATGCGGCCTATTCTTTAAATCGGTAGTACCGATGAAAATAAATTCCTGAGATTTAAGAAAATCAAATACATCTTCAAGAGATAGCTTTTTCATCTCTTGCCCTTTATTTTTCCTTTTTTAAACTCTTTCTTCACTTTTTTTACCGGTGGACGAGTTATTTTCTTCTGAATTTTATTCATAAACTCACCTTTCTTTATTCAAATTTAGCTGAAATTGTTTGAATATCTTTATCAATATTCTCGGCTATCTGATCAATATCATTGGTTAATTCCTGCCATAAACCTTCACCGGCAAAGTCAATTACCTGAAGCCCTCTTTTGGCCTGGTTTATATTATCTTGAATCTTTCCAATTGTTTTACGGACCTCTACCTTATCAATATTCTCTGATAGTTCGACTTCTTCCATAAGTTCCTCAACTCTGTTATTCCACTCCTTAAGCTGAAACCCCATTTCTTCCAGGTATAATTCTTTTGATTCGTTATCCATAAAATTATAAAATCTTAGAGAAACTTTCCCGCAATCTACTCTGAGAAATACAACCTCCGGCTATATCAACCGCTTTTTTAGAAAGCCTGCTTCTTAAATGCTGACTCTCGGCTAATTTTTTATATTGTTCGATAAAGCTATCACCGTTATCTTCATTGCAATTGGAAAAAAACAAAGCCGCATTTTGAAATTTATCAAACACCGGCAGGCGATTAAGCAAAAGAGCATTACTGCAAAATGCCCCCTCATGAGTACTAAGCGAAAACGATTCGCTTAAAGAAGTATTTATATAGATATGGCTGAGATAATAATACTGATAAAGTAAATCTTTTTCCAAGTATCTTATGTATATCAACCTTTGAGGGAATCTCTTCTTGAGAGCTATTAACTGCCGATAAATCTTCCTTTCTAGGGGTTTACCGATGATGAAAAGTTTGTGCGATTTATATTTGGTTAATACTGAAGGCAGATGTCTAAGTAGAATATGGGCGCCTTTTATCCTTTCCAGCCGACCTACATATATTGAAATAATATCCTTCTTTTTAATCTTATGAAAATCCTTAATACGATTGATTAGACTTCTATCTGCCAGTATTGGCTCTATGGTATTTTCCATTAAAACAACCTTATCGGAAAAATAAGGGAAATATCGCATAAAATTTTCATACTCATAGCGGGAAGGGCATATAACCCTATCGGAAATTTCGATCATTTTTTCCTGGTTGCGTAAAAAATGGTTCCTGGTATCGAATCCCGATTCTTTTTCTCTTCTTAAAATACTATGAAAATGATAAAAGATTTTTGGTCCTATACCGCTAAGTTTTTTTATCTTCCTGAACTCGTTAGCCCAATTGACAAAATGGTGAATAATATAATCATAGTCACGCCAAGGGTATTTTTTTTGAAAAGAGTGCAGGCTGGGGTAATCTTTAAGAGAACCATCGGGCAATAATAATTTAACCGGATGTTTTTTATTAAACCGGTCAGTTATCAAAACATAAACTTCATGGCCTAAACTGGCTAAAAGCTCATTTGAACTTTTGACTATCTGGCCGACACCACCACAATATTTTTTCCCTAAAGGATATTCAAAACTAATCAGCAAAATTTTTTTCATAACGGTTTATTTTTCATCTTTTTCTCGCTTTCTGCTTTCGATAAAAATCGGACATTTTTCATAATCACCAGTATCACAAAGAGGAACTATTAAGCCTCCCAACTTTATCTCTGGAAAATATTCAGAGCCGCATTGATTATCTTTAAAATATGGGCAGACTTTACTAAAAAAAGATTTATTACTCATAAATTATCGCGTTGAAAAGTATTCTTTTAACTTCTCCCAGATTTTAAGGCCAACTTCTCCATCTACAAACAACCCTTCTGACTTTTGAAAGTCTCTGATAGCTTTTTTGGTCTTTGGTCCTAGCTTATTATCCAGAACTCCAGGATTAAAACCAGCGTTCTTCAATGCTTTTTGTATCTGCAAGACAGTAACTTGTTTTAAAGAAAAAAACTCCTCATGCAATAACTTCAACTTTTGCCAGGTTTTTTTACTTAGATAACCGCTCATTTCTAAATCATGCTTTTTCTGAAACACTTTTACCGCGCTTCGAGTCCTAAAACCTAACTTTCCATCGATTAAGCCAGCATTGTAGCCGAGGCCCTTTAGCATACCTTGCAGTTCTTCAACTTTAGAATTAAAACCGTAAACCTCACCTAAAATTTCTTTTTCTTCAGCCATATCTTTATTTACAATCCTTAACAATAAATTGCACCCTCCGCCAACCATACAATACCCCAACAGAAAAACTACAAGAATTAACTTTTGATTCCTCATAAACTAAATTAATAACACTTACTCCTTTAGTATAAAATATAGTTTTTAAGCTACTTATGCCGATAGGTAATTCTTCCTTTACCTAAATCATAAGGTGATATCTCAACTGTGACTTTATCGCCGGGAAGCATTCGTATATAATATTTCCTCATTTTTCCGCAGGGATAAGCAAGAACCGTATGGCCGTTCTCCAATTCTACCCGAAACATAGCATTACGCAGGATTTCATTAACCGTACCCTGTATTTCAATCATTTCTTCTTTAGCCATAATTTTTACCTTAAAAATCAATCCATTGTTCTTTAAATCAAAAATAAATAGCTGTTAACTCTTAATCGGTCAACAACCAAAAGTTCCTACCTTACAATATTGGGAATAAAAGCCGATAGCTTAAGAAGATTTATGCTCTTGCATCTAAATATCTCTAAAATCTCAGGCAACACATCTACCGTAGCCTTACGGCTAGGGAAGAAAGATTTTTCTGAGGCATCATGAAATAAAAGCACTTCCCGGGAATCAATCTTAGCATTAAAAATTTTGTGTTTAATTACCTTTTTCATACCCAGCCAATCCATACTGGAAATAGACCAGCGTAAAGAATAATAACCTAATTTTCTGGGCACCTGGTTCATTTTTCGGGCATGAAAATCCCAAGAAAGCCAAGTCGGCCGAAAAAGCTTGGGAATCCTTCCGGTAATTTTATGAATAATATATTCAGTCGCTTTTATTTCTTTTTCCATAAGGCTATATTTTAAAATCGGGCTTACCGGATGAGTAAAAGTATGGTTACCGATATCATGACCCTCATTAACTATTCTTTTCAGAATATCTGGATACTGCCGAACTCTTTTGCCGACCACAAAAAAGGTAGCCTTGGCATTAAAGCGCTTTAACTGATCCAATATTTTAGGTGTAAACCTTTTATCCGGCCCGTCATCGAAGGTTAAAAACACACGCTTAGTTGGCGGCTTTTGATGCTCAATTTTTCGGCGCAAAATCCTCTGCCCAGCCAACATAGCACTGCATTCTTTTAAACATGTACTGCTACTCATGAATCTTCTTCCCGTATTCCATGTAATAAAGCGGACTCTTGCTTAGCCACTTCTCCCAAACTTTAACCCGCCTGCAATCAAAAAGCTTAAAACCGTATTTCTCAAAAAATGAAAATCTTGGCTCTTGGCGTAATGCTTTGAAGCCAATACCTTTAGTTTTTTCTTTAAGTTCACCGTATAAAGCATCAAATAATTTACTGCCTATACCTTTTCCGCGAAAACCATGTTTTATATTTAGATGGATGTGTGCGGGGAATTTCTTTCGATTTAACTTTTTAAGCTTTCCATTACTGGTAATCCAAAATAAAAAATTATATACTATTAGCCGCCATGTCCTTCTATCCCAAATTTTGCGCCCACACAACGCCTTAATAATGCTGCAAGGTATAATCTTTAACAACATGAACCTGCAGTAACGCGACTCACTCAAACCTGCAGATATATATCCAACAACCTCACCATTGTAATCAGCTACCCAGATATGTTCCGGTTCATAATCAGTATAATAACTCATAATTAAATCAGCTAACAATTTACGATCCGGGAAAAAAATCTCACAAGGATTGCCAAAATAAGCAGTATCACAACTAAGCTTACGAAGCCCCTCACGATCATCAGGCTGATATTTACGAATGATTATATTTTGCTCCATTATTTTTTAGCCTTTTGCTCAATACCGTGTAAAAAGACGTTCCAGAGAGTATTAAACTTAGTAATCGGCGGCACCGAATAATTAGTAAGGGCATATTGGACTATAGCGGCTTGAATAAGCCCGAAAAAAGTTAAACCTACGGCATCTAAATTTATATCTTCACGTAAAAAGCCTTTTCTTTTAGCATCTAAAAGAATTTCCCTGATCTTTAACTTATATTTCTCTATTACTCCTAAAATTTTACGGCGCAAAAAATCATCATTGAAATGTATAGATTCAGCAGTAATACCAAAAAGCACTCCCTTCTTTTTTTCGGTGAAAACCATATGGGCTTTCATAATTTCTCGTAACCGCTCAAGGGGATTCTTATACATCCGCACCGGTGTATCAATAGCCTCCATAAGATTATGCTCAAGATCATCTATTAAAGCCGCCAGAATTGCCTGTTTGTTTTTAAAGTGCCGATAAACGGCTGGCTCAGATATTTTGTTTTTTCGGGAAAGATTTTTAATGGTTAATGCCTGCACACCATCCCTAATCACTAAATCTCTGGCCGCATTAATGATCATAACCTTTCTCTCTTGAGAGCTCTTTCGCTTCATCAATAAACTCCTTATATTTTGGGTAGTTTTAAATATGAAAGTTAGTGAGTATTAACTAACTTGGTAGTATCATACTATAGCATATAGTTATTCTGTCAAGGGGGTAAATTAAAAAATTGCTTGGGTTTCTATTTCCGTTTAGGGAAAAGGCTGGCTCCCGCCTTCGCTAAAGCTACGGCGGGTAAACTCCGCGCAGGCGGGATGCGGACTCTCCCCTCGCAAAAACCCTATATAAAGTTTATTTTATAATTCCGGCGGCAAATTTTAGCAAGCTGAAAATATTCTCCAAATACAATTCGAGGCACACAGTGATAAAGGGAGATAATTCCTCTCTGAAATACTTGCCAGATCCATTTAATCGATTTTATTCAAAAATAGCCCATTCTCAAACCTTCAAATATCTACCAAATATCCGATTAAATGGCGCCGATTAAATAGGTACCTATTCGGAGATAAAGAGATAGATTGTGATTTGGTTTTAGCCATTGTGATTAAATGGTTTAGCTCATTTTAAATATGTTTTTATTTACTCGATTAGAAAGTGGAAAACTACCCTCTAACCGTTTGACATGACAAGACATAAAAAATGCCCTGAACTACATTGAGTTCAGGGCACTATTTAATATCTCGAACTTGAGTTCGAGGTTATTTACTGGCTCCCCGGCGAGGGCTCGAACCTCGGACCTATTGGTTAACAGCCAACCGCTCTACCAGCTGAGCTACCGGGGAAATACCAAAGCGTCAAATATATAAAACGGAGCTAATTATAGCGTATTTACTGTTTTTCGTCAATACGAACCTGGCATATACCAACGGAATAAAAAATATCATCTTGCATTATTGAACACCTTAACCACAACTATTTAATAAAATATAAAAACTAAAATCCATTGATTTTCGACTATTCAAAGACTATAATATACACATTCTAAGTATAAAATAAATAAAAGGAAATTAAAGCCGTGAATGATTATTTATTTTCAACAATAGTAATAGTTATCGCTTTCATCACCGGATGGATACTCTGTTTACTTGCAGCGTTTCTCCTTGAGCGATTGCAAAGTAATGTATCCCTGAAGAAATTTAAGATTAATTCGGACCTTTTTAAAAAACCACTGCATTCTTTAATTCCTTGTTTGTGCATCATAATTGCTCACCCCTTATTAAGACTACCAGAAAATGTTCATGCATTCATCAACCACTCTGTTAACATTTGGCTTATCGTATCTTTTGGCTGGCTTTTTATAACAATTGTACATATTGCTCGCGATACAATTTTAGTTCATTATAATATCAATGCTCGTAATAATTTACAAGCCCGGCGTGCCTACACACAAATTCATATAATTGAACAAATCATTACTGTGATTACTATTTTTTTAGGTATCACCTTGATCCTGATGACTTTTCCAAAAATCAGACACATAGGAGTAAGCCTCCTAGCCTCGGCAGGAGTATTGGGAATAATTCTTGGTTTTGCTGCCCAAAAAACATTAGGTAATTTTCTTGCCGGCATCCAAATTGCCATTGCTCAACCAATCAGATTAGATGATGTGGTCATAATTGAAAATGAATGGGGCTGGATTGAAGAAATTAAACTCACGTATGTTGTTGTCCGTATCTGGGATTTAAGACGCCTAGTTGTTCCTATATCGTATTTTATCGAAAAACCATTTCAAAATTGGACAAGAACTTCAGCAGATTTATTAGGATCAGTTTTTATCTACGCTGATTACACCATCCCCGTAAAAGAAGTCCGAAGTGAGTTAACACGTATCCTTAAAAACAGCTCTTACTGGGACAAAAAGGTTAACGTGTTACAAGTCACCAACACAACTGAAAAAACAGTTGAGCTGCGCGCGCTAATGAGTGCTTCGGATTCTCCTACCGCATGGAATTTACGCTGCGAAGTTCGAGAAAAACTCTTAAAGTTTTTGCAAGAACATTTCCCGGAATGTTTACCTCTGACACGTATCGAAATGAAGAATACCCAAACGCACACCAAATAACAGACCAAAGCTATCCGTTAAGGCTGTCACAGCTAATATGATTTTATTTAAAAATTCTTACTTTAGCAAAAGGTAGGTTTTTTAAAATTTAAGTTAAGGCTTTCTTCTCTATTAACGCCTGGCCTAAAGTTGCCGAATCAATATATTCAATTTGGGTGCCTAGCGGAATACCAATGGCAATTCGGTATATTTTTAGATTATATGAAGACAGTCTCTGAATTAAAAACTGAGCCGTCAACTCCCCATCATTATCCGGGTCGGTAGAGATAATTACTTCTTTTATTTCTCCTGATTTCAGGCGATTCAATAACTTCTGCAAACTTAAGTCTTCCGGATTTATTCCCTCAACCGGAGAAATCGCCCCCAACAAAACATAATAAAGCCCGTTGTAACGAGAAGTCTTTTCAATTGCCATTATGTCCTTGGGCTCTTCAACAATACAGATAGTATCCCGCTGGCGATTATTACTTGCGCAAATTGCACAAATATCCTTGGTCGAAAAGTTATTACACAAACTACAAGGCTTAATATGATTATGAATCTCCTCCATTTTAGCGGTTAAGTCCTTTATTGCCTCCGGCTTCATCTTTAACACATGAAACGCCATTCGTTCAGCACTTCTTTTTCCTACTCCGGGAAAACGGGCTAATTCAGAAACCAACTCATTAAACGCTCTGTTAAAACTCATAAGCTAATACCCTTAAGATTAAAAAAATTATTCTTCACTGTGAAACTTTCCGTCAAACGTATCTAGCAATTCATTTATGAAACCGTCTTTATCAGAAGACAGTATTTCCGAGACATCCTGCTCTTTAGAAATTGCTGTTTTCTTCTTGGAAGAACGAGTGTCTAATCTCGCTCTCTGCGGTAAATTATGGAAAATAAATTTTATCCCGATTGGTTTATTTATTAACTTAGATATAGCATTCTTAATAAAATCAACATTTTTGGGTATCTCCACAACCTCTTTATGAAACACATCAGACGGAGAAAAAGCAATCGTTACTAAATTCCCCAAAGAAGACAACGGCTGAGAAACCGATAGATGGGAAGCTAAAGCAACCCGTGTTTTTTGCATACAAGAAATTATTTCATTCCATCTTGCATTCACCAGGTCAAGCAACAAGTTATCTGTTTTCCTTTTTTCTTCGCCGATTGTCTCATCAACAAAATCCAATCCTACCTGTTTACTGTCAGGTATTACTTCTTCCGGCAATGGATCATCTACTTTATCTTCTTGGATATTAAACTCTAAATCAAGGTTGTTATTAGATGCTGTTTCTTGAGGAGGTATTCTTTCATTCTTTGGCTTTTCCGTTTGCACACTGGAAAATGTCTTCATGCTTTTTGTGTCTGGCATTTGTGTAGAAGAATCTTCTCTTTTGAGTGGATGAACATATTTTACCAAAGCTAGCTCTAAAGGAATTCTTACGGTGCTAAGTGTACGTGATAAATCCTTCGCCTCAATTAACGAATCAATTATTTTAAGAATGTCATTGATTGATGTTTTCTTAGCCACTTCAACGAGAAACTTCTTACTCTCCGGAGCAACATCACTAAAACTATTAAAACTGCTGATACTTATCTTTGCCAATAAAAGATTTCGCAAATGCTCAATAAAGGAAAGTAAAAATACGCTTAAATCTTTTCCGTCTTTTGCCTGTTTTTCGATAAACTCAAGACAATGCACAAGATCTTTATCCAATAGGGCTTGAATTATTTCGTTGAGATGATGCTCTTCAACAACGCCTAAAAACGAAAAAACATCATCTAAGGAGCCTTTTTCTAAAATAACCGGAACCAGTTGATCAAGCAATGATTCAGCATCGCGAATACTTCCGGAGGCCGCTCGAGCAACCGTATACAAAAGATTGTCTTTGACTTGTACTTTTTCCGAAGAAATGATTAGCTTAAGCTTGGTAACTATTTCTTCCAACGACACCAGGCTAAACTGAAACTTTTGACAACGCGAAAGAATTGTCGGCGGAACCTTATGCGGATGAGTTGTCGCAAAAATAAATTTTACATGCGCCGGTGGCTCTTCTAATGTTTTCAGTAAAGCGTTGAATCCATCAGGCGTTATCTGATGGACCTCGTCGATAATATACACTTTATGTTTTGAGTGAGCCGGAAAAAGATTTACGTTTTCACGCAATGTGCGAATATCATCAATTCCTCTGGTTGAGGCACCATCAACCTCAATAATGTCTAATGACTTTCCCTTACTTATTTCTAAGCAACTCAAGCATTTTTCACACGGATTAGGAGTAGGTCCGTTGACACAGTTCAAGGACTTAGCCATAATCCGAGCTAGAGAAGTTTTGCCTACCCCCCGGGGACCGCTAAATAAATAAGCATGTGCAACCCGTTTTTGCAGTATCGCATTCTTTAACGATAGAACAACATGCTTTTGGCCAATAACTTGATCAAAATTTTTTGGTCGGTATTTTAAAGCAAACGCTAAATAACTCATAGCATTATTTTATACACCAGATTCAACGTTTAAACAAGATAAAAGATTAATCAATAAGACTTTCTTTGTTCGACGTTTGATCTTAAAACACCTGAATAATTTCTAATTCATCATGATCAAATCAAACAGCTGAGATTTATTCTTCTCGACCTGGATAAATGAATAAGCCATTTTTTTACTTTAAAACTTAACTTTGGGGGGTCTCTTTAACTTTCGGGTCTTCAATCTCAAATAAATCTTTTTTGGAGAAATCAACCCATTGAGCAACAATGCTGTTAGGAAAAAGCTGAATTAAAGTATTGTAGCGCATAACTTCATCATTATAAAACTGGCGAGCAAAGGCAATGCGATTTTCAGTAGATGTAAGTTCCTCGTGAAGCTGAATCATGTTTTGGTTTGCCTTTAAATCAGGGTAGTTTTCCACAACCGCAAACAGCGAACGCAAAGTGCTAGTTAAAAAATTCTCTGCTTGCTGCTTATCTTTTAACGCTTCAACCTGTGTGGCTTGAGTTCTTGCTTTTACCACATTTTCTAATGTTTCTTTTTCGTGCTGAAGATAACCTTTGGCAACTTCTGCAAGATTAGGAATCAAATCATGCCGACGTTTAAGCTGAACATCGATTTGTGCCCAAGAGTTATCTACTGAGTTCTTAGAGCCAACAAATCGGTTGTAGATTCCTAAAACCCAAAACGCTCCTGCGCCGATTAGAATCAGTAAGATAACTAAAGCCATCATCACACACCTCCTTTTAGGATCAAAACAATAAACAACACATATCCTAATAACATAGCTAACCCTTCTCTTCTGGTTACTTGGTATTTAGTCCGTCCGATAATGAATAAAAAGATACTGAACAAAACCATAACTGGAAGAGCAAAAGTTAAAACATCCGGCTTAACATTGATCGGTCTTATCAGAGCAACCACTCCCAGAACAAACAATACATTAAAAATATTACTACCAATAATATTCCCCGCACTAATACTAGGAACCTTTCTTAACGTGGCACTCAGAGAGGCAGCTAACTCCGGTAGAGAAGTACCCACAGCAAATACAGTTATGCCAATAATCCAAGGACTTATTTTAAAAATATTCGCTAAAGCTACACCGCCTTTAACCATTAAATCTGCCCCAAAAACTAACCCAGAAAGGGAAAATAACATGATTATTGCAACTTTTATCCGAGAGTTAGTTTTATCAACTATCTTTTTTAATTTAAATCCCTCTATTTCTCTAACATCAAATGAATCCTTAGCCCCCCGGTAGGAAATAAAACAAAAACCAACAAAACAAATAATTAAAATTAACCCATCAACCCTGCTAATCAATAAATCAATGCTTAAGGCATAAAATAAAAAAGCAGAAACAAGCATTATCGGTACCTCCCGTTTAAATACCTGCTTATTTATCCTTAGCGGTCGAGTCAAAGCACAAATACCTAAAATCAAGCCAATATTGGCAATATTGCTGCCGATAATATTACCCAGCGCAATTGATTTTTGATTTTTTAAAGCCGCTATTATTCCTACTCCTGCTTCCGGAGCACTAGTGCCAAACGCAACCAGCACCATAGCAATAAATAAAGGGGATAGCCTAGACAGAAAAGATAATTTTACCGCTCCTTGAACCAGCCAATCAGAAGCAATAACTAAAATTACGAGACCGAGGGTCAAAAAAAGAAAGGCAGAAACTATGCTCATATTATATTTTGTCAGACAAGTACCCGGGTTAACCACCCGTCATCAATTAAAAACACTCTTCACGTGTAACAGGATCTTTCTTAAATTTTTTTCGAATTTTGCTTAATGCAAAATCTAAAAATCCTATTAAAAAAGCCGCTACTATCCACAAAATATGCTTTAAGTTAACACTCTCCTTCTCTACAATAAATTCTTCTTTAAGGTGAAAGACTATCACCAAAACAATTACCCAGATAAATAATTTATATTCCTGGCTTCTCAAATACCGTTCTACGCGCGGCCCCCACTTCTCACCACCCTTAAACGGGAAAAAGACAGGAAAAAAAGCAGGAACAGATTGCTTATATTCAAGATACCCATTGCCAAACTTATCAATAAGCATCTCTTCCTCCTTGACCACTGTCATTTTGTAAACAACCCCCAGAACAACCATCGCAAAAATTAAAATCACAATCCAATTAATATTCACCATAATCAAAAAACCACCCATGATTAAAAAACTTCCCAAATAAAGTGGATGCCTAACATACGCATACGGTCCGCTTGTTGTTAATTTTCCCATTTTTATTGCATAGCAATTTGCCCACGAACGGATACCCAGACCTAGAAGAATAAACCAGATGCTCCTCATGATAGATTCGTCCGTAGAATGACCAAATATTACAGCCCAAATTCCCAGAGGATACAAAATTGCAAAACGCAGCCTAAACCAACGCTTAAACCTCTTTTTCCATTTATTGTTTAACACTCATCCTCCTAACAACCCATTCCACCGCTTTTTTAAATGATTAATATGGCGGAGAGGCAGGGATTTGAACCCTGGGTACGGGTATTAGCCCGTACAACGGTTTAGCAAACCGCCGCCTTAAACCGCGCTCGGCCACCTCTCCACAAAAATGATTTATTCATGATTATTTTTTGTTTTTTAGGCATCAACGATGTACATCCTGAATGCCTTCACTTTAATTTTATAGCATTGTACTAAAAAACTTGGGCTTTTGCTATCTTTTTTTGTTTTCGTTTGATGCGAAAAAATTCTTTTAGAATCTGCAAACACTCATCTTCCAACACACCACTCTTCACTTTTAATCTGTGATTTAGATCAAAAGCATTAACATCCATATTTGATCCAAGCGCTCCGGTTTTTTCTTCAAAAGCGCCAAACACCACCTTATCAATTCTGCTTAACACAAGCGCACCAGCACACATCGCACATGGCTCAACCGTTACGTAAAGTGTGCATCCCTTAAGCCATTTTGATTCTAAAAATGTAGCAGCTTGGGTAATGGCAATTATCTCCGCATGTGCGGTAGGATCTTTTAGCAGCTCTACTTGGTTATGCGCCTGGGCAATAAGACGCTCTTGGTAAACAATAACTGCCCCTACTGGAATCTCGTCTTCACTTAAAGCATATTTGGCTTGAAGCAAAGCTTTTTTCATCCAGGCTTGATGCCTATTCATTTATTTTCTTGATAACTTTAAAGAATATTTTGGTAATTCTAGGATCAAAATGGGTTCCAGATTCTTTTTTAATTAATTCTAAAGCATTCTTTTTTGTAAATGCCTTACGATAAGGACGATTAGAGATAAGCGCCTGATAGACATCAGCAACTGCCACAATCCTGGCGCTCAACGGTATCTCTTCTCCCTTAAGCCCTAGCGGATACCCACAACCATCATAGCGCTCATGGTGATAAAGAATAGCCGGAATGGCTTCTCTTAGAACATGAATCTCTCTTAGGATTTCTGAGGCAATAACCGGATGTGATTTAATAATTTCTCTCTCTCGAGCAGTCAACCGGCCTTTTTTTAATAATATTCGGCTATCAATGCCTACCTTACCTAAATCGTGAAGCACTGCGGCGTGTTTAACATTGCGAACTTCTCTTCTTGGCAACTTTAAAAACTTCGCTATTTCTTCAGCAATTGCTGCAGTGTATTCAACATGCTCACCAGTGTAAGCATCCTTAGCTTCTATCGCCCGAGCAAACCCATAAATCATTTCAAGCAGATCGCGGGTTAGTAATCCATCCATTTTTTCAATTTTACTTCTTAAGTCGACAATCGTATCTTTTTTCTTCTTCTGAGCTAAGTGCTGTGTCTGTGGCGAAGAACACAGCATAACGCTATTTCCCCCTTTACGCTTGGCATTAATTAAGCACTTATTTAAGCCACCAATAACATCACGGATATTAAATAAGTTATCCGCAGGAGAAGAAACAACGCCAATACTAACTTTAACTTTTACCGATAAATCCTTATACTTGAATTTATAATTGTTAATTTTATTTCGTATTGCTTCAGCAATTGTATAAGCATTTTTATTGGCTAGATGTGGCGCAATAATAAAAAATTCATCTCCCCGCCAGCGAGAGATAACATCTTCATCTCTTAAATAAACTTTAAAAATCTTAACCAGCTTTTTAACAACAACGTCTGCAACCCTAATACCATAAAGTTCATTAATTTGCCGAAAACGATCAACATCAACGCCGATAAATGAAACACAATAGGAATGCTGTCGTGAACGCTTTAGCTCCGTATGAACTCGATGTAAAAAATAACGCCAATTATAGCAGCCAGTCAACGGATCAATCAATACCATTTTTTCAATTTTTGCATCTTTTTTAACCAACTGATCCTTATGTTTTTTGACTGTATTAATTAGCCCTGCATAACTACTGGCACGCTCAAATTTAAACATAACTTCTGTCTTACTATCTTCTCCGGTAAAATAATCAAAAAATCCGTATTTTTTTACTACCCGTACATTACTCCGATCCTCGTTTAAAAAATAAACAAAGCAGACTTTTCCTTTAAGAGAAACAAGAGAAAAAGATTTTCTTCTCCTTAAAAAATCTTCATTAATAATAACTATCGGGTGTTCATTTTTACGAAAATCTTTAACACTAGAGGTTGCTTCAAGGAAAACTTTGTTGAGGGCAAACGTAAAAGGAGTCCTGCTTTTTAAAGGATTATTTGCACAATAGAGAATTTTTACCATAACAATAAAAGTGTAGCACAGGTTTGCTCGTTTTTCAAGATAAATGGAATTACCCTGCTATACATAGCTCGAGTATATTTTAAGCTTAATCAAAAGAAAAAAACATTGATTTCTGAAAAATAATATAATATGATTAGAGAATGCACATCTTAAATAAATTGTTTAAATTAGAAGAAAATAATACCAGCCTCCGAAAGGAAATAACAGGCGGGATGACAACATTTGTCACAATGTCATATATTATTTTCGTACAGCCAGCTGTTTTGTCAGCCTGTGGCATGGACAAGGGTGCAGTAATTTTTGCAACCTGCCTCTCTTCCGGAATAGCCACCCTCTTGATGGGATTTTTGGCTAATTATCCTATTGCTCTAGCTCCGGCAATGGGACATAATTTTTACTTTGCCTATATTGTTTGTTTAGGTATGGGTGTATCCTGGCAAGTAGCTTTAGGAGCAAACTTTATTTCTGGAGTTATTTTTGTATTCTTAGCGTTATTTGGGCTGCGAGAAAAATTAATAAATTCGATTCCGCAATCTTTAAAAAACGCAATTGCCGTGGGTATTGGTCTTCTAATTGCCTTAATTGGATTAGAATGGTCGGGAATAATCATTCAAGTCCCGGGAACATTGATTGGACTAGGAAATATTAAGGCTCCTTCTGTTTTGCTTTCCTTATTCGGCATACTTTCTGTTTCCATTATGCTTTCTTTACGAATTAAAGGAGCGATTATCCTCGGTATAATATTGAACACCTTAGTTGCTTTGCTCTTTGGAATAACTAAATACGAAGGTTTTGTTGGAGCACCACCTTCTATTTTGCCAACACTATTTAAACTAGATATTGCCGGCGCATTAAACTGGAATATGCTCGGAGTGATATTCACCTTATTCTTTTTGGATTTATTTGATACAGTAGGAACATTAATTGGAATCGGCGAAGAAGCAAAATTACTTAAAAATCATAAATTACCTCGCGCCCGCAAAGCATTGTTAAGCGATGCTCTGGGCACCATATTTGGAACTACATTAGGAACATCAACGGTGACTAGCTATATCGAAAGCTCAACCGGAGTTGCCGAAGGTGCCCGGACAGGACTAGCTAATGTTGTAACGGCTTTATTATTTTTTGCTTCTCTGTTTTTTTATCCTCTAATTAAAATGGTCTCATCAGGATACAGCATTTCCGGAACAACGCTTTATCCAATTATTGCGCCGGCATTGATTATTGTTGGAACATTAATGATGAAGAACGTACAAAAAATAAATTGGCTTGATCATACCGATGCAATTCCGGCATTTTTAACAATTGTTATTATGTCTTTTTCATTTAGCATAACTGAAGGAATTTCCTTTGGTTTTATCTCTTATACAATCTTAAAGACAGTAACAGGAAAAATTAAGAAAGTTTCTCCTCTAATACTAATATTCTCAATATTGTTTATCTTAAGGTATATATTTTTAATGTAATATCAAACCGTAGCTATATGCAAAAATTTTTCCTAAACCCCAAACCTTCATTTACCACTCAACTTATTCTTTTAGCAATTATAATATTTTCCTTGTTTATGCATTTACCAGTTTTATTTATTGAACATATCGAAAACGATGAAGTAATCTATCAGGCACTAGCTAACCGACTTTCTGAAGACTTAACAGACTATTCCTTGCAAAACACAGAAATAATAGACCAACTTCCACCGGCTGCCTACGATAAGCCGCTATTTCACCATCCTCCGTTATTTATCTGGGGATTACTTCTATGTCAAGCAACTCTGGGTAGCGAATTTCAAATACTTATCCCGATTATTGCCTGCATGTTGACTACTTTCCTTATTTATCTAATTGGAACAGAACTCTACAATCAAAAAACCGGAATTATTTCTGCGTTAATATTTGCCTCCTGCCCAATAATGTTTCATGCTTCGACAAAAATATGGATTGATCCACTGTTAACATTTTTTTGCACGCTATGTATATACTGGGGACTATTAGCGATAAGAAAAGAAAAACCTTATCTTTACATTTTAAGTGGAGTAACTTTTGGCTTAGCAATTATTTCAAAAACCTCTGCCTTGCCGATTATCCTTCCCCTGGTTTATTTATTTTTTAAAAGCCGCTCAACATTGAAAAAGAAATTACTCAACACTCTATATTTTTTGATACCGGCTACATTAATTGTCATGCCCTGGTTTATATTATTTTATAACACGTTTGGATGTTTTTTTCCTTGGTGGATTAAACCGACTAACAGCATCATGAATATCTTTCCGTTTAATATGGCCTCGGTAAATAGGCCTTGGTATTTTTATTTTTCCAACACACTGATAGTTGCTCCAATATACTTTTTTGCCTGGATAAAGGTAGCGATGATGATAAAAAATCCTAAAAAATGGCTTCTTCCTGTTTGGATTTTTGCATTTATTGTAACATTTACAATTATCGGAATATCTAAAGGCGGATACATTACCCGTTATATTTTACCGGCAATTCCGGCCTTAGCCATTGTTGCCGGTTGGTTTTTCTCAAAAACGAACAAGACTTTTCTCTGGATTATATTTATTTTATTTATCGGATACGGATTAGCAAACGCTATTCTAAACACTTTTATATATCAAATGGCAGATGTAAAATCATTATTTTACTTTTTAAAAATTCTTACTTAAAAAATAAATGAAATATTTATTTGTTCTTATCTTATTATTATTTTCCGGCTGTCTCGCTTATACAGACCAAGAGAACCATCCAGAAAATATCTGGAAAACTGACCAGTCATATGTTCCCGGATTGTTTGAGCAGACGCCTAGTGAAAGAGAGGCTTCAATGGGCCGTGCGGGAAACGATGATATAGATTGATTGCTACTGGCGAGTTACAAATAGCGTTTACGTCTTGAGGCAAGCTCTTTTTCGTCATGAATCTCACCAAACAATTCTTCCAGTAAGTCCTCCATAGTCAAGATTCCCACATTCTTTTTTTGATCGTCTTGAACAACAAACAGATGCTGACGACAAGCTTGAAATTTCTCTAGTAAACAATCCGCTTTTTCATTCTTATTCACAAATACCGGATTAAGCATAAAATCATTTACCTTTGCGCTATAATTATCTTTGGCTATCTCGCGCAATAGACTTCTTTGCTGGCAAACTCCAACGATATTAAAAATATCTTCCTTATACATCACTATGCGACTATAAGGAGCATTGATTACCTGTTCTTTAACTTCTAGCAAAGTTTTACCCGCCTCAAGCATATAAACACTGTCTATAGGCATCATCATTTGATGTGCCTTCAAGTCGTTAAGCTTAAACACCCGGTTACACAATACTTCTTCGTCCATCTCTACGGTTCCAGCGTCTCGGCCCAGGCGTAACATGATCTTTATTTCTTCTTCGGTAACTTTAGGCAATGTAGAAGCATTCTTAAACGGTTTGGCTGCTAAAACTAAAATCCTCACTACCGGACGAAAAAACCAGATTAAACCCGATAATGGTTTAGCACTAGCCAAAGAAATCCGAACTTTATAGTGTTCACCAACCGACTTGGGAATCACCTCTGCAATAACGATTATTGCAAAAGTTATTAACGCCGAAGCAGCTCCTAACCAATTACTGCCGAATAAATAAATAACCCGCTGACCAACAAAAATTGAGCCAACAATATTAACAACATTATTCAAAATGACAATCGTAGCTACTGCGGTATGAATATTCTCCTTAATAAATAGTAGAGTTTTAGCCCCTTTTCGTTTTTGCTCTACCAACACTCTGGCCTTTACAAATGGCAAGCTTAAAATTGCAGCCTCAATCATTGAAAAAATTCCGGAAATTAATAATATACTGAAAACCAGGATAGTTAAAATTATCATAATATCTAGCTAATCATTTTTACCCAAACCATTAAATAGCCCCAAGGTCAGCTCATTTACTTAAACTTCATCCCGTAAATACCCTAAATAAAAGCAATTTAATATTACCTTCCAGCAGCATCTAAAATATGAGTTTTTTTCTTTAAAATCAAAAGTGTATAGTATATTGCCATGCTCACTAAAAAGAAAATGAGCCATGAATTACTGACAAAGAATTGTTTCTCAACCAACATACCCCTTGCTATTTCCAGAAAAAAATATACAGCAACAATCGCAAAATACGTTGAAAATTCACGACGCAAAAAAGTTCTAAACAAAAATGGTAACTTTGGCTTACGCCAATTTTTAAAACGCGGAATAACTACAGGAACTCTTTGAGCCCAATCAGTAAATTCACTGCCAAATTTTTTCCGTAAAAACTCTTCTTCAGTAAAGATAATCCGTTCATAGTAAGGCCAAAATCCTATCCACACAATAAGTGCCAACCACCAAACTTGAATAAATAACGTAACCCCAAATATTATTAAAAAATTTCCCAAATATAAAGGATTCCTTGTGATCGAATACATCCCGGTAGTATTTAATTTTTCAGCAGCTTGTCCGCGAGTATTGCGCCCTGATGTCCCGCGAGTCACAGACCCTACCGTAAAGCCCCTTATTGCTAAGCCTAAAAATGAAACACAGATAGATACACTTCCCCAAAAATTAGCAACATCATCACCAAAAATTCTTTCTATTGATCCAGAACTATACAGCGCGATAACGAATAAGGGTATAAATAGCAACGGGAGATAACTTCTCCACCTAAAAAGCCACGCTCCCTGTCTTTCTAAATCTTCCCTCAATGCCATATCAATCTCCTTTTTTTTATTTTAAAGAATTTAGTTTATCCGAATAATGTATTAGGCACTTTCAAAACAATAAGCAAACTATTACCCCGCCACCCTTACTAAAAAAGAACAAAACTACAAAGAAGCAGGGATTTGCATAAACTTTCCGGCGTAAGCCGGAATAAAAAGCCAAAGGCTTTTCTAGTTTATCCGAATAATGTATTAGGCACTTTCAAAACAATAAGCAAACTATTACCCCGCCACCCTTACTAAAAAAGAACAAAACTACGGGTCGAATGGGACACGAGTCGAACTACACAACATCAAACAATACAACTACTTGTGTCACTCCACAAGAAACGATCTATGGGAATGCTCATATCCCTCGGTCAACCCATTAATACTTCATTACCTTATCAAAGAGGTATTTTATCAAAAAAACTGATAAATGCGAGGTAAATGATCCTTAATTCACCGATCTTTAGTAATTCCACTTTTTTTGTGGATTCTTTTTTATATGATCTAAATACTGTGACACCTTTTCAGACCGACACTCACTATAATCATCAATCACATCTGTTTTTTTTAAATATATAGCTATTTGCAAAAAATCCTGTATGAAATCATATTTTTTGAATCTGTCATCAACAACTATATTAAATATTGCCATGCCATGGCATTTTTTAAGCTTAATCCCACTGCCACACGGACATAATGCATGTCCTCTGTAATTTCGTTCTGCCAATATCCTCAATAATTTGAAAGTAAGTAAATCATCATCAATATTAAGCCGCTTCTTATAGTCAGCTAAAACTCCTTTTGCCCCATGAGCATGTTCTCGTGAAGAACTTTTCCCTCCCTGAGAATGAACAAATATCGCCAAATACGGAATGACAAGGTTATCAACAAAGTCTAAAAGAGTCTCATTTTGTCTAAATATTTCCCATACCCTAAAAGGCGTTTCTAAACAAAAGTAATCTCCATTATGATGATATGTTTTTGGTATTTCACCTTTCGTTTCTCTAGCTAAAGGGATTACCGCTGGATAATCTTTGGAAAAAACAATCTCAATATCAAATTTACCCTTCGCCCCGTTATTCTCAAAAAATATTGTCCCGGATATTTTGGGAGTATCTTTATCTTCTCGAATATACAGGTAAGGGTGTTTTTTTCGCAACTCATCAAGTTGAGCCTTTATCAATTGGATTCCGCTTGCCATGGTTGATTGTTTTTATGTCCGCTTGTCTTTACATAAACTGGTTTTGACGTTGATTCGTTAGTCACAGCCTTATCCTTTGAAAACCCCATGCTCTCGTTAAGCATTGCGCCTATTTCCATTTTGTCTTTTTGATCTAAGGCTTTTCCGCAAAATGTGTTTTTCGCGGCTCCAATCCATTCAAAAAAAACTTTAGGCAACGAGCTATCTTCATTCCATTTATCAGCGAAATTTTCTCCGGGATTGACAGGATTAGAAACAGCATATTTCCCATCTTTTCGCAATAAATCATCGCTGACTTTATTTAATACGTCATATACGACATTAAACACGTTATCTTGACCTTCATATAAAGAAGCCATCAATGTCGTGATAATGATTGAAATGGGCTTATTCTTACCGTCTTTCTTTAAAAAATAAATATCCCTATGTCTTTTTAAAATTTGTATTGCTCTTTGAAGGGGCGTTCGAACTTTATAATCTGGGACATCTTCAACCGATGCTTTTATCGTTTCGGCAAGGGCTTTCTTTCGGCTTTGAAAAATTTCCATTTGCTGTTGAAAAAACCAATCTGCAAATCCTTTTGGATTGGACTTTGGCCACTCCGGGTCTCCACTTTCTATTTTTTTCTTATCTGTTATCAAAATCGCATCCTTAAACTTTATATCTTGTGACCGAAGCTCCGCATCTTCGATGGACGGAAGAATATCCATGTGAAATTCATTAGCATAATCAAGCGTCCAGCAACGTCTGCCACCTTCGTCATCCTCCAACAACTTTTTGTAGGTTTCATTTTCTTTTATGCGATCTCCTACCCTCTTTTTCAATTCCGCTTGTGATGTTTCTTCTTTCCTCAAATTGCTTAAAAAACAGACCAAGTCAATGTCATACTCATCCCTTCCTATCGGTTTTACAACAGTACCTAAGCGAAACGATCCTTGCGGATAGATTTCAATATCATACTTTGATAGGTCAGTGCCTTCTTGACCCAACCATTTCCCAACAGCTTCGTATCTACTTTTTGCTTCTAGGTATTTACTTTCAGGGATATCTAAATCCTCTGCCCGGCTATTCAAAACACTTGATATGTAAACAGCTTTTTCATACATTTCCATTCTTCACCTCTCTCATTTATGTACTGGAATAAATTCGTCAGCACTATGTCCTTTAAATACCTTATTAAACATTGGGGATTCTGTACGGCTATGCGTTGAGGCAAAAGCAAATAACTCATCCATATTCATCTTATCAAGGCCGAATAATCCGGCAGGCACTTTTGGATTAACTCGGACGAAATTTTCTTTAAGCAACAACTTAAGTTGCGCACTTATGCTAACATTCTGTGATTGCATAATTAATTCAACCGCTGTCTTTCCCCAAAATGGCCATCCTCCAAATTTACTTAAAATACGAGGGCTCTGTTTCAACTCCTCAGTAGTTCCTACACTAAATATTCGCACATCTTCAAGAGGTATCTCAAGAACTGCAATAGCTTCAAACAAGCCCACCATTGCTGGATTATTCGCCCACACACCGCCATCGACAAGGCGTATACTATCGATATTGTTACTTATAGAGAAAAATGTCGGGGCGGCACTTGTCGCGCGCGCAACCTTCCATGCCTCTACTTTATAATCTCTTTTAAATCGTTCATGATGTGCAGTCTTAAAAACATAAACGTCATTTGTATCAATATTGTAAGAAGGAATAACAAGTCTTTTCTTGCTTTCACCTAAGAGTCTATTATCGAAACATCCTTTTTCGCGAAGTACATTCTCAAGAACATTGCCAGAATATTTTGCCGAAAATAAATTCTTAATACTTGTCCACAATGGAAACTTATTAAATATTTGAGGCCCTTTATTAAAATAAAATTCCACCAGCTCTTTTGGGGATAGACCCAAGCCCAGCCCCAAGGCAATAATCCCTCCTGTGGAAGTACCTACTATAAGATCAAAATGATCAACAATTTTTGTATTAAGATCTTCCTCTAATTTTGATAAAAAAGCCGCGGAAAATAACCCCTTTATTCCGCCACCATCTAACGTCAAAACTTGAAAACGTCTATTCATATCACAACCCTCTCGAGTCTTTCTTTACGTTTCTCCCAATCCGGCATAACAAGCAAGAGAAAATTATAAAAGTACTTAGTATGATTAGGATATTTCAAGTGACACATCTCATGCATAATCACGTACTCTATGCAATGCGAAGGCGCCTTGATTAACTCCGTATTTAAACCAATCTTGCCCTTGGAATGAAGACAGCTACCCCAACGTGATTGCATGACTTTAACTTCAATATCAGGATATTTTATGCCGTACTTCTTAAGCCTCTCATAACATCGCTTAGCAACAACGGAAAACATATTTATGGCATGCAAACGATACCATTCATAAACCAGCCTCTTTGTCCTAGGACGGCTATCGGGTCTAAGGGAATAAACATAAATATACTTACCCTTTAATTTGACATCCTGTTTCTTGGACCGCACTACTTTCAAGCGATACTGACGGCCGTAATAATAGTGGGTTTCACCGCTAACAAACTTTCTCGGGGGCTGTTTTGGCATAAATGAATTAAAGTAATCTAATTGCTTTGCGATCCACGGAACCCGCCTTTGAACTTTTTTCAAAACCTTTTCGATAGAAAATTCATTCGGTGCGCTTACGCCTACAGATAAATCCGGCATTACACTAATCCTCAAAGCCTTTCGAGGCTTCTGCTCAAGTGAAAATCGGATTGTTTTTTGCCCAAAGGCAACCGCATGCTCCGTCATTTGGCATACCTTCGCTTTGCAATATTGAGAATCTTTTCCATGATTAAATCTATTTCCTCGTAACTCAACCCAAGCTTTGTCTCATCCGCGAGATAGTCCTCAATCTGGTTAAACATTTTATTCTGGATATCTGTCTTTAAATGCCAGTCAACCACAAGATTTTTCTGAACAATCGCGTCTACATCGATAGCTATTTTAGCTGATACTTCTTTATCGTCATTCCGTTGGCTCACAGATTCATAGACAACACCGTAAAACGCCTTTGCCACATCCTTATCCTGCAAAACATCTGGGATATCCGTATCTTTTCGATCCCGAACAGCCTCCATAATATCTGAAGCAGTCAAAAAATATTGTGCGTCAGTAATCCGTGCTTCCCGGTAATCATCAATCGCTTTCTTTAAAAGATTAGAAAATTTCTCATAAAATACCGGATCCTCGTCATACTTTTCTTCAATTGTACGTTTAGTCCTATGGGCGATCATGTCCGCCTTCGCGGCTTCACCGACAGCCTTTGTAACTTCTTTCTGAAAATTCTCTTTATCGAATATATTCACCGTATCAGTGATCTTGATAACCTCATCCGAACTGACGTAAGTGTTTAGTAATTTTTGGATCTTGTCCTCATACTCCTTAAAGTCGACAACTTCTGCGTAGCGTTTTTTGACAGAAACCCGAAGCTTCTGGAAAAACTTGAAATCATCTTTATATTTTTTTATCTGTTGTTCCGGCACATCTTCGTAAAATTTCTCTGATGACAGGGCGATGCTCAATGTCTTTGAAAAGGCGGTTAATTTCTCATAAAATTTATGCCGAATTTCTTCATCAAATAAAAACTGCTCATATTCTTCTTCATCGCGCCGGTTCCTAATTTCTTTAAAAATATCCCATAAGTCAGCATATTTTTGGGGGAGAATTTTTATTTCTTCAGAGATATTAAGCAGAGTACCTTCTAAGTCCTCCTTATCAAATTCGGACAACTCCTCGTATGCTGTCAACGCAAGATCAAGCTCTCCAAGAATACCGTAATAATCCACAATAAAACCATAGTCCTTGCCTTCATGTATCCGATTGACCCGGGCAATCGCCTGTAAAAGAGTATGTTCCTTCATAGATTTGGCAATATAAAGAACCGTATTTCGTGGAGCATCAAACCCGGTGAGCAGTTTTTCAACAACTATAAGTATTTCAGGCTGTTCACCGTGCTTAAATGAAGCAATAACCTGTTTGTTGTACTCGGTTTCGCTGCCAAACCGTTTCATTATACTTTTCCAGAACTTCAATACATCTTCTGTCGGATCTTCGTATACATCCTCATAGCCTTTACGATCATCCGGCGCCGATATGACAACTTCAGATGATACTTTTCCAATCTCATCAAGATACTGCTTAAATTTTAATGCCGCGGCTTTTGAGTCTGTCGCAATCTGCGCCTTGAAACCCGTTCCTTGCCAGTTTTTGCTGTAATGTTCACTTACGTCATAGGCGATCATAAAAATTTTCTGATCAGTAAGATTAATTTTTTCGATCTTGCTGAATTTACGTTTAAGATCGATAACTTGCTTTTCTGATAAGTCTTTGCATACACGGTCAAACCATGTATCAATCGGCTTCTTATCAACGTCTTGTAAAACATGGCGACCTTCATAGAGAAGGGGAACGACTGCTTTATCCTCAACCGCGTCATTAATTGTATAGATCGGCTGAATAAATCCGCCAAACTTTTCAGCCGTGCTTTTCTCGCTTTTTAAAAGAGGTGTACCGGTAAACCCGATATAGCACGCATTAGGCAATACTTTTCTCATCAAGGCATGAGCAATGCCATATTGACTTCGGTGGCTTTCATCAACAAGAACAAAAATGTTCTCTGAAGTCACTTCAACTGAACGTCTATTAAGTCCAGCCTGAAACTTATCAAGAACGGATGTAATAATCGACTTTTTATTTTTGTCCAAAATTTCCATCAGATGAGCGCCTGTTTTGGCTTTCTCCGGCTCCATCCCGCAATGTTTAAATGTATCGCAAATCTGTTGATCCAGATCAATTCGGTCAGTAACAATAACAACTCGCGGATTCGAAATGGCAGGGTAAAGCACCAATGCCTTAGCCAGCATAACCATAGTTATAGATTTACCACTTCCTTGAGTATGCCAGATTACGCCTCCTTTTCTTTTACCTTCTTGGTATTGTGAAACGCGCTCAATGGTATTTTTAACAGCAAAATATTGCTGGTGCCTTGCAATTTTTTTCTCTCCACAGTCATAAATAATAAATTGACGGCTCAATTCAAGCAAACGATCCGGCTTTAATAGTGAATAAATAGCTCGATCCTGATTAGTGACTAAGCGCCCCTCTAATTCAATAGCGTCGAAATACTTCCTTACATATTGGAAACGTGAAGCAAATAGTTTATCTTTAACGTTGAGAGCTAACGGTTTATTAACTACATCCTTAACCGCTGTTTCAAAATCTTCTTTTTCTTTCCATACTGCCCAAAACTTATCAGCCGTACCGGCAGTACCGTATTTAGCCTCATTTTTACTGACAGCCATAAGTAATTGGGAATAAACAAATAGACCGGGAATAAAATCATCGTTTTGATTGCGAAGATTCTGGGATATCGCTTCTTTTATAGGCTCTTTTATATCAGGACACTTACATTCAATAACAGCAAAAGGAATACCGTTTACAAAAAGAACAAGGTCCGGGCGCCTATGTGCCTTGCCGTCAGACTGCATAACCTCAAATTCTTCGGTAACATGAAATACATTTTTATCAAGATTCTCCCAATCAATAAACTTTAAATCAAAACTTTTAGTATTTCCAATGATCGTTTCCTCAAAGCTTTTCCCAAGCGACAACAAATCATAAATCTTTTCGTTGGTGCGGATAAGCCCATCATAGGGTATATTTTTAAGCGTTGTTATCGCATTTGTAATGTTATTATTCGAGAACTCGTATTCACTGCCCTTATATGAAATCGTATTGATCTGGCGCAGTTGCTTTTCAAGTACAGTTTCAAGGACCACATTAGACGTTTTTCCGCCACGAGCAATAAGAGCGTCTTCCGGATTCAGATAGATATACCCGAGATTGATCAGCAATTGTAACGCCGGAACCTGTGAAATATGATCTTCTTTAAATGACGGTATCTCCATTATTTTTTCCTTTTTTTCTTCTCAATCTTACTCTGTATCTTTTTTAATTCCTTATCATCCACAATAGCCTCTTGCTTGGCCTCAGATTTCAATCTATAGGTATTAAAAACCTCATAATGCTCAAGCGCAAGATTATCAGCTACCTCTTTACTAACCTTTCCGGGATTCTTCAAAATTTCACGCTCATTAAATTTTAAAAACGCGTCTAACTTCTCGCGCCAATCCCGCATAAATATCTGGTGATGACGCTTTGCCTGATCTTCCGCATAGTCCAGATACATAGTCACAATACGGTTAAGTCCTTCTATTTCTGATTTACTAAGATAATTCTTTGCAACAGTGACATCTGTCCTGCGCACCTTTGCGCCTTTCCATGAAGTAAGCCCCATGTTTGGTTTTTTAGCATCCGCACGCTCAGAAATAAGCTCAGCCGCTGTTTTACCGGAAATAGCAAAGTGGAGTTTATTCTGAACAATTTTGAAAAACTCAAGTGTTTCCTCGGCTTTGGGATTGTAGTCAACGGCAAGTCGATAAATATCTCTGATCTTTTGGTAAAACCGTTTCTCGCTTGAACGAATATCTCTGATCCGTTCCAGCATATCATCGAAATAATCCGAACCGATATTAACCCCGGCTTTAAGCCGTTCATCATCCATCATGAACCCTTTAACCGTATACTCATTTAAGCGGTCTATAGCCCATTTACGAAACTGCGTTCCCCTGTACGATCTTACTCTAAACCCAATAGAAACAATAAGTTCCAAGTTATAGAAATCAACCTTACGAGATACTTTGCGGATGCCTTCTTTTTGAACTATTAGGAATTTCCTAATAGTTCCTTTTGGCAATAGTTCCCCTTCAGCGTAAATATTCTTAATATGCTCATTAATTGTGGGTACTGCGACTTGAAACAGTTCTGCTATCATCTTTTGTGTAAGCCATACCGTTTCATCCTGCAGGCGTACCTCAAGCCGGGTTTTGCCGTCTTCAGTCTGGTATAAAATCAATTCTGATTTGTTCGGTTCTTTCTTATTCATGAAATTCTCCTATGCCTTCACCCGGATCTTGCCTGTTAACAGTTTTTGCATTAGACCCTTTTTTTGTTTTTTCAGCGCGTCACGCTTTTTCTCGAGCAGACTAATTTCTTTGTCAACAGAGGATAATGCTTCCGCTATTCTTTTTTGTTCTTCAATAGTCGGAACAAAAATCTTGATCTGCTCTAACGCGTCAAATGACAGGCTGTCTCTGACGCTTCCTTGTGTCAAACACCGCACATGACCATTAAACCAGCTCGATTTTATAAATTGCTTCATGTAATCCGGCAAAATTACGCCATCCACAGTTTCAAAAATAACATACATCGGACTTAGAGCGCCTTCAATATCTTTTTCAAGCATAGCAATTGAGCCCACATTCACACGAGAAGGGTTGTATCCAAACTGACCCTTTTTAACAATTTTGTAATTAGAAATATCTTCACTTGCCACAGACTTATCAAAATGTTCGGTTTGTACAACAAAACCATTCGTATTCGTAACACTTAACACAACACTCGTGCTGCTATCTTTATTCCTGACAGAAATATCTTTAACCATACCTTTGAGTTTTTTTAATTCAGCCTTGCCATTAAATCCCTTAAATCGCACAGCACCGGAAAGGAGCTTCTGCATAACACCTTTTTTGAAGGTCTTTTTGGCGGTGATTAAGTTTTCTATTTTTTCGATTACCTCATCCCAGCACGACAAAATTCCGGCTATTTTCTTTTGTTCAGAAAGCGGCGGAAGGAAAACTTTAAACTTAAACAAATCCTCTAAAGTAATACTTGCTTGATTAGCATTACCTCTGATAATACTTTCCACATAGTACACATACCTTTTTCTTTTCAATAACTGATTCAGATATTCTTGTTGCACCCAATTATTATCAGCTCTCAGGCAAACAGCATTTTGATTTAATAGACACTTTTCGTGTTCTTTTTTCACAATGATAGTTCTGCCAACTAATGAATTGTATATTGGAGGACGAGAACCAACAGTAGTAACGATCAAATCATTGTCTTTAAGAGCCCACTTACCATATAAACCTGCATGTTCTTGAGATAGATAGATACAGTCCTCTTTGTTTTTTATAGTATCGTATCCCATATCTGACACACGAATAATGCGAACACCGTTATTTGCATAATCTATTGTTTTGAAAGCAAAACCCTTAAAGTGTTTACAAATATCGCCTATTTTCTTTATTCCCCACCCCTGTGGCACTTTCATACACAATCCTTCAAATTATTTTTTATGCTTTTTCATAGCATTATTAACAGATTTATTTCCAACTTTTACATTCGCAACAGCGCGCCCATAGACATCTCTTGCTTTTGTATCGATTGATACCGTTTCTCCTTGTATCATTTTTGACAATGCCTGTTTTGCCTGAGTATACCCTTTCTCTCGCTTTTCAGGTGTATCAACATTGGCTAATCTTACTGGATTTTTGCGTGCTGACGTGCAAAAAGTATCACCATCAATCACTTTAGTAACTTTCTCTTTTCTTGGCATTATTAACCCTCCTGTTTTTATAGATTTAATTCTTTCAAATACCCATCGATTTTCCCGCGCACTTCTACAAGTTCTTTTTCAATTCCAGCGATCTCTTTTTTTACTGACGGAATATCCACTGCATCTTCTTCCTTAAAGGTGTCCACATATCGGGGGATATTCAGGTTGAACTCGTTTTCTTCTACCTCATTAAGCTTGGCACGATAAGCATATTTTTCTATTGTGTTATAGTCTTTATATACTTTGATTATTTTTTCTAAGTCGCTTTCCCGTAATTTATTTTGTGTTTTCACTTTGGCATATTCACGGCTCGCATCGATGAACAATACGTCAGTTGTCTTACGTTTTTTCTTAAAAACAAGTATCGCGACCGGAATACCCACACCATAAAAAAGATTAGCCGGTAATCCTATCACCACATCAAGCAGATTTTCTTCAATAAATTTTTTGCGTATGACACCTTCAGAGCTTCCTCTAAACAAGACACCATGAGGCACAATAACTGCTACCCGACCGGATTCGTTCATTGTTTCCACCATGTGAGTAACAAAAGCATAATCGCCTTTACTTTTAGGGGGCACACCACGATGAAAGCGTCTAAACTTATCGCTACCTGCATGTTCCGCGCCCCATTTATCAAGCGAAAATGGAGGATTAGCAGTAACAATATCAAATTTCATTAAGCTGTCATTTTCAATAAGTTTAGGATTATTAAGCGTGTCACCCCATTCAACCCGGGCGTTATCAATGCCATGCAAGAATATGTTCATCATACAAAGAGCCCATGTACTTCCATTGCTTTCCTGCCCGAACAACGAGAAGTTATGGTCTTTGATTTCCTTAGATACCTGTATTAATAGGGAGCCGGAACCACATGCCGGATCACAAATGCGTTCACCAGACTTAGGAGCCAACAACTTTGCCAAGAGAACAGAAACCATCTCCGGGGTATAAAATTCACCGCCTTTTTTACCGGCACCGCTGGCAAATTTCTCGATAAGAAATTGATATGTATCGCCAATAATATCTGAGTTGCCAATCCGTGACGACCGTAAATCCATACGTTCATCCGCAAAGTCTTCGATTAGGTGTTTAAGCCGCTTATTACGGTCTTTGGTCTGACCAAGATTAGATTCTGAATTAAAGTCTATATTGCGAAAAACTCCTTCGAGTTTTGCTTTATTGGCTTCCTCGATCCCTTCTAAGGCAAGATTAATGATCTCACCAATATTACTGACATCACGTTTACTGTAGATGTAGTCAAAATCACAGTTTTCAGGAAGGACAAACCGCTCACGCTCCATCTTACGTTTAATGCGGACGGGATCCTTTCCGTATTCTTTCTGATACTGCTCTTTCTTATCCTTCCATAGATCACTTAAATATTTAAGAAAAAGAAACACAAGAATATAATTCTTATACTCGGAAGGATCCACAACCCCACGAAAAGTATCACATGCCTTCCACGCTACCGCGTTTATTTCATCCTGACTTGTTTTACCGTTTGCCATATGTACACTCCTTCTTTATTCTCTTGAATGAGATGTTATTTTATAGGTATAAACATATTTAGTCTGCCAATCACCACCGCCTTCATCCCCTTTGCAACCCTTACCAAGAAAATGACGTTCTATATCGCGTGCAGTGTTTTCTGTTCCACAATCCTTATAAATCCACGCATCAGTTTTTTCGTTTACATTATGGTCTACAAATAAACGCTGGCGAGAATCTGACGCAATCCCACAATACCAATCCCCATATGTACCTGCGCACTTAGTCATATGGTTTTGAATTTCTGCAATTATATTATTCATGTGAACCTCCTCAAAATTACTTTTTTATCGCTTCCAGTAACTGAGCTACTACAAGCGTATGCTTTTTCGCTTTAAGCCTATCTGCCAGCTCCTGCTCTTTCTGATGCAAGCCGTAAAGCTGTTCAATCCTTGCTTGAGTCTCTAAAGCAGGTATCACAACTTCAAGGTCTCCTAATAACTTTTTATTAATTACCTGTATGCGTGTCCCCCCCGAATTTCTATCAAAATAGATTTGAGCCGGGCGTTGATTAAGATACCATGCTAAATATCCGGGCAATATTTCTGATTGTTTTACGCTGACGATAAAATAATGCGCGGTCACTATCGTATTTCGCATTTTTTCTTTTATAACCGTTGAAATCGGATGATTTGTTTTTGCCTTGAGAAGAACGTCTCCTACAGAAAGAAAATTCTCCGTCCCCATATTATCTAAACTGATAAGCTGAAGCCTATTCAAATTAAGAATTCCTTGCTCACTAACATCCTTAAGCTGAATAACGCTCACATCTCCCTCTTTGTCGGGTTTAATTCCTTTTTTAAAGAGGTATCCTGATTTTATTTCAGCGATTTGCGATATTTTCTTCTTCATTTGTAATGTTTTCCTTTAGCGTTCATACAACTTTATAGCACAGTAGATATTTTTTGTCAAGAATTATTTTAGCGTTATTTTAACTTCGATATTTCTCTCGCACTCTATATCCTAAAATGCTTGCCTTATCCATTCAAAGCTTCAAAATAATCGATATTTGCAGAAATTCAGTCGGTTTCAGCATATTTTAAGGCTTAATTCTCCCAAGATAGTTCCTTATTATCATTTAAGCTCGTAAATGATAATAAGCGGTTTTCTTATTATCACTTCAGCTTATATTCCTTGTGCCTATAATGGTCTCCCAGTCAACCTTGATCACATATTTTGTAATCCCCAAAACACGACAACACGACATGCCCAATGTCCGGTTTTTGGGCTATTTTCGAGACTTGCGACACCTTAAAAAACGTCATAACTCCAATAAATACAGCATATTACGCAAATATTACCGATTTTCAGTTTTTGGCACACGACCACGACATCGATTTTTTATTTTAAGGTCACTGAGAGAATGCGCTTCGCCCGACCCTCGGCAAGCCCCCGCCGGAAGGACCCATTTCTTTATGGCTTCCGGAGTTATATTCAGTTTAAGCTTAACCCCATGCCCATCAGGGGATTTTATGGTCACGGTTGTCCAGAAGCCGGGCTTCCATTTCTTCTTCTTGGGTTTATATCTGTACCATCCCATTAGTCACATCCTTTTAAAAATGCGTGTGGAGAAGGGCGAGAAGGTTGTCGCCCTCTATCAGTCGCATTTATCTGATAACCCATCTGCTAGGGGGAATTAACAAGAACACCACATTAAGTTTCTCCGCATTATTTTTATTCAACAACCGTTTCCTTTTCTTCCACAGCCTGCGGACGTTGCTTCCGCATGATCCGACGAATTTCTTTCTCAAGATCAAAAGTTGATACCCAGTTGCTTTTGCCTCTAATTTCTTCCTCAACATCAGCAACAGTAGGTCGGTTAAGTCCATCGATAACTCTGTCTTTTTCGGCATGAAATACATCGTACTCCTCAGTGCCGACACTCGGACTGAACGCCGGAAAAGATTCCAGATCACGCCTTGTCGTCTCAGGATGTCCATGCAATGCAAAAGCTAATCCGAAAAGTTTTCCTTTGGCTTTCCAGAGATCGAGTTTTGCCTTATCACGTTCACGATTAAGTCGCCTTCTGATTTCTATAACCTTCTGAGATGCCTCATCCTTTAAAGCAATAAAAGATCCCTCAAGCTTTTCCTTGAGTTTCTCAAGGCTTTCAGAAACCACATCAAGGTTGATATTACATTCCTCTAATGCGGAATCGGTTTCCTTAACAGCATTCGGATTTATCTTTTCACCACACATAATCCTGCTTCTGATTTCTTTTGATCTTTCTTTGGCATCTTGTTTCTCTTTTTCGCAGATCTTTTGTTTCTCCTCAAGAGCAACAATTTGCTCGGCGATTTCGTCCGGCGTGCTTTTGCCTTTTAATACGTTTAGAAAATTAAGTTTCATTTTTTATTCCTCCTGTTTTTTAAGTTATCTACACTAAACTTACACCTGTTTCCCAAACCAAAATCACACCATTTTCACCTCCTTTTCTGATGATCGTGAGCGTTGTGAACGTCGATTGCACTACTTTCTAAATGCCTCTTTACACTTCTTTTACACCTCTTTTATGTGACTATTGTGACCTTTTCCCTTATATTTTTCTTTTTTTAGAACAGAGAGGTTTCTACGTTCACAATGTTCACAAAACTATATAACGCCTTGTAGATTAAGAGGTTAGCCCCTGAGCGTAGGTGTGACCGTAGACCCTCTACGTTCACAACGTTCACACTTTTCAGTACGGTCTCGGGTCCTCACGGTCACAAAAATCACCCCTACGGTCACAGACGTTCACACCGACGCTCAGACCATTTTCAAAGAGCGAATTGCCCTTAATTTTGCGTAAAATAAACAGCTTTCTACCGGTTCCGGCTTCACGTTTATTACTCCGCAAAATATCAATTCCCACGCTTCTCATAACAGGAGCAATACGCATAAGCTCTGAAGCTAAAGCCCTCGCATTTGCGGGAATTGTTTTATCAAATCCAGTCTCAGGCTGAACGTTTGAAAGAAGTGTAGTAGCTGACCCTGCCCATTCACCGCCGTTTGATTCCACAAGATAAGTAAGCCTTTGAGCAAGCGTGCTTTCTTCTGCGGTATCTTCCCATTTATGATCAACCGATTCCTGATACTGCTTATAAAACTCATCCTTTGAATATCCTAAATGCCCAGCTAATCCGGCTCCCCATTTAGCAAAATCCGACATCCTGAACCTCTCATGCCCAGACACGCTGTCAACTACAGCCATAGCTTTTGAAAGAGCAGTAAAGAACCCGCCGAGGATCCCCGGCAGAGAAGCCCGCCACTCATCAGCAATTTGTTTCTCGGGTCGTGTTTCTTTTAAAATAGGGATATCGAATATTATTGAACGGTCTAAAAGATCAGGACGGCAAATAGAACTGCCTATACCGTTTAAAACAAAACATCTGCGATACGTCCTTATAAACTCCTCATCATTAGTGTAGAGTGAACGTTTCATGTCGCCTTCACCGGTTACAGCTCGGCATAAGAAGTCACTGAACCATTCAGATACACGAGAGAGGTTATCGAAATTATTAACCCAGTGTTTATCAGCAATCATCTGTGCCTGCTCTAAATCCTTCGGTGCTGAAATAGACATCACCTTTGACGGATCACATAAACTTTTTATCAGTCGGGAATTGTTTGACTTTCCTGTGCCTTGCTCACCAATCTGCACAGGGATAACGTGTGGAATATCAGGAATAAAAAATGTAGCCACTACCGTCATAAAAAGACATGCGTCGTTTTCATTAAAATTACAAAAATCCAATAACTTCGCCGGATCAAAACCTTTAACAGGAATAACCTGTTCGGATTGGTGAGGGTAACGCTTGAAAATAGGCGGGAGAAACACAATCTCCCAACCATCTTTTGTGATCACAACCCCACGCCAGTCTTTCGTCGTAAGATCATAATAAATCGCTCCGTTATACCAGCCCACACGGTTATAAAGCTCAATTTGTCGACCGCCTTCACATTGTGCCTCAACCTGAATACGTGCCTGTTTTAACGCTTCATTATTCGGCGGATGACCGAAATCCCTGCGGTACCGCATAGCAAAACAGTTCCGAAAGCGTGAACTGCTCGTCTGGCATACTTCAAAATGTTTATCAAAGGGAAGTACAACGTAAGGATTGCCTTGCTGATCAGAAAAATATTCCGTGATTATCCCCTCACAATCCCGGGTTATAATCTCGCCTTGGGTGAGTTTCTTTTGTTTAGGTGTTTTTGAATCAGAAAATTCGCTCTGTGTATCCTGAATCGCCTTATCGATAACTGACTCGCCATAAGTCTTGCCATCACTGAAATGCTTTTCATCCCATTTAGGACGAATAAGACCAGACGCTCTAAATATCTCATCCATAAAAGAAGCGTCTTTGCCTGTCCAAAAAGCGAGTTTATTACATAAAGCAAGATCGGCTTCTGACTGCGAAGGGTAATCGGATTGCCAGTTGCCTTCGTACATCTTAAAGAAACCATCAGCGTCTTTACTTTTCTTGATACGGTTAAGCAGGGCTTTTGTTTGCTTCTTTGCGGAGTCTAAATTTTCAAGATGCTCATGCAAGCTCTTAAGTTTTCCAGAGCGTTCTTGAATTTCAGAACCGCAACCAGTGACAATGTCGCCTGTAACAGTAAAGAACCTATTACCCGAATACATCTCAACATTGAACGAGCTAAACTTGCGGTCTTTGGGAAGCGTACCCTTACAGATAATATGAACACCTGTCCTGCTAGGCGAGTATTCGGTGTAACTATCAAGCTCAGATATTATTTTTTGAGCAAAAGGCGAGATAACGGCATCTTTAACGCATCCATCAATATCAACGCCAACGTAAGGCGGAGTAATCGCAAACCCGATAGCGTCCAGATCATCTGACGGCTTAATAACTTCATCAAAGGATCGCCACGTTTTAGGGTCGTTGCACCGGGCATTTTTACCGATCGCCACATTGATAGGTATTTTTTTGTCTTTCTTGCCTTTTTGCGGTGTGAATTTGAAGCCTACCCAGACAGGCAGGTCTTTGAGAACCTGAGGAATATTCTCCCTGTTCTTCTCTTTTCTTCTCTCTTTCTTCATTTTTATGCTCCGTTCTGAAATATAAAATCTTTAACTTTCCTGTAACATTGAAATAGTTGCTCCTCTTTGGAATTACTGAAAAACTGCTCCGCCAGCTTTCGTGTTTTCTCGGCATCATCGAACAGTATGCGTTTCTGCCTGCCGGATCCCGATAAGCCTTTCATATCGCACCCCTGTGATACGAGGTACGTGGCTAAATAAATATTTCCCGCTTCAAAATAGTTTTCTTCCATAATGCTTTCCTCCACTGCTTATGCAGATATATAGACTTTTTGCGAATACTTTGCCTTCCCATTAGATACATTCCCCCTAATTCAACAGAGTGTCGGGATTATTTTGAGAAATTTTCGTCACTATTCACATTTCTGGGGAATATACGTATATGAGGGGTATTAGCTTGACTTGTCCCGAGGAGTGTTATAGGGGTGTTGTATAAGGAGGTTTTGAAAAATGAGTGCAGAGAAGAAAAGAAAAAAGTTCGTTATTTACACACGCTGTTCTACCGATGATCAGGCAAAAGGCGATTTCACCACGCTTGACGCACAGGCACATCACTGCCGGAATATGCTCGAAGCATTCGGCTACGAGCTAGCTGATTTCGGGAATAAGGGCATCATTAACGATGACGGTTATTCAGGCAAAGACCTGAACCGTCCCGGTGTTCAATCTATTCTGAAAGATATCCAATCCAAGAAGTCTTTTGACGGTATTGTATTTTTTAGGCTTGATAGGCTCACCAGAAACCCTCGTGACCTCTACGGCATGATTGACACTTTCAATGCTGAAGATATAGCTTTTTTATCCGTAAGAGAAAATCTCGATAGCACAACAGCTATCGGCAGAGTCGTGATCGGTATAATCGGCTTATTATCAGCCTTTGAGCGTGAACTGACCGGTGAACGTGTAAAAGCTTCAGCTATCGCACGAGCAAGACAGGGTAAATGGGTTGCCGGCAAACCGCCTTATGGATACATACAAGTCAAAGACGGCGAAAGGCTCTCAAACGGCAGACAACCGCATAAAATTGAACTCGATAAAACACTTGCTCCGCATTTTAAGATGATCTTTGAAATGGCGGCTGATAACCAGTCGCTCTCTACTATCGGCAACGAACTTATAAAAAGAGAAGTCTCCACAGCAAACGGCAACCTCTGGCGTAAACAGACTATCGCTAAAATAATAAAGAACCCATTCTACAAAGGCATGATCTCATACTCAGGAGAGATAAACAAAGGCAACCACGAAGCGGTTGTGGATGAAGAATTGTGGAGCAAGGCGAATAGGATAATATCAGCAAACCTGCCCGGGCATCGTTTCCTAAAAACCCAGTTAGATTACAGCCATCTATTAAAAGGAATTCTGTTCTGCGGAAAATGTGGGAGTTATTTTGTATCAACACATGCCCGAGGCAAAATGGGCAATAAGTTTTATTATTATGAGTGTAGCAGAGCCAGACAAAAGCTCGGTTGCGATACTAAACGCATATCAGCAACATCATTTGATAGAGCGGTTATTGACTTTTTAGGCAGGGCATCCAAAGATCCGAATATTATTGTCAATGCCATCGGTGACGCTATAAAAGAATCCTCGGCACACCTCGATAGATACGATAAGGAAATCCGTCAGTTAAAAAAGAAACTCGACAAAGCCAAAGACTCTGCCGATAAATTGATTAACCTTGCCATAGAAAAGGTTATCACCAAAGGAAGAACTTATTCAGAGAAGATGGACGCCCTTGAAACGGAAATCACCATTCTTGAAGATAAGCTCGGGAAAGCCCAAGCCCGCAGAAAAGCCGCTGATATGACCGCTCACTCAAACGAATACCTGCACGCAAACCTTCAACTTGCCATGAGATACCTCGATCAAGCCCCGCCAGACGCCCAAATTGCCCTTCTGAAGGCACTTATCAAGATACTCAAGGTCTATGATGACAATGTGAATATGGAAATGTTTATAACGAAGCCAGACGGCGAGAGTGAACTAAACGTGCCCAAAAAACAGCGAACCCCGCTCCTTCTTGAGGAACAGGGTTCGACTGAGCGTCAACAATGGCGGACGCGGTTGCAACCAATTCGAACCGTGACCGAAGGGAACACTGAGTATGTCGAATGTGCAGCCCAAATCACCGCCAGTATTAAGATGCTGCCCGTCAAACAACCCTCTTTATACCAAAAATTAGCCCGAAAAACAACGCAATTGCGCCTTCTAAGCCTTCCTATTAAAGACATAGCTAAAAAGGTTAGATGTTAGTAAAGGAACTATTGAAAATGCCCTTAAGGCAGTAAATATATCCCGTCTTGCTAAATATGATTGATTGCTAGGGGGTAAACTTTTAATCCAATTTTCATGGGTTTAATGATCAAGCCTTTTATTTTTTAGAAATTTCTTGATTTGATTGTGATTTCCGGCTAGGACAAAATCTATTTCATTTTCTCTCCATCTGAACAATATTCGTTGCTTTAGGCCTTTTCGTATCTCCCACCAGTCTTTTTTGAGTTGTTTGAGCCCAAGACCTTTACGAAGTAAGCTTTTTCCATCTAAAACTTCTATTAGTTGATAGCATGCTTCTTTAACTGTATTTTTGTCTTTTGTTTGTAGAAAATTAAGTGATTTTTTAAACGATGGTTTAAAATTGAAATGAATCATAGAGAATCAAGGTGCTTTTTAGCTGATTTTGCAGATTTACAGGTTTTACCCTTTTGAGAAGCAAGCTCTTCTATTTCCATCCATTCTTCCGTTGTGTAAGGAGTTTTTTCTTCGACCATCTTTGCCGGAACAATAACTATTCCATCTTGGGTAATTCGAAACCCGACAAGGCTATTCTTGTGTAAACGCAAAATTTGTCGTACTAAATTAGGAATTGTAATTTGCCCCTTTGATGTCAATTTTGCATATTCTATTACCATATTTGCCTCCATTTTCTTACATTCTTACATCCTTACTTTTCAACTAAAGTATAACATAAGCTTTAGCTTGTTGTCAATCTATTTGGAAGGCATTTTTTTACCTTATACTAATTTTAATAAAACTACTTCGTCCTTGCTTATCAACACAGGTTATTTTATGGTTTCCTTTCTTCATTGTCCAGAAAATCTTCTCCCCAACACCAGAGTTGGCAAGAAAGGTATCATTAACAAACCAATAAAGCTTGTCAGCGTCAAAAGATGCATTAGCTAAAAGGGTTAGTTTTTGGTTAGCTTTAGTAGCCTTAAGGGTAAAATACTCACACTTATGCAAGGGTGAAAGAATTTTAGGGCGGCTTTTGTCAAAGCTAACTACTTTCTTGGGTGCAACCATGTATTCAGGTGGTGTAAGATATTCGGGGTTATGCTGTCTTATCCAGCTTTGCAGTTTATCCGGCCAAATAGTAAACACTTCTTCGATATATTCCTTTCCCTGTTTGTTTTGATCATCTAAAGCTAGCTCGGTTTTAATATCTATTGCTATTCTTTTATGAAAAGTGCATTTTTTAGCAAAACTTTTATTTTTTATGTATAAATCTTTTACGCTGTGTTCACAAGCTTCACTAACCGGCTCACCGCTTAGGGAGCATACTAATCTTTCGCCGACATCATCCGGCTTTGCATACCAGGGACTGGGCTTTTTCGTGTACAGCCAGTCGAATATGCGCACAGCTAAAGGAGTTGCGGCTTCTATTCCTACCAGTGCCTTTGCCGGCTTTCCGGAAAAATTACCTAACCATACGCCGACTGTATATTCGGGGTTGTAGGAAACTGTCCAGGCATCACGATGTCCATAGGACGTTCCGGTTTTAAAGGCAATTTTGGGATAATTATTTTGGTTTCGATAGATGCCTACAGATTCAAGACGGCTTGAGTCGGATAAAATATCAGAAATAATATAGGCGCAAGCTTCGGAAATTACCTGTTTAGGCCTAGTTTTTTTATCATCCTCTATTAAGCAATAGGGTAGATATTTACCGCCTCTTGCTAAGCTCGCATAAGCGTTAGTTAGCTCGAGTAAGTTTACATCGCTTGAGCCCAAAACTAAAGATAATCCGTAATGCTCGGGAAGTTTATCCAATGTTGATATTCCTACATCCTTTAAAAAGAAATAGAGATTTCGGTAATGAATTTTATTTAGTACCTCAACTGCCGGAATATTTAAAGAATCTACTAAAGCCTGTCTTACGGTAACCGGTCCGCGATATTTTTTATCATAATCATGCGGAGCATAACCGGAATATTGGACCGGAACATCAGCTAAAATTGTTCTTGGGGTATAGATGCCTTTGTCTATGCCAAGAGCATAAGCAAAAGGCTTTAAAGCTGATCCGGGCGAACGGCTGCTTAGGGCTCCATCAATTTGCCCATAATCTTCAAACGAGAAAAAGTCAGCTGAACCAACAAGCGCCCGCACTTTTCCGGTTTTATTTTCAATAATTACAATTGCGCCATTGGTTACGCCAGAAGAACGAAGCGATTCGACTGCGTCTTTTAAAGAACCTTCAGCAAAATGCTGAATATTTAAATCAAGAGTCGTGACTATCTTATTTAATGCAGAAAATTTATTTTTTATTATTCGAGTAAAGTGTGGAGCCTTAAACGGAGAAGAAAAATTTCCAGCAATAACCGGCTCATCAATTGCCTTATTAAACTCTTTTTTGCTAATAAAGTTATTCTTCAACATGCTCTCAAAAACCATGCTCCTTCGTTTCTTTGCTCTCTGGGGATAGCGGTCAGGCCGAAAACGTGAAGGCGACTGTGGTAAACCGGCAAGCAACGCGCATTCGGAAAGTGAAAGGTCAGCAGGGTATTTTTTGAAATAGCGCAAAGACGCGGCCTTTACACCGTTAATATTTCCTCCGTAAGGGCTTAACTCTATGTACAACTTTAAGATCTCATCTTTTGAATATAAAGTCTCTAGGCGAATAGCATGAACAGCTTCAATTAGCTTATTTTGTAAGTTGCGTTTTTTTGGAGCAATAAGCCGTATAACCTGCATACTTATGGTTGAGGCCCCGGAAATTATTTTCCCACTGGTTAGATTTTGTTTTAATGCCCGAAATATTGCGCCAAGGTCAATACCGTGGTGTGATCTAAAATGTTTGTCTTCAACAGCAATAGTTGCTTTGATGAAGTTTGGATTAATTTCCGATAATTGAGCTGGCAAAATCCAGCAATCATCCTTACCCAGAAAAGCACGCAGAAGATTTCCCTCTTTGTCAAAGATCGTCTTTGAGTATTGGATCTGATTGATCTTTTCTTGAGGAAAAGGATAGATAGCAAGGATAGTTACATAGAAAGTAATAACGAGTACAGCACCTGTACATACAGCTATCCCTAAGCGCTTAAGCCAGATCTTTAATTTGTTTTTAAACAATTTTTATTCTCCTACCTCCACTTCTCCTTTGCCATTGATACTCTTGATGCTGGGGTCATACATACATGATGCGTTAATTGGTGGTAAGGTAAACTTACCTTTGGTGACTGCCCGCGCGATATAGCGGTAATGCATATTCTCTTTGCGTGGTAAATCAGTAAATAGAAGCAGGCGGTCATCTCGGATATCAATATGGTCGGGCTCAAAAATATCTTTGTTAATCCATTCTATCTTTTCGCTGGTTGAAATCCGCGGATTCTCAATCTCAAAACAAGCTGCAAGCAAATCTTCAACAATTACATTCTTGTATTCTAAACCAGCTTCAATAGAGATATCCACTACCACAATTTGGCCTTGCTTGATTTTATTCATATCTAATGGTTCCCCGCTGCGCGTATAAAATCCTCTGCGGATGCGCATGCCTTTATCTTTTTCGGCAACTCCTTTTTCCGGGACACCTTCAACGCTCCAGTAATAGTAGGCTGTTCCCTCACCCAAAAGAGAAATAGCAACATCTTTTCCACCCAAAGGCAAATTGTTAATTTTAGCATCGGTTTCATCATTAAACTCAGTTAATACTTCCTGACCTACAGAAATTCTTCCGGAGTAATTTGAATCTTGAGAAGCGATAAATTTGGCATATTTGCCTAAGCCTAAAAGCGCCTGAGCATTATCCTGAGTTGTCTGCCATCTTCCATTTTCCATTGAACCGGTAAGGCGTTTTACAAGAACCGGAACGATTGCGTTTTTCGGATCAATATCCATAAAAATTGAAAGCGCAACCGCGTTTTCTCGTGTGCTAGAAATAAGGTTTCCGCCGGTTTCTCTTGCTACTTTAGGTTCAGGAAACCCTTGGCCTAACATATTTGTAACAACTTTATCATCACCCAACATTGCCAAGCTGGCAACTAGATAAAATCTTGCTGAAGAGCTTAATTCTTCCTTTTTTTCTTGTAGGCGGCGTATCCAGGAAGCTTTTATTCTTCCGGCTTTAGCTAAAACATAGCAAGCATAGCTTTTAATATCCAGAGATTCATCTCCTTGTTTTCCGGATAAGATGTCTTCTAAATAATCCAATGCAACTTCCTTATCTATTTTAGGTACAGCATAGCCGGCTTTATCAGCTTCAATTAAAAAGTCTGTCGCGTAAATGCTTCCCCAGTCGTAAGGGTTTTGGTAACCTGGCCACATAGCGAAACCGCCTGTATAAGTTTGCATGGAAAGAATTCCGAGAATACCGGCGTCAATATAAGTATCGATTGCGCTTGAACTGGATTTTTCCGGATCAACTATTGTTGTTAATTCTTTTAGATAAAGAAGTGGATAAGCGCTTGAGGTAGTTTGTTCAATACAGCCATAAGGATACTTAATAAGATAATTTAAGCTACCGGCAAATTGCAGAGCCGGAAGCGACATTACGGCAAGAGATGTATTTTCGGTACCTTTTAGCCAGCCTCCGGGAATAGAAACAACTTTTTCAGTCGGTGAATCTACCGAGCCTGAACCGGAAATAGTGGTAAACGGTGCCAGCGGGCGCACTGGAAGCTCAATTGTCCGGGAAGTAAAGTGTTGTCCTAAAGAAGCGGTAATTTTTATCTCGGCTTTTTTCGAAAATTCAGGGGTTTTTAATTTAAATTGCAGGGATTTTTCAGTATTGTTACTAATGTCTAAGGTGATTGATTTCTCGCTCAGGATTTCAAAACCTTCCGAAGGTTGTAAAACAACCGTTACCTGTCCACTTTCTCCGGTTGTATTAAAAACAGTAACCGGTACGATAAATTCATCACCTGAGGCAAGGAATCGGGGCACAGTCGGACGAATCATTAAAGGCTCAGTTACCCTAATATTGCTTTCGGCACTGCCGAAATCTTTACCTGATGAAGCTACAACCATTACTCGAAGGCTACCGCTGAATTCAGGAATGGTAAATTCAACCTCCGCGTTTCCTTCTTCGTTGGTAGCTATATTATCTTTCCAAAGAACTACAGGCTTAACGCGCTCGGCGCTTATTGGATTTAAATATTTCTGAGGATTGAATCCTTCCGGAGTTTTGCCTCCTGAGGGTGAAGAATCTTTGCCGGCTTTCTTTTCTTCAAACTCAGGAATTAAGAGAGAATAGATATCTGCAGTTAGAATATTGCTGGCTCTTTTTCCGTAGAAGAAACCGAAAGGATCAGGCGTTTTAAAAGCGGTAAGGCTAAGTATTCCTTCGTCTACCAATGCTATTGAAAGCTGTGAAGACTTATTCGGTTTATCTAGAGATTTAACATTCACATTAACTTTAATTCTATCTTTAGGTGATGCTGAAGTAGTAGTTTTAACATCTACTTCTAGTTTATGCTTTGAATTATCAAGAAGAATAGGAATTATTCCGTAAGCTCGGTGAGCTGACCATTTCTCTTCTGAGGCAATCGGACGAATAACAGTTACCGAGCAATAAGCATTCGGTTCAAAAGATGCATCAACAGGTAAATCAATAATATAAGTTGTGTCGTTAAGCTCAACTGAACGAACAGAAATAATTTTATCTTTAGAGATAGTAATCAGCGCTTTTCCTTTAAACGGAGAGTTGATAACCAGCTTGGCCATATCTCCGGGAGCATAAAGCTGTTTGTCTAATTTAAGTTCTACGCGGTCAGGCTTTTCCATTGCCCAGGGAATATAGCCGTAGCCTGAACAGTAAAATTGAGTACTTGCAGTATGTGCACTGTCGCCTTTTCCGTTTATGCGCACAATATAATTTCCCCAATCTTTAGGAATAAAAGTAAATTTTCCGCCTGCAGCTTGAGATTGTATCGAATCTTCTAAGATAAGCTCTTCTCTTTTTTCAGAAATATAGCGGTATTTACCGTTTGCATCTTTCTTAACTATGCTATCCCAAATGACCTTATACACGTTTACCTCAAGCGGAATGTTATCCAATACCTCTTCTTCAGGAGAAACTGTTAAACAATCAAAAGATACTTCTTCATTAATATTGGCATAGCCTTCAGAAGCTTTGCGTATACCTATATAATATGGGTAAGAATCGACCAAACGCTCGATGGATGATGTAACTCCCCTGCCACCCAGCTCAAGAACTGTTGCGCTTATTGAAGCGCTTAGCCTTGAAGGCGGTAAAATGCCCTGAGGAATATTTAGTTCAAAAACTGCTTCTCCTTTTTCGTTTGAAGTCATTGTACCAAGGCCTACAGTACGATTAGGAAACTTTTTTGTTTGGTCTGTAAATGAATAGCTTTTGTATTTTTCCGGAGAAAAATTAATTGAGCGCAAAATATAATAAGCATTTATCTCTCTGCTCTTTGCCGGCGCGCCAAAAAAATGTTCAGCATTAACTTTTATGGGAATAACATCGGAAATAACAAATAATTTATCTTCTACATCAACTTTCACCTTTAATCTATCGGGCATAAACTCTTCAACGTTAAATGTGTATCTTCCGAAAACTTCGTCTGATCCGGGAAGCTGAAGATTAACTGTGTATGGTCCGGTAAGAGCATAGTCGGGAATCTCTACATTTATATCTAAGGTTCCAAATTCATTGAGCACGCCGCTTAAGGTTTTAAATGTTCTGGCATCCGGCCGCTTTATTTTTAATATTATCGGAAAACTTTCCGGAATTTTAAAGCCCATACCACGGACAATAGTTTCTAAGTGCACGGTTTCGCCCGGACGGTAAATACCTCGGTCGCTGTAAATAAATCCTTCATAGTTAGCGCTAAGATACAAACGCCCCCCAATATCAAAGTCAGTTTCTGATAACGCGCACTTCTCTATCTCAATAAAGGAAAGGTCATCTTTAGTTGCTGCGGTAATAATAAACGGCTTTCTGTCGCCGGACCAATCAACATCTTTAAAGTGCACTACGCCCTTTTCATCAGTTACCCCTTGGACAATCTGCTGGTTAGTTTTGGTGAATACCTTAATTACAGCGTCAGGTATGCCGGAAGTTGTAGAAAGAGAATTAAGCCAGACTAAAAGATCTGAATTTGATTTTTTGGCAATTATGCCAATATCTGTTGTAAGAATTAACTTTTTTGCTTTTTTCCAATAATAACCGTCAGCTCTACTGATTGCCATATAGAAGAGGCCATGAGAATCATCAGATAGTATTTCCCTTAAGCTTATCGGCACTTCACGCTCTTGATTAAGTAGTCCTGCAGTATTTATTTCTTTCTCAAAGACATCAAGGCCAAGGTCATCGGGAATGCGATAAGTAGACATATTGTTAAGCAAATAAACTATATTATTGTCGTAAACTCGATGAATTTTTACTTTTAATTTATCCACATTAATTACTTCAACCGGAATCGTCTGATTCCCTTCTAAAGACATATACATTCCGGGAACTTTAAAATTAAATGTGGGATCGTAATCAGGAAAAATTACTTTTTGAACTACTGTTTCTTTGAGGATTTTATCATTGGTAGATGAAGGCAGGCCTTTTAGAACCTCTACCGTACAAGGCTCACCGGGTTTAAAAACACCGCAAAGATTTATTCTGTAATCGTAGTAAGACCTGTCAATATAAAAATTCATCTCAGGGGTTATCGAGATGTATCCTTCAATTTTTTCCGGGTCAACATCATGTGAAAAGTCAATTGTAATAGAAGTGCTGGTTCCATCCATATAGGGAATAATCGAATTTATTTTAAATTGCTCTTCTTCTTCCAAGACAATCTTAGCTGCAGCCTTTTTAGTTTTCCAAAGAAGTTTATGAATCTTTTGAAAGTTAGTTGCTCCGGCAACACCAATTAACAAGACCAGCCCTACTGCCAACACCCATCTTTTTTTGAGCAACCTTTTCATTTAAAATCCCCCTTTAGTTATTTAAAATAATTAATATCACCAAAGCAAACCATTTTGTTTTGGTTAAAGTAAAAGTTCAAATTTTTTATAATTTCAGAGTAGGTTGAGCGGAATCTAGTAGCTAAATTCTCTGGATTAAGTAAAATTAAAATTTTTCTGTAACAGTTAGTTTCTATTCCTTATGATGCTAACGAGGCTATAACTTTTTCGAAAGTGTAAATCTTGTTGAGAATAAAAACCCTTAGCGCTATCGCTGAAGGTGCTGATTTAAATAGAATATCAGATAAGTAATCCTTGTCATATTTTAAGCCATAATATTTTTTGTCCACTGCATAAAGCATTCGCATTCAGGTTTATAGTTTTCTGCTGTGTCTATAACAGAAATTTCTTTTTCTTTATTTTTCCGGTTGTTGAAAAACCCTAGCTTCATGGCAAAGTTATCGAATAAAGTAAGATTTGAGATGTCTAGATTGTGGATGTATTTTTTATTACAGAGAAGCATTGTTATTAGCATGGCGGAAAAATCTTTTGTTTTGCGATTGTGAAAACAGGCAAATTGGAAAGAGTAAGGTTTTTCCTGGTAATTTATGCGCTTATCGACAGGGAAAAGCTTGCTCTTTATTTTTACCTCAAACCACATTGAGCATGTTTGATGCGGCAGGCAGAAATCGCCTGGCTGTGGATTGCGCTCGGCAAAAAATTCCCTTACTGTTTTACGTGTATTGTTCAGAACCGCTTTAATTTTTTTATCTGCTTTTGCGGTTAGTCGATGTTCTCGATGTTTATATTTTTTATGCATTGTTTTTTGATAATGTATTTTACAAGGTAGTATTTAAACAATTTCTGAAGGAAGTGCTATCGATGAGATTTCCACTTCATTGGGTATCTTTTTTTGTTTTTCTCCATTTACCAACAGTTTTATGGCCTTTGTTTCGATTTTATGCGCGTCATTATGGATTTGGCGATATTTTGCTAATCTAAATTCCCATGATCTTACGTGATCTTTCACTTCTTTTGTAAGATGCGCATACAAATCTTTAGTGTCTTCGATTATGCTTTCGATGCTATTTTGAAACGATGGGCTTTGAATATAATCCAAAACAGCGTTAATCGCTTGCTCTCTCTTTGTTTTGCTTAATTTTAGCTTTGATATTCTTATAAGATGATCTCTTAGCATCGCTACCAGCACTAATGCGCCTCCGGGATGAATTACTATTATCCCCTTAGACAGTGAAAACCCAAAGTCTTCTTTGGATCGCTTAGCATTGGTTACGAGAATGCCGTAATTTGCGCTTCTTTGTTGTTTTGCTTGTAAGGCTTGCACGATATGTTTATTGTTAAATTTTGAAACTTTCTTAAGTTCATAAACAATAATACCTACTTCTTCGTTTCTTTCAATGATGCAATGGACTATATCGCCGCCTTTTCCGGTATGGATAAACTTATCACCTAAAAACATTTGCTTAAGCTTTTCAAGGAAAATTTTTTCTTCAAGCAGCCCCAATACTTGAGGAGTCTGATTCTTTCGTAATTGTTCTTCAAGCAATCCAATCTTTTTTTCTTGTTTTTCAAGCGCATTTTTGCTTTTATTTTGAAGAGATATAAATTGTAGGCTCAATTTTTTGTTTTTATCCAAATGAATTCTCTCCTGTTTCTGTAGCGCTTTTTTATCTTTTTCAATTTTCTTTTTTTCTTTATTGATCATCTGCTTTGCTGAGAGTTCAAATTTTGCCTTAAGAACGGCTTCTGATTGTTTTTGACGGATTTTTTCTTCTTTTAGGATAAGGCTTGTTTCTTTAGTTAATCTCGTTGCGAATGTTTTTTCGATTGCATCTTTTTGCTTTTTTAACGTTTCCTTTTCTTTTTTTAGAATACTTTGAAATATTTGTTTTTGCGCCAGCAGCTCTTTCTTCGTTTTTGCCTGCTCTCTACCGGCAATCTTCTTTTTTTCGATTTCAAAGTGCATTTGCATTTGTTTTTCACGCTGGACTAATTGTTTTTCTTTAATCTTTAAGTTTGCTAATCGTTTTTCTTTTTCTTGCCAAACTCCGGTAATTTTTTCATAAAGGGTCCTGCTTACCTCTTGCCTGCACAATGGACAACTATATCCTGTCATCGCTACCTCCACACAATTTTTCGTTTAATTCTTAGGGCCAATTTTTTGCATCCCAGATACTTTTTCTTGTAGCCATCATGCTACGCTTAAAAATAAAAAATCCCTCAGCGTTGCCGCTGAAGGTTTTATATATTATAGTCCTGGATTTAGCCCTTCCAACTCGGGACTTCTACCTGATTGTAATTTTACTATACTTCTGGTTGAATATTGTGTCAAGAGATTAAATTTAATTAAAAATTGGTTTACTATCTTTCATAGGCGTATAAAATATGATGCCTGCAACTAGATATATTTACAAGGGCCATCTACTTTGTAGCTAATGTTGGGATTTTTATTTTTTTGTTTATCTAGAATGCTTCTAATTTTTTTACATTTTTTTTCAATTCTAAGTTTTCTTTTATATTCAGGAAGGCTAATTTTTATGCCACAGACGCGGACTTTTGTTTCAATTTTTTGGCGTTTAAAATATTTATCCGGCACTTTTGATAGGTATTCTCCATCTGCAGGGAATCTCTTCTCTAAATTAGAAAATTGGACAATAACTTGTTTATCGTACAACCGCCGTACTTGTCCTAGACCATATTTCTTAGAATATACGTTGTCATTTATTTTTAAGGCGTTAAATGATTTGAGTATGGGTAATTTTCCAAAATAATTATCGATCATTGGTTAAACAATTTTTTTTAGCTTCTCTACAATCCATACCATTCCTTCTGTATCTAAGCAGCAGTATTCTTCTAAATTTTTTCTTATCTCAGCGATTTTTTCTTTTTCTATCTTATTTTTTGCCATTGCTAAATATGTCGAGCTGGCATCTCCCCCGTTTGAAATTGCCATATCGTCGTAGCTTTTTCCAGTCACAGCAGGTAGAACTTTTTTTAGTGATGCGCTGCCTTCTTGAGAAGGATGGTAATAGTCAAACTTTCTAAACGGCTCTAAGAGATCTACCATTCTATCGAAAATATTTTCAACCCAGATTTCATCGCCAAAGTATTCTCCAAGGTCTCTGAGCTTTCCCTTTTCAAATCCCTGGTTGTAGACAACAATGCTTCCCTTTGTTCCAAGCCATTCTTTTAGCTTAGACAGGAATTCTTTCCTTGGGTCCTTACCGGCTTCTGCAAGAAACGAATAATGCTCTGCTCTTTCTTCCGGAGATTTCACTATATGTAGGGAAAACTGAAAGGCAATTTGCTGATATGGCCTTGTTCCGCCAAATAATGGCACGGCTGGGTTAATCGTTTCAAAATCTAAATAATATAATGGATATTCAAGTGTGGATAAAAACTCCCTGATTGCACCCTTATCTATATGTTCTTTATTATCGATGATACAATATTTCTGGATTTGTTGGGATATGCTTAGCTCAATATCGTCAGGGATATCTTTTATTCCAAGGATGCCGTTATTGATAAAATCATAACTTTTTGCACCGCACCGGCGCAGCTTGCACACATTATGTTTTGGTAGAAATGCATAGCATTCGCTCAGCAGGGGGCATTCATACGGAGATTTACAAAAAGGTCCAATGCCAATTACAGGGCACTCATTTGTATCAATAACATCAAGCATCTTTTGAATATTTTTATTAATATCTGGCTCGATTTGTCTTACTAATTCGGTAACATCTTCTTTGTGGAATAATTTTTTTATCTCAATATCTCTTTGCCGGATATATTGATTGTTGATATACAGTAGAAAGCAATTTTTAATTTTTAATCCTGCTTTCTCATAACAATATTTCTGAAAGGCTAAATCCGGGATGTTTTCATCCTTTACTGTTGTTGAACTTTTCACTTCTACAATGTCCCACATATTGTTATTCACAGGCACCAGGATATCAGCGCGCGCGTAAAGACGCTCTGCCATAATTCCTGCCTCAAAGATAGTCTTTCTTTGGATAGTAGCTTCTTGTGTTTTTTTGATGTTTTCGACAAAAGAATAACCGGAAAGGTCAGTGCCTGATGGAAATAATTTTGTTGCCAGTTTTCCTACTTCATTACCTTGGTCAAATATAGCTTGTTGTTCCGGAGTAGGCTTAGGTATTCTGTTAGGGTCGTTGACTTTTATCCATAAAAGCTTCAAACATTGCAAGCCAGATACATATTTAGATTTTGTTAATGAATTACTCATTCTTAATTTTTATTTCCTAAATTGGAGATCTATCGTTAATCATCTCTCGATAGATATTCGGCTAAGAGTCCTTTATCAGCGACTTCAATAATCATATGTTTATATTTCGCTAGATACTCATCTTCTTTTTTAATTCTAAACTATTCCCAGAGCAATTTTATACATGCCGAGTAGAATCTTTCGATTCAAAACTAACCGGCTCCAATCTTACGTTGTCATTTTCTTTTACGATCTGAACAAGGCTGATTTGCATATGCTTATCTTTTAATGCCGCGTCCTTAAGTTGACGAAAAATACCCGGTACTGTTTCCCGGCAAGCTCCTAAAACCAACTTAACGCGTTTTTTTGTATTAATCATCTTTCCTTTCGGTCCTTCTGTTATCAGCTTAATGGCCATTTTATTATTTTCCAGCCAATTGCGATGTTCCATCCCTTGGGTAAATAAATTATTAAATTCAGCATCACCACATTTCCCTTTAATTTCAAACGCAATTAACGCATGATCTTTCTCGTCATATCCCAATATATCTAACCGTTCAGGTTTTTTCGTACCTTCTGCTGTCTGAACCTCATAGGAAAGATACTTTGCCGTAAACGAATCCTGCTCATTAGGGATCAACACCCCTTCTTGATGCATTCTTGAACATATCCTTCCCTGCAAATATGATTCCAAATTCTTGTCTTGTCGACTATCATCTTTAGGCGGTTTGGGTCGAATAGTTTTAAACAGATCATTTGTTAAAATAACTGAGTGTGGAATAATACTTGAGATAAGACTGAATTTTCTTAAAAATACATCCGGAAATCTAGCACCCATAAAATATAAACATTTTGCCTCGCCATCAAGATGCTCCTCGCTTACTCTCTGAAACAAATCCAACAAAGGGTATAAAAGCATTCTTAAGAATGGCGTTCCTACGCTTTCTGTTGTTAGATCGGCCGTATTTCCCGGAAACCCAACAGCCAGTCCCTTCCAGCTCTTATTTCCTGAAATAATATAAAGCGGCAAACGATCTAAATACTTACTTATATTTAACTTTTTCTTTTCAGATTTTTCAAGATTGTTAATACTTTTGACAACGAGCGGCTTCTGAAAAACTTTCAAAACTTTATCCACATACTCATGTGTTAACTTTCCCTCACGCAAATTCTTACGATAACTTTCTTTGCTGGCAACTTTGCTCATATGTACCCCTTTTTCCTTGCTATTTTTCCCGGGAGATTCGGATTCTTAAGGTCTTCCTTAACTTTTTTCCAATCACACCCATTGATCGCGCGATCATCGATATATATATGCGCGACAAACTTCTCTGTTTCAATATGCTCAAATGGAAAACCATGCTTTTTAAGCCACTTTTCAGTAGTTTCTTTGCTCCGCTTGGATTTTGAACTATAAAACACGATTTTATGGCCTTGTCTATGTAATTTTTGGATAGTTTTAAGAGCCGCATCGATAGGCTTAGCTTTCATAAGTTCATCAGGATTTTTATCAACCACAGAGAAATCAACAGGAGAGCTATTGGCTACAGTTCCGTCTATGTCAATAGCAATTGTTAATTTTTTGCCTAGCGGTAAAAACTTCATTTTTTGTTCCTTACTTAATTACATAAAAATAGAAACGTCCCTTTTTCTTTGCTTTATTCTGTATATTTTCCTATATTCCAATTGATTCTCCGTTACAAAGGACTTGGGTCCTATTCCCAAAATACTCTCCGAATTTCTCTGGATGAAGCGTATGTATAGGAATGACTTTAGTCGGATTTAAAGCGCCTACAAATGCCTGCAATTCTTCCACAAAGGCATGTCCGCTGGTGTGAATTTCTACAATATCCACATTGTGTTCATCCCAAAAATCTTTTTCTAAATATCCAGACCATTGTGAATATACCAACATCGCATCATCTAAATATCCCCTTTTGGCAAAATGAGTTCGAACAAAATAAAAAGGAACAAAATAAAAAGGGGACAGCGACCTTTTTTAATTATCCTTTCTTGGCCTTCCTTGGTCTTCCTTGGTCTAAGCACTGTAGAGAACGCTTCAATAGTTTTTCTAGTTTTTTCACAAACTTGTCTGTCCCGACTACTAATCCTCTATTTGTTTTTACCCTCATATCTTTTGTCATTTCAGGATCATTTTCCTGTAGGTATTCTTTCCAGCCTTTTCTGTCTCTTATATCTTTAAGCTTGATTAAAGGCTTTTCTCTTTCACCGGCATGATCAGAAGCACTTGACCATTTATGATCCCATGCCCTTTTTACTATTTTAGCTCGAACCGGATTATTTTCAACATATCTAATTGCTCTGTAGGTATGAACGTCACCTAACACACAAGAATAAAATCTTCCCTGCCAGAGATGTCCTTTTAGTCCCCTTTGTCTATTGATGTATTGAGAATATCTCATGTGAGCATTGTTGAATAGTTTGGCCAGGCTATTTTCTTCCTTAGGCACAACTATAAAATGCACATGGTTATTCATTAGGCAATAGGCTAAGACATCCACGTTATTTTCTTGTGCGTATTCATTAATCCATTCACAATATTTTTTATAGTTATTAGCGTTATCAAAGATAATTTGGCGGTAATTTCCTCGCTGAGTTATATGGTGGGCAGTATTGGATATAACTATTCTTGCCTGTCTTGGCATGCATTTATTTTATGCACCAATCGTGTTTGTGTCAAGAAAAAAGGTCGCTGTCCCCTTAT
>Ga0307929_1000014_pt1 | contig 189141 bp, 145 predicted proteins | sample AceLakmetage1330_FD_203160 | JGI IMG/M metagenome (GOLD analysis project Ga0307929, IMG submission 203160) | Saline water microbial communities from Ace Lake, Antarctica - #1330 | ecosystem: Environmental > Aquatic > Non-marine Saline and Alkaline > Saline | place: Antarctica: Ace Lake...
AGAAACCATAAACACCAATTAGAGCAATAAATTAAAGGACTTTTAACAAATTGAAATAATATGAAAATATACTGATTTTGCTTGCCAAGCAAAAGGTCGCCGGTTCGAATCCGGTCTCCCGCTCCAAAACTTACCTAAGTTTTGGAGCAAGAACAAATAAATTTTAGAAAAATATAAAAAGTTAAAAACTATATTAGTTTATAGAAGTAAGCAGGAAGAGAATCGGCTTGCCGGTTCAGAAACAACTCCGCGCGAACTTAGAATGTGTATCATAAAATTTAAATAGGAAAAAAATCATCTTTATTAAGCTGATGTGAAATAACAGTAGAAATTGATTCTGAATGTGAATATATATTAACGGAAGAGTTGTCTTCAGTAATTTTCACAATTCCGTTATTCTTTTCTTCCCAAGGTAAAGCTTTAAGCTTAATATCACAAAAGGATAATTGTTTTATAAGCTTTAATTTTAAAAATTGTAGGGCTTCTTGGTATTTGCCTGAAAAAACAATACAATCAAATTTTCCTAAAACAGAGATTGAATCTCCTAAATATTTAAGTAAGTGTTGATAATAAATATCTAGAGCTAAATCAACTTTTTTATTTACGCCCATGTGTTTTATTAATTCGGGAATTGAGGCTTGAAATCCTGTAATTCCTGCAAAGCCAGATTCTTTCTTTAAGATATCATTAAGTTTGTAAAGTGAGATTTTTTCTTTTCGTAAAATTTGGAATAAAATACCAGGATCAACATCTCCACAATTTTTTTCTCCGATAATTCCTTCTAATGGTGTAAATCCTGAACTAATTGTAAGTGGTTTCCCTTTTCTAATTGCTGAAATAGTAGTTTGTTTATCAAGTACTATTGAAATAATATTTTTACCATTAGAAATATCTGCATTATATTGATGTAGTAATCCGTGATGTCCCCATCTTTTAATATTAGATATTTTTAAAGATTTATTAATTTCAGCAGGGATTGCATATCTTTTCTCATAATCCGGAAGTCCTTTGAAAAAACCATTATTAGTGAAAATATGACAGGGGATATTTTCTAAGGAACAAATTTCATTAATAGCCGATAAGATATTTCTAACACCGAGAACATATTCAGGGAAATGTGGTAATAAGGTAATAAATTTTTCAATTGATTTTTTTGAAATGGGCTCAATACTATCAAAGCAATCTGCACTGAAAAGTAGATACAATCCAACTTGTTTAATTTGGTTGATATGTGTATCAGCTAGTAATAATAAAATTTTGTTAGTTAGTGATTGCGTATTAGCTATATCATAATTATCAATGGATAGGGTGTTGAGTATTTGATTATCTTTATATAAATATAAGATTGATGAATTAACGTTTGGACAAATAATTATTTGCATTTTGATGCTATCCTCCATGCTTCTCTGGCCATCAAGACTTCTTCATTCGTAGGAATTACGAGTATTTTACTTTGAGAATTTTTGGCGGAAATATCCAAAATACCTTCTTTATTTTCATCATTTTTTACATTATCAATATCAATATTAAAAACATCCATATTATTACATACCAGCTTTCTAATAAATGGTTCTTCAACTCCCAAAGTATCAGTGAAAATTAATACATCTGTTTTTTGTAGTTGAAGCATATAGTAACCAATATATTTTTTTATTCTACGAACATACATATCTACGATTTCTTTTGCTTTTTTAGTATTGCTATATTTTTGTATTGCATCTCTTAAATCAGAGGAAGATTCAAATACACTAAGGACACCACTTTGTTTGTTTAAGATTTTCTCCATTTCTTCTGTACTAATAGCATGATGAAACATTAAGTATAAAACAGCTCCAAGATCGATATCACCACAACGGGTGTTCATGATTAATCCTTCTAAAGGAGTAAATCCCATAGATGAGTTTACAGAAACTCCTTTATCTATTGCACAAATGCTAGCACCACCTGTTCCTAAGTGACAACTAATCATCTTGAGTGTGTTTTTGGGTTTTTTTAAATAATTACATGTAGTTTCCATTACATATTGATGTGAAATTCCATGAAACCCAACTTTTTTTAGATCATATTTTTTGGTCCATTTCTCTGGTATTCCATAAATTTTTTGATTATTTGGAATTGTTTTATGGAAAGTAGTATCAAATACTATGTATTGAGGTATTTGTTTGTAATTAGTATGACATAGTTGAATTAATTTGAATGATGTTGGATTGTGAATTGGAGCATAAGACATTGTTTTACTTAATAATTCAATATCCTGTTCTCGGACTATAATATTTTTTTTGTACAAGTTTCCAGGGTGTACGTATCTGTGTGCAAATGCATCGAAATAGATTTTTGAGTTTTTTTTATTTTTAGTTTCTAGTAATTGTAGAATTTTTTCAAACGCAATATCATGAGAGGGCATGTCTGTTTCTATGCGTATAGATTTCTCATCATATTGATTATGAATAATAACCGCTTGTTTGTCTGTTTTTAGTCCTACTCGTTGAGCCTCACCACTTGCAAGTTCAAGTTCTTCTGGCATTTTAATAATTCGATATTTCAATGAAGAACTTCCGCAATTAATAATTAGAAATTGCACATTTAATTTAGATGTCATCAGCGCTCCATCCAAATGTAGGCATTCCGATTAATCTATAGATAATGGTTGATTTTCCAAGTATTGATTGTCCAAGCATTTTAACTGAATGATTTTTTACTTTTTCGCCTTCTTTTCCGATTCCATATCCTAATGTTGGGATACCTTTTTCTCCAAAAGTATATGATCCTTCAGTAACTATTTTTTTCCAGTGACTTATTTCAGCTGATATTTTATTTTCAGTCAATGCTTGGCATGAACTTCGAATAACTTCATTATATGGATCCATTTTCCATGGTTTATAGTTTTTAGAAGTAAGCAACTTTTTCCCTTTATTTGTTTCTATACTTGTATTTACAAGTTGTGTCATTACATTTGTTTGTGATGAATTATATACTTTTTGTGTTAGTGTTTTTGCTTTTTTGAGAATTGAGGTAGGTTGTTCTTCTGGGACATAGGTTCTATCAACTTTAATACTCATCATATTATTGTCTATATTGTTATTAATATTTGAAAACATGAAATCTTTTATTTCAAGACTAGATTCACCCAAATCTCTATCACTTGGAAGTTTACCTGAAATTTCAGTAAGTTCGTTAATGATAGGGTACATTGACCCCATTATTTCTAAATTTGATTTTTTGATTATAGGATTATTGATTTTTCCATTAATAACTATTTCATATTCCATTTGACCTTTGTTCCCAATGTTAACTTTTAAATCAGTAGGTTCACAAAGAATTACTGCTTTAATTTTCTTATCTTTTAAATAATTATCGAATAGATATTGAATTCCAAAATTACAATTCTTAAACCTTGGTAAAAAACAAATATATACGTTTCCATTTAATGGAGCGATGCTTCTCTTTAATAATAATCCTGTATGATAAGCTGTAATTAAAGCATTAATATTAGTGCCTTCAATGCCATTTTTGTTAATGGGTTGGCGATCACTCGTATAGTCGAATTTATTTGATGATAAATCAATGTTGGCAATAACTGCAATTGATTCTTGTTGGTTGTATCCGGAAACGCATCCAATAAGATTATTAACATCATCTTCAATAACTTCATCAAAACTAGAATTTTGCAATTGTTCCTTTAGGTATTTCATTAGTTCTTCAGTAGTTGATGATTGTTTTATTATTTGATTTATATCTTTATTCATAGTTGAAATAGATTCATTTAACCCGGGCATTTTTAATTTTAATATTTCATTCATAATAGACTCCTTAATTATTATTTAACACGCTTAACCTATACTTAATAAATAGTGCAAAAAAAATCAAAAAGTAGGAGGGGTTACGACCCAAACTACTTCTGTATAACTATTGCTTATATTCTTAAACAAGTGAGGGATATAAGAATTAAAGTACATACTATCGCCCTTGTTTAATATATGAACATTATCATTAAGTGTTATTTCAAGTTTTCCTTTAATCACCAATAAAAATTCTTGTCCGTAATGGTTGTATGGACTTAATCCTGAAACTGCATCTTTTTCTAATACAAAATATAAGGGTTCCATTTGTTTATATGGATCAGATGAAGTGAGGAGTTCTATATGAACGCCGGTTTCATCTTGTTTTAGTTTTTTTCGATCTTGTTGGCGTAAAACAATTTTTTCTGGTGTTTTAATATTTTCACCAATAATGGTTCCAATAGTAGTATCTAAGGCATTTGCAATATTTTTTAGAGTTGATAAAGAAGGACTTGTTTTCCCGTTTTCAATTTGGGAAATCATGCTGGACGAGATTCCTACTTTATCTGCAAGCTCTTGCAGACTATATCCGTGTTGTTTTCTAATGCTATGAATATTAATTCCTACAAGTTTCATAGCTGGATAATACCTTATAATTATTATTTGTGCAATAAAATTAAATATTACTTAAGATGTAAGAAAATACTTAAACATAGCTTAATAAATGCAAGCAAGAAAATAAACCTTAATAGTTTTTAACATTTGACATTTTTTTTCTAAAGTATTGAAATACCTCAACATGAAACAACCTTTTTATCCTAAATTTTTTAGTCTACTGAAATTAGGGATAACTAGAAAACAAGCAATGTCAGATTTGTTTGCCGGCATTGTAGTCGGAATTGTCGCTTTACCCATGTCTATTGCTTTTGCTATTGCATCTGGATTATCACCTGAAAAGGGAATCATTACCGCTATAGTTGCTGGATTTATAGTTTCATTGTTAGGTGGAAGTAGAGTCCAGATTGCAGGACCAACTGGTGCATTTGTAGTAATTATTTTTGGAATTTTGCAAAAATATGGGTATGAAGGATTAGTTATTTCTACCATTCTGGCTGGAATCTTTCTAATTATTTTTGGTTTATTAAAGCTAGGTGATTTATTGAAATATTTGCCGCATCCATTAATAGTTGGATTTACAAGTGGTATAGCATTAGTGATTGCTTCAACTCAAGTTAAAGATGCACTGGGTTTGCCTATAACAAATATTCCAGCTGAGTTTTTGGGTAAGTGGTCAGTGTATTTAGCAAATATTGCGAAGATTAATCCTTACGCAATTATTATAACTATTGCTACGATTTTAATCCTAACTTATACAAAGAATTCTAAATCTAAAATCCCAGGCTCATTAATTGCAATTTTTCTATTTACTATTATCGTTAAGGTGTTTCAAATACCGGTAACAACAATAGAGACTTTTTATGGTGAAATTCATGCAGAATTTAGTTTTACTCTTCCACATATTCATTGGAGCTCTATTGTTTTGTATTTAAAGCCAGCTTTAGCAATTGCTTTATTGGGAGGAATCGAGTCACTTCTTTCTGCAGTTGTTTCCGATGGTATGATTGGTGCAAATCATCGATCTAATACTGAGTTGATAGCACAAGGAATTGCTAATATTTTTTCTCCATTGTTTGGCGGAATACCGGCAACGGGTGCATTGGCAAGAGCTGCTGCTAATGTTAAAAATGGTGGGCGGACGCCTATTGCTGGCATGGTCCATTCTGCTATATTGTTATTATCGTTAGTATTTTTTGGTGGATTGGCTAAATTAATTCCGATGTCTTGTTTGTCCGGAATATTGATAGTTGTTGCTTATAATATGAGTGAATGGCGTTCTTTTTTATCAATCCTAAGAGGATCTTTTTTTGACGTAATTATTTTAGTATCAACATTTATTTTGACAGTTTTTGTTGATTTAATTATAGCTATTGAAGTTGGGGTAGTCTTATCTTCATTATTGTTCATGAAGAGAATGGCCGATTTTGGGACACAAAATATAGATGTTGTTGATCAGGACTTAATTGACGATTATTCTAATTTGCCAGAACAAATAAATGTTTATGAAATAAGCGGTCCGTTGTTTTTTGGTTCAGCAAAAGCATATACACAAGTAATAAAACAATTTGGTAATAAAAGTAAAGTTTTAATAATCCGTATGAGACATGTTCCTTTTGTAGATTCTACAGGTGTTAATAATTTGAAAGATGTATTGAAAATATTAAAAAATAGTGGAGTCGAAATAATTTTATCTGGAGTAAATAAGTCAGTATTAAACGAATTTGAAAAAAATAATATTTTTATGTTTTTAAATCAAAACAATATTTTTAACACTTTTAGTAAAGCTATAGATAAAGCAAAAAAAATTATAGAATAAATATTTCCTGTAAATTATAGATTCATGGGAATTTCACACTTCCTTTTTAGCCCAATAGTGATTTAGTATCGAATGACTAATAATTATTGTCGTATAGAGTATTACAATTTATATAATATAAACAATCAAGAACCCACCATAAATAATAAATACATAAAAATAAGCATTATTGGCGATATTAGTATTGTGGAGGGCGAAATATGTAAATATTAATAGCCCAAACTAAGTTTATACTCGGGAGGGGGAACATTAAATAAAAGAAAACCTTATAAGTCCTGAAAGGTTTCTTGCTCTAAGACCTGAAGATCTGAGAGTTTTTTAAAGGCAAAACAAAAATACAAACAAAGAAAAGGGGAATTTATATGAGTAATTTTTCATTCGCAGGTGAGATTAATAGAGATAACGCAATGGGTGCTGTAGCCGATACTATGAATTCGTTGAGTTTAGATATTCTAAAAGCAACTATGGAAATGGGTGGTAAGCAGGTAGTTTCTCAAAATGGCAATGCATATGCTATGGAGAGATTGGATGATACTGAGGTAAAAGCATTAGTAACCGAAGCTGGAGATGTAGTAGATGCAAGTTTAGCTGATACTATTTTTGATATTATAGGTATTAGTCCAGATTCTGAAATAGCTGGTGGGATTGAGACTGATGCTAGTTGGTCAATTAATATAACAGCTGGAGATGCTACAGATAATCCAGGTGGTGCTTCTCTAAAGATTTCTTATTTAGATGCAAATACAGGAGATGTTATGGTAATGGGAGTAGATATTGATAAGAATGGCGAGTGTGTTGGCCTTAGTCCATTAAAGGCTTCTGATGAAACAACCACTGATGCCGCTATTTTATCTGCAGATCTTGAAACTACAGAAGTAGATGGTGGTGGATTATTGAAATCATGGGGAATCGATAATCCAGAAGAGTTACAACCAGGTGATTTATTCTTAGTACAACAGAAACTACAGATTATTAAAGATACTGTAAGTGCTGTACATACTACAGGTAAAACTCAGGGTGACATTATGCGTGAAGCAACACAGAAGTTTGCTCAGGGATAATAACTCAAAACACAGTAATTGTGATTTTAGAAAGGGAGCCGAAAGGCTCCCTTTTTTTTTATCTCTTTGGTATGATGGAAATATGCTTTTCTTTAATACTACTGAGGATATGCAAATAGTTCCCTATTTAGATTATGACAAACAAGGTTTATTTGCGGATAGAAAATTTGCTGAAAAACATTATATTCCTTTATATAAAGATAAAATGTATGTCTCAGACTATAGACACGCTTTGTTCTTGATGGTTAATGATGTTAAGAATAATAATATGATGGGGAGGATAAACACCTATCAGACTATTAACATTCCAGAAGGACTCCAGCTCCCTATAGATTTGAGCAGCAGACAAGATTTCATACCCCTTACTAAAAGATTAAAACCAAGTGGAAAAGCTAAGATTGCCTTACTCGGTGGGTTTGGCCCAGCATATGGTGATAATATTTGCGGGGTAACAGCATATAGAATATTGGAAGAAGAGTTGTTGAAGTATTTTTCTGAAATCCAGATTGATATCTATCATGTGCAGAGCCATAAATTTAGTGAGTATTATAATCGCTATGGAATCACTATCTATCAAGAGCCATTAGAGTTATCTCAAATGTGTGAATATGATTATTATTTCGATATCACTGCTATTAATGTGATTCCTGGATACCATCAACGATCAATAGTTGATAGTTTTTTGTGGATGTTTTCAATTCCAGCGGAAGATATACCCAAAGATAGAAAAAGAAACAATTATGTTTTGCAAGAAAGTATTGTAGTTGAACAAATTAATAGATTAGCTGATGGTAGAAAAAAAGTTTATTTTAATCCTGAATCAATACAAGATTGTCGAAATGCGCCAATAGATAAAGCTGCGTCTATGGTTAATGCAATCATAGATAATACTGATTATGTTGTTTTTACTATTGCAGACTTAGGGATAAATCACCCAAGACTAATAAATGTAAAAAATATATCTTCTAGTTTTGATGATTTTGCTAATATTCTTTCTTGTATGGATAGAGTTGTAACTGTAGATACTGTTGCCTATCATTTGACTGATTCTTTTGATGTTCCTACTTTAGTTATTTTCACTAATGCTGGTATCGGCAGAATATCGGATTATCCGGATGCTGATGGATATGTTGTTGATCAATTATTTTTAGATGAATTAGAAGATATTAGGTCAGTAGCTGAGAGAAAAGAACAGGAATATGAGTTTCTAAATCTAGAAATGCCAAGTGTTTGGGAAGAATTAGATAATCAAAAAATCATCGATTTTCTACTTGCAACAGAATAAGTAAGTTTTTACTATTCGTGGATTGAGTTCATAATTGATTATGCAATGACTAACTCCGAAAAAATTGTAGAAGGTTTAAACCCACAACAAGCAGAGGCTGTTTTATATACAGACGGCCCATTACTTATAATGGCTGGTGCCGGTAGTGGTAAAACAAGAGTGCTTACTCATAAGATAGCGCATCTAGTTCAAAAATATAATGTCAAATTAAGCAATATTTTAGCAGTTACTTTTACAAATAAGGCTGCGGCAGAAATGAAAGAAAGAGTTGCTAAGTTAGTCGGTCCAGAGCATAGTTCTGCTCATGATAACTGGATAATGACTTTTCATTCATTTGGATTTCGTGTTCTTAAGATGCATGCAGACAGATTAGGCTATGAGAAAAACTTTGTAGTATATGATTCTTCAGACCAAGTATCCCTTATAAAACAGATTTTTTCAGATTTAATTATTGATGCAGAGAAGTTTAAACCAAAAGCTATTTCTTATCAGATAAGTAAAGCTAAGAATTCATTTATATTTCCTGAGCAGTATAAAGAAAAAGCTGATACTGATTTACTTCAGGTTACCGCAAAAGTATATGAGGAATATCAAGCCAGACTTAAGCATAATAATGCAATGGATTTTGATGACCTTTTAATTAATACTGTTTTATTATTGAAACAGGAAGAGGATATTTTAGAGAAGTTTCAGAAAAAGTTTGAATTTGTTTTAATTGATGAGTATCAAGATATCAATATGCCTCAATACCATATTAGCTATATGTTAAGTAGTAAACATAGACGTTTGTTTGTTGTTGGAGATACGGATCAGAATATATATTCATGGAGAGGTGCTAACCTTCAAAATATTTTGAACTTCGAGAAAGATTTTCAAGATGCAAAGGTGGTTTTGCTTGAGCAGAACTATCGCTCTACTTCTAATATACTTAATATAGCAAATAGCGTGATTATTAATAATAAAATGCGTAAAGATAAATCTTTGTGGACTGATCAAAAGGGTGGAGAAAAGGCAACTTTTTATGTAGCTCAGAATGAATATGATGAGGCAGAATATGTAGCTAATAAAATTAAAATGATTTTAGATAAGGGCGTAGACCCAAAAGAGATTGCTTTGTTGTATAGAACAAATGCAATGAGTAGGGTATTAGAAAACATTTTAATGCAAAATAATATTCCTTATAGGATTTATGGTGGTCTTCGTTTTTATGATCGTAAAGAAATAAAAGATGTCTTTGCCTACTTAAAATTATTATTAAATCCCAATGATGATATAGCGTTCCAGCGTGTAGTAAATGTTCCTTCTAGAAAGATTGGGAAACTTACTTTGCAAAAGGTACAAGAGAAAGCAATTGAGAAGGGCGAATCTTGTTTTAATGTTATAAGTGAATTGAGCGATATAAGAGGGTTTCCTGCTTTGGCTAGTTTTAAAGAATTGATAACTTCTTTGCAGGAAGAAAAAGAATTAGATAATTTGTCTGTGGGCGACATTATTGAGCTTATTTTAAAACGTACGGGGTATAGAACAATGTTGCAACAGGATAAGACTGTTGAAGCTAAAGCTCGTCTTGAGAATTTGGATGAATTGAAAAAGGCAGCTGCAGAGCAAAATTACCCATTAGATGAGTTTATTTCAATGAGCACGTTGCTGACAAGTCAGGATGAGGGAAATGAGCTTGATGATGCGTTGACGCTTATGACAATGCATTCTGCAAAAGGTTTGGAGTATGACAATGTCTTTATTTTAGGCTTAGAAGAAAATATGCTTCCACATTTCCAGGCTATGGATTCTCCTTCTGAAATAGAAGAAGAACGTAGGTTATGTTATGTAGCTGTTACTAGAGCAAGAAAAGAAGTATATATGTCTGCTGCGAGTAATAGAGGCTCATATGGGTCAACTACACCTCAGGAGATAAGTAGATTTTTCTATGAAATGCCTCCAGAACTTTTGACTGTCAATTTAAGCAAAAAACTGAGTGGGTTTAACCACATCGTAGAGAAACTAGCATCAATAAAAGAATATAAAGTTAAAAAACCTCCAATGGGTGCAGGAGTATTCAATAAAGACTATGATCAGCCAGAAGATATGCCAAAGGTTATGGATTTTAAAGTTGGAGATGTTGTTAATTCTGAAAATTTTGGTGATGGAATAGTTCAACAAACATTTGGTTCAGGTAATGATATTTCTTTGCAGGTTAAGTTTGGGCAGGAATCGAAATTAGTTATGCCTAAATATGCAAAGTTAAACAAAATTTAATTATCTTTTAGAGCATTACAAACGCCATCTATTCCAGTTTCTCTTAGTCCATTTGGTAGTCTCTTCCCATACAAATAAGCTATTTTTACTAATTTGTCGAAATCAACTCTCGGAGAATATCTAGTATTAGGCGCTAGCACTATGTCAGCTGTTCCCGAAGCTCCAAATGCTTTTTCTCCATTTCTTTCAATACATGGTATCACAACTTTTCCACCAACACAGTCGCAACCTAAATTCCAGTTGTGTTCTAAGACCATTTCAGCTGCTTGATGTATTTTTTCAAGAAGCATATATTTGTTGACGGGTGATGCTGAGTCATTTTTTCTTGCGTATACAGATGCTCCTGCTGACATTGATGCGGCAGCCCCTATTTCAAAAGTACATCCAGCTTCTGCGCCAGATATACAAGCATTGTGTTCGATTATGAGTCCCAATGTTCCAGCAATAAGTAACGATTTAGCTAGTTTCCCCTTAGCAACACCCAGATGATGCAGGCCATATAACACACCTGGAAGAACTCCTCCACCACCTGCTGTTGGTGCTGAGATAGTTATTCCGCCAGTAGCACTATGTTCTGTTGAAGCTATAGCTGCTGCATAAGTGATGTTTTTATAGTCGTATACATTCGGCTGAGATAAGAAATATTTAAATAGGGCATGTGACCTGTAAGTAGTTTGACTTAGCAAGTCTCCTTGTTTCATGCGTCCTTTATCTATTCCTTTAAACATATATGAAAGTTTGAGTCTAAGCTCATCCAGTATCTCTTTTTCTGATTTACCTGTTATAGCTAGTTCTCTGCTAATTAAAAAATCATAAATTGAACCATTGAATCTATTTGCTTTTTTTATGAATCCAGATAGGTTGTAAAAAGATAATTCCTTTGGGCAATTTTTATATTTAGCAGGCATTAGATCCGGTCTTACTACTCCACCTCCAAGTGATTCGAATAATTGTTCTTTCCCATTAGGAAATAATGCAATTATTGAGTTTGGGTGTGAACTAATGACAGTTTTTTTGTCCCATACAATATCCATGGTCGGGTCAAAGTTTATCAGTTTCCCATCTATATTTATTATGAAACCTTTTTGTTTTATTATGTCAATTGCCGAAAATGTATCTTCGAGACTTAGTCCTAATAGACCTGCCGTTATTGCAATGTCAGAATTATGTCCTTTCCCTGTCATTGCCATACTTGAAAGAAATTTTAGTTTTAATTGTCCTTTAGTAATGTCTGGTGATTCAGCTATTGATTTTCTAATGAATTCGCCAATCCTACGGGCACCAAAAGTATGTGAGCTGGATGGACCAATGATAATCTTTAAAAATTCATTTATAGGTTTTTTGATATTAGACTGAAAAGAAATAAGCTTAAGTTGCATATACTATTATCGTAAAGAGATTGCGATAGTCTCACTCATTTATAGTTATCACTCTTTGTGACTTGGGGGTGGTCATTGAGTGGTCGTAGGATTATAATCTAATTATGCATTTAAGTGAGATATTTTCATCAGTTCAAGGCGAAGGCATCTATGTAGGATATAAACAGATTTTTATACGGACAACAGGTTGTAATATTTCTTGTGATTATTGTGATGAGAATGTAGATGAGGGTAAATACTGGAAGCCAGAAGATATAGTTGCAGAAGTTAATGAGCTAAATAAAACTTGGCATCATTCTATTTCTATCACTGGAGGAGAGCCTTTATTACAAGTTAATGACTTGCTTAAGGTTTTGCCAAAGCTAAATCTTCCTATTATGCTTGAGACAAATGGGACTTTGCCTGGTCATCTTAATGAAGTATTAGGTAAGGTAGATATTTATTCCATGGACTATAAACCAGGATATGAAAAAGAGTTTGAAGAGTCTTTGCGTATGGTAAAGGATGAAGACGTGTATGTGAAATATGTGCTCTTGCCAGATACAAGGATATTGGAGATTAGAGAATTCGGAAAGCTTATGGCTTCAATTGATAAAAATATCCCTGTGATAGTTCAGCCAGTAAGCCCTTGTAAGAAAATAAAACATGGCCCATCAGAGGAGCAAATAATAAATGCTTACAATTTGCTTAAGAAATATATAAATGACATTCGCGCCATTCCACAGACCCATAAGATGATGGGTGTCCACTAGTGAAGCTTCTTTTGTTTTGTTTGTTTGCAACAATTACCTTTGGGTATAACCCAGATGGCATGCCTATGGAATTTAAAACAAAGAAAAAACAAGTTGTATTAACTTTTGACGATGGGCCCTCTTATTTATATACAGATAGGATATTAGAGACTTTGAAGAAAAATAAAGTAAAGGCGTCTTTCTTTTTAATTGGATCGCGCATGATAGAACATCCAGAATTAGTGAAGAAAATTTATTATGAAGGACATGATTTAGGGAACCATTCTTATCGACATGTACGGTTGGATAAATTCATTGACCAACGTATAGATGAAGAGATTTCAGAAACAAATAAGGTATTTGAGAATATTTTGGGTTTTGTTCCTAAGTATTTTAGACCACCTGGCGGAAGAGCAAATAAAATAGTATTAGATACCGTGAGCTATTATGGGTTGAAGCCAGTTGGATGGAGCATTAATGCAAATGATTTTTTATATAAAGGCCAAGAGGTTAGTCCAGAGTATATAAGCAAAAGAGTGAATAACATTCTTTCGTTGTTGCAAAAAAGATTAGAGCCAGGTGCAATCATTCTAATGCATAACGGTAGCGAGATTTCTATAGCGGCATTGCCTGAAGTTATTGATTATGTTCATTCAAAAGGGTACGAGTTTGTTACCCTAACAGAAGCGAATATGTTATAATTCTGTCCATAGAATATGAGTTATATGATTAAGTTAAGGAGTTAGTTATGCATAAAAAGCGTTTATTAAGTGGTATTCAATCTACAGGTAAAATTCATTTAGGAAATTACTTTGGAGCAGTTAAGAATTGGGCGGATTTGCAGAATAAGTATGATGCTTATTATTTTGTGGCGGATTTGCATGCATTAACTACATCCTATGACCAAGATGTAAGTATAAAAGAAAATACATATGAAGTAGTTGCTGATCTTATTGCATGTGGCATTAATACAAACGAGGCAACATTGTTTGTGCAGTCATATTTACCAGAACACGCAGAGCTTCATTTAATTCTATCAATGATTACTCCCTTGCCATGGCTAGAAAGAGTTCCTACTTATAAGAGTAAAATTGAGGATTTGAAAGGTAGAGATCTTAATACATATGGATTTTTGGGTTATCCCGTTTTAATGGCAGGTGACATATTGATGTATATGGCTGATGCAGTTCCAGTTGGGAAGGATCAAGCACCTCATCTTGAACTTACAAGAGAGATTGCAAGAAGATTTAATTTTCTTTATAAAACTAATTTTTTTAAGGAACCTACTGATTTATATACTGATGTTCCAGTTTTGTCTGGTACAGATGGTAGAAAAATGAGCAAAAGTTATGGAAATGCGATTTATTTTGCAGATGATGAAGATACTATTGTTAAGAAGATTAAAACAATGTTTACTGATCCTCAACGGTTAAAAAGAACCGATCCGGGGAATCCTGATGTATGTGGCGTATATGCTTTTCATCAAATTTTTGGTCAGGGATCTAAGGTTGAGGAGGGATGCAAAACTGCCGCTATCGGATGTGTTGACTGCAAAAAAGAACTGTTGGATGAACTGCTTGCCTTTATGAAGCCGATAAGAGAAAAGAGACAGTTGTTAATTGCCGATAAGGCAGAGTTAGATAAAATTATTATTGCTGGTAACGAGAAAGCAAGAAAAATAGCATCAAAAACACTGGATGATATTAAGAAAATTATTAAGATTAACTAATGGTTCAAGTAAGACTTCAAAAATTTATGGCTGAGTCTGGAGTAGGTTCTCGAAGGAAGTGTGAGGAATATATTGCTTCAGGACTTGTAACTGTTAATGGTAAGAAAGTTAAGGAGTCTGGCGTAAAGGTAGATCCAGCTAAGGATAAAGTATTTTTCCTTAACAAGCAGATTAATATTAATGCAAAGAAATACGTAATGCTTAATAAACCTAAAGATTATATAACTACAAAAGATGATCCCAAATATCGCAAAACAATTTATGAGTTGCTTCCAGATGAATATAACGGACTACATGCTGTCGGAAGATTAGATAGACAGAGTATGGGGTTGTTGTTGTTAACAAATGATGGCGAGCTTACCAATAGGGTTATTCATCCAACAAACAAGATTATCAAGATTTATAGAGTAACAATTAATAATCCATTAGCCGAAAAAGCTTATGAGCGTTTTGAGAAAGGTATTCTTTTGGAAGGACAGCTTACATTGTCTGCTAAATGTTTTTATATGGATGAAACTGGATTAACATTAGAAGTTCATATAAAAGAGGGCAGAAATAGACAGATACGTAAAATGTTTCAAGTTCTTGGTTATGATGTTACAAGACTAAAGAGAATTCAGATTGGTGGACTAAAGCTTGGGAAGCTAAGATTAGGCTCATATAGAGAACTAAGTAAGTTTGAAATACAAAAACTGGAAAAGGTTTAATGTCTAAGAAAAAAATAACTTTTGGTCCAGTTATTTCAAGAAGATTAGGTTTGTCACTAGGGGTAGACCTTGTTCCTAAAAAGAAATGTAATTTAGATTGTATTTACTGTGAAGTATGTCCTACAGATATGCATGATGAGGACAGAATTGAGCATATTAATATTGAAGATCTTGTTGATGAGATTCGTAATGTACAAGGGGATATAGACTATATAACGCTTACAGGCGCAGGCGAACCGACATTGCATAAAGACCTGGATAAGATAATAAGAAGGTTGAAGTCGGAGTTTTCTTACCCGATTGTCATGCTTACAAATTCATTACTTTTAAGACATGAAGATGTTCGGAAAGAATTGTTAGGATTAGATTTAATAGTTCCCTCTTTAGATTCAGTTAATCAAGAATCTTTTGAAAAGGTTAATCGACCAATAGCTGGAGTTTTAATTAAGGATGTTATAGAAGGTTTGATTAAGTTTAAATCTGAGTTTTCTGGCAAAATGTGGCTGGAAGTTCTTCTAGTGAAAGGCATAAATGATAGTAGCTTCGATATATTGGAACTAGATAAAGTAGTAAAGATGATTGATCCTGATAAAGTGCAGTTGAATACAGTTGTTAGAGCGCCAGCCTATAAGGAGGCAGCATCCTTAAGCTTTGAAGAGTTGAGATTAATCGCTAATAGTTTATTTTCTGGGAATGTTGAAATTATAGGAGCACCGTCTAAAGTGAGTGAGTTTGCTGTTGTTTCGGACGAAAGATTGATTAGTTATTTGCTAAGACGCCCTGCTGTTTTTGAAGAGCTGATTGCAGCTTTTAATGTGAAGCCAGCAGAGCTTCGGAAAATGTTAACTAGTTTGGAGTCTGAAGGAAAGGTTATAAAAGAAAATCATGATGGTTCAGTATTCTTTAAAGCTTAGTATTTGTTGAAATTTCTGGCTTGTTACATGTATTCATTTATGATAAAGTATACTGGTTCAAAAAGAAGATTAAAAAGTAGAAGGTGATGTAGATATGTCTAAGAAGTGTGATGTTTGTGGAAAAGGTCCTATGGCAGGGAATAATGTTTCGCACTCAAAAAGAAGAACAAAGAGAAGGTTTTTACCAAATTTACAAGTAAAAGTATTAAGTGGTAAGAAGTCACAGGTTTGTACTTCTTGTATTAGAACAATGGCAAAAAACGCTTAGTTTTTTAGTCTAAATTAATTTTTAAAAGGACAGGTTTAGCCTGTCCTTTTTTTATTCTCCGTTTTTATTGACTGATAAGTATTTAGTTTGTAAACTGTAGCTACATCCAAAAAGAGGAGGGAATCTTGCCTAAGATTGTTAATAAACAGGAAAAGCGTTCTATGCTTGTAAGGTCTGCAATTCCCGTATTCGCAAAGTGTTCTTTCCGTGAAGCAAAAATGAATGATGTCGCTATTTCTGCAGATGTAGGAAAGGGGACATTATATGAATATTTTGAAAGTAAGGACGAGCTATTTTTAGAAATATTCAAGATGTGGTTTGCTACGCTGGAAGCACAGATACAGGATGTTTTAGGTGTAGTTAAAGATCCTTATGATCAGATAGTTTCTTTTTATGATCAATATTTCGCTACAATTGAGAGTTATTCAGATACCTATTATATTTATTTTGATTTTTGGACAGAGTTAGTTAGAAATCCAAAGATAAATCCTCAAGAAATAAAAGATGTTTATCAGTCATTAAGAGTTTTAATAGCTGGTGTGTTAGAAGATGGTGTTAGTTCCGGAGTATTTCGCAAAATAGATGCGCAAGCAAAAAGCATCCAGCTGATTTCTCTAGTTGATGGGTTATTGTTACAATGGCTTATGGATAGAGATTCTTTCTCTTTGAAAGAGATTGGCGCAGATGCTATTCGAAATTTCTTAGATTCATTAATGCTTTAGGAACTTCTGCCTATATTAAGTGTCTAATTTACTGGTATAATCTATAATAGTTTTAAAGTTCGTTTATTGGAGGTAGTTAATGGATACTGTTGGTGCTGGTTCTGGTGGAGGTATACATCCAGGAGCCCCTATAATTTGGCCTACTATTAAGCCAGTAACTACTGAAACTGTTACAGAATCACAAGAGTCACAGGATAGTTCTAGTAGTTCTTCCAGCTCTAGTAGTTCATCAAGCTCATCTGCTTCAAGTGCTTCTTCATCATCAAGTTCCTCATCTGCTTCATCCGCGGCATCTGCTAGCGCAGCAGCTTCAAGTGCTACAGCAGCATCTTCGAGTACTGTTATGCGAAGCCTTTCAGCTCAAGATTTATCCTCTCAGTTGGTGACAATGGGCATGGCTGATTCTGCAGACAACCAACAACTTGCTATGAAAATGTTAGAACATGGGTTAGAACTAAGTAGTGAGAATTTTGATCAGCTATTTAGTGCAATGCAGAACAAAGGTTCTAGTGGTTCTATCCAACAGGCAGCTTTTGCTGCTTTAACAAAAGGAGTTGCTACTAATGAGAGTGCTGTTTCTGCATTAGATCAGTTCTTTTCAGGACAAATGAACACTGCTAAGCAGATGGAATCTTTAAGCCAACAGCTAGCTAATGTGTCAAAGCAATTAGGCCAAGCGCCAACTGCATTAAACCAAGGAGTTACTTCAAGTTTATCTTCTCTATTGTCTGAATTTGATTCAAGACTCAAACAGATGAGCAATAAAGATAACTTTCTTAGTAAAGAAAATATTTCTCTATCATCATCACAAAAGGGTGCTCTTTCAGAATTATCGAATAATTCATCAGCTACACAGCAAACAGCGATTAATAGTGCTTTAGCAAAAAATGCGCCATTATCAAATACACAGCAGGAAGCTCTTCAACAAATGATGAGTGGTTCGATTGGTATGACAGAAGATCAAACAAAAGCAATGCAAGATTTATTGCTTTCTAAACAGGTTATGCCTGCAAATATAAAAGATAATATAGCTCAATTATTACAGAAAGATTCTTCAATGAATGCTAGTCAGAAAGATGTTTTGTCTCAATTATTTAAGTCTCCACCGACATTAACTACAGAACAGCGCCAATCATTAGTGCAGATGCAGAATTCTAGTGCAATAAACCCTGAGCATAGAATGTTGCTGGGGGATGTTTTGTCTGGTAATTATTCAGAAGCAAATTTGACAGCAATGGATAAGATGATGGCAGAAAGTCCAAACTTAATGATGGATCAGCGACTGGCATTGAACAATGCTTTACATTCTCTGTCTTCACCAAAAACAAATATTTCTTTAGCTAATGCGAGTAATACAATGCAAACTATGACTAGCGATCAGTTAGCAGTATTGTCGGATATGATGTCGGCACAAGGTGTTTCCGCTGACCAGCAAGCGGCATTATTGAATACTCTATCAAACTTAGGAATGATGAATGGCTCGCATATTGATAATTTACAGCAATTGCTTGCCGGAGGGGGAATGCCACCAGCTCAGGCAGATGTGTTGCAAATGTTAATGGAGCAGCCAGGGTTACTGTCAGCTCAAGATATTACAATGTTGCAAGAAATGATGGACGGTGGGAAATTAACACAAGATCAGCTTTTCTCCTTGCAACAAATGATGATGCAACTTCAAAACATGCCTATGAATATGCCGATGAGTTGGGCTCAGGATTTTAATGCTATGCAGGCTTTTATTAAAGGTATATATAAACAACTTTCCAATCAAAATTTAGATGAGGACGGCATGAAGCTTATGGAGTCTTTAAAAGCATTAGAGGCATCATTAAAGGAGAGCGTAGCCAACATGACTGCGCAGGGCGTGCTAAGCAAGATGTCTAAATATAATGATCCATCTTTGCCAGATAAATATTTTTATTGGATGATACCAAATCCTTTTAGCGACCAGAAAAGAGATATTGAAATATTGGTTAAGCGTGATCCTACAAAGAAGGATGCACCTGTGAATCCAGAGAAAACACAGATAATATTAAAGACAGATACAGATACAATGGGAGAGGTAGCTGTTATTGTGGAGATATCAGGAAAAGATATCTGGTATTTGTTTAATACTGATAATGAAGATGCTCGTAGATATATTGCCGCAAATGGCGCAATGCTTAGAGACCAGATGAAGGTACTAGATTTTAATGTTCAAGGTTTTCAGTCACAGACTAAGAAAATTAATATCAGCAAGATATTATCGCCTACATTGGATTTAGACGGATTAAGAAGGGTTAGTGCTGAAGCATAAATTTGTAAAAAGTGAGTAGTGAACAGTGAATAGTGAAGAAGAGAAAAAACCTATAAAAGTTGCCGCAGCTATTAAGTATGATGCTAATAATAATGCAGCACCAATGTTGCTTGCTAAAGGTAAGGGGAGTATTGCAGAAGAAATTATAAAGATAGCAGAGGAAAATGAAATACCTTTATATCAAGATGCTTCTTTAGCTAAGTTATTGGCAGCATTAGAGTTGGAAACAGAGATACCTCCCGATATGTATTCTGTAGTTGCTGAGGTTTTGGCTTTTGTATATAAATTAGAGCAAAAAAGAAAAGGTAAGAGTAAGATAGATAGTATTAATAAGTCTCAGTTAGCAAAGGGTAAATTGTGAAAAAAATAGTTTTATTATTAGTGTTTGTATTTAGCATGTTTTTAATAGCTAAAGATGTTGATTTTACTATATTTACTGCAACGCAAGGTTTGTCAGTGCTGGAAGTGCAACAATCAGCATTAATGGAAAATGCTGTAAATGTTAAAACGCCGGGATACAAAGAAGTTAAGGTTGTTTCATACAGTGACCCAGGGACAGGAAGAATCTTGGCAAAAAAAACAAATGTTTTTAAGTCAGGAGGATTATATGAGACTAATAGGGCTCTAGATGCTGCCATTGAAGGAAAAGGGTTTTTTGTTTTAGCAGATAGAACTGGAAGAATGTTTTTTACCAGAGATGGTAGATTCCAAGTGAATATCAATTTAGAAGTTGTTTCGTTATCAGGCGGATTGTATTTATTAGATGAAAATAATTCAGTTATCGAGATTCCGGAGTCTTCTGGAAAAATAGAGATAGATGATAAAGGTTATATGTATAGTGATGAGGGAGATGTGATTGCAAGAATGAAGATTGCAAACGTTTTTGATTATAGCAAACTTAGATCTTTTAATAATGTAGTTTTTTATTTAAATTCAATAGATGAAGGGCAGATGTATGTTCCTGATAGCTATGCTATAAAACAGGGTTTTTACGAGGCTTCTAATGTGAATTATAATAAGCTAATGGTTCAGATGGCTGATAAAAATGTATATAATGCGAATACTCAAATAATCCAAACAAGATTAAAAATGATGGATTCAGTAAATGGATTGGTGAATCAAAACTAATATGATTGAAATTGATAAGAAAAAAACAGATGAGGATGATAGTGAAGTCCTTAGCGTAGGACGTGCGCTTGGATTAGTATATCAAATAGGTTTTACGATAATCTTTTCATTATTGTTTTTTATGTTTGTGGGTAAGAAGATAGATGAATGGCTAGGCACATCTATGCTTTTTACTTTGATTGGTATCATTTTTGGAGTAGTTGGTGGCGGATATGTCGTATATAAGGAGATAAGTAAAATACAATGAACGAAGTGTTAGTTCAATCCAAAGCAACTGAAAAGTTCGCTTTATTATCTTATTTAGCATTGATTATGGCGCTTGTAGTCTTCAAGCGTGATTGGGTGTTGAGTGGTGTCGTAGGGTCTTTGACGGCGATGATTAATTATAGAATACAGATTAAGATATTAATAAAGTTTGGAGAGAAGCTAAATCCATTCAACGTTATAATTAGCTATTACTTGAGGTTTGCTGTAGTTGGTGGCGTTTTATATCTATCCTTTAGCCGTTCGGTTTTTAATCCTTATGTGGTTTTTTCTTTTATACTACTGTTTTATATGTTTATCCTTATTTCTGCTTTTTATAAGAAAAAGTAGCTACGATATATATCCTTTAATGATTCATGTTTGCCAATAAAACGCTACAGGTAGTGTTGTTGTGTTGTGATATTGTAATGTTGCAAGCTTTTTATTTATCTGTGTTGTTTGACAACGTTGTTTAAATTTATTATTATTGAATTACAACAATACAATAGTGTTTAAACGTTGGCAGGGGGAAGAGTTTGGGGAAACCGAGAGCAGGCAATTAATTGCCTGCTTGTCCTATTATATAAGGGATTCCCGGAAGGCGCTGAATGATTAAAAAAGAGGAAAGACTCGCAATAAACGTGACTGTTTCAAGTCCGGAATATGAATTTGTTCGGTTGCAGGCTTATTTAAATAAGGCTTCAATGTCAGCTTATGTGCGAAATTTGATAGAATTAGAGAGAAAAAAAGTAGGCAAAAAAGGCTTGCGTTTTCTTTAGTTAAAAATATAATTAAAGTAGGGGGAAACAATGGACGACATTGCTATAAGTAACTTTTCGGTTGGGACGATATCGACATTGTCAGAATCTCAAACTAATGCCTCGATAGATAGTGGGTTTTCAAATATACTAAAGAGTAATTTTCAAGATACAAATGCAATGCTTAATAAAGCTGATGATTATATGTATGATTTCACTGTGCTAAGAAACAGAGAGCTTCATGAAGTAATGATTGCTGCAGAAGAAGCAAACATGGCCTTGAAGTTTACAATGCAAGTAAGAAATAAAGTGATAGAAGCTTATCAAGAAATGTTGAGAATGCAAGTATAGCGTGGATGGATTAGCTCCAGAAACTGTTTCCAAATTATTAGATACATTAATTTCTAAGAATGGTGATTATTCTGATATATATTATCAGGATGAAGATTTATTTACTTTCACTATAGAGAACAATAAGGTTAAGCATCTTAAAAGTGGCACAGAGCAGGGGATTAATCTAAGATATATTAAGGGAGATAAAACCTTTAGTTCCTCTTCAAGTGATTTAAGTCCAGAATCTTTATATCAAATAGCATTAGAGATTCCTTCTTCAGGAAACCATATAGAAATTCCTAGTAAGAAAATATATTTACCAGCAGAGACAAATGTATATGATCAGATATCACTAAAAGATAGAGAACAGCTTATTACTAACTTTATAGCTAGTAGTGAGAAGTTAAAAAAGAGATCAAATAAAATAATGCAAGTTACTATGCGTTATTTGAATTCATTAAAAAATGTTGTTACTTTTACTTCTGAAGGAGAAACATTCGCTGATAGCAGAAGATACTCCAGATATATAATTCAGATAGTTGCTAAGGACGGAAATGTTGTTCAGACAGCTTATGAAGGGCCTGGTGTAACCGGGGATGAAGATGTATTGTCTAGGTTCGATATGGATGAAGTTATAGAGAGTGTTTATGCAAGATCATTGTTGATGTTAAAAGCAGAGCCAGCTCCTACAGGTAAAATGCCAGTTATATTAATGGGTGAGGCTGGTGGAACAATGGTTCATGAGGCATGTGGTCATTCATTAGAAGCAGATTTTATCTATAAAGGAACATCAAATTTTAATAATAAGATAGGGCAGAAAGTTGCATCAGAATTAGTTACCGTTGTAGATGATGCTACTGTTCCTGGCGAATATGGCTCATATTCGTATGATGATGAGGGAGTTGCAGCTAAGAAGACAGTACTAATTGAAGACGGTATCTTAAAAGGTTATATGACTGATAGGTTAAGTGCTAAATTGCTTGATTTAGAACTGACAGGTAATGGCAGAAGAGAGTCTTTTCGTAGTAAGCCAGTGCCAAGAATGAGTAATACTTTTATTGAGGATAGGAATATGTTAGCTGAGGAAATAGTAGATACTGTTCAAAATGGAGTATTAGTTAAGAAAATGGGGGGCGGCCAGGTGAATATAACTAACGGAGATTTCGTTTTTGAAATTAGTGAAGGTTATAAGATTGAAAATGGTGAAATCGGAAATCCTATAAGAGGTGCAAGTTTAATTGGAAACGGACTAGATGTTCTTAATAATATTGAATTAGTGGGTAATGATAAGGTTTTTATGCCAGGTATTTGTGGCAAGTACGACCATGTGCCAGTATCTGATGCTCAGCCGACAATGAAAATTGCTGGTTTGACTATTGGAGGTAGTTAAATGGATATAATAAAAGAATTCTTTAAGTATTGTTCTAAATCTTTAGATGCTCAGCCTGTTGATGGATGGGATATATATCTTTCTGAGGATAAGTCCAGACAGATTGCTTGCAGAGAATATGAAGTTGAAGATTATAAAGAATCTGTAGAACTTGGTTATTCTATTAGAGTTATGAAAGATCATAAAATCAGTTTTGCATATGGTAATGACCTTTCAATAGCTGCTGTAACAAGAAAAATAAAAGAGGTTGTTGCCTTGAACGCTCTTTCTTTAAAAGATGATTCTTTAGTAATGCCTCAGTCTATAGTAGAAGCTACTCAGAGTATTGGTATTGATGACTCGTATGATAGTGTGCCTGTAAAAGAAAAAGAAGAGACATTGAGAAAACTAGAAAAAATAATAAGAGAAGCAGACAATAGGATTACAAATGTTGAACATTTAGGGTTTTCTGAGAGCTGTGGGACTCTTTATTATCAAGTAAAGGGAAGTGAGTTAAAACAACAGTCTTCTTCTTTCTATGGGTTTGAAGGAGAAGTTATTGCTGAAGCAGATGGACAAATGGAATCTGGTGGAGGGTTTTCTTATCAAACAAGATTAGCTCAGATTGATATCCCAAAACTCGCTGGAGAAATAGTTGAAAATACTACTTCAATGCTTGGTTCTTCTGCAATTAATAGTGGAGAGTGCAAAGTTGTTTTTAGAAATGATGTATCAGCAATGTTCTTAAGTACTTTTGCTAGTCTTTTTTCAGCTGACCAAGTTCATAACAATAAATCTGTATTAAAAGATAGAATTGGTGAGCAAATAGCTTCAAGTAAGTTTAATTTAGAAGATGATGGAAGTATAGAAGATACTATTGGCTATTATCTATTTGATGGTGAAGGCGTAAGTGGTCAAAGGACTGAACTAATTAATGATGGAGTATTAGCAGGTTATTTGTATGATTTAAAAACAGCAAAAAAAGATGGTGTTAATCCAACCGGCAACGCCGTAAGAGGAAGTTATGATAGTATGCCAAGCATTAAGCCTACAAACTTGATTGTTAAGGCAGGAGAATCCAGTTTAGATGAGTTGCTGAACAAGGACAGAGTGTTATTAGTAACTAATGTGATGGGAATGCATACCTCAAATACTATTAATGGTGAGTTCAGTGTAGGAGCTACTGGTATATTGTATGAGAATGGCAAGATAGTTCAGTCTGTAAAACAGATAACGATAGCTGGTGATTTTCTGAAACTTTTATCTTCTGTTGAAGAGCTAGGCAGTGATACAGATAATTTCCCTTATAATGGGAATATTATTACTCCTTCATGGTACATAGAAAGCTTAATGATTTCTGGACTTTAATGCCCTTCCGCCCTTCGGGCACCTTCCCTTGAAAAGGGAAGGAGTATTCTAATGGGAATAATCAATATTCATAACGATATATTTCTGAGTATAGATTATGAAAACAAAAATAGTAGCAATAAATTCATCGAAATTAACTAACTGGAGTAAGTTTGCGAAACTAACAAACAATACTAGAGGTATGGGTTGGCTTTTGAAAACATTGCCATATGTACAGATGTTGGCAGTACTTGAGAATAGTTCGCCAGATGAAGTTAATTTAATTTTATTTGCAATGCCAAAATGGGTACTGAAAGATGCTGATATTGTTATGGCAGCATTGCGTGTAGCAAATTCTTTTGTAGTAATGGAGATAGTTAAAGGTATAGATGAGTATTTGTTCGATAATAAAGATGTCATGAGTCTTGCTATTAGTAAGAATGATAAAGCATTCCTTTATGCTTCCGATAAGTTAAAAAATACTGTAAGTGTCGCTAAGATAGCCATGTCACAGTATTGGAAACATATAGGCAATGTCCCTTCAGATTTTCCTTATAATAAAGAGATACAGGCATTGGTTGCAGCAGGGTTAAAGTCTGAAACAGGTTCTAAATATAGTAATATCCCAGATATCCCTGCGATATATAAGTGGGCAGAAGTTCTTGAAGAGATTAATAGAATCAAAGAAGAAACGACAGCTTAACGTTAAATAAACTGATATAATTATATTATGTCGAAGTTCTGGAAAATTCTTATTGCGCTATCTGCCTTTTTTATTTGTATATATTTTTTAGTTTCCATCCAAATCAAGCAGGAAGTGACAGCTGGTATAGTTAATCCTCAATTCATGATGGAGACTACTGATGTAGTTTTTCGAATTTGGGATAGGGAATTATTGTCATGGGAGATGCGAGCAGATTCTTCTGTATATTTTGATAAGAATAAGCTAATGATTTTAGGTGTTTATGATGGGGTTTTTCCGGATGGTGATGGAGGTTCTTCTGTAAAGTCATTGCGTGTATCAACTGTGGATGCAAACTTGTTTAGCAAGAAGTTTGTTATGAATGATGTGGAACTAGTGCTTGCCAATAATAAAGATGATGAAGTAATAGTTAGAACCGATAGATTAGTATTTTTTAATAATATTCTATCTAATAATGAAGCGAGTTTTCTTAATATAAACAATTGGGTTGTATCTGCCGATGGCATGAAGTTTAATCAGAAGGATAAATTTGTTGAACTGATTAGTAATGTGAAAGTAATAGGTGATGGTCATACAATTAATAGTAAAAGGTTGATATATGATTTTGAAAATAATGTTTTTAATCTTGTTGGAAGAGTTATCTATTCAAAGGGTGACAGGGTCGTTTTTTCAGATAAATGCAGCTATAGACTTTCATCTCGTACTCTATTAATGGTGGGACATGTTAAGATAATTGAGAGCGATAAAGAGATCAAATCAGACTCAGTAAAAATAGATTTAGACAGTGATGAAATATTATTTAAAGGTAATGTAAAAACAAAGTTGAAAATATAACGTAAATTTTCTACTATATACTGTGGAGATAGTACTGTATAATTGGAGTTAAGCATGAAAAAGACTTATAAAATACAAGATTTAGTAGATTTGTTTGGCATTACTACCAGAACTTTGAGATTCTGGGAGGAAAAAGAGCTTATTTCACCATTATTACGTGTTCCAGGTAAAAGAAGAATATATGGTGAAGCTGTTATTAAGCGAATAAAAGATATCCAAAATTATAAAGATAGAGGAATGTCCTTAGAAGATATTAAGGACCAAGTTGATAAGAAAGACAAACAAAAGAAGCAAATTAAAAATGAAGTAAGAATTATTGTTGATAGTTCTGCTGGAATTGAAGATAAAAATTTAGAAAAATATAAGATAGACATATTACCTTCTTACATTTTTTTAGATGGCCGCAAATTTATTGACGGTGTAAATATAAATGAAGAAGATGTGAAAGACCTTAGTTGTGCTGAGGTAACCACAGAATCACCTACAGTTGAAGATTTTATTTATGCATATTCTGAAATGGTAGATGAAGGTGCTAGAGAGATTATTTCTTTTCACCCCAATGTTGCATATAGCAACTCTTTAAATAATGCAAAAGTAGCCTCATCCAGAGTAAAAGGTGTAAATGTTCATATAGTAGATACCTGTTCATTTGGACAGATTGCAGAGTTGTTGGCAATAATAACTAGAGACAAACTAAATAAAGGCACAAAGGTTTCTGATGTTTTGAAATATCTAGTACAGGTAGTTTCTGATCATTCTTCTTTCTTAGTAGCTTCCTCAATGCTTAATATGTCCAGCCTAGGACTAGTTGATGTAGATTTTAAGAAGATTGTTAATCCTCTTTTTAGAGTAACAATGAATTATCACCCTTTGTTAAAAATGAATAATCAAGTAGATAGCTATGAGATGATTACCAGAGCTAATAGTTTGTTAGATGCTGTTGATGATTTAGTTGGTCAGTTAAAGAATATGTTAAAGGGTACTAAGTTCCCTATTAAAATGATAGGCGTCTATTATACCTGTGATAAGCGTAACCTTAATGAGCTTATAACCTTTTTAAAAGGTAGTGACATTCCAATATTTTGGCAGAAAAGTAACTTTTACATGGCTGCACATTTAGGAACTGAGTCTGTAGCTGTAAATATACTTTATGAGAGGTAATTAGCTAATGAAATTGTTGGGGATATTTGTATTATTTTTTTCATTTGCATTTTGTTCAAATGAATTAATAGATGATCTTTATCAGCGAAATGACATAGTTCATATTAATCTTCTAAAAAATGCTTCTTTTTTTCAAGTTACCCAAACAGACCCAAAGTTAAAAGTTATTGAAAATTATTACGCAGGTAACTATAAAGGATTTATTAAAGAATTTAATGCAAAGTATTCTTCAGCACAGGAAGCTGAACAGCAAGTGGCTTTTTTTTATTTGGCATCAAAATATAGAGTAAAAGACTATGCTTCCTTAAAAAATATTATTCCTAAGATTAATCCTGACTTGCTATCACTTAATAATTGGAGAGATTATCATTTAATTAGCGCAGTTAGTAAGTATTGGGAAGGTGATTTGGTTGGGCTGAATGATGTTTATAGTTATTTGAAGTTTGATAGTAGATCAAATAAGGAATTGCTTAATTTGGTTTTTCAATTGTATCAACTAGAAAGCATAGGTTCTGGAACATCTTCAATAGGTGGCACGCCAGAGTCTGAGTATTATTTGGGGTGGAATAATCTTAAGTCAGGCAAATATGATGAAGCTATTGCTCATTTGCAGAAATCAATCAGTAAAAACTTTGTTTCTGCAGAAAGACAAGAATATGTAGATTATGGTTTGGGTGTTGCAAATTACGCAAAAGGAAAGAAAAAAACAGCAACACAGAAGTTTTCTTTGTCTTATAAGGATAAGGGCTTAAAAGAATCTTCAGAGTTCTTTAAGATGCTAATGTTATTTGATGAACAAAAATACTCAGCTGTTATTACAGCTTCAGTGAAGTTTCTAAAAGATTACTCAGCAATTGGTTATAAAAAACAAGTTAGTTATTTAAAAGGAGTCAGTTATTACTCTTTAAAGCAAAATAAAGAAGCTAAAAAACTTCTTAATGAGTTAATAAACTTTAGTAGTTCTGTTAAGTATTTGTTGGCAGATGTGTATTTTAAAGAAGGATCTTATAAAAAAGCGAATGATTATTATAAGACAGTATACAACAGCAAGAGTGGATTGAAAGATTATGCTGGTTACGGGCTTGCATGGAGTGCTTTTAAGTTGGAAGAGTACCAGCGTGCAGAGAGTTTATTTGAAAAGTTATTAAAGCAAAAGAAATTGTCTACTGAACATCGGTTTAATATACAGATAAAATCAGCAGACTCTAGCTATAACTTACATAAATATAAAGATGCTGAAAAAAAATATAAGTCATTGCTGAATCAGATAGCAGTAAGAAAAGATAAGTACAATCTTTTATATAAACAAAGCATTTATAATTTATCCAAAGTTTATATAAAGCTAAAGAAATATAGCAAAGCAAATGAATTGTTGGACCAGTATTTGTTAGAAGTAAAGAATGACTTAGAAACAGTAATTATTAAGAATATAATGGCTAGTAATTATTCTAAGTTAAAAAAATATTCTGATGCAGCAAAAATTTACGAGGAATTGCTTCTTATATATCCAGACCATAAAGATGAGGGGATGTATATATCATTAGCAGATAGTTATTTTAATGCCAAGGAATATGGGAAGGCAGTAGTTGTATATCAAGATTACTTGAAAGAGTATAAAAAAGGAGAACGAGATATGGATGCAAGGTACGGACTAGTGCAGACATTGTATCGTTTAGGTGATTTTGAATCAGCAATAGAAGAAGCCAAAGCTGTGGATATGACTTATGGGATAGGGCTATTGGAAGAAATAGAAGAGAAGATAAAGTTCCAGGAAGGAAAAGCTGGTGAATAGATTTATATTAGTTATGATTTTTGTCCTTAGTTGTGGGATGCTTCTTGCAGAGTCATCTAAAGAAGATAATTTTGTTTTACCAGATTTGTTTGTAACTGCTAAAGATGAGAATGTTCTAGATAGTGCATACAAAATTGATAGCATCCCAAGCTTAGGGTTACGAGCAGAAGATAATATGGTAGATGGTGGGGCAAAAAAAGATACTTTTTTATTAGAAAAGACAAAACTTTCAGAGAATATGAATAAATTAATGTATAACGATGTAAGTTTCGTTATGGGACTTTCTAATTATTTGGATATTGTTATTAATCATGGTTATTCAGTATCAAAAATGCCATATTTTTTTAGTTTTTCTAGGTTTAGTAAGTTTGCAATATACAATGTTGAAAATACTGGTGGTGATTTCGTTTTTGCTATCAAGCCAGATGCGGAGAATAATCTTTCCTTTATGACAAAACAAAAACAACTAGATGGAAGCAATTTAAGCATATATGGATTAGGTTTTAATCATTATTCAAAGACTCCTTTTAGTTACGTAGTTAGGTTTTTAAATGCAAATGCATATGTTGCCAATCCATCGGTTCAATATATAGAGCATAATGCTAAGTTTGGTATTGGTTCAATTTCTGTATCTGGAACAAAATTAGATGCAAAAGCTGAATTAAAATATCTGGGATCTAACAATAATAAATTAGGAGTGTTGGATTTGGTTTTAGCTAAAGATTTTGATTACCAAGGAGTAGCCAATAATCTTAGTTTTGGTATTCAGTTGTGGACTAATGTTGGTTTCCAGAAATTTAATTTTTTGATAGATCATCAATCTACTTTTCTTATAGGTGATTTAGATATTCGTACCAATTTACAGTTGATACATGAACCAAAAACAATAGAGAGTATGTATTCTGTAGATTTTATAGAAATGGACGATGCTGTTATGCGCTGTGATGAGCGCTTTAGTTTTGGAGTGTCTGTGAATGGTGTAATTGATGGTATGGATGAGACTTTATATTTTGATTTTAGTAATTATAGTTATTTGAATTTATTAGATGATATAGGTGCAGATGATTATTATGCTTTTACTGGGTTTAATGATGTGGCTATTTTGAATATGGGTGCATATTTCCCTGTTTTACAGGTAGCATCAGAGAGTATTAGTGCTAAGGTTAATATTCCGGTGGTATCAAAAAAGGTTCCCAATTTATTTAATGAATTTTTAGAAATTACTTATAAGAAAGATATTTTAAGTGGTGAGCTAGGCATAGTTGGAAGCTATTATCTTCCAGAGTTTGGCAGAACTGGAAGTGTTGATAAAGATGGTGTTTTTGAAATAGATTTATCCTATGAAGAAGCAATTTCTAGTGATTGGTCTTTTGGTCTTTATGTCCAAAATGTCCTGTCGGCAGGCAACAATTACTTACCTGGCAGAAATTATGGCGATAGTATTCTGTATGGTAAACTTAAAATTATATTTTAGATAAAAACTAAGGGGGCAATATTATGATAGGTATTTTGTTTAAAGGCGGGATAATAGTTTATTTGCTATTTATATTTTCCATAATTGGTATAGCAATATTTATTGAAAGATTAAAGTTTTTAAGACACTCCATGAATAAATCAAATGACTTTTTGCCAGCAATTAAGGAGCTATACAACACAGAGGGTGTGAAAGCAGCTTATCGTTACTGTAATCTTCATCCATCAATTATTTCATCTGTTTTTAAAGTTGGATTGCGTAATGCTAGTAAGAGTGGTTCAGAGTTAAGAGCAATTATTGAAAGTGCCGGAGAATTAGAGATAAGAAAGCTAGAAAGAAACCTTATTGTTTTAGCCACATTGGCAGGCGTAGCTCCTTTAATGGGTTTTTTTGGCACAGTAACAGGCATGATTAAGGCTTTTATGGAAATAGAGACATTAGGAGGCAATGTTAATGCTTCAGTATTAGCAGGAGGTATCTGGGAAGCATTGATTACAACTGCAGTAGGTTTGGCAGTGGCAATTGTGCTGCATTTAGCCTATAACTACTTAATAAATTATATTGAGAGACATATTCTTGATGTTGAGGAGAACTCTATCGAGTTGCTTAGTTTTCTAATTGGGAAAGAAGACAATGAAATTCAAACGGCGTAGGAACTATTTAAAGTCTATTGAAAGCACAGCGCTTACAGATATAGTATTTTTATTACTTATTTTCTTTATGCTTACCTCTTCTTTTGTTAATCAAGTAGGGGTTAAGGTTGATCTTCCTGATATGGAAAAGCCACCTGTAAATCAGATTAAGAATCCTTTATCAGTAGCAATAAATGCAAAACAACAAATTTTCTTTAATGAAGAATTAGTGTCTGAAGCTGAATTGATTGAGCAATTAAAGCTTAAACTAGTTGATTTGGAAGAAAAGATGGTAGTTTTTAGACCTGATAAAAGTATTCAGGTAGAAAGATTAATTTCAGTAATGGATTTAGCAAGCTTGGCTGGAGCAACAAAGCTAGTAATAGCTACTAAAGCAAAAGAAGAGATCTAATGGACAAGCAATTCCTGAAATCATTCGGATATTCCTTTATAGGGCATCTGATTATCTTTAGCTTATTACTACTCGTTAACATTGTTGATGTTGAAAAAGAGGAAGACGTTTATAGAGAAGTATCATTTGTTGTTGAAAAAGATTTCCCTAAGAAACAAGAGAATAAAAAAAGTAGCCTAGCTCAAAAGCAGGTAGTTAAGGCAAAAGCAAAGAGTGAAGAGAAAGAGACTGCTAAGCCCAAAGAAAAAGTAGATACAATAAAAGACCCAGTAGGAAAAGCTAAGGAAGTCGAACTTGCAGAGGTTCAGGCAATACAATTAGATCCCAAGGTTGATGAAGCGTTAGAGCAGCAAAAAGAGGAGTCTGCTTCAAAAATGTCTATCCCAAATACAATTGTTGATGCAGATAAAACTAATGATATTGCAGTTACAAAAGATATTCCTGGTGGAGAATTTGGAGAAGATGTTGCTGATATACGTCCATCAAAAAATGTGGAAATAGTTGGCCCTATTGTTAATAGAAATATTGTTTATTCCGAGATACCTGAATATCCAATATGGGCTAAAGCAAAAGGCATAGAGTCGGAAGTACGTATGAAGTTCTGGGTGGAGTCAACAGGCGAGGTGGTTAATATAGATGTTATACAGAAGTCTGGTTATCTAAGATTAGATTTATTAGCTAAGAATTCTTTAGCAAAATGGAAGTTTACTTCATTAGAAGATGATATAGAACAGATTAAACAATGGGGCGAAATAGTTGTCCGGTTTGTTTTGTACTAAATCCCCCTGTCAGCTTTGCTGACATCCCCCTTATAAAGGGGGAATATTATTTCATATATAATTTGGAAGTTAACAGCATGGTCTGTGTTTTAGTTCCCCCTTCATAAGGGGGATACTCCAATTTGCGGCAGCAAATAGGAGAGGGGGATTAATACTCTTTAGGTAATCTTTTTCTATAAAAATTATCAAATATTACATCATAGTATAGTTTCATTTTTTCTTTGGCCTTCTTTGATACAGTGAACTTCCAGAAACCATAGATTCTCGTAAGGCTTAGAAGCTTTTGAGTATATAAATCCCAGTTGAAATTATCTTGAACACGTTTAATCCCTAGGTCTGACATGTCATACCATACCTGTTCGTTTTCTATAGAATCTCGAATGAAATCATTTAATTTGGTAGCAGATTCTTTTAATCGTGTAGGGTTAATTAGCCCTCCACTGTCTCCATCTACAATTATTTCAGAAGGTCCTCCAAATTTTGTAGCATAAGTGGGTAGTCCTGAACTCATTCCTTCGAGTACAGTTAGACCAAATGCTTCAAATAGAGCTGGTTGAACAAATATGCCTTTTCTATCTGCCATAATCCTATAGACTTCAGCCAATCTTTTTCTGCCAGAAGCTCCTATAGCTACCCAACGGATATTTTTTTCTAATCCATATTCTTTGATTAAATCGTACATTTTATTGATTTCATTTATTTCTTCTTCATCTTTAGATCTTTCTAAGTTAATTTTGTCAGTTATTAAAATCAGGTTAGCTACATTTTTTAGTTCTTTGTGCGCACCAAAAAGATTAATTAGACCTGATAAATTTTTCACTTTATCGATTCTAGCCATAGAGAAAATTGGTCTTCTATTTGTATCTTCTAATTCGCCAAAGATATAGTCTGCTTTCTTTTCAAAAATTTCATGATTTAATTCATTAATCATATTTTGGTCACGTCTATCTTTTTCATAGTATGGGAAGAACATATCTTCGGGCACACCAGGAGGCACAATGTTAAATTTAGGGTGAAATAAGTTCACACCGTTTTTTACATGATAAAGTTCCGGCATAGAATAGGTTAGATAAGATTCGTATTGTCCTTGTTCTTTTTCTGTTCCAGCAATTTCTTGAAAAGTACTACTGACAATAAATGAAGCCATGTTCATAGATAGTAAGTCAGCTGTGTATTGAAATGAGAATTCATAGTCTTTCTCCATATCTTTCCAATATAAATCTGAGAATAGGTATTTAGATTTTTCTAATGCATGAGCAATGTTGCATTGCATTACTTCCATTGACTGAGAAAGGAGTGTTGCTACAATATTTCCATCAGAATAGTTTCCTACTATCAAATCAGGTTTCCCCTTTAATTCTTTAATTATGGTTGATTCTGCTTCTTTTGCAAAAGTTTCTAGATATGGCCAGATATGGAATCTGGAAACCCAATCTTGGTGAACGCTACCATCGGAATGTTTGAATGGTACTCTTATAATATAAGAGTTCTCAGTTCCTTCTATTTTTTCTTCATACTGATCACAAGTAGTTCCTTCAGCATTAGGGATAAGTCTAGTTATTACTATGATTTTAGGTTTTATATTTACTCCAGCTTCAATTAAGCTAGTTTGAAGGTTTTTTTCTAAATATTTTACTTTGTCTAAAATGTATACAACTTGACCGCCAGTGTCAGGACGTCCTAAAACATCATTTTGTCCAAACCAGCCATGAGGTGATAATAGAACTATTTTAGAAATCATAGGTATTCTGGAAATGAACATATCTAATTTAGTAGAGTCAGGAGTATTGAAACAATCATGAAGTAGTTTCATTGTGCCTAGTACCTTTGTTGGTGTGTTGCCCCAACCAACTCTAAAACCTAAATTCCCCATTTCTTGCCAAACTTTTTCAATATTTTTAGTATCGTTAGCTTGTGATGTTAAAAAATCTAGCATAAAACGAACAGACTCTATTAGTTTTTCATGATTAGTAATTATTGATGGGTCTAGAAGTAGTTGTTGTCCCTCTATAGAATGTACGCTTAAAAATTCAAATAATAGTTTGTTCCATTTTTCTGGATATTGGAAAAAATTACTTGATAAGTATCTGCTTAAAAATTTCATTCCTTCACCTAAGTCATGAGGGTCTTTTATGCTAGGAGAGTAGTCGTAGAATGGCAGAAAATCTAAAGTGACTTTTGTGTTTCCACCATCTTTGTTTACTATTGCATCTTTTTTAGAAAGAAAAGTATCTATGTTTGCTTTTTTAAAAAACACACTTTGTTCAGGTATGAATTTGTAAAAGTGGTATTTTGCTATATCGTATCTATAAACAGCAATATATTCATTTTCAGAAATTATGAGTTCTTGGGTGCTATAAATAAACTTTTTAAGATATGGGCGGCTATTGTCTTTGTCATATTCTTTTATATAATTAATTAAATCATTTCTTAAGATATCTATATTGGATGTTACTGATTTTACAAAGTTAAAAAAACCAGTTAGTTCATCATGATCTATTCTTTTTAGTTCTATTGGTAGTTCTCCCAAAACCCTCACCCCTTTATCCCGTATATATAAGTTAGTTCAGCCAGTTTTTAGCTTATTTTTATATTATCCTGCTAACTCCTCATCAACAAGGTTTTCTGAAGATTTTTTTGAAATATAATTGCTGCTTTGTTTAATATTGGGGCCGAAGGGATTCTAGAACTTTTTGATAAAGTTGAGTGAATTAGTAGATAACTTTTTAAATTAGTCATTAGTTCTAAATCTTTTTTGAGATTGCCTAAGAGTTCTTCCGATATATATATATGAAAAATAAAATAATTTCTACAAAAAGTGCTATAGAATTATTTGCAAAAGAACTTTCAGTCGATTTGATTGATTATGTTAATGGCAAAATAGTAGAGGATGTTTTTTTTAAAGAAGTAGGCATTACCGCTAATAGTATTATCAATTTTTTGACTCGAGGTGATTTGTACCTTCATCCCTTAACATCTACAGAGGTTTTCAATGTAATCGATGAAAGTTCTAGTTTGGAAAGGCAATATACAAACAAGTACGCAATGTTTCTTCGTTCATTTATAAATGAATTACCAGTTAGTCTAAGAATCAAGATATGCTATAAAATTCTTACAAAGAATCCTCATATTAAAGAAGTTATGGATGAATATTTGGATAGATTTTATGGTGTTGCTGGTTATGAAATTATTGATGTTATGGATATGTCTTCTAGTAGATATCATAAGCCTAATAATTTATGTCTCAAAATCGAAATAGAAGTGGATGGACAATCTAAATATATTTTTATAAAAAATGGAGTTAGTCCACAGGCAAAGATGTTTTCGATGCTAAGAGAAGCTTTAGATTGTTCAGTAAATAGGGAATTATATTCTAAAGACGTATTGGTTAGTGATTTTTTCACCTCAGAAATTGTTACATCGAAAATGTTTTTAGTAAAAGAATCAGTAATAACATTGAGGGATGAATTTGATAGTTTTCGTTATCCTTTATTGAAAGCTTTAGCTAAGGAAGCCGCTGTTTCAGATTTAGTTTATCGTGGAGACCGTTCATTTATTGATGTGAGAGGTGGTGATTTTTTCTGCAACTATTTTGTAGATTTACAAAGGCTTGAACAAGGAGAAGGATTGTATGCAATAGATTTCGAATATTTTAATAAAGATGGGTTTTACATTATGGAGAATGCCAGACGACATATTATTGAAATGGCTGCGATTTTGTTTATGCCAAACTTAAATGAAGAGATGCCTGAATATTTACGAGTTTTTAAAGATGCATATTTAGCACAAGTAACATTAATAAGAAATAACTTAGATACAATACATGATTTAATAGGTATTGATGGAGATGATTCGGTAAGTCTTAATATGGAATTACTGGATAATCCTGATGAGTATTTAAATGAAATTTGGAAACAAATTAGGGGTTCTTAAACACACACACACACATGCGATATTATCGATGTATAAACCTGTCTAATATTCGATAAATACCTGAAGCACAAGAAAGTTTTTTTAAGTTTATGTACAGGAAGTAAATAATGAAACTGAAGGTTATTGCAAATGATAATGTTTTTTCAATTAATGATTTAGGCCATTTTATTGAGAAAATTCCTGGTTGGTGTATTCTTGAGAATCGTTGTGATAACTGGATACTAAGAAGTAATTGTATAGATTTATCGAGTAACAATAGTTTGTTCAATGAACTAGCTAATTATCTTGCTAATAGTTTTGAGTTAGCTGATGATTCAACGTTAGCAATAGATTTTTCAAATATTGGCAATATTTCTTCATTTGATGATTTTTCCATACAAAACGGGTTAGAAGTATCTAAAAAATATTTGAAGATTTTATTTTTATCTAATGTAAGTTCAGAGAATGGTCTTCCTATGTTAAAAGTAGCATCAAATTTAGGTGCTCAAAGAGTTGCGCAGCATTTAAGAATAACATTGCCATGTGATGCAGTAGTGTATGATGCAAATTTAGATAAATTTAATCTAGGTGAAAATCAAGAGATTTTTGGCGTTAAGTGGGACATGGTATCTCATGGGTATATGGCACATGTTCTACATAATGATATTGAGTATCTGGATGTTTTATATCGACAGAATCCAAATGCTTTATTTGTTGTTGGAGGGCCAGAAATATCAAAAAACTCGACACAGGCAAATATGCAGTTATTTGAATCAATACCATATGATATCGGTATAGAAGGACCTGCCTTTGATGCAATGCAACTTATTGCACAAAAAATAATAGACGGTAATGGATTGTCTAAAGAAGCTATCTTTGGGAAAAACAGGGTTGGAGCTAATACTTTTGTTTTTGATGATGGGGAGTTGCTTTATGGAGATAAAACTTTTGATCATACTTCTTTTAATGAAAGTTTATTGCCAAGTGCATATGAACCAATAATAGGTAGCGACATTTTTCATAAGACAACATACAAAGAAATGAATTCTGTTATAAATATGGGTGGGAGACCGTTAGATTTTATTGGAAGTAACCCCCTTGGTTTATTGATTTCTAACATATGTAATGCAAATTGCGTATTTTGTGGAAGTAAAAATTTTAATACAAGTGATTTTTCAGTAAATGAAGCTTTTCAATATTTACAGGAAGAATTAATGGTTCCAAACAATTATGATTATCTTCTTTTTCGTGATAATGATTTATTTAATACTCCCCAAAAGAGTATTAAAATATTGGCAGGGTTAGAAAGATTGCAGAATGAAACAGGGTTAAACCTTCCAGTTAAAGCTCAAGCAAAGGCAAAATCTATTACTAATTTATTAAAGGAAGATGCCAGAATATTAAATACTTTTCATCAGCGTGGGTTTCGAGTTATCTCTTTAGGTATTGAAAGTTTTCATGTGCCATCTCTTGATTTTTTTGGCAATAAAGCGACAGTCGATGAGAATAGGTTGGCTATTGAGGCTTTAACTGATGCTGGAATAAGAGTAGGGATGTATATGATACTTGCTTCTCCAGTTGATACAATAAGTAGCATAATCAGCTCTATTGAAGAAACAATGCAATATTTGCAAAACAGGAATGTGTTTGTGCAAGTAGCTTCAAAAATACAATTAGCAAGTTCTTCATTGCTAGAAACAAGTGATAAGTTAAGAAACAAAATAAGAGAAAAGCATCATAGCTTTGTAACTGAGGAGATACAAAGTGACTTTATGAAGCAATCACTTATTAGAGAATCAACCGTAGGATTGCATCCTGAGGTTGCTGATCTGTATGAGAAAATACAGGGTGGATGTTTGTTGAGATTACAACTTAATTCTTTATTTTATGAAATATATTATGAATTTAAAGATAAATATGGATTAAACAGTGTAAATCAATTTTCAGTAAATCTCACAGCAATAGTATATTTAATTACTTTTATTAAGGGTGTGAAAATATATTATCCTCAATATTTACCAGGGGATAGGACTGATATGTTTTTAGAAAATTTATACAGCATATTTGATAATATGTTTCAGCAGGAACACGCTCATGACATTTAGGACGAAGGTAGTAAGCCACAATTTATATTCATTTAATATAGGGGATTATATTTTAAGGACACATGGCAATATTTTCATGAACAAAATAAGAGATTCTAAAGTTATTTTCACTTATCTTGAAGAGAAGGAAATTATAAATCTTAAAAAACGGTTAATTAAGATAAATAGGCATGTTTTGTATGATGGCAAATCTGAGACTTTTTATGTTGTTAGTGCTAAATATCCCAATCATAGAGATAAGTACTTGAATATATTGCGACATTTAGGCGTAACAAGGTTCGTGGAAGAGGGTGATGCTCATATTGTTTTTAAAGAGTTAAACAGTTTGTCAAAAAATATTGCAAAACTTAATCCAAAGAGAATAGTATTTACATTTCTAAATAATTTAACTGATGTGAGTAAACAAAAGTTGCAGATAGTAATGCATAATTTTGATGGGTTTCAGGTAGGCGTAAATAGCCAAGATGATAGTGCGTTTATAGATATTGCAAGTGTTTACGGTTGGTTGATATTTTCCTTTTTGAATTATTTGTTAAAGGATTGTTCGCCCGAAAGTATTGATTTCTTTGGTGTTGTTGGTGGCTTGTTGATAGATCCGTTATATAAATTTGTCGATGTTGGCGTAGCGAGAAGTATTAATAGTGATAATACTGAAATTATAGATGCTGCGGGGACAACATGTATGAGTGTTAATTCTGTTTTTGATGAAACTCAGGAAAATATTCATCAATGGTTACGAGAAGGCGTCAAAATTGTAGATCAGGAACTTTTCCATTTTTTTTCTGCGATTAATGAAAGGAAGTATAAGGGAAAGGTTACTGCAAAAGTTCTTGTGACTGACCTTTGTGTAGGAAAGGTTGTTGCTAATTTAAATCAAGATAGAATTGATTTAATTTTTAATGATTTTTTTCAGAATTAGTGATTATGTATTGATTATAAAATATAACATTTTTTTATGGTATATATAAATAACTGCAATTATTTTAAGTTGCTTACGATAGTTGAGTAGATAGTAAAGAAGGAGAATATTATGCCAGTGGATAATCTAACAACAAGAAAAGCCATATTAACACCATATACCACCATAGTTAAGGATGTTAAAAATAGTAAAATACAAGCAGTAGGCACCGATTTAAAGGCAATAAATAGGACAGTGGCGAGCGTAACAACTAACAGTATTGCCTATAATATATTAGAACTAAATCCTTCTTTAGTTGAATTAGTAGATATTTTACAAGATCGTAGCAGAACAGAGAACTATATGAATCCCAAAGCTGATATGTATGTCGAAAAAGGTGATTTGAAATTAGTTAGATATATAGATAGCAAGATGATTCATACAGAAGGAAATGCCTATGCAATGTATTTATTATCAACATTGAGTGATAGAGCTATATCAGAAGTAGATATGAAAAAGGTTGAATCATCGCAACAGTTGTTTGATAAGCTATATGTAAGTGCTAATAAACATTTCAGCAAAATAGGAGAAACTTCTCTTTTATCATGGACTTCTGGTGAGGATGATTCTGCAACAGATGCTGAAGTATTCAGGTTGATGGCTTTGGTGATGGCTAAAAAGAATGTTGATAAAGGCCTTTGGAAAAAAGGATCTATTAATTATTCTAAAGAAATAAAAAAGCTTTCTAATGATATCCTTGATAATTCAGTTATATATTTTACTGCAAAAGACGGTGAGAAATTTGCGGTTCCAACAGCAGGCACAAACTTAGAAGCACCTCATAAAAGTAATTTTGTCACAGAGACAAAAGATGACTATCTATTTCATTATAATATTTCGTACTCATTTTCATATGCTGCAAACTTATTAGCAGTGGTTGATGATAGGTGGGCGTTAATAAATAAAACCCAAAATAAGATTAATAAAGAAGTCCTTAAAAATCAAGGATTACGTGATTGGTGTGTAGTAAAGATGAATAAAAATTCAGGAGATGTTATTTCTTCTTCTCGAATACATGATTATTTTCCAGATGCTCAAAAACATACATTAATAAATAAAGGGATAGAGTGGCCAAGATTTATACTGGATCATGCATTAAATTATAGAGATTTCAAAGATAAGGATTCTTTGGATTTTTTAAAGCTAGTTGCTGGTAGGTATGGTTATGATCTTTCAAAGTTATATTACGGAGGGATTAAGACTGGATCAATAAATGAAATTACTATGGCTCAGGGTATGATTACAACATTATTAAGTAATAAGCTGAACTATGATTCAACAGTGGATTATAGAAAGGAAGTTTTTCATTCCTATGGACATTACGGGCCATCAAATAAATATACATTTAATCAACTTATAGTAGCAATGACAATGAACGTTGTAGAAAGCTTAGTTGCAAATGAATTTAAGAAAGATGTAGTAGCAAGTGCTAAAGAAGTTGTTCCTAAGGATTCGTTGATTTTAAGATTTCCTCGTACAGATAGAATATGGAATAAAGATATTATTGCTAGGTTTGACCCTGATGGTTTATTCGTAATAGAAGGTAGGCATCATTCTGATAAGGACTATGAACAAGTTCATTTTGGTTCTATCACTATTCCGAAGGGCTTCTCTAAATTAGAAGTAGAAGTTTTAGATATTGGAGAACAAAGAATCTGGGGAGATAAAGCATTTTCTATGTTTTTAAACACCAAACCAGTTCCGAAAAGAGAATTTAAATATTTATATAAATTGTCAGATTTTCCAGCACCAGAAGGAAGAAAAATAGATAAGAATAATAATATGATTATGGGTGGAATTAACAAAGGAGATATCTTTAAATACTCTGTAAAACCAGGGCAAAAGTATCAAATGGGTATGATTGTTTTCTGCAATCATGATAATAATATGATTTTAAGGTTTAGTCTTAAAAAATAATGGGCATGGTATCAAAGTAAGCGGGATTTATATAAACATTAAACGATAAATTAATAAGCTAGAAAGTGCGAAAGGATTAACATGAAGTCAACATATCTATATTTGAACAATATCAATAGTTTGAAGTATAAGGTTATATCTTCGCTACCATCAGATGAACTCTCTACCCCAGCAGCACCAGATAATGCTGCTTGTGTTGGAACGCCTTTAGCGCTTCCAGTAGATGGACTTAATCCAGTAGATGCTGCAGTAGCTGTAAGTTCTACGTCTGAGCCAGTTCTTCCTGATAATATAGATGTTAATCATGCTAATAATACTCAAAGAGTTATAAATGAAAGCGATGTTCCGCCTGCTTCTCCAATAGATCCAAACGTAAGCAAATCATGGGCTTATTACAAAAGAGGTTTTGAGGTTATTAAGAACTTTGCTATAAACAACTGGCAACTACTTGCAATGGCCGCAACTAATATTGGGCTAGAGCTTGCTTATAGCAATATTGAAGATTTGACTCCTGCGATTGGTGGTATTTTTAGAGGTATAGATGCAACATTATTTATGCATTGGCTAGCAGTAAAGAATGCTAAGGGATATGTAAAAGGAAAAATCACAAACCCAAATAGTGGGTTAAGAAAAGAACTAGATAGAGTATATAAAGTATTTGGTGGTAAATCTGTAAAGACTGCTAAAAAAGTTGAAATGATGAATAACCTTAAGGTTTATTTTACAGTTTCTTCATTATTAAATGGAATAGAAGACCTAAGAGGTCGAGTTCAAAGAGAACGTGAAGTAATGAATAAGACAGGAGTTTCTAATCCTGCAATATTAAGAGACCTTATTAATTATTTAGATTCAGGTGTGCTTGAATTAAATGGATTGCTTCAAGATGTTAATGCTCCTTCAGAAGTTAGGATTGCTGTTGATAGATTAGCAGCATTCAATCCAATTAATGGTGATACAGAATTAGTCACAAATTGGCTGAATAATTATGTTGAAGAAAAATTCACAAAATCAAATGATCCTAATATAACAGAGATTAGCAACTTCTTTACTGAAATGTTAGCTAATGGTACAGCTACAGCAATGGATAATAAAGCGAAATTCAATAGTTTTCTAAAAGCTTTTGATGCATTTTTACATGAAAGCAATGCTAAGCATCAATCAAAGATAAAATCTTTACAAAGAAGACTTTTAATAACACAGGCTACACAGGTAATAATGGGTATCAGTTTGATAGGTATCATCGGTGTTAATTCATTTACTCAGGATGTAAGTGTTGGACAGAAAATGATGAATTTTGTCTTTTTCCTAACACCTATCCTTTATTATGCAACAGATGGAGCAATAAATTTTTACAATCAATTAAGAACATTTTTTGATAAGAATGCCCCAGAGTATGGTGATACATTTCAAAATGAATTAGATAATCCAATGATGGGTGCGGTTCGTTACCCATATGCTCATAATAATATGGACTGGGTTTTCCAAGATTTAATATCAAATGTAATGATGGATGATAACTTTGTAGGTACTGAAAATATATTTAGTAGCTCTAGTATGCTTAGACGACAGGCTTATGGAATAGTGACTGTTCTTAACGCAGCAAAAGCCAGATATACAATGTTAAGTGAAAAATTTAAGGGTTTATTAGAAGGTTTGAGTGATGATGCAAAGAAGATGATTCCTCTTTTGCTGAGTGTAGATAAATATCATACAGTTCCAGTTGAAATAAGTATACAAAGGGCTGTTAACAATGTGTTAGCAGGCTATGAAGATACCAAAGCCGGGTATTTGACAACATTTGAGACCCTATTGTTAGGATTCCCACAACAAGATGCTGGGAAGCATAGAACCGAGCAAGGTAGGCTTCTTGTAGAGTCTGTGTTGTTTAAAATGCAAAAGACATTAGGTTTATCAAATGTAGAGATAAGGCTTTTAGTAGATAGATTTAATATCGGAGATTTTAATCATTATGATTTCGAGAGCATGTTACGAGATGCACTTGTTAATGATTTAGGTTGGGGATCAAAAGATAGCAGAATAGAGTCTGTTGTTACAGAAATAGTAGGAAATAAGGAGCAATATCAAAAAGAAGCAGTATTAGCTTATGCCCATAAAGAAGGTATCCCAGCACAACATGCAGCAGCAATAATGCAGCAAATGATTGTAGTGTTTGAGCAGGAATCATTAATGGAGAAAATCTCTGAGGTTTCAAATAATCTTAGAAAAGGAATCTTAATAGATAAGAATGGTAAGAAGGTTAGTAGTGCTGCTTTACAGAAAGAATTGCAGAGTTTATTAGCAAAGGCTTTTTATGGTACAGAAACTATTAATAATAACCTAGTAAAGATTACAGATATTTTGGTAAGAGATGGTGCGGAAATAACAAAGAAATCATATGAAGCTTATACATTAAAAGATCCAATGTCAGATCCTAACTTGAGTAAAGGTGACTTTAAGCATTTAGTAGATGTTAGAAGACGTTTAGGCATAATGGGTCTTAACGAGAAGAACGATCGTGGTGAAAACTTTGAAGCTAATCAGATAATAACTTTATTTTATTCAATCAGAAATATGATAGCTGATAGAGATAGCGGTAATACTGCTGGATATGAAAGCAAGCTTACTAGCTTATATTTTATTTTAACAGGAGAAGCGTTAGCTGCTGGTTCTGATATGGAAGAAGCATACAAGAAAATAACAGAATCTTATGAAGGATTATTAAAGGTTGCTTTAACAGATTTTAAGAACGAAAATTATGTTCAATTAGCTTCAGGAGCTAAGGATTCTTTTAAATATTTTTATATAGCTGGATTACCAAAAGGGTTAGACTTGCCTGAAAACAAGAGTTATTCATATAACAAAAAAGACGGTGTTTTCGAGGTAGAAGGTGAAATAAACGACAAAGATTTAAAGGCATTAAGTTTGAAATTAAGCACAACAGATATGAAAACTGTTGAAATGCTAAATAATAGGAAGAAAAATATTAGTTTTGATAAAGATTCTGGTGTTCTTACAGCTAAGGGGGCTATGACTGCACATGATTATTCTGTATTGAAAACTTTTTTTCCATCTAAACAAAATCTTAATAAATTAGAAAAAATTTATGAAAAAGCAAATAATAGTGATTTAAATCAAGAGATATTATTGGGTGAATTAGATTTAGCTAGTCCAAAGGCTGATCAACAATTATTTGATATTGTAACTAGATTAAATCTTATAGGTGTTGTCGATACAGGAAGATTGCTACTTGAGAATGGCGGATTGCCTGGAACTGTCGCTGGTGAAAGTAATTCATTAACTCTTGCTTTAGCTACTAGGGCGGCAATGCTTGCTGGTAAAGCAGAAGCAGGATTTTATGATGAACAGAATAATGTTGATTTGGTTTTTGATAATAGTGCTAGAGCTGGCCGTTATGATGCATATTTTAATATGGCTTATGCTAGCGCAGAAGAAGGTATAAGATCTGGCTTTAGAACTAAAGAAAGCCTTGATATGATAAGAACAAAAACTCCTGGTTTGAGAGATATCTCAACCCATGTTACCGAGAAAGCGGTTGAGGCATTTTTGCCTTCCTATGAAGAAAATCAAGTAAAAATAGGACAGATGTATCTTGGTATGGGTAGTGGATTAGCTAGAGATGCTCAGATACTAGACAACTTTGTTCAGACATATAGAAGTGATGCTTTAGGATTAAAAACAGCGTTAGATCCAAAGATTGATGCAGTGGCAGATGCAAATGCAGAGCTTGTAGCACAAGGGAGCAAGTTATCTCCAGATATTAAGAGTTTAATTGATTTGTTATATACGAATTATATGTTTCAAGGTGATGCAAGAGGTAATATCCGATTATTTGGTAAAACAACTGGAGCTCTTACGTATGATCAATTAGCAGATTATGTAATATCAAGTCTCGAAAATGGACAGATGGATATTAGATTTCGACATGCTGGAAGAGATTTTTATATTGATTTGAACGGTAAGGATGAAAAGTTATTAACTAAGGCATTAGCTTCTTCTGGTTATATGATGGTTTCAGAAGAAAGACAAAATAATGTAAAAGAAAATATAAAAGCATATTGTAGTGCGCGTGAAACACAAGTAACTAAGCTTACTGATTTAGAAGATGTAGTTATGAACCATAAAATAGAAGGTGGGGAAGTGTTTGGAGATAGTATGGTATCTCTTTATAATGAACCAATTTTTAGACTTATTTTCATGAAGCTTGCTGGTGTTAATTATGTTCAAGATCTAGCCCCAATGGATGTAAAAGCAGGAGAAGATGCTAATACTGCTAAAGATTGGTTAAATACCCTAAATTCAAGAGATGTTATGATTAATAATTATAAAAACTTTCATAAAATGCCAAGTATGACTGTATTAGATGCGTATTCAGATACTTCGACAGCCACAAACCCAGAGTTAGAAGCCTTAAGAGCTAAACCAGCGAAATTGCCAGCTTTTATTACTGGTGGTAAGGCAGACCAGACTAATATTAATTCTTCACATTATGGAAAAGGCAGAATAGCTACTCAGATGAGAGAGACTAGGTTAACCGATTATATCTCACAAAGATTGCAGATAATAAATAATGATGGAGATATTAGCAATATAGAGATACCTCCTATGTTATTAAATAACTTTGAATATGAAGTAACAGGTACGTTAAACAAATCACAATCAGAACTTATGCTAAGTAATGCAACTTATGCAACAGCTTTACAATTTATGGTTAGTGAATTAGATAACGGTGCTAATCCTGCTCAGGCTGGTAAGGCATTGGTTGAGTATTGGAAAACAAATTTGAATCTTACTGATGCAGATGTTGTTGGTGGTTCATTAAAAGCATTGCAGAAAACATGTGTTAGTTTTGCTAAAGCTCTTAAAGTTAATATGGCAATTCCTGATATGACAGGTGGCATAAGTGCGCTTTATGCGATGAGCGAATCTGAAAATGTTGTTATTAGTGTTCCAGAAGCATATAATTCATATCTAAATAATATTGATCAAAATGATGACGTGAATGCTAAAAACCTTTCTGAAAAGATAGATGCTTATGTCGCTAATTATATAAAAACTGGTAATTTTAACTACAAAGAAGCTAAGGAACTAAAAAATGTAGCTAAAAGAATGAAGAGAAATATATTAGTTAATGACAGAATTAAAGGATTCACAGAGACATTATTGAATGCTAAAGAAGCAGGAACCTCTATTGAAGATGCAATGAAAGCAATATCTGGAAAAATATCAGGTGATAAAACTTTAGATATGACAACCAAGGGTTATTTAGCTTATTATATGAAAGAAGTAAGCGTGAACATTGAGATGGGTAAAAATCTTAATGCAAATGATTGGGTGATATTAAAAGGTGAATGGTATACATTCTCAGCTCAATTCTTATATAGAACACCTGCTGATATGAATAAAGAAGCTCCTTCTGGAAGAAGATTGACTGACGCATTGCTTCCATGGAGAAGTAAGCAAAATATGTACCAATCATTCTTATTTACTAGATCAATGACTATGGAAGAGATTAATGCTCTAAATTCAAGTGCACAAGGACAGTATGTAGGATTAACCAAGCAAGTTCCTGAAGAAGAGAACTTTAGAGGATTAAAGATTCCTGCTGCAAGTATATTAAGAAACTTTGCGTCATTCTTTGATAAGTATGTATCTGCAGACGCTAATGAGATAATTGCAGAGTATACTAAATTCCAGAAGCTAGTAAGAGTGTCTAATAGTTTGGAGACTTTTTCTTTGACAGCTAAAGAGAGTTTGTCAGAGAAAATAGATTCACTTGTTGTGAGTGACCCAGTAGCTGTTATTAATATGGCTAAGGTTATTACTGGCGATCAAAGTATAAATGATGCTGAATTAGCAAAAGCAGAATTGATGAAAGTTTATGACAGTAGAGAATTCACTTTAGTTCATATTCAAACAAAGATTGATAGATTGATTCACTCTAAGTTAAAGAATTCAGCTATTAGTAACTTACAAAATATAGCTAATTTAGATAAGCCTAATAGAATAGAAGCCTATCAATTGGTGCTTAGTGCGGCTATAAGTGATGGTAAAGAAATAGTTATTAATGAATTACCTGTTACTTTAGATACAGTGGCTGATTTAGATAATATTATTCTAAGTGGAAAGATCTCAGAGGAGGCTGTTGCGAAAGCAGTAGCTGATTTATTACCTAGTAATCCAGAAGGTACTGAGAGAAGTAAAATGGCAGCTGAGCTTATAGATTATTTTGATGATAATTTAATGCCAGGATCAATGTATGTATTATATGAAAAGCTTTTTGGTATTAAGAAACCAAGAACACATACAAACCATGATGTAGATAATTTTACTTTTGAGAATAGTGTTAATAAACCAGGTATTTTAAAGAAAGTTCATTATTTAAATTATGATCCAGTGACAGGTGTTTTTCATAAGACTAGACATGGAATGATTCAGGGTTCTCAAAATATAGCAGAAAAGAGTCAGCCAGTTACTACTCCTTTTGCTAATTTAGACCAAATTTGGAATGATCTTTTATTAAAATTAAAAGGATATAACAATGCCTTATATGCAAACGGATGTTTCTTTATCCAAAGACTTGATGTAATGGCAAAGAGTCAGATGTTCTGGCAGGATATTGAACAGGGCAATGCTACTATGACTAGTGATTCTAGGATTTCTAGGTCATATAATGCTAATAGAAAAATGTGGACAGAGTTACAGCAAAACCATCCTATGATTTATAGCATAGTAAGAAAAACGCTTGTGGGGGCTTCTATTTCGGCTATTCCATTAATAGTGGGAATGAGTGCTACAGTTAGTAGTGTTCCTGCAATGGCAGGGATTCTTTTATTAACTTATTTGTCTCTTTCAATGACTTCAGCTGATAAAATTGGATTCAAGGCTGATAACAAGAATGCTGAAATAAAGAAGAATTTTATGTATGGTTCGTTGGCTTCAGTGCTTGGAGCGTCTATGATTGGATCTGCGTTACTTGCATTGTCATGGGCTCAACCATTATTAGATCAATTAGGTAACTATCAACATCAATTAGCTGAGTTTGGCGTGATGGCTTTTGCTGCAATGTTTGCGGCAGGGGTAACAACTTGGATTACTGAAAATGTAGGATTTACTAAAGTAAGAGAAAAAGTAATGTTAAATGCTGCAGGGAGAGCAATGACGAGCATCATCTCAGATGTGAATAAATTACTTGATACAAAGGTTATTGATGTTTCCAAATTATCTGATGTGCAGTCAGCAGATTTTAATGGATTATTAGATGTATATGCTAATTGTAAAGCAGATGCCAATTTTATAAATAGAAATAAATTTTTTGCTGGATATGTTAGTTTTTTTAATATACTTTTTGATGCTAATTCTACAGAAGCTCAAAAGAAAGATGCTTTTAAGATTATTACAGAAAGTAATGGAAAAATATTAGCAAATACGCTGATGGATTCGCTTGGTTTAGAAAGTTCTGAGGCAAATTCGTTAATAGATGAACTAAAAGCACTTTCGTTAATAAATGATGATGGAGAGTTAAGTGATAATGCTAAAGATTCAGAAAAGTTAGCTGAATACCTTATTGCTAATTTCCCTAATAGAGCAGAAGAAATTAAAGCTTATCTTCATATGAATTATTATAAGAACTTAATGTTAAAGGCTAATGAAAAAGATATGGTTAGTCAGATATATTCCATGTTAAGTAGTCTTTCAAATACAACTGACTCTGATGAGGTCTTGGATAACTTCTGTAAGATGATGAAGATATCAAAAGAAGAATTGAATAAATTGTTTGATCCATCATCACCATTAGAAATAGATGCAAAGAAAGAGTTAGCTGAGAAAATAAAGAAGAGTTTTTATGAGCTTCATAAGACTAAAGGAGCTTCTGTTCCAGGAGATATGCCAATAGCTTGTAAAAAGTTTATTAGTAGATTTGAAGATTATAAAACGACAAGTGCAACAGAAGATGCATTTTCATGGATAACCAATTATTTTATGGGATGGAATACTCAAGCAATGCCAGGCGGAATGCCTTTAGGTATGGCAGGTGCTAATACTAGTTTTGATGTTGTTGTGCCACAAAGAGGTGGTAGATGGTATAGTTCTACTTCTGCTTTCTTGTCGTATGCAATTATTAATGATGTATATCAAAACTGGCAAACACGTCCAGCCGATACTGCAGCAGGAACAATATCTACATTGATGTATGGTTATTCTGGAATAGCTAAAATGCAATTAATGTTGGGAGTTCCAATGGTTGCATTAGGGTACATTAACCCATTCTTTTTCTTAACAACAATGGGATTAACTTCCTTTACCTTATTCTCTTTTGCTAATTATTCTTCTGCAATGCAAAGTAATAGAATAGCAAGAATGAAAACAGGGGCATTATCTTATGGTGTAGACTTGGCTCTATATTCTGAGAGTAAAATACATATGCCAACTGCTCTTAAAGAAACAATCGCTAGAGGTGGTATAAAACCAGAACAAACTATGCAAATAATGAACCTTACTTGGGGAGATATTCTTAAGAAACCTGCAGATCCATATAGTTGGATTATGGCTTTTAATAAACTTACGAATCCAGTAACAAGTCCATTACATAATGCAGGATTTAATATAACAGTTGAGATGGCTGGATCAACACAGCCAAAATTTAAATTTAGTCTACATACTGGCGTAGCTCTTACTTTTGCTGCTACATCAGGAATATTGTTCCTTAAGATGATGGATTCTATCCATGGAGGAGCATTTACACAGGTCCCATATTTTGGAGCATTCCTATTTTGGTCATATATTCAATTAAGAAATGCATTGGGTACAGAGCATATGGCTCGCTTAGGTGCAAATAACTTAATTGAGGGACAGAAAAAAAGTAGCAAACAAGAAGGTAATAGTGAACTTGGTAAGCTTTTGCAAGGTGCTGGAGAACATAAATCTCAGTATCGAAGTGATAGAGAAAAAGAGTTGTTTAGATAATATAAAGATTGGGTATAAAGGAACTTAAGATGGCACAAATTGGAAATATAAATACAAATAGAATACCAACTGTTTCTTCTGCTCCGACTGGAGTAGAAAAAAAACAGCCAGATATAGCTAGCAGAACAGTTTCATTCCAGACTAATGTTAATGAACAGGCGGTAAGAACGTCTATTGTTAATCTTAGTGATGATGCTATCGTAATGTCTTTTAATACAGCAACCAATGTTAATGATAAATTGGAACATGCTGTTTACCTTATGAATTCAAAACATAGTGAGATTGCTAATGCTTACTTAACAGAATTAGCTAAGACAGCAGAAGGAAAAGAAGCCTTAATAGCATTTGTATCAGATATGGTAACAGAAAAGAAAGCTATTTATCCTCATAGAGTATTAGGTTCAAGCTTTCAAGTAGAAGAGTTAGTTTCCATTGTTATGAAAGAAGTTGAAAATAACCAACGAAATGGTAGCAAAGGGATAGAAAATAGTTTGCTAGTTAGCTTGTCAGCTGTACCTGCACTTATTTCTTCTGTTACAAATAGAAAAGAGTTAACGTTGACAATGTTGGAGCTTGTAAAGTCTTCAATGTTAGAGCAGTTAGACAAAAAACAAGAAACAATAATCGATAAATATCTAGATAAGTTAGCCAAAGGCGAGAGATTGAGTGATAAAGAAGTTGATGACGTTGTGAAACAGGCACTAGCGTCTTTAGAAAAAGAGCCGTTTTCTACTTCATGTAAGTTAATAAAAAATATTTTCCAGAACTATTTAGATAAATCTAAGAAGTTTGATAATTTTGCTGCAATAGTTAGAGATACTCTCGGTAAGGATTCTTTAAAAGATGTTTCAGATTTTGAGTTAGTAGATGTCGCATTAAAAACTATTTTAAATGATTATGGGCTATATGATAATGAGTCTTATAACAAAATAATTAATGAGGCAGTTGGGGCATTAAGCGAAAAAGGTATTGTTCATATCTCTTATAGTCAAAGTTATCCACTAAATAAAATGTATAGTTTTTTAGATTCCGCTATTAATGTTGAAAAAACATTAATGGATATTCCTGTAGTGAACCAGTTTAGATCAGCATCTAAGATTAGTGCTGAAAAATTGGTTGATTCTGTTTATAAGGATGTTGTAGAGAAGCTGTTTTCTAATGAATATAAAGAGGTAGTGAATGTAGATGGAGCTTTGTTATTACAAAATAATTCTCAGCATCAACAGATTGCAATTATTGACCAGGTTACAGCGCTAAGTATTTTAATAGATTTAAGAGCTAGTGATAAATTGGATGATGTTCAGAATAAAGAGGTTGATGGCTTAATAGATAAATTGTTATTAGGTATCGGGTTAATGCACGATAATACTAAAATATTTTCTGGATCAAGATATTTCTTTGATGGAGTGTTAAGAACAAGGGAAGCAAAAGACAAGAACTCTGCTACTGATGCTAATTTATTATTAACTAAAGCATATCTTTCGTTACATAGCTTAAGAGGTGGTTCTAAGTATCTTGAATCTGCAAAGAAATATATGGATGAGATACGAGTTCACGGGTTTGCGAATATATTTGATGGTAAGACACAACGTTTATTAGTGAAGGTTAGTCCTGATATACAGGATTTAGATGATTCGCGAACATTTGGGTTTAATTCTAGTGGGTTAGTTTTTGAGAGTCTATTATCGTTTATGCAATATGATAAAAAGAATGCAGGCTTCTGGAAGAAAGCTATCCAAGATAATTTTCATGTAATGTCTGAGTTATTAAAGAAGGGATTATCAAAAGATGAGGTCTACTTAAAAGATGTTTCTTTTATACGTTTTGATGATGGCAACTTGAATGAATATGATACTTTTAATAAGTTTTCGCCTATTATAAATGGTGTTAATTATGGGTATATTACATCTGTGATGTCGCTATATAAACATGATAGTCAAAATGAATTTGGTTTGATTGATGAATCTCAGTATAAAGAATTCTTTAAGCTACTGGATAATCATAGCCAACCAAGTGAGAAATTCTTTTTATCACCTTCTAATGAACTAGTTAATATGGTTTTTTATATGGGTAATAAAGGCGATATCGCTAGTGATACGAAATTGCCAGAAGGCAGCTCCATTATATCTGGAGATAAAGAAGTTAGGCTTTTTGAGTCTTTGAGATTCTCTTATAATAAACTGCTGTTAGGCATGGATCATAAAGTTGATGAGAAATTAGAATTTCCATCATCAGCTGATTATTCATTTAAATATAGACCAGATCTCTTTAGATCATATAGTGAAAATATAAAGGAAATAACTGCATTACTTAGAGAAGACTCAACAAGTGTTCGTAAGTTAGCCGTTAATATTCATGAGCTTTTTCATAATTTTTCTAGGTTTGATAAAGGATTATGTTCGGATCTATTAAATAGCTTATCAGGTAAAAATAAGCTAGGTGCTATTTTGGAACAGCTTAGTGATTCAGGGGTTCTTTCTTTTGATTCAAATGTTGCGGCTTCTAGTAAATATGTAGAATTAGCTAAAGCTTTGATTAACGAATTAGACAATGATTCATATAAAGACTTAAGAGAAAATATTGAGAGAAATTTATTTTTGGATGTTAACCAAGCAGATGAGCTAGCCGCATCATGGACAGGTAGTAAGCCTCCAGGAATGTTGAAAGCTATAATTGCCTTAAATAGAGATTTATCGAAAGTTTCTACTAAACAAATTAATACATATGGCAATGATGCAGTATTAAGAAGATTAAAGCTTATTGTAGCTACGGGTAGTCCATATTATAAGATTCACCCAGTGGTTGAGAGATCTTTATTTACTGCAGAGTATCCTTTAGATATTCAGCAGTTAGAGAATACTATTAGTATGTTAGAGTCTGGCTACTCTTCATTAGATAGATATTTAGAGTATGTTCAGAGATTAGAAAACATTTCTGGAAAGCTTAAAGATCAAGGGTTAATGAAAAATTATTTTTTTGTTATGAACGCCTATGTTAGAGCTGTTAATAATATAGCTGAACAGGATGCTAATTCAGAACAAAGAGAAAGTTATCTAAGAACATCTATTTCTATTGGAATTAATACTCTTAAAGAGATTACGGGTAGTGTCGGGAATGATAACGATAAATTTACTCAGGAACTTTATCGAGATGTGATGGCAGAAGTGTTGAGAAGTTATGCAATTCTTGGAGAATTCGAGGTTCTCGGTTCTATTTTGAAAGATATTGTTGGTTATGAATTATCTGACAAAAGCATTATTAGTGGAAGAGATTTGCTTTATGAACCATATTCTTTTGAGAAATTTTCTTCGCATGATAACTATATGATTAGTGATCTTTCAAATGAGTTCATGACTAGTTCACATAGAAAAAATATGTCAGGATTTACTTCTGGCGATGATAGAAAACAATTCTTGTTTGATGTTTTATCAAATATTAGAGGTTGTTATTCTAGAGGGTTTTATAACCCCAATATTACTGACTATGTTAAAGATGTGATTCAAAAAAGCAATGCTGAAACGGATAACCTAATTGCTGTAAAATCAGAGTTGCCATATGACAATATTGGAACGAAGGCAATTAACTTGATTCCACTTGTTCAGATGCAAGAATTAAAAGGTTATGACCATGACTCTTTCTTTAAATCAGTTGCAGATATAGCCCTGCAGGAGTCTTTTACATCAGTAGATGTTGAATATAGCGAGTCAGTAAGAAGATTGAATATTGATCCCAAAGATTCAGATGAAGATAAGAAGATATCTAAAAAACAACATGAATCAAATGTTAATAAATATGCAGGCCAATTGCAAAAAATGATAGGTGAGCTAGACACAGTTCTTGCGAATTATAATAATAAAGCTGATCAGTCAAAAGCAGAAAATACTAAAGCAGTTGTTAAGAAAGAATATCGAGGTGCTTTTTCTTCATTAAAAGATTTAGTATCTGGTCTTTTCCGTAAAGAGACTTTAGATGCAGCTAAAACAGCCGGTAGAGAGGTCTATGAACTCTTTGACGATAAGTCCCTGTCTAGAGTTAATGAGCGTCAATATAGTTTTGATGTTAAATTAACAAAAGCAAAGCTTCTTTTTGCTAAGCTGTATCTATTAAGAAGTACTTTTGGTAATAATAGTGAAACAAAAGAAGTTTTAGCTTCATTGAAGACTCAGATTAATGAATTAGAAAATTATAAATACAATAACCTCACAGAAGATTCTTTTTATTACATTAAGAAGATGGGCATAGATGTGAAACAGTTAAGGATAGCTCTTCGTTTTGAGGAATTTTCTATTAGTTCTGATAAGAGCCCTGAGGGTTTATCTAAAGTTGTGCAGGCTTGTTTTGACGATATTGCTAAATTATTAGCAGATAATAGTGTTGATAAGACTATCGCATTTAGACATGAGAAGAATATTCGTTCTAGGTTCTATCAGCAAATTTTAGATTCTATGTATGGTTTCTTAATGGCTAATCCAGATGCTTATTCAGATGATATTCTTTATAAGATTGAAGAGACTATGCAACACCTTATTTCTGATAGCGTATCTGACCAGCATAAAGATGTTTGGTTGAGAGGATATATGCAAAAGTTATTATATGGTTTAGTAAGTAAGTTGGAATCTCAGGATGACCTGAATGGTAAAGATAAAAATAAATTACATATTAACGAATTAAGAGGCCTAATAAGTAAGATTAGGAGTATTGGGTATAGTAATAAGGATGTATTAGATTCTAAGTTTGTTTTGAATAATAATTCTGACATGAATTACTTTGAACAGTTCTACTTTGGTAAGAGTCATAATGAAGCTGCTGAATTAAAGCAAAAGCTTCCTTTGATAATGGAAAATAATAGCTTGTTGAAAAATATCTTTTCACATGAATTCCAACCACACAAATTCTTTGACGAGAATGACGTACACCTAAATTATCTAAATGATAAGGATATCAAATTAGATACATCTCAGATAACAAATGCAAACAGCATCTTTTGGAACAAAATAAAAGATATCGTTAGTAAGATGGATGAAGCTAGTGCTATAAAATTTGTAAATGATTTCATCGATATTGCTAATGCAGGAACTGAAAACGGACCTTTGTATAAGCTTAGAGTAGCTTTGTTTAATAGTGGTCATAGCTTAAATGATCACGCAAACATTAGTTCTAGAATTAATATGATGAATTTATTATTAGAGATGGGGCTTCAAGATGTCGCAAGAGAAGTTTTTGGTAACGTCTTTATAGTAACACCTATTGGTAAAACATCTAGAGAATCATTTAGTGCTTTTTCTAAAATGAGTTTTCATCCTATAAATAGCTATGTATTAGATCAAGATATTGTGTCAAAGATATTTTCAATAAAAAATAGAATAATATTAGATAGTCAGGAAGGCGCACATGATTTCAGATTATTGTCAGTGGCAGGTAGAGATTTGGTGAAGAGTTTGGATGATTTTTTACCAGCATTGTCGTATTCTTTACCACAGAATGGCAAGAATGCAGATGTAGTAAATAGCTTGCCAGATGCACCATCACCTTATGTATTTGTATCAGAGGATATTGGTCTTTATGATTCATCAAATACAAGATACTTGAACTATATTAGCAGTATTCCGCTTCCAACAAATATATCTGCAACTACTGGAAGCTTGGAGTATGATTTTAATAAACAGATGGTTGCTTGTAAGACTTCAATAGATACGGTTATTAAATATTTTGGAGCTATAGAAGAGAGTGGAGAGAGTCTGAAAGAATTGAAGCCAATTGTGGAATCTATCATTAGCAAGATTAATGACAGTGGATTGTTTTCTGATGCAGACAGAGCTCTTCAAATGTTTGGGTTTGATGCCTACAAGCTTTTATTATATGTAAAGTTCTTTAGCAAGAAGCTTGAATTGGAGTATGACAGTATTTCTGAAATTCCATCTGCAGTAGATATTTCAGAGGTGCTTATAAGTAAGCCTAATGATGAGCAGCTTGCTGACTTTAGAGAAGCTCAATTCTTGAAATCATTAAAAGGTTTAACGCATGTACAAATAAGATCTTTATTGGCTAATGATGGAGTTAAGAATGATATGCTTGCATTTGTGTTAAGACCAGATGTGTTGCCTGTTGTATCACGAGATTTGTATGTTAAGTTGTTAAAGAGTGATTATTTTAAGGATTCCAATTCGAAAATTCAATCAGGAGCTGATATTAGTAACCCTAATAATGTAATTTATGAATTAGCACATAATAATGGAATTATTCTTCAGGTTAATTCATTAATGAACTCAAAGCTTATTCAGGATATTGATGATGAGTTGTTAGTAGCTTTATATATGGATGCTGTAATGGCTAAGTTGTCTGAAGTATCATCTTTTACTCCATATATTTCTGGTAATGCTCTGGATATGCAATCAATTAATAAGAGATTAACTGAGATAGGCAAAACAATTACGCCATTGTCAGCATATATATATATGCCACATGTGGGAAAAGGCAAAAGCAGGCTAAATGTTCAGGTGGGACAAAATGTCTTAGATTACGATAACTTTAAGAAGGAAACAGTAAATAAGCTTTCAGATGATAGGGTCTGCTTTATGCCATTTATGTTTGAGCATAATGAATATAAAGATAGAGAAAATTACTATAAAGTAGCTCAAATAGAAACAGTTTTATTGCAAAAGCGATTAGATATATTGAGAGAGAATGATGAGCAACAGAAACAAGTATTAACTGAGCAGAGTATTAAGCTTATAGATGAATATAATAGATTGGTAGTAAATGGAGAGTTCGGAAGAAAACCAATAATAACTAGGAGTGAGAAATGAGCCCATCAGTAAATTCAACAACAACCCCTATAAAAGGGTTTATTAGAAAACCAGAGAAGACTGCCATTGAGGGAACTAGATTTAAGTTTGGTGGCATATATGATCAATATAAAAAAGGAAGAATCTCAGTAAAAAAAGATTTAACTACTGAGATGGGGTTGTTGAATTATAAGGGAACCACGGGAGATATCCAATCTTATTATTGGGAAAATGGCCGATATGATGATAGCTCAAGACAGGCCATATATACGAAGCTTGATGCTGCAATTACTGGGTTTTTTAAAGAGAAGATATCTAAAGACCAGAATCCTGAACAGCTTTTTAAATTGCTAACTAGTAAATTTGAGCCTAAGACGATAGATCAGATGATAACCCTTATGTTGTTAATGGTAGATATCGAGAATATGAGTAGTGAAAATGCTTCAATAAAAAGTAAATATACAGATTTTCTTATAAATAATAAAGATAAGATTATGTCAGAATATATTGATTTGAAGTTATCAGATGGTGATTTCTTATTGAGACATCCAGATCAAAGAGCAGATTATAAGCTGTTTCTTGCAGAGCATTATATTAATAATAGCGAGTTTGGGAAAGCAACGATTATTTTAAAAGACATAGATTCCTTATTGAAAAAAATTGATGCTAATGGAGCAGTATTAGCTGAAATCAAGGATACGAATATTGACAAGAAGACTATTGGTGAAACAAATGCTATCTATGCTGTTATGGAACCAAGAAAAAGTGTTATTAAACTAAGGGCTAACTTAGCTAAAATGTCCTATTATAGTGCAAAATTAGATACATTATCTTCGGATAAAACTGATGCTGCAACTGCTTTAAGATATAAGACTGATATCAGAAAGCTGGTTGCTCCTAATATCAGAACATATAACGCACTACCTGATGAAAAGAGTAAAAATGATAATTTAGTGTTCAAAGTTTATACTCAACTAGCCTTGTTTGGCATAGATAAGAATGAAAAGAATGCAAAAGTTATTATGAAGTTTTTATCAGACCCTAGGTTGAAGAAAAATACTCCAATTTTAGATGGAGTTAGACTAGCATTGTCAGAGTTTTATGTTGCTGAGAAGTCAAGAGATTTGGTTCAAGCGAATAATTTATTAACACAGGTGAATAATAAACAAGCTCCGAGGTTTAAGCTTGCTAAATCACAGTTTATTTTACTTGGTATAGAAGCTAAAAATTCTATAGGTGAAGATACTACTGCTGATGTTGCCTCATTAAAAGGGATTGTCGGAACTTTAGCTGACAGTTATTTTGATGGGATTAAAAGTCAAAAGATAAAGTATTACCTAAAACAAAACCAATTAGAGTACAAATTATTAAATAAAACATTAGTAGCTGCAGATTTATCTAAGCTTACGGAGTATGCGAAAGGTAATGATGAGTTAGTTTTCAGCGCAAATGTTTTTGTTGCTAATTTTCATTTAGGTAATGTTGCAGATAAAGAAGATGATGATAACATAAAATCAGCGTATACATCACTAAACAATGTGCCTAAGAAGTATCAAACAGAAGTTGATTTCAAACTATCTAAAATGAATTTATTGTTGAAACGTGGAAATTTCGCAACTGCCAGTGCGCTTATGCTTACAATTACTGGAGACTTGAAAAATGACCAGGTTTTTTCATTAGAAATCGCGAAATTACAGATAGCAAATGGGCTAGGAGCTTCTGTGTCAAATGACTTTATAGAAGGTTTAAAAGAAATGGCTGGTAAAAATCAGTCTAAATTAATTGATATTTCTGTTTTACATGCAGTTAATTATCTGAACAGAAAAAAGAAGAGTAGCGATGATGAAAGTAATGCAAGCAAAGCTTTGGGAATATTAGGTGAAGCAGTAAAGCTATTGCCTGAGCAAGATAAACGAACTTCTGACCAAAAGATTGCACAAAATAACATAATATTATTAACAGGTATTGGTTATTTTCAAAATAAGAATTATCTAGAAGCTAGTAAAATCTTTAGCGATTTATTAGCTGGTTATGATTTAACTAATATGAAGCCACTTGTTAAGAAAGAATATGTCAGAATAGTAAGTGTATATTTTGCAACGTATTTAAAATCAAATAAAGTTGGAAATGAACTTAAGTTGGATGCTATTAATATTGACAAATTACTTCCTTCCACATTAATTGGAGAAGATAAAGTATTAAATAATCTTAAGTTGAGTATGACTCTAGATCTAGAATTCGCTAAGGAAGAATATGCTACTATTCTTAGAGGCACTGAGTTTTTGCTTAAATTTGCAGATGCAGGTAAAGTTGTAAATCAAAAATTAAGCTTATTACAAGCATTTTCAAAATTATATGAATCAAATGGTAATAAGGAATCTATTGAAGCAGCAAAGGTAACACAATCATATTTTAATAAAATTGATTTACCCGATGTTGATAATAAGATATTAGTTATTTCTTTAGAGCAGGAAATTAAATATTTCAATAAGACGATCACTAAGACTACGGAATTAGTAAAAGAGACTGCAGCTTTAAATCAGCAAATAAAAGATGCATTTCAAAATGAAAAATTAGAAGATCACCAAAAGACTCAACTTGTTGAGATATATAGAAATTTTCTTCAGAGAACAAATCAAGATACAGAAGAATTTGATGCATTGATTGGTAGTAATAAAAAAATGCCAAAAGGCACTCTGTTCATTTATCAATTAGCTACGGAAGTAAATAAAGATGAAATTGGCATAAAGAGTAAGGTAATTGCCCTTGAAGATTTTAAGGCAAATTTTCCAACAAATGCAGCAAAAAGACTATCTGAAGTTTTAAAAGCTCAAAAAACTATATTGAATAGTGAAAAACCTTCAGAATTTTCTGAACAAATAAATGCATTAAGACAAGTACAGATGTTTGAAGAAGCTTTAACTTTGACAGCTGTTGCTTTAAATAAATTTAAAAATGATAATGAGCAAAAAGAACTGCTTAAGATGCAGGTTGAGCTTAAAATAGAAGTGTTAATGTTTAAGAAACCTAGTGAAAGAACAGCAGCGGAAGTTAGTGAGATTTCTGGATTGATTAGTGAATATTCATCCAAATTGAAAGATGCAGAATCACAAGCAGAGGTGCAATTATTGAGAATGGCTCTTGCTACAGCAACTAATAAAAAGATTGATTGGAAAGTTGATACTTCAAGTATTCCTTCAAATAAAAAGAAGGCATTTGAATTCCGTGAACAAATGATGCTTGTATACAATGAAATGGCTTTAAATAAATCAGTTGATTATGGAGAAATAAAGAATGCTATTAAATCAGCATATAAAGCAATGCCATTCGTTGACCAAGCAGATTATGCAGAAGCACTTAATGGTATTTATATTAGAATGGTTGATCATGCTAAAGGTGATTATGGGGTTGCAAACTTAACAGAAAAAGAAGTTGTTCCAATGTCTTGGGATCAAGCAGCAACATTATTGTCTGCAACAGATAGAAGTGCTGCATTACAAGTGTTAGAAGGTCTTACAAAAGCAAAAACTGAAAATTCATTTATTAGAATAAAGGCTACATTAGCCGGATATAAAGGTTGGTCATATATTGAGGCAGAAAGAACATATCCAGAAAAACTTGCAGATAAAGAATATGGATTCATGACTACACCGTTTGGTGTTAGATGGATAGATGATAGCCAGGCAAGTGTTGGAGACGTAGCAGGTACTATCCCTGTGGCAACAATAGACGATAGATCAGTTGAGGGAAGATGGTTCTTAGGCAAGATGAGTCTTGACCTGAATTCAGCTACAAAATCTGTTAATTTCAAAACAGCACAAGATCCTATGATAGCACATGCAAATAATAATAATACCTTAGTAGATGGGATTAATGCACAACAAGAAACTGTTACAAGAACAGGCACAGGTGTAACAATAATAAGACAGCCAATAGAGGGCGAGACGCCTAATGGAGACACATATATAGAGGTTGAAGTGCCTTATACTTATACTTACGACGAAGATGTGTTAACGCCAAAAGATTTAGGATTGAAGACTTTTGATCCTGACGCTAATTATTTATTAGATAATCAGCAGCTGAGTCTAGGACTTCCTGTTAATGATACTTTCAGCCTAAGAGCTGGATATAGTGAAAACAAATCTATCATGAGAAAAAAAGGTATTGTAGATATAAATCCTTCTGAAGAAGATAAAACAGGCACATTGATGGATGTTCGAAAATTTAGTTTAGGTGCAGATTTTCAAGGAGAAGGCACTCAAGCTGGATTAAACTATAATCATTATTTAAAGAATGAACAACCAGGATCTATAGTTGGTGGATATGAGGGCAAATTCCTTATGCAAAATAAGCCAGAAGTGACAGATGAATTAAGTCTGTATATTAATAAAGAGTTGTCTGAAAATTTTACATTCATGGGTTATTACCAAATAGATGATAGAGGTCAATACCATGGTAGTTTAGCATTGCAGTATATGGACACAGAGACTAGTAAAATAATGGTTTATATTACAAAAGGGAAATATGATTACTTAGGTGCAGATGGAGCTTATGATAGTGTTGAGGCTACTACTCTTGGTGTTCGTGGTGACAAAAAAATTAATACGGCGATTGGTGAATTTAATTTATTTTTAGAAGCTCAGCTTAGAAGTAATACTAATGAAAATAAAATAGAAGATGGATTGCTTGTTCAAGCAGGCATTGAACATAGAAAAGATCTTGGCGAAGGAGCTTCTGTTACAACTGGTGTTGTAGCAACGGTTCAGAATTCTGGGGAAGGTCAACTTTCTAGTATTCGTGCAGCTGTAGTCTATCGTGATAATTTAAGAAGAATGGTGGAAGACAAGGTGCTTGGTACTGAAGTTGAAATTACTTTAAAAGCGGCAGAGCAAGCAAGCCTTAAAGCTCTCTTAGGCTTAAATAATGATGGTAAACGTGCAGAGATAGTTAAATATAATGGTGAAAAATATAAAGATGCATTTATGATTGTCGATGGACAATTGGTTTGTAAGAATAGAAAACTTTTCAATGAACTTATTGCAGAATTAGGAAATAGAGAAGAATACCAGTTAGCTAATGCATTGCTTTTAAATAATATGAAAAGCAAATTAACTAAGTTTTCTGATACGGACTTTGATGGAGTAAACAAGAAAGAAGTAGAAGAATATAATATATTATTATCCCAAATAGAGAATATGGGCAGTATATTTATTGATTCTGATAAAGCAGAATTCCAATATGGATTTTTGAAATCACTAGATCCTCTTGCAAATACATTGTTAGCAAAGATTTCGTATGAAGTATCGTTGCAATATATTTTGGCTGAAGCATTTGTTTTAGCTAATGATCCAAATAAGAGTGATGAGACATTACCATTTAAAATTGAACAATTAGAAGAGTTAATGGCTACTTTTAAATTGCGTATTCAAGATTTAGACTTCCTTGGTTTTGATACAGAGATTAAGTTAGGTAGTTCATTAGTTAATATTTTAAATCATCCATCAGCACTTATTAATGTAGGAGTTGAACTTAAAAAAGATTTTAGAGTTACAGAAAAGACTAAGTTACGTCTGGGAGCAGAGATATCTACGTTTGATACTCATTTACACGCAGAAGTGTTAATAGATTTAGATAAATATATGTTGTCTCTAGGAAACAATATAGGTCTTGAGGTGCTTGATGATTCTAGGTCTAAAGTAAGTTTTGGAGCAAAAGTTGATTTATTAGGTTTGTTTACTGGTCTTGGCAGAATGGCTGCAGGTGTAACATTTGGTAACGAAGAAGGCAGTGCAATGCATGGTGGCGAAGTTACTTGGGCAGGATTTGGATTAACAGGACTTATTATTCGTAAAGAAAAGAATCCTGGGCAACAGAGCAGATTCTCAACTGGCGAGATAGTATCAGCAGTAGATTATTTTGGCAGAACCAATTATCAGATGCTAGCAGCTTCGGTTGGTAGTGACCATTTTCAAGATCTTAAAGAATGGGTGAATGATATTTGTACTCCACCTGCAGGAATTGAAGCAAGTAAAATAAGTATTTTCTATGACAGACAAGATGCAGCTAAACTTTATCCTAAAGAGAGAATGCAAGAACTGAAATTGTTAAAGCAAGTAGTAGCAGAACTATATAGACGTAAAGAAAAAGGTTACGCAGGATATAAGCTAATTAATGCAGTGTTTTTAAATAGAGATGAAAATGAGTTTGAAGGAGATACCTTATCCATAGATATGGATTCTCTTAAATCAATGGTTAAAGCTATCAATAAAGCTAAAAATAAACATGAAGCGATGACTACAGCGATAAATAATTATTTATCAAAATTGGTTAAGAATGAAAAAGGGAATATAAGGTCAAGTATGCACAAAGCTCTTATAACAGAATTGGATAAAACTGATTTATCAAAAGTTTTTGAATTTTCAAAGGATTGGAATCAGAAACAAATAGATGCAAACTTAGCTTATTTTAAAAATGATTTAATAAAACATATAGAGCATTTAGCTAAGCATGGTTTGGAGTTTGATTTTACTAATACAAAGTTAATTAGCAGAATTGTTAATAATGAATCTGCATTACGTGGGTTGCTTAAGATGTTGACTGTATTTAAGTCAGAATTAGATGACAATGTTAAGGATATGGTCCTTTCGATAGATGATACTGGATTCTTCGGACTTTTTCGTAGCAAAGAAGTTAGCCAATATTCTATAGAAATAGCTTTTGAGAATATTAAAAGTGTTGGTAGAGATAATGATGATATTTCAGATAACTCTATTTTAAATAAACTTAAGGGCGAAATATATAATATAAATTATGTAGATAGAAATTTATCAAGCCTAATGGCAATGCTACAAAAACAACGTATCGATGCAGACTTTTCCTATAATGAAAAAAGGAGTGCAGCCATAGGTGAAAATGTTTTCTCTATTGCCATGAGAGGTACTGGTAAGAGAAAAGAAGAAAGAAAGAATTATGAAGTGCATGTGACTAAAAATGGTGTTATGAAAATGTATTTTATGACTAAAGGTGGCAATAAACAGGAGATAAAGATAAATTCGCAGAGTGATGTATTCCATAGAGCATTATTCTTAATGTTCAAGGGTGGTGGTAGAGTGCCATCAGCTTATGTGAAGATGTTTGAGAAAGCTAAAATTAATGCAGCTGAGAATGCGAAAGTAGAAGCAGCTACAGCTAATAATTCAGAAAGAGACCATGTAGCTATAGATAATGCTAAGGTAGAACTTCAAGCAAAAACAAAAGAATTAAAAACTAAAGAGCAAGAGCTTAGTGATAAGACTAAGGATTTTGAGCAATTAACTCTAAGATTAGAAAGAGCTACTGAAGCAATAGAGAATGCTGATGACAGAATAGCATTGTTAGCGGCAACAATCCGAACAGATTCTAGCGAATTAGAAAAAGCTAATCTGGCAGTAGGAGCTAAGCAAGAAGCTGTAGAGGCACTGAAAGTTGCTAAGATTAATTTAGAAAAAAATATAGCAAAATTAATTAAAGATACTAGTGTAGCAAGTAAAGTAATAGAAGGTAAAAAGTCTGAATTAGTAGCTTTAACAAAAGAAATCGAAGAAAAAACAAAAGCATTTGCCACAACTGAGTCTTTAGCTAAGAAGCTATATTCATATAGAGCTGAAGCTCATCGATTAGATGGTCAAGTAAAAGCAAAACAATCAGAACTTAAAGCAGAGAAGAAGAAGTTTGATGATTATATACCATTTAATGAGAATCAAACTAAAGTTAATAAACTTAGTGCAGAAGTAAGAACGTTAACAAAAAGTTTAAGCTTAAAAAGTACAGAATTAAAGAATGCTAAAACAGCTCAGGATTCTTTGCCTGATTTAGCAACAGCAATTGGGGTCTTACAATATAAAGCAAAAGAACAAGCAGAAAATATTGCAGTATTAGTGGCAGCATCAGAAAAGTTGGGTAAAAGTCTTGCTATAAAACAAACAGAAATTAACCCAATGGATGCAAAAATTGGTGCGGCTGAAGGTGTTGTAGTAAAAGCACAAGATGCAGCAAAGATTATAAATAAGCGGATAAAAAATAATAGTTTGTTGCTTAACCAAGCTAATATAAATATAATGAGCTTTGAAAAGACAATTAATGCTACAGAGCCAGAACAGACATCTGCAAAGGCAGAGGTGGCAGATTTAACAAAAAATGTTAAGAAGTTAAAAGCAGTAGTAGCAACTATAGCAGTAACTGTTCCACAAAAACTTAAAAAGCTAACAACTGGAAGTGCCCAGTCAGGAGCAATATCAGTAGTAGGTGAAAAGGCTTTTGCTGAACATATTAATAGCTCTGATGTTAAAGCAAGATTAATAGCAGAATTAAATAATGGCAGCCTTTCAACTGGCAGAAGTTCTGTAAGAAACATAAGGTTAGTGCAAGTATTGGGTTATAATAACATGTCTGCTGAGCAAGTAGACCAGATTGTCCGCGCAATACAGGCATTAGTATATGGAAAAGGTAGTCCAGCAATTGATGGACAATTGGGCTCAAAGAGCGTGGAGCAATTGCTTGAATATTTAAATTCAAATAAAGAGAATAGCGATAAAATAGTTGTTAAAGCAGTAAGAGCTGGTAAAAAACAGTTAAAGGAAAAGATTTCAGTGCCAATCGGGAAAATTGATATTACAAAGCAATTAGATAAGTTTGAAAATGGTGCAGGTCTCTTTGGACGCGAAGTAGATTTGTATGAATCTAAAGGCTGGAGAAAAGTCGATAAACCTGGAGACATTACAAAAAATGAAATGATTCAGGCTATCTTATATCTAGATGGACAAAACCTTGCAGCAAGTCTTAGTAATTCTAAATCTATACTAAAAAATGACAGAGCTGTTAATGTGAACTTAAGAAAAATGATGGAAGATAATAAGGCAGATGACTTAAAGGATTTATACTATCTTGCTTTAGCTAAATGGATGATCGCTTCAAAAGCTGACTTAAGAGCAGAGCTTAAAGAAATTGATGATAAAGCAGCAAAAAAGCAATTAATAATTGCATTGAATAAGCTAGGGATTAGATAAGTAAAAGTCTGGTTCGGCACTTCGACTCAATTGATTAACCCTCCTTCTGACTTCCTCCCAAGAGGAAGGATAAGTTGTTTTTTTTATTAAAGAGTTCTAAGTTCTACTTATGTATATTTTTTAATATTTGTATTTGCTCTTTCCCTTGGGGGAAAGCAGGATAGGGGGTTCTTCTAAAAGAAAGTTATTAAGAATCCTACTATTAAACAATAGTAGCCAAACATATAGAATTTACCTTTGCTGATTATCTTTAGCAGATAGTGGATAGCTATTAATCCACTTGTGAAGCTACACAACATTCCCACTAAATAAATAGGAGAAAATAGTATGCTAGTATCTAGCTCTAGTATTGTTGCTGCCAGTATTGCTGGTATTGATAATAAGAATGAGAATTCAGCTGCTTCTTTTTTTGAAACCCCAGACATAAGAGATACTGCAATAGTGCTACCAGACCTTGATATTCCAGGAATAACAGCAAAGCCTTGGGTAATACCTATTAAGATGCTTTTAAATAGATTTATGGGTTTTGTAGTTTTTTGTTTCTTTTGGACAATGTTAGAAGTGAATAATAATAAAGCAGTGAAGAGTAGGGCTGTTCCTACAAGTGATAGGTCGCCTTTATGTGCTTTTAGAGATTCTCTAAAAGCTAGCCCAATAATGCCTGTTGGAATCATTGCGATAATAATATAAATAGAGAACATTCTTTTTTGTTTAAGTGAATCATCTTTGAATTTTAGGAATGATTCTAGTAATCCCCAAATCTGTTTTCTAAAATATACAAAGATAGCGAGTAATGTTCCTAGATGTAGGATTATTTCTAAGCTAAGATCAGGTCTGTTTATTCCTAATAGGGTTTCACCAATAACAAGGTGCCCAGAGCTACTTACTGGTAAGAATTCTGTAAGTCCTTGAACGATTCCTAATAAGGCAATTTTTAGCATGTGATTATTATAGAGTGAAAAGTGAAAAGATGGAACCTCTTCTCTAATCCCCTTTGGCAAGTGGGAATATGAAAGTCTATGTTTGTTTCGCTTCCTCCCCCTTGTTAAAGGGGGAGAGGTTAATGTTGATTGAAATGTATAGTTCTTGTGAGGGGGATTACTGGTTCAATTTCTTAAATCTATAAAGCAACGGACTTGCGATAAAGATAGAAGAATAAGTACCACTGATAATTCCGATAAGTAATGCTAGAGCGAAATCCTTAAGAGAAGCGCCACCAAACAGATAGATTGATAACAACACAACCATTGTTGTAATAGATGTGTTAATCGATCTTGTTATAGTTTGAGAGATACTATGATTAATTACATCATTTAGCTTTTCACCATTATCTTTTAGGTTCTCTCTGATTCGGTCAAAGATAACAATCGTATCATTGATAGAATATCCAAGTACTGTAAGTATTGCTGCAACATATGCAGTATTTACTTCAATCTGTAATAAAGCAGTCATCCCAAGAACAATAAGTCCATCATGAAGTAGTGCTAGTATTGCAGAAACAGCTGCCCAGAACTCAAATCTAAAAGTGATATAGATAAGTAATAACAATATTGCTACACCAATAATAGAGATAGCTTGTTTTTGTAGTTCTTGTCCAATAGATGGTCCAATAAAGTCTGTTCCAAGAATAGTAGTTCCTTCAATATCAGTTATTAGCTTTTTTGTAAGTTCTTTGATATTTAAACCTTCAGTTTGTTGTACCTTTAGTGAAAAAAGATATTTATCAATTGTTGTTAATTGAAGATTCTCAATTCCAGATTCTTCTAATGAAGTTCTTATTTGTTGCGATAGCTGATGGCTAGTATCATCAGACAACATTCCAGTAGAGTTGAACTCTTCTGTGGCTGAAGCAACTTCAGCTGTGATAGAAACACCGCCAGTAAAATCTATTCCTAGATTAAATGGTGTTCCATCTTTTACAACATTATTTACTATAGTGAATATGCCTAAGCTCAACATTACTATAGAGAACGCGAACCAGTATTTAGATTTTTTCATTGAATATATCATATTTTTTATTACTCCTTATTTATAAATTGGCTGCAAAAGCATCTAACTGTGTTATCAAACAAAAATCAGTCTCGATTATGTTAAACATAACCTGCGAGTAATTTCTGCTTTCTGCCTTGTTATATGTTTTTTCGCTCAATTTTTGTATCCCTTAATTATTTAAATCTTATCAGTTTACTATTACGAATCTTGGTTATCTTCAAACTAGTGAATAAGAAAAACTTCGTAAGCGATAACGCTGTGAATAAACTAAGAACAATACCAATAGAAAGTGTTACAGCAAAACCTTTAATAGTTCCTGTTCCCAGCCAAAAAAGAACGAAGGCTGTAATAAGTGTTGTAATGTTTGAATCTAGGATTGTAATCATAGCTCTCTGAAAACCACTTTCAAGTGCATTCATTAAGCTCTTACCATTACGCACCTCTTCTTTAAACCTTTCAAAGATCAAGACATTCGCATCTACTGCCATACCAAGCGAAAGTACAATACCTGCTAAGCCAGGAAGCGTTAATGTTACATGTAACAGACTGAATGCTGTAAGGTCTAGGAAAAGATAGAATGCTAAAGATACGATAGCTATTAGTCCTAAGAACTTATACATTACTAACATGAATATCGAAACAAGTACAAATCCGATAAGACCAGCTTTTATGCTTTGTTCGATAGAAGCTTTACCCAGAGTAGGGCCTACTTCTTTCTTTTCTATTATCTTTACGGGAACAGGCAATGAACCTGCTTTTAGCTTGATAACCATGTCTGTAACTTCTTGTAATGAAAAAGAACCAGATATCTGAGCCTTTCCTCCTGGTATTGGTCCGTTAACTCTTGGAGCTGATAGTATTACTCCATCAAGTAAGATTGCTAATGGTCTACCTACAGATCTTCTTGTAACATCTGCAAACTTTTTTGTTCCTTCTGGTGTGAACTCAATATTAATCATTGGTTTTCCGAATTGGTTTACACCAGGTCCTGCAAAGCTCAGGTCGTTACCTGTAAGTGCAGTCTTTCCAAGGAAGATTGGAGTTTCTTTTATAACATTTCCTTCAGCGTCACGGATAATCATTTTATCCAATTTCATATTTTCACCAGCAAGAATATTAACTTCTTCAGTTGTTAATGTTTCTGCATCTAGTGGAGCCCATTCAGCTTCTACGAATTCTAATAGTGCAGTATCACCAATTAAGGCTTCTGCTCTTTCTGGATCAGAAATTCCAGGCAGTTCGACAACTATCTGTCTTTTCCCTTTTCTTTGGATAACAGGTTCGGATACTCCTAAACCATCTATTCTGTTTTGGATTACAGCAAGTGCACCTAGCACTGCATCATCATTTACTTTCACTTGTTCGGTATCTTGAGCTTCTAGTACAAGCCTCATTCCTCCTTGTAAGTCTAACCCCAAATTAAAAGGTAGGGTGTTCAGAACGTAGGTCATCATCGCAATGCCGATTATTAAATAAAAGAACTTTAGTTTATCTGTGAACATTAATTTATTCCTCCAATATTTCATTTCTGATTTTTGTTACCAAGTTAATCAGATATTTTATGTTATGAATAGACATCAATGTCATTCCAAGCATTTCTTGGTTTCTCCATAGATGCCTAATATAGGCTTTTGAATAGTTTCTGCAAGCATAACAATCACAAGTTGGTTCTAATGGTTCTTTGCTAAATTCAAATTCAGCTCTTTTGATGTTTTGTCTCCCATTATCGGAAAAGAAAGCGCCATGTCTGGCAAGTCTAGTAGGTAACACGCAATCAAACATATCAATACCTTGTCTGATACATGTGTTTAAATCTCGCGGAGTGCCTACTCCCATTAGATATCTTGGTTTGTCTTCGGGAATGAACTGAGTAGTTTGCTCGACCAATGGATACATTGTATCTGGTCCTTCACCAACGCTAAGTCCTCCGATTGAATAACCGAAAAAATTCAAATCAAGTAACTGTTCCGCCGATTCTTTACGACATTCAGGGAACATTCCTCCTTGTATTATACCAAAGAGAGTTTGGGAGTGTCGACCGGCGTTATTGTCTAAATATTCTTTAGATCTTTTTGCCCATCTAGTCGTTAGTTCCAAAGATTTATATGTTTCATCTTTAGTTGCACCAGCTGCTAGACACTCATCTAGAGGCATCATTATATCTGCGCCGATTTTTTGTTGAGTAGCAATGACGCTTTCTGGAGTGAATTCAAACTTATCTCCGTTTATATGAGAATTGAATATTACTCCATTTTCGCTAATTTTTCTAAGCTTCCCTAAACTAAATACTTGAAACCCACCACTGTCTGTAAGCATAGGTTTATGCCAGTTCATGAACTGATGTATCCCTCCGAACTCTTCTAATAAGTCTTCTCCAGGTCTAAGAAATAGGTGGTAGGTATTTGCTAATATGATATCAGCATCGCAGTCCATTACCATTTCTGGCGTAAGACCTTTTACAGACCCAAGTGTTCCAACAGGCATAAATACAGGAGTTTTTATCTCACCATGTGGCGTGCTTAGAACACCAGCGCGTCCCTTATGCTTTTTGCTTTTTTTGATTACTTTAAATGAAAATTGTTCCATAGGAGATATTATAGAGTGAATCGCGAAAGGTGAATAGTGAAAGGTTTTAGCTGACGGGGGATTATTAAACTAAGATGTTCATCATAAGAGCTAGTTCTTTTAGCTCTGTATTGTTTTTATCTTCTTGATAAAGAATGAAAGCTTCTGTTTCGGCAGCAGATCTATTGATGTTTATTTCTAGCTTTTCATAGATTTCTAGAAAAGATATTACATCTTTGATGTCTTTTTTGTTTTTTTCTTTGATTATTTTTTTCATGATTTCATTTAGATAGCCTTCAAGATATAACTGTATATCAGTTATGTTTAAGTTTATATGTAGTTGTTTGCTGATTTCTACAATATCAGTAGCAGGTTTAATAGAACGATTGTTCCAATTGGATATTTCTTTTATTTCATTAAGAAGTTTTGCTGACATTATTATTTCGATTGCAGACTTAATTTCTGAAGGAAGATATCCTCCCATGCGAACAGTTTCTTCAATAAGTTCTTTGAATCCTGAATATATTTTACTTAAGTCCTTATTTAGCTTCTTTGTTTTCTTTGACCATAATATTTCCATAATATTTGAGCTTTCCTCAAAGTTAAGATCTGCTAGCCCAAGTTGTTTGTGATATTTAGTTTTTAATAATTTATTTATGTCTTGTTGTGATTTGCAGTTAATTAACTTCTTTTTAATGTCTTCTAGCGATAATTCTTTATTAGCAATATGAGTTCTTACGTGACCAGCTTTGTCTGATAATAAAATAGACATACCAGAAGCTTTCTCAGTGTTTATATTTGTGATTGTAGAGTTCAAGCATCTAAAAACAGTCTCGTCTTTAGTAAAAGACAGATCATCTACTGGCTCTATTTGGTACATATATACATCTTGTTCTTTTATTTTTCCTGTTAGGTGAGCTTCAACTATGAATTGGTTTCCTGCTTTTTCTCTAGTTAGCTCATAAGGCTTAATCCATTTTTTATATACTACATCGCCATTATGCTTAGCATCTATGTTGCTTTTTGCTTGTTTAAGATAGTTCAATCCATTCTTTTCAAGATCTTCATTAGAATAAGGGTTTGCATAATAGATGGCGGCATTAGCATATTTCATAAGTTGTACTGTTTCTATGCCAGATATTTCTGAAAAGAACCATCCGCAGCTAGTAAACATTAGTTGGCTAAATCGTTGGCTTTCTAGTAGCTCTAATAGTTTTGTTCTTGTAGTTTGGTCTATTTCATCTACACAGTGAGTCTTGAAGAATTTGTCTTTAGTCCATGTGTTATGTGAAACAAAGTAATAGTCATTACGCGCAGCTTCTATATCCGTGAAATATGCAGAAGCTTCTTTTTCATATATGTCCCACAAAGCATCTCTAAGCCAATCTAAGCCTTCTCTTAATGGTTTCCTCCATTCCTGACTCCATTCTTCTTCACCACCAGTGCTACATCCACAGTCTTCTTTCCATCTGCCAACACCATGAGAACAGCTCCAGGCAGTGCCTTCGTTATTGTCTCCAGCTTTTAGTATCGCTTCAGATATTGGAGAGAATCTTTCTAGGAAAGCTCCATAATTTATAGGTTTCATATTATATTCATGACAAAGATGTTTATAGAAGAATGCTAAACACATATCTCCAAAAGCTTCGTGGTGTCCATAGCTTTCTCCATCAGTAGATACGTTTATAAGAGTAGGGCGACCATGGTTAAGATGTGATGCTGTGTCTAGCTTGTGTGCAAACCCTCCGGCATCTCTTAATAGATGCTCAAAACTAATAGCTGTAGATATTGGTGCATCATAAAAGAATACATCTAAATATTTTTCTTTAGTTTCATCTGTGAATACTCTATAAGGTTGAGTAGGGTCTACAGATCCATCAGTAACATCTATCCATTGATTAGAAAAATAGGTTTTTACTTTTTCTGCTTGAAATGGTGAAAGTACCGTAAACTTTATGCCATTATCTACAAGTGCCTTTACAGTGTCCATATTAATAGCTGTTTCAGCTAGCCACATTCCTTCAGGGTCTCTACCAAAATGTTTACGAAAATCAGCAATTCCCCACTTGATTTGTGTTTGTTTGTCTCGTTCGCTAGCTAAAGGCATTATTATATGGTTATAAACTTGTGCGATAGCGTTGCCATGCCCATGATTTTCATCTTGGCTTAGCTTATCAGCCTCTATTATTTTATCGTAAGTAGATTGGTCTTTATCATATAGCCAATTCATAAGAGTTGGTCCAACATTAAAGCTGAGATAACGGAAATTGTTTACTATATCTACTATTTTCCCATGAGGAGAAAGTATTCTGGATGCAGTATTCGGTCTATAGCATTCATCATTTATTCTTGCGTTCCAATCATGATATGGAAATGCGCTTCCTTGTCTTTCGATTTTGTTTAGAAATGGGTTCTCTCTTGGAGGTTGGTAAAAATGACCATGGATACAGATATACTTGTTCATTGGTTCATAGGTTCATTGGTTTTCTTGTGGGAAAAGCCAGTTAGAACCATTGTCCTTTCTTTTGGTAATATTGTAGTTTCTTGTTGGTTCATTTGGAGATGCCTTTAAGATATTTTATGAAACTACTTATCTTTCTCGCTAGAATATTAATTTTCTCTTCTATTATAATAATATCTTGTTTTTCAATGTATACAAGGTTATTTGCAATTATAATTTGTGTTTCTACTTCTGCTAAAGATCCACTAGCTATATATAAGTGTTTTAAATATTCTTTGTCAGACTGTCTAGCAGCACCTTCTGCAATATTTGATGGTACAGAAACAATCGCACGTTGTAGCTGGGATGATAATGCAAATTTTTCTGAGTCTGGGAATTTTTTTGTAATAGTGTAAATGTCAGTTACTAGTGTTATAGATTCTTTCCAGATATCTAAATCTTTATGTGTCCCCAAAATTAACCCCTTCTATTGAACTATTGAACAAGTGAACAAGTGAACCACTATATCCCTACTCTTATGATACTAGCTACGTCTTTGATACAAGACAATGCACTAATTTGTTTAATAGCTTGGTTTTTGATCCCCTCTTTGATCGAATGTGTTACCACTACAAGCTCAGCATTATCTTTAGCATCTTTTTGAATAGCCTCTTTGATGCTAATTCCCTTTTTTGCAAATATTCCACTTATTTCTGCAAGAACTCCTGGTTCGTCTGCCACGATAAGTCTTATATAGTATTCAGATTCAATATCATCTTTAGGTAATATCTTTATAGGTTGTTTTTCTTCTGTTTCATAGCCAGTGCCATTAATAATATTAATGATATCTGCCCAAACAGAACCAGCAGTTGGTACGCTTCCAGCTCCTCTGCCGTAGAACATGCTCTCACCAGTAGCATCTCCTTCTACATATACTGCATTAAAAACATCATTTACTGATGCAAGAGGATGGCTGTTTTTTAAGATTACTGGATGAACTCTTAGCTCAACTCCAGCATCTGTGCTTCTAGCAATAGCTAGTAGTTTGATGCTTGCATCTAAGTTCTTTGCATATTCGATATCTTGGGAAGCTACTGAAGTAATCCCCTCTAATAATATTTGATCTATATCTATATCAGCTTGGAAGGCGATAGAAGCAAGAATTGAAAGTTTGTATTGGCTGTCTATTCCTTCTACATCAGATGTTGGGTCTGCTTCTGCATAACCTAGGGTTTGTGCTTCTTTTAGTACTTCTGAATAGTCAGCACCTTCTTGTTGCATTTTCGTAAGGATATAGTTTGTAGTTCCATTAAGGATACCTACTATTTCTTTAAAGTTGTTTGGCGATAATGAATCTTTTAGATTGTTAATAATAGGAATAGCTCCACCAACAGCAGCTTCATATAAAAGTGCTACATTGTTATCTTTTGCTAGTTTAAGAAGTTCTTTTCCATATTTAGCGAGAAGTAGTTTGTTAGCAGTTACTACATTCTTACCAGCTTTTAGAGCAGATTCAATCATAGTCTTTGCAGGTTGGTCACCACCGATAAGCTCTATAATAATGTCTATTTCAGGATCATTAATAAGATCTTTATAGTTATTTGTTTTTATAAATTCAGAAAGGTTATATTTGCAATTATCAAAGGATAGGTCGCAAATAGTCTTTAAACGTATTTTTTGTTTAGCATGAGAGCTAAGTTTTTTGATGTTATTTTGATAAAGGTGGATAACACCTGAGCCGATATTGCCTATTCCGATTAGTCCGATATTCATAGCTTTATTATATGTTGAATTGTTTATTTGTTGAACTGTTTATTTGTTTATAAAAAAAGAAGTGGATGCACCCTAGTTAGGCTCACACTTCGACTTCGCTCAGTGACCGACTGGAAAGCCTCCCCTAATAGGGGGGGTGTACGCCAAAGGCGTACGGAGGGGTCTTGGATTGGCCATATATTTGCAGGATTTTACTAATGAACAAAGCAATCAATAAACTATTGAACAAAAAACTTTTTAAAGTTAGCTTATGTTTCTAGTGTGCTTAATCTGTTTGAGTTATGCAATATTTTCATAGAATTTATATCTATTCTAGTTAAATTTTCTGAAATATTACTCTTATTTGTGTTTATATTTTCACTAGTAAAAAGAAATTTATCGTTAAAAGCACGAAACTGGTCTCGCATTTCTTCCATAACAAGATTTGCAGTATAGTGTGATAAATCCTTTGCCTCATCTTTAGTAAGAAAGTTCGTGGCATCTTCTTTGGTAAGAAAGTTTTTTGCATCATCCTTTGTTAGCATATTTTTTTGGATAAACTGAATATTATTATTAATATCATCAGAATTATATTCAACATAATTTTTTAGATCAGTAATATCTGTTTTTAGGTTAGCAAAATCGTTAGAAGTTTCTTCATGTACTATTTTTCGGATAGTTGTTATGTCCTGTTTTGTTAATGTCATTGTAAAAGTAATATATCATTTATGTTGGCTATTGTCAAATTATATTACGTCCACATAGTCATGTGAAATAATTGTTGACGTTTACTTATTTATTGCCATATGTTGGTTCTTCTTCGTAACTGTTCAAAAGCCTCCTCTAATAGGGGAGGTGTACGCCTAAGGCGTACGGAGGGGTCTTGGATTGGCCATATATTTGCAGGATTTTACTAATGAACAAAGCAATCAATAATAATAGTTATATCAGAACCATTAATCGGTTGGTGATTAATTTTTTATATTAGGCTATGGAGCTTAGCTAACAATGTATCAAACACAAACATATTTTTCTTTACACTATTATAAACGCTTATAGCAACAGGGTATGCATAAGTATGGCTAGTAAGGTTACGGGCTTGTAGTAATTCCAAGAAGACTTGTTCATCTTCTATGTAGCCCATTCTAAAAGCACTTTTTATTGCTTCTCTTGGCGAGTTTGTATCTTCTCCATAATGTTTTAGTATCATTTTTACTGCTTTCCAGCAATTTTCAAAGGTGAATTCAAATCTTTGTATTGCAGCATCTAATATGATGCTGTCTTCGTTTATATCTCTTTCCATTACTTCTTTTAGTCGTTGAAGTGAGTTTGTATAATTTTGTAATTGTGATTTTATGTCTTTCATAGTTTTACTCCTGTTTCGAAAATTTGTTCTTTAAAAGAATCAGATAGTTCGTGGTAATCAGATATATCTATTTTTTTAAGAGTAGCGAGTAGGTCTAGTTCTTCTTTTATTTTATATAATAATAATGCTGATATTTTTTCGTTGTTTTTGATGCATATATCAAAATCAGATTTGCTGGTAGCTTTATTTTTTGTTCTAGATCCAAAAAGAATAATTTTGGAATCAGGAAGATTAACAGATATGGTTTTTTTTATTTTAGTTATTATTTCTTCATCGGTTAAGGGTATAACGTTAATCATAATTAGATTATATCGTTTTAAGCGTTCTTTATCAAAGGGGGAAAGATGCGAAAGCAGTAGAGAATTTATATAGAGAGAAAGCAACCTCACTCCTAGCCCATCTCCTAAAAGAGAGGGGGAGAGGGAAGCTCCTTGTCACTATAGTGATGTTTCTTTTGTTGACCCCCTGTCACTATCGTGACATCCCCCTTATAAAGGGGGAATGTTTGCGGTGTATAATAAAGTTATGGTGTTTAATGTTGATAAAAAGTGGTTATTAGAGAATGGGTTGATTTCAAATGGGAAGTTGCCACCATTTAATCCCAAACTATTACAAAGAGCTAAAGAGCATAGAAAAAATATGACAAAGTCAGAGCAGAAATTGTGGTTTCAATTCTTGCAGAAACACCCTGTTAAGTTTCAAAGACAGAAAGTGATTGATCATTACATAGTTGACTTTTATTGTGCAAAAACAAGATTGATTATTGAGGTAGATGGTAGCTATCACTTGTTAGATGATCAGGTTTCTTATGACAATATCCGAACTGATAGATTAAACCTTTATAATTTATCTGTAGTTAGGTTTTCTAATGATGATGTTTTGAATAACTTTGATTTTGTATGTTCCACTATTGATGGATTGATCAAAAGTCCCCCTTTATAAGGGGGATACTTTGCTTTAGCAAAGAGGGGGTAATAGAAAAGCCACTGTTACTATCGTGATGTTCCTTTTATTTCCCCCTTTATAAGGGGGATACTTTGCCTTGGCAAAGAGGGGGTAAAAAAAATGTTTAATTATCTGTGTTTTGGGCTTAATAATATATGGAAGAGAACATACCTTCGTTAGGCGCACACTTCGAGAGCCTCAGTGACAGCCAAAAGCCTCCACTAATAGGGGAGGTGTCCCAGAGGGACGGAGGGGTCGTGGATTATAGAACAATAAGGAGAAATTATGGCCGAACCAGCAGTTAGTAATAATATACCTGTAAACAGTATTAACTATACGAGCAAAGTTCGTAGAGATGCATCACTTATAAATGCTGTGTTGGTTAAAAGTGTACCAAGTTTCCAAGATTTAGATTCTTCAAAATTAATAAAATTTTTAGATGATTTGAAGGGTGTTGGTACAAGTCCAAACACTGCATATAACTTGCTTATGCAATCTGTATCAAAGTATAAAGAAGATACAATTGATGCATCCGTTAATGAACTTAAGATAATAGCTGATGCTTTAGCAAATTGTGATGCAAAATTGTTTACTGTAGTTAATAGTAAGCTAGTTATAGATAGCGAAGAAATAGATGGCCTGGATAGTGGGGGCTCAGGAGCTGTAGCAAAATTAGCAGTGGCTAGTAAACAAGAAACTTTTGATGAATTTCTAAAATTTTTAGAAGGTTCAGGTCCTCCAACTCCTGTTGTTGTACGAAATGCTGGTTTTGGGGAATTAGATCTGGATGTATTAGAAAGGTTGCGATCAGGCGATTTGAATATAAGAGATTTTCAAAAGTTGACACCAAAAATAACCAATTTATTTGAATGGGATGAAAAAAGTGGCCTAACTCCAGATAATATGAGCGATGTTCAAAAAATAGATATTTTAAATGCGTTAGCTAAAACTGGACGCTTTGGTGGCACTCAAACAGAAACTATTTCTCGAAAATTTAATGACTTAGCTTTTGGTCCCGCTGGTTCAGATCCTATGATTGGTACAAAGAAAGCAATATTCTATATTTGGAGTGATTACGTTCTAGACTCACTAGATGGTGAACAAGAACCTACTTTAACTAAAAATGCTAATAAATATATGAATGCAAAGAGTTTTGGTGCTCCTATAGGTAAAACAGCAGCAGAATCTGCAGCTAATGTAGCTGGGAAGCTTGGTTGTGTAACAGATGCACAATTAATAGGATTGTCGGGAGAATTCGCTACAAAATTTGATGCTACTAAATTTATACCTATTAAATTTACAATAACATCTTCACCAGCAACGGTGGTTAAGTTGTTAGTAGAGGCAGGTGTAATTAAGTTGTTAGTAGATTCTAAAGAAATAATGACTATTGATCCAAATGATTGGAATAATTTAAATAAATTTTTGGGTAAAGCTGAAAATAAAGACTATGATAAGCAACATTGGTTCTTGCTTCGGTTAGAGACTTTGTTAGGAAAAGCAGTAAAAAAAACAGCACCAGCAGGAAAAGTAGCAGCTGCTACATCAGTAGGGAGGCCACCAGCTAACCCAACAGGAAAGTTGGAATTGGCAAAAGATTTGCCGCCACTGATTGCGGGAATGGAAGTGGAAATAAAAGATTTGATTGGAAGTGGTACTGTTACTCACTATAATTTAGGTAATGGTGCAGTTGCTATTGGCGATAGCATAACCATTCCCAATGTAGGGAAAGGCTTAAAGTTATTTAATGGTTCTGTACAAACAGTGCAGGAACAGGGTAAACAAGCGCAAAGATTTGTCACTGATGACACACTTGGGGTAAGCGCAACAGATGCATTTCCAGACGATGCAGCGTTTAAAAAACTTATAGCTTCGGATATGGGCACTGCACATAATGTAGGATTGTATTTAGAAGCTAATCCAGATTTGATAACTAAAGATAATATTGGAGAGTATCTCGGTTTAACGCAAGGGAAGCCAGAGGTTTTTAGCGCTTTGCTTAAAAAATATCCAGAGTTTATAAAAGATAAAATAGCGGATATGGATATTAATAATTGGGGTAGTGCGTCAATAGCATTATTAACCAACAGTGTTGTAGCGGATAAAACATCCTTAGATATAATGGCAGATAAAATAGCCGAATTGCCTAAAGCAGAATTATTAGAGGTATTAAGCAATTCAGCACTTGTTAGTGCTATTGCTAAGTCAGAAAAAGGAACAACGGCTATTTTTGCCTTCGCAAAGAATATAAATATTGATGCAGATGTGGCAGCGTTTAAAGCCGTTGTATCAACATATATTAAGCAGTTAACCGAAGCTTCTAAAACAAAATTTATGTCTGAAATTGCAACCTATTTGAATAATTCAGGAACTGTTGTTAATAAGGGATATTTAGAGCTATTAAAACAATTAGGTGTTGAAGAACAACTAGCGGTTAGTGATAAGAATTATATAAGTCTTATAAAGAAGTATCCTGAGGAAATGAGCATTGTTTTTAATAGTAATGATGAATTAGATAATAAAGCAAATTTAATTATTGCTGGGTTAAAAGATGCTAATCAAACAGAATTGGCAGTTTTATTAAGTAAAATACCAAAAGACAGGCCATGGGTTTCAGCGATGAGCGGCTCTAAAATAAAACTCGATGGGTGGAAATTCGATAAAGCTAAAAATCAGTGTAGCTTTGATTATGGAGGAAACTCCATCACTGTTGCAAAAGGAACTGTATTATATGCAATTCAGGGTAATGTTAAGCCCATAGATTCTGTAAAAAAACCTGCAGCTGATCCAAATATACAACAATTATCTTTTGCCGATAGTTATCAACAATTAGAGCCATTTAGTTTTGATTTGAGTGACACAAAGGCTAATGCTCTTGAGGATATGTCCTTTCAAGGAAACCAGCATTCAAGCCCTTTCCAACGAATGATGTTGGGGAGGACTCCACTCAGTATTGATTCCTGGCTTAACAGTGGCACAAATACAAATGTCGATGCCGTTGATATAAATGAGGCAAATACTAATGATACTTCTAAAATAATTCATTCAAATAATCAATTTTCAGCTACTCAAATGCCTGAGTCTAACTTAGATACTAATAATATTATTACTTCTAAAAACAACTCAGAATAAAGCCAATAATTATAGGGCAATATGAATATGACTCAATTTTATTGAATAGGTTATTCTCTTTGGGCTACAAAGTTTAAAATAGTTCCGTTTTTCTCTTTAAATAATGTTTAAATCATACCTTGATTGGGCATAACTATATATATAAGTTATTTAAGGAGTAAGTGTGGTAGTAGAGGGTTTTTCTTATAGCGATGGAGCTAATTATAATGAACATTTTGCATCAGCACTAAAGGGTGGATTAAATAGGACTGATAAGCCGACTGTATCATTTTCTAGTGCTTCAGGAAATCCGATAAGTCCAGCATCTATAGCTGTTGACGAGTTCATGAATCTTTCTTTTGGTGTGGCTGTTTCTCCTGGTGTAGAGGTGAGCGTTGAAGTATATAGAGATGGTGTTTTTTGTCAGGATGAATCTACTGGTGGGGCTTCTTCATCGATAACCGGTAATGCTAAATATAGTGTAAAGGTTCCTGACTTCAACAAACAATGTGAATTAATAATTAGATATACAAAAGATAATGAAGTATTAACACAGCAAAACTTAAAAGGTGATTCGTTAAGGAACAGTTTAGACTTAGGCCCAAATATTGATTCTTTTATGAGCTTAACGAAACCATCGGTTGAGATTGTAGATGGTGCTGTTGTAGTTGGTGCAAATTTTTCTGCAAATATTTTTAGTTCTTGGAACGTTTTTAGAAACGGTGAGTTGGTGCAAAATGCAAGTATAACTGATGATGGAAAGTTTATTGTTCCAGTTGCGGCAGAAGAAGATGCGTCTATCTACAAAGAAGGAAGCTGGGAGATAGTAGCTAGTTATAATGGATCAATTAGCACAGATGTTTTAGGTAAATATGTTTCTGAGAAAGATGCAGAAAAGATATTTGAGTATATGCAGGATAAAGGTCTATTAGAGAATGACAATGGCGAGTTGTTTGTTTCTGCAAAGTTTTTCACTACTAAAGCAAGGAATGAATTAGCAAAATTTTTGTTAAAAATGAATTCTTTTGGTAAAGATGTTTCTAGGGGGAGATTTGTTAGATTTTTGCATAATGCAAGCAACTTAAAGAATAACTACAGTTGGAATTTTTATCCACAACAATCATTAATAAGAACTACTTCAGAAAACAATATATTAAGATTAGAGGATGGTGCTGGGAATCTATCTTTTCAGATTACAGAGCCAGGTACTGTCGAATTATTAGATGCCAATGGAGAGCAGGTTACTAGCAGGACTTCTGATATTTCGACTTCATATATTCATTTAGATATAGACCTAACTGCAGCACAGATCGAAAAAGGTTTTGTTGATGTTAAATTTTCATCTTCAGTAAGTGAAGAGGTCCGTACTAGACGATTAGATATTGTTAGTTCTAAGAACCATAATAGTGCAGGAACATTGAGCACAAAAGATTTTGCTTCATTTTATAGCTTTGATGCTGATAATAAGGTTCCTGGATTTCATTTATGTAGGTTAGAGAACCAAGCTTTAAACAGAGATGAACAGGTTGTTTTGTATGTGCAAGAAAATATGGAAGCATTTGAACAGATAAGAGAAAGTATTAGTGATGGCAAGAGTTTAAGTAAGCAACAATTGTTGTTTCTAATGGATTTTCTTACAGAAAGTGGTTTTAATGTGCCCTGTTCTGTTGATGTAGAAGCATTGGCTGCTGATGCAGAGAGTTATCTATTTTCTGGGACATTAAATCACCAAGCTATTTATAACTATCTAGCAGGAGATATTGATGTAGATCAAATGGAGACAGAGTTAAATAAAACTCAGGTTGATCTAAAAAAAGCTAAGGTGGCTGTGTCTAAATGTTCGGTTCAACTAGAACATATTTTTTCTTCGCAGAATGTTTTGTCTTTAAGAAAATTCCTTTTTAGTAAATTTGATAAAGAAGATTTTTCTTTTTCAAGCACTACAGCTGTTCAGTCTTTTGTTAAGCAATTTGAAGCAAATTTTAAGGATATTCATAAGGAAATATCTGTATTAGATTTGTCTAAATTCACTTCATTTGAAAAATATATGAAAGAAAATAATGTTGATTTTAAAGAAATGAATGAGTCAGTATTTTTAGACCAGATGAATAGCTATTTAAATGAGAATAAAGAAATGTTGCTGAAGAATCCTATGCTTATGCTATCAGTAAAAGCAGCTTTGAAAATGGATAGTGTCTTACCAGAGGGACATTATGAAGTATTGGTGAAAATCAGCGAACATATAAAAAAGCAGGCTCTATCAATAATTAATGAAGAATCTAGAAACTTAATCGCAGAAATATTAAAAATTACCTTAACAGATAATGCTATATATATGTCTGATTATTTAAGGGCAAGAGATAACAGTTTTGGGAGTGTTTTTACTGGGGAAGGATTGAAAACTTTAGAACTTGAAAAGTTTGGGGATATATTAGATATCATGAAAAACAATAAGGTTCCTTCGAGTGATTCTCAATATATTAAAGTTCTAATTGAGCGATTGGTTTTTCCTGAAAGATTTGTTTTTAATAAAGAGTTAAATAGTTTCGGTATTTCCTTTTCCTACTCTGACTTAAGTCAGAGCGATGCTGGAAATAAAGCTGTAGATCAAAGACATAATATATTTGATTGCTGGGATTTCCAAAGTCATGAAGATGTTAGTTTTGGAAAAGCAAATGATTATCGCTCCGTATTCATGTATTCCGAATTTGATAATCAATTAAAAGAACAGGGTGGAGACAGTAAGAAAAATCTTTCAGGTGATAATAATGCTCAATTCTTAAAAGAGTATAAGATGTTAGCCAAAATAGTTGGTGTATATAGTGGGGAGGGTGGCGAGATTAATGATGCGCTTATTAATCTGCTTAAAATACCCAAAAGAAAGTATACAGTTGCATTAATTGATCAAAGGTTATTAGATCCTACAGTTACTGACTATGAGAAAAGATCTTTAATTGAAGTAAAAAAACAGATGCTTGAGAAGTCCGTAAATGTTGCAGATAGAATGAAAAGTTATCAAGATGGTGCAGATGGTGATATAAGAAAAAATTTCATTAATACTTTTAGGAGATATGTGAAAGATAATGGTATTGATCTTTGGGCAAAATTACTTATTAATACAGGTGTTAATGAACATTACGCAGACAAAGCAGCTGAAGTGGGATTATCTCTAAATGATTATTATAATGAGTATTTTACTAGTAAGAGTTTCTCTTCTATCAATCAGTTTGTTGCTCAAGATACTGGCGTTACTTATGACCAATTATTAGGAATAATTAAGGAGTTAACGGCTGGAGTTCAAGGGGATAAACAAATCCTTAATAAAGAGCAAATTAAAAGAGTTTCAGATAAAAAGGGTTCAGTAGAATTTGCTGATATAACATTGAATACGAACGAACTGTATTCTAAACCTATTGCTTTATTAAATTTTTATGCACAATCATCTAAAGGAATAAATTCTTCTGAAGTTTACATTCCTAATCAAATAAGCTCAGAAGATTTGTTGAAAATATTGAGTCAAAATTTCATTAGTGGAGGCGATTGGCCTGCAGATGTTCAAAAAGCAGCTGTTAAATTATGGAATAGTAATATTCCTAAACTCATAGAAAATGTATCAGCAACTCCTGAGTTGAAAGAATTCTACGTATTAGTTGCAGATAAATTGCAAACTATTAGTTTTGTGGAACAGAATTTATATGTTAAAGCTGATAGTGGTGGTGCTAAAAAACTTGCATATATATCACAGACATTAGTAGGAGCTTCTGTAAGCAGCAGATCAAGGATTGATGCAGAGATACAAGATAATTCAAGCTTAATGTCCATGAAAATGTTGTACCTAACAGATACTGGAGCTACTGATGAAAATGGTCAGCCAATAGCAAAAATGTTTTCTGATAAGATGAAAGCTTATCGAAATGGAGATGCTTCTGCAGCAACAGATCTTACTAAATTTTTAAAAGATATCCCAGTAGAAGAGACAAGTTTAGGCTTTACAAAGTGGTTCTTCACAAAGTTCTGTGGGGATAAACTTAGTCTTAAGGCCGGCAATGGCGCCGAGTTAGTATTTACTACATTTTTGAATACTTCAAAAGAATTTAAGATAGACGGTAAAATATACGAACTTTCTGATTTGCATGGTTTAGTGAAAAGTGCTTTAGCTAAATTAGAAGATCCTGAAGCAGAATTTAGTGACGAAGAGAAAACGGTTCTTCAGGGAGCAATGATAATGTTTCTTGTTAATATGGATATGAAAGCAGTTGCAAAAGGACTTCTTTCTGGAGATGATGTAGATTTAAAAGAACATTTCAGCCCATTTCTTTTAGCATTTAAGTCTAAGATATCGGGTTTGGTAGACATTTTCCCTGGTAGAGATGTTCCGGATTTAGAAGATGGAATAGCAAAGCTATCAAAGGGAATATTTGAAAAGCTTGGGTTTCAGAAAGCTGCATCATTTGCAGATTCAATGGATGAAAAACCAGCTTCTTTATCTAATAACTTAAAAAAAGAACTTATTTCAACTATTCAAAAAGATAATGACTTATTCTTATATGCAACTACTACAGATATGAGTCTTCAAAAGGATGATATGAATGTTCAGCTTGTGGATTTAGCAGTGAATTTTATAAAGGAAAGATTAGAATCTGTTTCTGATGATAAATTGGGTGCACTTAGTAGAGAAACTATAGAAGAAGCTTTACAACAATGGCCTAAAGTGAGAGCTTCTTTCGGAGATGAAGCATTTAATATTTCAATGGATTCTATTAGAGAAAATCCTACACATACATATGTATTGAAATTAATGCAGATAATGGGCGTTGTTAAACACCAGAATATAGATATCACAAGAGTAATTGTTTTTGAAGGAACTGACCCAACCAAAGTTATTGTTGGGAAGCCAGATTCTATGGCTAGAGCAGGTAGTAAAGCATTATCTCTTGCTAAGGATTGGTATATGCCCGCACCTTTAAGGCAAAGGAAATTTGGTAGTCTTGATTATTATGCTGGGGCTATAAACGGCCTGAATGAGAAACTGCCAGAGTCTATCCGATTCCCAATGATGGAAGAGGGAGGCATATCTAGAGAGTTAGGAGGTTATGGCACAACACTTGCTGACAATTTATTAACAGGTGTTGTTGGTGTAGATATCAACTTTTTATTTATGAACTATTATTTTGGGCTTACATTTCCAGCACAGACTTTTGCAAATTTATTTAATGATGATCCTTCGGTTCAAGAGCATTTTGATGATCAACTTACAGCGTTAAATAAATATTTAGATGATTCTGTTTTTACAAAAGATACTTTAGTTCAGATACTTGGAGATGATACTAAATCAGATGCTATATATGCAGAGTTAATAAGAACTAAAATTATTGATAAAGGTGGGTTTGTGCAAGGTGCAAATCAATCTGTTATGAGGAATATTTCGGTTGCAATCGGTCTAGATCCAAAGGAATCTGCGATTAGAAGTGTTTTATCTAAATTCAACCTAGATGAAAAGCAATTAACAACTATTCTTAATACATTAATGGATTCGTACAAACAAGATTTAGATTTGAATTCCGAAGTTAAGTTTAGTGCACTTGAAAGTGGCGGGAAATTATTAGATGGACTTGTAGATGTTCATATCGGTTTTTATATGTTTAGAAACAATGTGTGGATGATGCTTGGAACTATGGGCTTTTTTGATGATTTAGAAGATGGTGACCTTCTTTCTGCTTACATGAAGTTTGCTGTAGTAAATTATTATTCTTTGCCAGGAAAGGATCAATCTTTTTGGGATTCTAGATGGGGAAGAACTGTTAATGCGCCAATGAGGCATTTTTTGTACACTCCTCTTCATTTAGCGGCAAAGAAGCTTTCTGATAACCAGGGATTAATAGATTTTACAAGACAGCTTAAAGAAAAAGGTGGCACAGGCATGCTTTTTGATAAGTTTGTCGGACAACAAATAAATAAAATAAGTGATGAGATTATCAAGACTGAGGAACAGATAAGACAATCAAAAGATGAGATTAACAGCATAGAAGCAAAGATCGCTAAATTAAAGGGTAAGCCAGATTCTGCTGAAGAACTTACAGCTTTAAGGGCTCAAATAGATCAAATAAAGGTAGGTAAGCTTAAAAAATTAATGGTTGGATTAGTTAATGCTTCAAAAACATTGGCCTTTTTGTCAAATCCTAGAGCAAGGATAGAAGAGGCGCTTAGTGATAAGGTTCTTAATGAAATAATGCAGAAGGAAGAAGTTAAATTAAAGAGTTTGGAGGAATTTAAATCTCTTACTTTAAGTGAAAAAAATAAAAGATTTTCAGAATATTTAGCAAAGATTATCAATGAATATAAAGATATCCCAAATAGTAAAAAGAGAGAAATGTTTAGTGATTCTACTTTAAAGAAATTATATCAACTACAACAGTTGAGAGATAAAACTATTGCTACTCTTAGGAAAGGGCCGAATTGGCTGGTGAGTAAACCAGTGCAATTAGCAACTGCAAGCATGCGAAGATCTGCTTTGCTAATGGAAGCAATGAATGCTTCGAATAAAGACCTCCTTGCTATTAAAAGTAATTATCAGGAGTTGGACAAAGCTAGTAAAGCTTCTTTATCTAACACTAGACATCAAGATATTAAAACAACAGAGGTTACTCGTGGTCAGATGATTATGACTCAGACCAAGAATGGTGGGTTTGATTTTGTACAATTAGCAGAAGAGTCTTCTAAAAAATTATTACCTAAGAATAGAATGCCCCAAATAAATAATCTTAAAAGATTAACGTCTATAGTAGCCGATCAGTTTGGTGCTGATAATGATAGGTTTGTAAAAGATGCAAATGGTCAGTTATGGGTGAGCGTAAATGCTACTGATGGATTGGGTTTTGTAAAAGAAGAACCGTTGTTAGTAGACAGAGTAATAGTTGATAGAAATATGTCGGCAAGTGAGTATCAAGAGGGCATACGTATTGTGAGAACTAGGGACCATACTAATCAAGCTTTTTATAAAACGGATATCTATGTAAATCCTGCTTTTCTTGGACTTGGTGATGAAGCACTTGAAACTGCAGTACAAAAAGCACTTACTTCACAAGAAACATTATTATCGAAAACATCTGTTGTTCTTGATGAGAAAGATTCAGGAGCACAGTTTAAAGTAGAAGGATTTGATGCGAAGTCCGGATTGGCCAGTGTAGCTAAGAGTTTTGATGATGTTGCAAATAAAGCAGATGAAGCTAGAGAGACCTTAGAGCCATCAGAATCTTTAATAAAATATAGCTTAAGTGATGTTCTTATAAATAATACAAGTGAAGATGCTTTGAAGTTGTTAAATGGGGGAATGACAAAATCTCAATTCCAATCATTTATGTACTATTGTCGTAACAATAATGTTCAAAACATAAATAGAGATATGGTAGCAAGTTTTATAGCAGAGGAAAGATTTATAGGAATACCAGTAGTAGATTACAGAATGGCTTCAGAATATATTCAAACTAAAACGACGGAAATGCTTAACGAGAGCTTTAAGAATATTGTAGCTGATGATTATGTCGGTGCTAAAGGTCAGTACCTAGCTAGGCAAGGAGATAGCGAAGATAATTCTATTAGGAATAAATTGGCAAGTGAAAAGGAATTAGCAGGAATCAGTGATGATATTAATGAAAAGTTTGTGGGAGATCAAGCAAAAGTAACTGAGATAATGACAAAAGCTAATCTTCCTATATATATGGAGGCAAAAGCTGAAGCATTTAGAGCTTTTTATGATTTATATATAGAACTTGGCGGTGACAAAGCAGTAGTAGATGAGTTAGCTAAAAGTGGCAATGTGAAAGGAATCGAAGGTGCATTACAATCCTTGTTGAAAGGGTTAGATGCAGGAGGTAAGTCAAAAGCAATAGCTGTTGCAGATGGTTATAGTGCTTTAATTGGATCAAGAGAATCAATAGCTGGCTCAAACACATTGATTGGAAAAATACGTGATGAATTAAAGACTCCAGGTGACGATCCTATAGATATAGATAAGCTTAAAGGTTCTAAGTATTATACGGATTATAAAAGAATGGTCTTAAGATCTTGGATACTTAGATGGGCACAAGCTAATGATTTTCAGCAGAAGCCTTTTTATAACCAGGCAATGTTCCAGTTTTTATCCCTTGCAGACAAAAATGTGGCTGAGAATATGGGAGCTGGCGGTGGTAAAACAGAGACTCTTACAGGGGTTTGTGTTGCAAGAGTACTCCTCGGATATAATGTCGCGCTAGTGGTTTCTAACAAGAAAGATGCAAAATCTGGGTTTGTAAAGACAATTGAACTTCTTAGACTTTCTGGTATAAAATCGGCGTTATATCAAAAGAACGAGGGTGATGCTGCTAAAAAGGGTAAATTTGATCACTCTAAAACACAAGTGTTATATATTGATAATAGTGATTTAAAATTCCAAAATTTGGGTGATATATTGAAAATAGTAAATGCTGTTTTCCCTACAGATGCAAAAAAAAGATTGCAGCTAGTAATAGATGAGTTTGATAAGAATTATTATATTGATGGTGCAGACCCTACGATAATGAGCAAGTCTATGAACGATAAAATGACTAATAAACAAGCTATGCCTTATAAAATTGGCATTACTGCATTTGAGAAATTTATCGAAAAACATGTAGATGATAGCAAGTATGTTAACAAAAGCAACTCTGGATTTACTAGAGAGGGTGTCCTGAAGTTTAGAGAATTTTTAGATGCAGAGTTGAAGAATCATAGCTTTAAAGGATCAATGGGTAAGGCTGATGCCTACTCTAGGGTTATGCAGCTTTCGGGCAGAATACTAAATGTTTATCTAAATATTCATGAGGGGATAGATTATAAGTTTTTTGCTGGTGAACAGGGGCTTATTGATTTTAGTCAGAAACGTATTAATTGGGGGAGTGTCAATGAAGATCGTCCAATAGTAGAAGCGTTTCATATTTTTGGTAAAAGATCTAGATTTGCTGACCTTAAGAAGCTTACTCAGCCATCTCCATCCAGTATCCCTATTACACAGATAGGTTTTGCTAAGAGATATGCTGCTGGAATGTTTGGCACATCAGCTACTGTAGTTGATTTTACTCCAGAATTAGCTAGAGAATTTATTATGGTAATGGCTATTGAGGAAAATATCCAAAGAACTTTGGAAGAAAAACCGCATATTATGTGCGAAAACAAAGAGGTTCAGTTGCTAAAAGTAACTGATACATGTTTAAGGAATTTGGTAGCAGGAGCGCCAGTTCTCGCGCATACTCCTTTTACAGCATCTAACGCGGCGGCTAATGATACTCAGATTACGCTTGAAGAAGTAGAGCAGAATATGAACAAGTTCATGGATCTTATGGAATATAAAATATTAATGGAGAAAGTTAATGGAACAAATGTGAAGCCATTAACATCAAAAGAGAAGTCTCGCCTCTCAGTATTAGAAAAAAGTGGAATTGCTACAGATTCAAATGTTTTAAATATGTATGAGAAACTTGGTGGAGAAGGCTATTTGAAGCAATATCAAAAGTTATTAGACTATAATAGCAAATTAGTTGGTCATTATGTTGCTGCTTCAAAATTGAAGGGTAAGCTTAAAGTTGAGATACCAGAGTTTTTAAAGAATTATAACTACAGCAGGTTGCATATGGCATCTATTAGGCAAGGCGAGGCTGTGGATAGTGAAATAGATAAGATTCTAGCTTTCGGTTGTGGATTGGCCACGGTTTTATTATCTACAAGTACCAATAGAGCAGTTGATGTGCAGAGTAAAAGTGATTATTTAGGAACACTTTTAGCTTCAGGTGTGATTTCAAAAAAAGAGTATGAAAAAATGAGAGCTGATTATGGTTTTAAAGATATTGGCGCTGTTGGGATTATGACACAATATAAATCTGATGTTGCTTTTTGGATACAGGAAGCATTTCGCTTAGGCAGAACATCTGGCCCAGATTCTAGAGAGCAAGGTAGTGTATATAATATTCTTTCTGCTGATGATACTGCTTTGCAAAATGACCCAGCTTTAAAGCATTTACTTTTACATGGTACAGCCTTACAGAAGGCTGGGGTTGTAATCATGAAGAGTGGCCTTCTTCCTCCTGGTTCTAAGCTAAGACTAGATATTGGCGAGATGAAGGCTGATTATCGTTCCTTGGGTGTGTTTGATAAATACAGAAGTCTACCTATAGCTAGTGCTATTTATTCGATGGAGACTGCTGAGAACGAATTAGTTAAGTTAATTAGAAAAGATATGAAAGCAGCTGTAGATTTTTGTGATAAATATGGTATCGATTTGAAGGAGTTTGTTGGTGGAATAAATGGTGAAGGATCTGCTACAAAGAGTTTTCTTACATGTATTGCTAGAGAAGGTTTTGAAAAGTTTTGCGGAGAAAAGGGAATTGACGCTAAATTTGTTTTTAATTATATGGAAGCAAAATCGATAAGCCAATTGCTTGATATGGATATTAAAGAAGTTCTTAGACCTAATGGTCAGATTATTGAGATTAAAGGAGTAAACGATGAAGAGACTAAAACTTTATTTGCAAAAACATCTGCTTCACTTCAGAAAATACACAGAGATGGCATAGCTGCTAAGAAAGAGGGACAGGATGCTTCAGAGAAAACTGGGTTGATAATTGAAAAAACATTAGACCTGTTTAGATCATATAAGAGCCAAAAGAAGCCAAAAAGAGTTAGAGGTGTAGGTGAGCAGAAGCTCGTGCAATCATCATATAAATCGCTTCCTTTAAGTGAAATAGGTGAAGTAAAAGACATTCCTACTTTAATGACGATGATGTTTGAAAGTAGTTTGGAAGCTGTAACAAGAAGTTTTGAATTAAAGAACGGGATTGATAACTTGGATAAGATTTTGGCTAATCCTGATACTCCTGAAAATAAAAAAATTATTGAATCGTATATTAAAGAAATAGCAAAGTCTACAGGCGTTAAAATTGATGTAAATGCATTTTTAGTAAAAGGGATAACCCATAAGGCTTTGGTGAAAGAGTATTTATCAAGATATGTTTATAAACAAATCCATGATACAACAGCAGAAAAGCCTGGTGCTATAGAACCAGTTTTGGAAACAATAGTTAAACGATTGGAAGTTATTCAGAATCTTTATGGAGAATCCGATGATGTTATAAAAGAGATGCAGGGTTTGCAGAAGATGATAGGTGGAAGTGAGGTGGATATTGCAGATAAGCTGCAGGGTGCTTCACCAGAGTTTATTTTTAGAGCATTGTCACTTAGCATGTGGGAAACTCATGGATTAGCAGATAAGTTAGTTTCAAATTCTGGCAAAGGATTAGCATGGTTTTTTGTGTTTACGCAGGGTATGGGACAACAAAAAGATGAGTATAGAACAAAATCAGGAGAAGAGCTTAAACAAAAAGAACAGGTTGTAAGAGAAGAGGCAGCTAAACCATTGTTAGGGCCACAGGGCAAGGGATGTAAATTCGATAATGATCTAGGTTTTACAAAATTTGATATTTTAGCAGTGGTATTAAAGGACTCAATAAGTTCGTTTTCTTTAAATGATGAATCTACAAAAAATATTCATATTAATATTGGCGATGGTGACAAGGAATACGATATTAGTAAGCCTGAAGTGTTAAAGGATGTTAACCAATTATTAGCAAAAAATATTAATGTAGATGGTGAAAGATTGATGATTATTGCAGTTGATGATCATTTTATTCTTGCACAAGGAACTGTGGAGGAAATGTCTTCTGAAGAACGTTTGGTTTATTTGAATAAGATTCATTATGCGCCTGGAGATAGAGTGGATTTTTACGGAGCTGTTTTTAATAATAAAGGTGCGAGACTAGGTGATTCAGAGAAATTTGAGGTAATGCTTACAGAAGAAAATATAAAAAATTATTTTGAGAAATTATTAGATCAGGCTTCCGATAAAGGGGCCGTGTCAGAAGAAGGCAAATATGCAAGATATGCTTTGGATTTGCTTGAAATAAGCAAGAATTTAACAGATAAAGATCCTGGATACAAAGCAGCAAAAAGTTTATTAATGAAAACAATAGCAAGATTAGTACTTAGTCATGAAGAAGGACATATCCATCATCTTAAAAATGATGAAATGTTTAAAGATTTACCACAAACAGTCAAAGATGAATCATATACAAAAGAGGTGTTTGAAGTATATGCAGATTTTTCAAAGGAAGGGCTTTTAGGTCAGATAGCAAAAGGTCTTAAAACAGGGGGAGACTCGGCGAAAGAATCTATGGTTTTACTTTCTGTGTTGTTAAATATGAATGCAAAAGACAAAGATGGTGTGAATTCTAAAATATTAGCAATTGTTGGAGATATTGATGAATATGTAAAAGCACAAAAAGAGGGAGATGTAGCAAAAGTACAGCAGCTAGGAGAAGAGTTAGATAAGCTTTCAACTTGGGTTCAGAAAGAGATTTCGGAGTATGTAAAAACAATTGGCAACATGAATGTTGCAAACAAGCTTGATGCCTCTATGCTTAATGCACTGACACAACAGTTGAAGAATAGATTAGGCATAAAAGAAGTATATGAACATGTAGGTAAGGGAGTTAGGGATTCTAGCTCTGCACTTACTGCTGTAAGCAAGATGGGTGCAGGTTCAGATCATAAAGAGCGTATAGCAGAAGATGGCACAAAGGTGTTTGATATTTCAACTAAGAATGGATCACATACGGCGATGGAGGCAATTAAGGCGCTTAAGAGTTTGCAAGCTGGTGAGAAATTCGAAGTATCTATATCTAGTCCATATATTATGAATATATCGGTGGAAGGATCTGATCTAAAAAATGCAAAAGAGATCATGCAATCAACAAATGCTTTTCAGAAACAAATTCAAGATATTTTCGTAGGTTCACCGGCAATGAAAGATGTGCCGAATTCTGAAGTAAGTAAGCTAGTATTGCAGGTTTTATCTGAGTTAGCAGATTATAAAGGTAGACCAGTAGCTGATATTATTAAGGAATATCCTATGTTAAAAGCTATTAGTGCTGATGGTTTTGTTTCTTTTAGGCAATCAATGCATCAACTGGATGTTGTTTATTCAAAGATATATGAAGGCGCAATTAAAGATAAGAATAATACGGCAGGAGTTGCGAAAATTGATAAGACATTTGTTTATAATAAAATAACAGAACAGTTGAAGTCTTTTTCTGGCAATTTTGGACAAAAAGTATTCGGTTTCCAATTGAGTTTTGGAGAGATGCGAGGAAGTGCGGATGAAGTACTAAAAGTAATAGCTGAGAATCCATATTTATTTAGTGGTGGAAGTAAATCACATTTAAATTCAAATGTTGAGAGAATAAACAAAGTTGAGGGCTATAGATTGGGAGAATCAATCATGGCTGGTAAATTAGGCTCGGAGGAGTTGCTTGCTATTAGTAGAGACTCCGGAGTTAATGCAGCACGTAATCAGCTTTCTGGAAGAATGAGTCCGACGGGCATTAAAACAACCTTTGGGCTATATGCAAAAAATGGAGATATTGCTGATTATAAGAATTTTTCTGTTGAAGAAGTGACTACAGCTGCAAAAAGTGTGATGAATAAAATGTTGGCTTCACCTGGTGATTGGTCAGAAGGATTGTTAAAAGAATATGTTGGAGAAGTTGTTAGTAAAGAGCTTGGTATAGATCCAAAAAATCCAGCAAATAAAGAGATTATAGAATATTTTGAAAAATCAATATTTAATGGCGACGAGTATAAAGTAGCAAACGAGCTAAAGAGTATTGGCATGGATAACCCTAAAGTAATGACAGATATGATCAAGTTTTTTCAAACAAATGGTGAATTTGCAAAGAGTGCTAGTAAATATGCAGTTGATGATCCAAGGATGGTTGATATCGTTCGTAAAGGGGTATCACAATTTATGAGAAAGCAGTTTGGAGATAAGCAATTAGCAGATTATAGCAAATGGTTTGATAGTAACGGAAATCTTAAACCGGAACATTATGATAAAGTGTCAAAGTTATTCATAAAAGGTAGTTTCTCTAAGGCTGTTGGTAGAGATGTTGGAGAGAACGCTTTTCAATGTTTAGTTGTTGTTGGTGTTGTTGCTTTAATCCGACAATCCAAAGGTGAAGATCCATGGAGTGAGGATACTTTGCGTTATGCTTGGAATGAGCTAGTTGCTACTTCTAATTTGGTGAAGAGAACAGCATTTAGCTTCTTATTTGATTTCAGAACGGTAAATTCAATGATGCCACTTGTTGCTACTGTTGGCCATTCCATGGTTAAGGCCACTGTTAATAACGAAGAAAACTTAGTGAGAAGTATGGCTGATTATAGATTGAAGCAGGAATTAACATTTCAAAGAAAAAATATCTTTGATGAGCATGTTCATAGTTTGAAACAGCAACAAGTAAGTGCTGTCGAATATGCAGCAAATGGAACTTTTAGTTTAAGCGCAGGTGAACAGGTCTATACTTTCGCTGAGATAAATACAGATGTTGAGTCAATGAGGGATATGATGAAGAATGGCGAACAATATAATACTGCTTTTGATGCTGTATTTCTAGGTTCTGATTTGTTTGAAGTAGATAAAATGAATAAGTTATTAGCTTCAAATTATTTACTTGAAACAGCAAATGGAGAATATGTAGTATCTCCAAAGTTTGTTGATGATATGAAAAACAACGCGTTCCCTTATGACTCGTTTTTTACGGCTAATGAGAAAAAAACATTAAAAGATAGCAGCATGGCTTATAACGTGATTTTTCAAACTGCAGTTAATCAATGGACAAATGAGTCTATTCCAGAGGCAACAATAATTACAGATCTTAAACAAAAATATCATGTATCTGTTGCAGATATAGATGATGAGAAAATGTATGAATATATTCAGTTAAATACGCAGAATTTAGTTCTTGAAGGAATGGTAATAAAATCAAAGCAATTAGGTTTGGATGCTGAGATAAAGGACAACTCAACATTAATGGGTCTGATAATGTGTGAAGAAAGTGATTTTACTGCGCAAGTAACAATAGCTGGATTCTCGCAAGAAGTTGTCTCTAAACTTGGGAATTTAAGAGCTGAATATTCATTGTCGTTAGATAAGATTACGACATTATTAGAAGATTATTCTTTTGCGAAGAGTAAAGTTTATGCTCTTTGTCAGTCTATTGGATTGTTAACTGGTGTTTGTAAGCCAGTAGAAGCTGAAGAGTATTTTAAGAACAAAGCAGTGTTGCATGTATTACAGGAGAAGATGGTAGATATCAAATGGGAAGCAAAATATACACCACCATCTGATAAATCTGTAACGGCATATTTTAATAATCAAATAGCTATTAATAATATAGATGATCAAAGTTATGTGTCTGTGATGATGTCTATTGGCGAACTTGTTGCTGAATATTTAAAAACAGGTGAGAGCGAAGCATTTAGTATGTATTTGCGGCAAAACGTTGCTTCTTTTGAGAAATATAGTATCCAAACAGATATTGAAGAGTTATGTAGAGATATTAAGAAGTATGAGATTGCTGATGGAATTAAATCACAAGCGAATGCTCCTTTGGAAGTTCTAGTTTATTTCGAGAGCGAAGTAGAAGACATTATGAGTAAAAATTATGATTCTATTTTAAGTAATCTAAAAGATATGCATGGAGAAGATTTAAGCTTAGGAAGAAATACATTATCCAGCATAGCGATGTTGACTACTTTTATGCTGTCAAAGAAATATGCTTCTGCAATGCTTCCAGGTTCAAAAAGCGTGGTTAAGCTAGGCAGAGGTGCAAATCATCTTACTTCTATGTCTATTGCATCACTTGCGTGTATTGCTTCCAATTTGGCTTTAGAATGGGCGCATAATCAAGATATTCCTGGTTTTAGATCAACTATGGAAAACACACTTGCTCCATTTATGAATGAATTAAAAGGTATAGGATATATGATGCCTAGTTCATTCCTAGATAGGTTTATAAAAGACAAATTTGGTGCGAGCTATAGTACATTTATTCAGAATAGATATGAAGATGATTCAACTAAATTATGGGGAGCAACGGCAGGTGCTGAGCTTGGTATGGCTTTATTTGATGTTGGTGTGATGCTTGGGACAGTAGAAGTAGGCAAGAAAATAGGGGTTATGGAGAAGAATCCTGGCGTTAAATATGGTCGTCATTCTGGAGTAAAATCTGTAGAACATTATTTGGACAATGCTGTCGGTGGTAAAGGCACAAAAGGTGTTAGCAGTATGGACGATATAATAAAAATTGCTAAAGAGAAAGGCATGGCTGTTGAAAAAACAGCTAATGGAAAAATAACGCTAGATGGAAAGAAATTTAGTGTTAAAGCAGCTGCAAAACATTTGCAAGTTGCCAGTTATACAGATGATCAGATTGATGGTATTTTGAAATATTTAAATAATAATTTAGGCGATGATGTGTCTGGTGCTGCAAGAGTTCCTGGCTCATCGAAAATTAAGCTTTCATATAAAGATGGACGAGCGGCTAAAGTAGTCAATGTCGATCAAATAGAAGATGTTGTAAGACATCACTCGAAAGTCACAGCAATTTCGGAAGTAGAAAAACTTCTTGGAAAAAATCAGAAATTTAAGATTACTACTAGCCAAAAGACTGGGAAAATTAGTATTAAGTTTAAGAATGGTGATGTTATAGATGATTTGAGTAGAGCTCAATTTGATGATGCTTTATCAAAAAGAAAAGGATTAGTTTGGGATACTTTTTTTAATAAAGAGAATAAAGCAGCAAGCGGTAAGGCTTGGGCAACATTGATGGGTGTGCTTACTTTGCTTAGTATAGCGGAACAAGCAGCAACAAACGGTGGAGAAATAGATTGGTCTAAGGTTTCTAAAGATGCATTTAAAGGTGCGGGTGTGATTACTGCTTTTGCTATTACAGAGAAAGCAGTTTCTAATGTTAAATGGTTAGGGTCCACAACTGCTGCTTCTGCGGGCAAGTGGTCATGTGCTTTTTCTAGATCAACAGTTGTTGCTAGTTTGCTTGTTGAGCTTGGAATGAGCGTAGCAGAAAATGGTTCGGATCTTTTTGATAGTAATGCTTCCTCTGCTACTAGAAATAGGGCAGGCGGAGAAATTGCCTATGATGTTGCAAAAGCAGGTTTGGCCGGTTTCGCTAGTGTTTATGCAGTTGGTGCAATGGGCGGAGCCCCAGGATTAGTCGTAGTAGTGGTTGGGACTGTTGTTTATGTGCTTGTTGATTATGTAATAGATAATATAAGAGACCAGTTTTTTGACGAGCTTATTGAGGAAGCACATACACAGGGAATGTTTTATGAAAAAGCTGGGGTAGAAGTTGTTTATGAAGAAGAAAACAGACCAAAATCTGCTAAAAAAGAAATTAAAGCAAGAAAAATTGAAAACAAACAATTAAGAGCATATATTGCGAGAAAAGATGTTTATAATAGATTAAAAGAAGCAAAAATACAAAAGATTACAACTGGAAGTATTTATGATTTAAATCCACAAATAATAGAACAGATATTGACGGAGGTGTCTTCTTTGAAGGCAGAGAGAGTCTTGAATGTTGAAGTGCAGTTTGTTGCAGAAAATAAAGATAATGAAGCTCACAATATCATATATGAACTTGTAGTGAAAGATCCATTGAATGAGAGAATTTTACTTACAAAAAAAATCTATAATAAAAAAGGAATTAAAGTAAATTTTAGTAACTCAAGAGAAGCTATAATGCATGATGGTATGTTACAGACAGCTAACGGTAGTCAGTTGGGGGTGTCCGTTCGTAGTGATGGGTTTAACGCTCTAATGACAAATAATAATGGGACAAAACCTTCTGATCTTGCTGTACAGCTTCTGATGCAATCTTATAACAATGAAAAACTTTCCAAAGATTACATAATAAATAATTTTGGTGCAGACTTTTATGAGAAATTACAAAATGATAATTTCTATATTAATTTGATAAAAGCACTGAAAACAGGCAAGGCTATTGCCGTAAATGCAGCTATGACTAAGTCTTCTAGGCGCTCTTCTTATAGTGCAGGACCTGGTGGAATATCTTCTTTTACATATTCAGTGCACCCTAAGACATATCAGTTATTAGAAAAACTTTATCAAGAATTTTTAGATGATCATTATGATAGCGAAACAATAGACGATAAGTTAAGTAGATATAATATTTTAGACTTAGAAAAAGGCTATTCAGTATTAGTTCAAAATAATAATGACGAAGTTTCAGGTGTAGACTCTTTATCGCCAGTAGAGCAGGCTAAGTATTTAGCTTATGTTGGTGAGTTAATAGAGCAAAAAGTATTATTTGGCTCAGTGGATGCTTATAAAGAGGGCGATAAGTTTAGGTCCATTTATATACAATTTGTATACTTCCCATATGATACCGCTAAGCTTAAAGATGGAGTGTATGAACATGGTATTATGTTAAGAGATGTATATACGTCTGCAATGCATAGAAACAAGATGGAACGTTTCGGTAAATGGAATATTGAGAAGTTATATAATTCCTTTTCTTATGAGCAAAAAGAAGATTTTGCTAAATATATTATGAATAGAAATGATGTGTATGTTCGTGACACTGGAGGATTGCTCTTTCCAAGTAAGTATTACCCAATAGGCACATATTCAAAAGGGTCTGGTTATAATTACTTCAATATGCCAGAGAAAAGAAAAGATACTTTGGATGATGGTCTATATTACAAATATTCAGAGACGGAAGAAAGCGGTATTCTTTCTTTTTATCATGAGAGGCTTCAGCCTACATTATCTGGTTCATATATTCGTTCATGGGAAGAACGAAAAAATCCAGCAATTAACCTAGAATCATTAGTTTATCATGATAAAAAGGGTTTGTTTTGTGTTAAGGATAACAACGGTGAATGGGCTAAGAAGGATATTCAAGATGTCCTATTCGATTATATAGCACAAGCAGAGATGAAAGATGCAGTGACACCTGAAGATATGTTTTTGATTAGAGAAAATGCGACTATATATAGTAGATTTGATGATTCTTGTTATGATAAATATGGTGCATTAAAAATGCATGTTGTTATTAATAATTTGTCTCCAGTAGAGAAAAATGAATACGAGAAGTTTTTAAGCACAAAAGAAGGCAAGAAGCTTGTTGTCTCTAAATATCCTACAAAAATTGGAAATGAGGCAGCATTTAAAGAATTTATGAGAGTTTCAGCTATAAGAAAGTTAGAAGTACAGACACTCGATAAAACAGATTTCAAAACAGCTTTTCAGGTAATGACTGACGGTGAGAAATTAGAGTTATTAAAAGAAATGGAAGATAGTGGAAATTCATTTCTGAAAAATGAATTAGGATTAACCGCTAACAATTTAGAAAGTTATTTTTCTCTTTCTTATGAACTAGGTCAGCTAGATATTCAATTAAATTTAGCAGTTTCTAAAGGTAATAATGTGAAAAAATTATTAATTCTTCATAAGATGTTAACAAAGGGAAGAGATGATGTGTTTCAAGATTTTATGGATACATATAAATTGGTCTGTTCTAGTTATGTAACCAAATTGTCTTCTTTAAATCAGTTAGAATTAGATGAAGAGTCATTTGAATTGATAGAGGATATGTTTGGTGAAAATTTCCCTGAGCTGGCAAAGCAAGAAAAGACGGGGCGACGTATCGTGGCTAAAGTAATACGAGACGTTAAGCAATATGTTAATCAAGGTGATTTTCCTGATGATATTACATTGGAGCAATTCAAAATTCATTTAAATAACGGGGATAGTGAAGGAAAATATCAGCTAGATTCAATAGCCGTAATGCTGTTTGTGCTTGATAATGGTTTGTCTAATATAAGCTTGTTAAATGAGCGAACTCTTAGGGTAATGACTTTAGAAGATGAGGATGCTAGAGAAGATAGAATGAATTTGATTTCTAGTATGAACGACGAAGAGGCTGCAGAATATTTACCAGAAGAAATAGCTAGGCTTTTATCTATTTTTGAGAAAAAAGGTGAAACATATATTAATGTCTTTTATGAGCTTGATAGAAAGAATGATTTAATACATCGTTTTGAAATGCTGAACTATATGATTAATAGATTGATTGGAGCAGATTTTTCGCTTTATGAAACTTATCAGTCTAGGTTTCAGCGAGTAATATTTGATGTTTCGTTAATGACAGAGAGTAAAAAAGATAAAGTTATTACTGCTAAATTGTCTGGTTTGTTGGATGCGGCAAAAATGAAAGAAGCCTTTGTTTGGTGGAAATTGTTTGATGATTTAGGATATTTGGAGCAAGTAAAATATAAGCTAGAAGACGTTGATAGGTCGGATAAATCAGATATAGTTTCTATTATAAATGATTATAGAGAAAGAAAAGCTTCCGGAGGAGTATCTGAAAAAGAATTTGCTGAATTGTTTGAGCGTACAGAGATGAAAATGTCGTCTACGCCAACTATGCTAAGGGGAATGGCAGGAATATCAAGTTATATCTCTTATCCAGTTAAAATTGATTTGAAAAGATATATGTATAGAATCATGTTTGAATGTAAACATGATTTTCAAGATAGATTGGCAGTAGAAAATTGGGCAGATATTGACCTGGTAATGTTAAAGGATGTATATAATGATTTATCAATGGAGAGAGAGGCGTATGAGTTTTTAAGCAAGACAGGTACAACAGTGGAGAGTTACATAGAACGTATTTATCTAATAGAAAGTTTGGCTGAAAAAGGGTTTATAATAGATAAGGATGATGTGGTATTTGTTTATAGCGAGTTAGCTAAACTTATTAAAACAACGTCAGCAGAAGCTTTAGCATATATCTCAGATAGCCAAGAAGTTAATCAGTTAAGAGCGGCTGTTGCTGTAGATAAAGATGCAGATGTATCCTTATTATTACAGGATGATAATTTGAAAGATAAATTTGCTCAGATTGGTGGAGAAATGTATGCTAAAAGGAGAGGAATAGCATTACAGCATTATGCTGCTACTCTTTTAGCTGAAAAATAAAAAAATAAGTGGGAATTTATTAAAAACCTTACGATATATTAACAAAAGAAGATAATATCGAAAGGGGCGTGATCGCAGAAAGATCAACGACAGTTTAAGATACAAGGTAAGATATTAATAAAGAATTAAAAATCAATTAGGAGGAAATTAAAATGGCAGGAAATATGAATGTAAGAGCAAATGTAGCTAGTCAGGCTAATCAAACAGGTAATCTTGGGAATGTTGGAAACAAAGCAGGAGATGGTAAAACAATTTCTACTTTTAATGAGGTTACTGTGGCAAAGCCAGCAGTAGCAGTTGCTACTGCAACAGAAACTGTAGGTCCATCGTTCGGACTTCCAGGCGCACAAGCTGACGCTGGTGACGTTGTATTAGCACAGGCAGCATTAGAGGTTAAAGTAGGAGAAACTACTTATAACTTTGAAGGATTAAATGAATCAAAAGAAGTAAGCGTAACAGCTGTTTTAGAAAATGCAAAAAATGAAGCAGAAGCAGATGCTGGGTTAAAAACCCTTGGTTTTTCCCCTACAGAAATCGTTGCAGCTAAGTAAACAATAGTTTTAGTATTGAATTATGAGTTAAGCTGGGTCAGAATAATAAAGTCTGTCTCAGCTTAATTTTTTTATGGGGGTAAATTTTGGTAGATTTTAATGAATTAGAACAAAAATACACAAAAGCTTTTTCAAAGATAGTTTTTAATGAAAATGTACCAAAGGGAAGTATTTCCATCGAAGAAATACTTAAAAAGAATAAAGCAGCAGATCCCCAAAAAATAATAAGAAAATTAAAAGACATAATAGAAGCAAGAGTATACTCTACCGTTTATTATTATGCTTTAGTCCAGTATAGGATGATGGAAGTATCCGGAGAATGGACAGAGGCCGGTAAAGATAGAGTTAAGACAGCATATATGTATTTGCTTTTAAATATTTCACTAGATAAAGATTTTTCAATGGCAGATTATGATAAGTTTGATGCCAAGATAGCGGAAGAGTATAAAAGATATGAGCTAATAGGTCTTAATAAGGACCAATTATCCAAGATTATGGATTATCCAGAGATAACAATACTAGGTGAAGTTTTCAGACAAAATCAGACAAAAGATATTAATAATATTCTTAAAGCCGTAAGTTCTCCTAGAAGAATAATAATGGGATCTACTGGAGAGAGCAAATCTATAATATTTGGAGCTGTAGATCATATAGAATATATGAAATATGATTTGTACTATATTCATAAAGAAGACATTAGGACTCCGAATTGTGTTCATTATATAGTTGCAGTAATAGAAGATGACCAAATTGCTGTTAGAGAAGAGGTTTGTAAATATATTTTCCTTAAGAAATGGAAGACTGTCTCTGAGGGTGATTTGTTTTTTATGAATTACATGTCTAGCATGCCAGAGCATAGTATTGCCGAAAGCATAAAGAAAAGAACTGTAGATTGCTTTATGATTGACCGTGATAATACTTTAGAAGAGTCTCAACAGGATTTTGTTAACCTTATGAAGGAAAATTTTGTATGGCATGAGTTAGCTCATGATGCTTTAGAAGATACAGATATCAATGATATGGAGCTTGCAATTGTAGATGGGCTTACGACAGTAAAAGAAAACTTTCTTTCTGTTTTACAAGAAGTAATGGTTGAGTGGTATCCAGAGCATAATGGAGTAAAAGGCCCTCTTAAGAACATTGTAGATACTGCATTGAAACAAGATAAAAACAAAGCAGATGTAATGCTCAATATGTATTTAAGTGATGCTTGGTTTCTTGATACAGATACAAAATTCATGTTTCCATATACTTATATAATGTTTGCGTTGATACAACCATTCATAGAAGAAGATGGGCAATTTGATTACACCAAGATGTACGCTGAATTTACTAAAGTATATAAATTTCTTGCAGATTGGTATAAAGAAACATTGTCGGATATATATGTTCAGTTAAAAAAAATATCTTATACGGATAATGGTAAGAAAAAAAGTTATGTGGATTTAGAAAAAGACATCAATCAGATGATGGATCTTTATGAGAAAAAAGTAATCAAAAAAGAGAGAACTGAGAAGAAGAGAATTGGTAACTTTTGGATTAATTTTTTCACTCAACTTAAAATGAAAGATATCTCTAGTTTGAATAGTGTTTTTACATATTTAGAAGATAGAGAAAAACAATTGTATGAAACATTAAAAACTATGTTTATAAATGACGAAAAAGGGGAATATTCTAATAAAGAGATAAAAGAGTGTATCCTAGATTCTATGCAGAAAAAAGGATTCAGATTAGAGTTATGAAATGTATAAAATACTGTCGTTTAAAAACTTTAGCAATCGAACTAGTTTAGATAAAGGGGATACCCTTTTATTAAATTTCGCAAAATCATATTTAATTTTCTTCGAAGACGATATATGTAGTAGTTATCCCGAAATCTTTTTTCCATTAAATAATGGGATGTTTGTTCTTAATCCAAATAAAAAAACTTCAGACATTACTATTTTGCCAAACGACATGTTGGTAAAAGTTATTACAGAAACCAATAAGAAATCAAATGTGCTAGAAGGGGCTAATTATAAGCAATTTGCAAACACACTAATAACTCAGCTTCAAGGTACTGAAGTGCTGGAAGCTAAAAATGTTTCGGTAAATGGTTTAATGCTATTTTTGAATGAGTTTAATGCGGATAGTGAAGTCCTTGTTTATAAGCTGTTCTCTGAGTATTCAGAAGCACGGATAAAGCCATTTCTTGAATCTTTTAATCGTAGTGAGTTATTCGATAAATGTTTTACTCAATCTAGCGAAGGATATGTTCGTCTTAATGATTCAGCATTAAGTGAGTTGGGTAAAGATGATGATCCCCAGCTTGTTGACGCATTTAAGTTTTGGAATAGCCAGATGAGCAAAACATATTTCACTCGGAGTGTTGGTGATAGTAGTGAAAACGTTGATACAAGTTTGTTGATGACAATGGCTAATAATCAGGGAGATTACCGAGTAGGGGTAGATTATTGGGTGCATAATCATCCATTGGGATTGAATGGCCTTAGTTCTGAAGCTATAGCAGAAGGGCATCAGTTTTCTATGCCAAATAAGAAAACAGGAGTAATGAAGACAGATGGTGGCTTTAATTTGCTTTCACAGATAGGTCAGACTGATTTAGATTCAATAATTGGTATCGGTTCTTTAGCAATACTGGTTTCTGATAAAGGTATATCTTTTGTAAATCAGAAACACGGCTTAAAGAATGATGAGCATGTGTTGGCACAACTAAAGTTTTCATTGGTTAAAAGAGATGTGTTTAAGTATTTACGGGAACAAACAGATCTTAAAGATTATCAGATAAACGTACTTGTGAATAATCTAGCAAAATATATACTAGGCAAGGTTTCTATTGAGAAGCTTAATAAGGTATTAAATAGGTTTGAGTTTGCGCAAAGGGATTCTATTATTAAAAATTTGCAAAACATAAAGTCTTTGAAAATGGAAATGGACATACCTACTGATTGGGAATATCGAGAAGTTACTGCTTATGAGAAGGGGCTTAGAACATATTTTGTTTCTAATGCAAGATTAGAAAGAATGGACAATCAGACAGATGGGGCTTTTTCTAAGTATGATATGGAGATGGCTATTCAATTTATGTATTTAACTGGAGCTGTTCAAAGAGAAGAGCTTTATAACGCATATAAGAATGTAATTGGTGATAATGAGAAGTTAATGGATCAATATTCTGATTTTATTAAAGATTTAGTCCAATTGTCAAAGGCTGCAAGTATCGAAAAAGCAGAAGCACAGGTAGCTCGCATTAAACTAAAGATAGCATCCCTTTAATGTTATAATAACCCCATGACAAAAGCATTGGTTATTCTTTCAGGCGGACAAGACTCCACCACAGCCTTATTTTGGGCAAAGCAACAATTTGATGTTGTGGAGACTATTACATTTGATTATGGACAGAGACATAGGATAGAGCTAGAGTCTGCAAAGAAAGTAGCAGAAATGGCTGGAGTTCCGCATAAATTGGTTGAGGTTAGTAGTATAAAAGCTCTAACAAATACTGCTATGATTAATGATTCTGAAATTACCACAAATACTACTACTGGATTGCCTACAACTTTTGTTCCTGGCAGAAACCTTATATTTGTAACGTTGGCTGCTGCTTATGCATACGAGAAGGGCATTAGCTCGCTTATTATTGGTGTTTCGCAGGTAGACTTTAGCGGATATCCCGATTGTCGGAAAAACACCATGGAATCGCTAGAGAAGACCATTTCGTTAGGAATGGACTATGATTTTAAAATACTTACACCTCTTATAGATAAAGATAAGAAAGAAACAGTGCTATTTGCTCAAGAAGTAGGCGCATTAGAGGCTTTAGCTTATTCTCATACATGCTATAAAGGACAAGTCCCTCCGTGTGGAGAGTGTCCTGCTTGTCAGCTTAGAGCCAAAGGTTTCTTAGAAGCTGGCATCCCAGATCCATTATTGATTTAGTTCCCCCTTTATAAGGGGGAAGAGCTCTATAGAGCGAAGGGGGATTACTTTGATTTTGAGCAATTTCCTGCTTTTCACCATTCGCTTTTCACTATATACTATAGCCCATGCTTAAAAGAACAATAAATTGCGGAAAGCTTAGAAAATCCGATATCGGTAAGGAAATAGTCCTTAATGGTTGGGTAAATAGAAGACGTGACCACGGTGGCGTTATTTTTATAGACCTTAGAGATCGTTCTGGTATTGTTCAGATTACATTTGATTCTTCAAAAGCAGGTCTTTCTCATCATTTAGCCGAAAGTATTAGAAGCGAATTCGTACTTGCTGTAAAAGGACAAGTAATTGCTCGTTCAGAAGATACTGTTAATTCAAATATGGATACTGGTGACGTTGAAGTAGAGTGTACAGTTGTAGAAATACTTAACGCTAGTAAGACTCCTGTGTTCAGTGTTTCAGATGACGAACCAGTAGATGAGAACTTGAAATTAAAATATAGATATCTAGACCTTAGAAAAGAGAGCTCTTTAAATAAGTTTAAGGTTAGGCACAATGCTGTAACAGCTATTAGAAATCACTTAAATAAAGCAGAGTTTTTAGAAGTAGAAACTCCAATACTTAATAAGAGTACTCCAGAAGGTGCTAGAGATTATCTAGTTCCTAGTAGAGTTAGTCCTGGTAACTTTTTTGCATTACCTCAATCTCCTCAGCTATTTAAACAATTGTTGATGGTTGGTGGGTTTGAGCGATATTATCAGATTGCAAAATGTTTTAGAGATGAAGACCTTAGGGCAGATAGACAGCCTGAATTTACTCAAATAGATTTAGAGATGAGTTTTGTAGACCAGGATGATGTGATTGCAACAACAGAAGGAATGCTTCAGGAAGTATTCAAAGCAATTGATGTAGATGTTAAATTGCCAATCAATAGAATAGATTATGATGATGCTATCAATTTTTATGGTAGCGATAGCCCTGATATGCGTTTTGGTTTTAAATTAGTAGATATAACAGATATAGCAAAGAATTTAGAATTAAAGGTTTTTAACGCAGTTGCTAATGGCGGTGGCTTAGTTAAAGGTATAAATATTAAAAATGGGCATGCTCTTAGTAGAAAGAATTTAGATGACCTTATTGAGTTCTCTAAAAAACATGGAGCAAAAGGAATGGCTTGGATTACTGTTAAACCAGAATCAGCTGATGATATAGCTAAATATGAATATACTTCTCCTATTGTTAAGTTTTTCTCTGATACTCAGATTGCAGAGACAATGCAGAGATTTGATGCGCATCCTGGTGATGTTCTGATTTTCATTGCAGATTCGGCAGCTGTAGCTAATGATGTATTGGGTAGACTTAGATTAGAAGTAGCAGATGTGTTAAAAGTAGAGCCAAAAGAAAAGTATTCATTTGTATGGGTAACAAAATTCCCTATGTTTGAAAAAATTGAAGGAAAGCTTAAAGCATTACATCATCCTTTTACTAGACCAGACGTAGACGATATCAAAGGCCTTGAAGGAGATCCATTAGATTTATATTCAATAGCCTATGACATAGTCCTTAATGGTTGCGAAATAGGTGGTGGTTCTATTCGTATTCATCAACCAGATATGCAATCAAAGATTTTGGATATGATGAACATTAGTAAGGAAGAAGCAGAAGAAAAATTTGGGTTTCTTATTACGGCATTAGAATATGGCGCTCCTCCACATGGTGGGTTAGCACTAGGGTTGGATAGACTTATTATGTTAATGACAGATAGCCAGTCTATTAGAGATGTTATTGCATTTCCTAAAACACAGAGTGCGGGTTGTCCATTATCAGATGCACCTGGAGAAGTTTCTCCAGAGCAGTTACGTGAGCTTAGATTAAAACTAAGACCTCTTCCTACTCAAGAATCATAGAATTCGAAGTGTATACTTTTGTATACTGCGGGTATTCCAAAATTATCAAATTATGAAATAAATGCCTCTTTTTAGTGATTATTCCATGTTTTGGACACGTTTTGGACACAAAACGCAAAAAATAGATACATCCCGGACATATAAAAGACATTTGCCATTGTATACCACATGAGCAGGTTGTATAATTCACACATAAATAGAATATATATATATTTATAAGATAGGGATGATCATGGCAGAAACTATAAAAAGAAAGATTCAATTTAAGTATTATGCACCTGAAGCAAAAGAAGTTTGTTTGACTGGTAGTTTTAACAAATGGAATCCTATTAAGAAGAAGATGAAGAAGAATGATAGAGGTGAATGGGTTATACGTGTTGTTTTATCAGAAGGAGAACACATTTATAAGTTTGTTGTAGATGGCGAATGGGTTAATGACCCTGGAGCTGAGCGATACGTAGAGAATGGGGTAGGCGGTTTAAATAGTAGTAAACTTGTCTAATCCGAAAGGGGTAAAAAAATGATATACGAAGAGGACCAGTTACAGAAGCTAACCAAGTTTGAGCTATTAGATATAGCAACAGAGTTAGATGTTAAATATAGAACAAGAATGGCTAAGCCTAAACTTGTGGCATCTATCTTAGAAGCAATTGCTGAAAAGAAGAAGGATTTTGATCCTAAAGCTGAAGCAATGCTTGGTGAGCAAGAAGAATTATATAAAACAGATATAGAGTCTTCTCAGGAACGTGAAGATGTTTCTGCTTCTAAGTATACAAAAATTGAGAAAAAAGAAGCTGCTACTGATGAGCCTGCAGAATATGTGTTTAACCCTTTCGACACTATGGACGACCATCATCAGATTCCTGACTTCTATGGTGAAGATAAAGTTGTAGCTATGATCGTAGATCCTACTAATATCCATATCTACTGGGAAACAACTCATGATACACAACAACGACTTTTGTCAGAAGCAAATGCTGCTGGTAAAGGATTTGATCTTATTCTTAAATTACATGATGTTACAGATGTTGCATTTAATGGCAGTAATTCTTGGAGTGAAGAGGAAACTAATGTCGGATTCGCAAAACGTTGGTATTTTGAAGTAACTGCAAATAGAAGCTATTGTGCTGAAATTGGCATGAGAATCCATGGTGAAGCTAGCTTTATCAAGATTGCCAGGTCAAATATCATTAATACGCCTAGAGACACTGTAAGTGATTTCTATGACGAAGAGTGGATGATGATTGATTTCAATAATAATAAGACTACGACTACTAGTATCTATAGTGAGATGTATAGATTATCTGGTGGTTATGAAATTAATAGATATCAACTAAATTCAGAGTTTATTACTGAAAGAACACAAAAACCGTATTCTTTCGAATTGCCCACAGTTAGTCTTAGTTCGGAATCTTTATCATCACAGATGATGGTTAGAAAAAATAAAGACTTCTGGTTGTGGGTTGATACAGAGCTTGTTGTTTACGGACAAACAAAGTCTGATGCAAAAGAGCTAACTATCAATGGAGAAAATGTAAAGTTGGATGATGAAGGAAGATTTAGGCTACATATGGCGCTTCCAAATGGCGAGTATCCTTTTCATGTTAAGGCAGTTTCTAGCTGTGGAGATATGGTAGAAGAGGTAACCCCTAAGGTATTAAGAGTTACAGAGCTAGAAAAAGTTAGAACGAAAGGATAAATTAACAATGGAAAAAGGATATTTAGCACTAGTACTGCATGCGCATTTGCCTTATGTAAGACACCCAGAATATGAATCCTTCTTAGAAGAAGATTGGCTTTATGAAGCAATAACAGAGACATATATTCCATTGTTAAACATGATGGATAGATTAGTTAATGATGGAGTAGATTTTAGATTAACTATGTCTATTACACCTCCTTTAGCTAGTATGTTTGCTGATGAAGTTCTTCAGAATAGATACATTCATCATATAGAGAAGCTTATAGAATTAAGCGATAAAGAGATATATAGAACAAGGAATTTGCCTGATTTTCATGAGACAGCAAAGATGTATAAAGGCGTATTTATGAATAGTAGATATGTTTTTGTAGAAAAGTATCAGAAGAATCTTATTAATGGATTTAAAAGATTTCAAGACATGGGTAAGCTAGAAGTTATTACATGTACTGCAACTCACGGATTTTTGCCATTAATGGAAAATAAAAGAGAAGCTGTGCATGCTCAAGTACAAGTAGCTGCAAAGGATTATAAAAGACATTTCGGTAGAGGACCTAGAGGTATTTGGTTAGCTGAATGCGGATTTAATCCAGGAGATGACGAAGAGCTAAAGAAAGCTGGAATTGATTTCTTCTTTACTGATACTCATGGTGTTTTACACGGAAACCCAAGACCTAAGTATGGAGTATTTGCTCCTGTGTATACTAAGAGTGGTTGTGCTGCTTTTGGTAGAGATATGGAATCATCTAAATCTGTATGGAGTGCTGAAGAAGGTTATCCTGGAGATGCAAGATATCGTGATTTCTATCGAGATATTGGATTCGATTTGGATATGGACTATGTTAAGGATTACATCCATCCAGATGGAATTAGAAAACATACTGGTATTAAATATCATAAAATTACAGGTAAGACAGATACTAAACAGCCGTATAATCATTTTGCAGCAAATGCAGCAACAGCAGATCATGCAGCGAACTTTTTGTTTAATAGAGAGAAGCAAGTAGAGTATTTGTATGATGTTATGGGTGGCAAGAAGCCTATTATCGTTTCACCTTATGATGCAGAGCTATATGGTCACTGGTGGTTTGAAGGTCCTAAATTTTTAGAGCATTTAATTAGAAAAACTTACTATGACCAAGATACAGTAAAACTAATTACTCCTTATGAGTATTTGCAAGAAAACCCTACAAATCAGGTGGTAACACCAGCAATGTCTAGCTGGGGCAACAAAGGTTACAACAATGTATGGCTAGAAGATAGCAATGATTGGATTTATCCGCATCTTCATCAATTATCAGATAGAATGGTTGAGCTTGCTAATAAGTTCCCTTCAGCAGATGGAACATTACGAAGAGCACTAAATCAAGCAGCTAGAGAACTTTTATTAGTTCAAAGTTCCGACTGGGCTTTCATTATGAAGACAGGAACTATGGTTGAGTATGCTAATAGAAGAACAAAGAGCCATATTACTAGATTTAATAATCTTTATGAGATGATTTTGGGGAATAAACTTGATGAAGCTTACTTGGGAGATATCGAATACAAAGATAATATTTTTCCTGAAGTAGATTATAGAGTTTACTTAACATCTAATTTAGATAAATAACTTATCGTTTTTTGAAACTATGGGATATTTATCTGCCTAGATATATAATTTATTAAGAGGGGATTTATTATGAAAATATTATTCGTAGCTTCGGAGGTTGTACCATTTGCAAAAACAGGCGGTTTAGCTGATGTTGCAGGTGCATTACCAAAAGAGCTTACTAAACTAGGGCATGAAGTAGTAGTTGTAATGCCTAGATATAAAAATATCGATAAAGAGCAGATTAAAGCAGAGATTGCTTTTGAAAACTTAGAAGTTCATGTTGGGAAGAATGCTCTGAATGGAGCTGCGTATGTAGCAAAAGTTCCAGGATCAAAGACTCCAATATACTTTATAGAGAATAATGATTTGTATGATAGGGATGGTCTTTATGGTGAGAATGGTGCAGATTATGCTGATAATGATGATCGATTCGTTTATTTTTCTAGGGCTGCTTTATTATTAGCAAAGAGAATGAATTGGAAACCAGATGTTATTCATTGCCATGATTGGCAGACAGGATTAATTCCTGCTTACTTAAAAGAATATTCCAAGATTGACCCATTTTTTCAAAATATAAAAACATTGTATACGGTACATAACCTTGCATACCAAGGAGTTTTTGATAAAAAGTTAATGGAAAAGATAGGACTAAGTTGGGATTATTTTTCAGTAGATAAATTAGAGTTCTGGGGTAAAGTTAATTTCATGAAAGCAGCATTATGTTTTGCAGATAAAATTAATACAGTAAGTGAAAGGTATAGTAAGGAGATTCAGTCAGATGAATACGGTTGTGGATTGCATGGAGTTCTTTCTAATAGAAAAGAAGACTTAGTTGGTATTCTTAATGGCATAGATTATTCAGTATTTTCTCCTTCTAAAGATAAGTTGATTGCCAAGAAATATACTTTGGCAACAATTGAAAAGAAAGAAGATAATAAAAAAGCTTTATTAAAACAAATTGGGCTTAGGTCTAGAAAAAATACGCCTGTATATGGCATAGTTTCTAGATTAGCTGAACAAAAAGGATTAGATATTCTTTCAGATATTATTGAAGAATTCTTACAAAAGAATGTGCATGTAGTTATTTTGGGTACAGGAGATCCTAAATATCATGAGAGTTTAAAAAAACTAGAAGAAGCATATCCAACAAAATTTAGAGTAATTTTGAAATATGATGCGGCTTTAGCACAATTAATCTATGCTGGGTCAGACTTCTTTTTAATGCCTTCAAGGTTTGAGCCATGTGGGCTTGGACAATTAATTAGTCTTAAGTATGGAACAATTCCTGTAGTTAGAGAAACGGGAGGTCTTGCAGATACTATTGTTGATTTTGATATGGCAAAAGATTTCGAACAAGATAAAGGTAATGGTTTTATCTTTACAGACTACACTGGTAATGCGTTATTGAAAGCGATGATGAATTCGTTAATGGTTTATCATGATGAGTTAGCATGGAAGAAGATTCGTTCTAATGCTATGACTTGTGATTTCTCATGGAAAGCATCTGCTAAAAAATACGTTGAGCTATATGAATCTATGTTTCAATAAATAATATTTCTTTAAATGTATAAAAAAGGCCTGCTGTTAAGCAGGCCTTTTTTTTTGTGAAGGGACGTCCTGGGGGAGACATCCCTTCTAATGATCACGCTATCTAAACGTTGGGGGGGGAAGAGGGGTGTTTAGATAACGTAATATATTTAATATATCGTATATTAAGAGCTGTTGTCGCAGTCATATATACCTAAATATTCTGTTTCTTCGGTGCATTAAAAAAGGAGCGTAGGGGGTACGCTCCTTTTAATTTTGCAATGTCTAAACGCTAAGGGGTGGGGGGGGGTGCGTTTAAACGATTGTATACTTGATTCGTTTGGCTTGCTTTACTGTTCCGCCAGGTACAACATCTCTGTTGTGGACATAACTTATGTTATAAAACTTTTTAGCTCCTTCTTTATGACTAAAGTTAGTATCATAAGAGTAAACTAATTTTTTAGGTTCGCTATTATTTGATGTGTTTTGTAACATCAATATGTTTCTTACTTTAGTTACAATGTTTTCTATTCTTTTTGACATCTAGCTCACCTTCTTTCTTTGTTCATTAATTTCTTTCTACGTAAATATATCGGGACTAAAATGAAATAATCCCATCGATATTTTCGCATATATTTGAATTTATATAGATTTTTTGATATAGGACAATGATTATAGGCTGTGCAAGCTTGTCTAAGCTATCCAATGAAAGGTATAATTACTGTAAGTAATTCATTTATAAAGGAGCAAATATGTCTGGACATAGTAAGTGGGCAAATATCAAACATAGAAAAGGTGCTCAAGATGCCAAGCGAGGAAAAGTATTCACAAGATTAGCTAGAGAGGTAATCATAGCTGCAAAAATTGGTGGTGCAGAATTAGAGAATAATCCAAGATTGCGTATGGCAGTTCAAAAGGCAAAGTCGATGAATATGCCTAATGATAATATTAGCCGAGCGATTCAAAGAGCCGTAGGTGGTGCTGAAGGTGATATTGAAGAAGTAACATATGAGGCTTATGCCCAAGCAGGAGTAGCCGTAATAATAGATTGCGCTACAGATAACAAGAATAGAACATTGCCTGAAGTCCGTAATATTGTTTCTAAATCGGGTGGTAATATGGCAGAAAAAGGGGCAGTTAGCTATATGTTTGCTCAAAAGGGACTTTTTGTTTTTGAAGAAAGCAAGGCAAATGAAGATCAAGTAATGGAAGTTGCTTTGGAATATGATGTAGATGATATTAAGGCAAATGAGGATGGTTCAGTAGAAGTAATTTGCGATCCTGCATGTTTTGCTGATTTGCAAGAAGCATTTATTGCAGCTGGGCTTGAGTCAATGAGTGCTGATGTAACTATGATTGCATCTGTTGAGGTTCCTATAGATCAAAAAGTGATTGCATCAAAGATACTTAGTTTGGTAAATAAGCTAGATGATCATGATGATGTTCAGAATGTATATCATAACGCGGACATCAGTGATGACTTGCTTGATCAGATGGTAGAAGAGGGATTGATTTAGTGGATGAGAATCTATCAATTGAGAGAGAGAAAACTCTTTTTGAGTCATTAGCCTATACTTTAAATATGACAGCAATCCAACAGTTAGGGAAAACGGATTCGTTACATAAAAATGTGAAACCAGATTTTTTAGCTGCTCAAGATACTTTAGATATACTAATAGTTTTACATAAAAAGACTGCTGGTAATTTATCAGAAGAAGAGTCTCGGTTTTTGGATAATATTATTGCAAATGTTACGAAACATATTGGAGAGATGCGGAATAGTCTCGAGATACTGGCAAATGCAGTAGAAATTGAGGTTCCAGAGGATTAGTATGCTTTTTATATATGGAGAAGAACGTTTTTTACTAAAACAAAGACTTGCTGACTTAAGAGATTCATTTATTGTCGAAAATGGCGAGCATTCTTATGAAGAATTCTCAACAAATGATCCATTAGAGAAATTTATTGATTCTTTTTCATCTATGTCACTATTTTGTACTAAGAAGATGATTGTATTTGAAGGTTTGCCAAAGATAAGAGATGGCTATGAAGATCATTTTCAAAAATTATTAGCAGAACAACAAACTAGTCATGAGATAGTGTTTGTTTATCAGGGTAAGCCAGATAAAAGAAAAAAGTTTGTTAAATTTTTATTAAAAAATTCTGATAGTGAGAATTTTGAACCTTTTAGTATTTGGAAGAAAAATGATGTTGTTTCTTGGGTTGTTAATAGAGAAAAGGAACGAAGTATTCAGATTGGTCGTTCAGAAGCAGATTTATTAATAGACTTAGTAGGAACTGATCTTTGGAGTTTGGAATCTAATCTTTTAAAGATGGAAACGTATATACTTCCAGAGAAGACTATCAATAAAGAAGTAGTGTCAAAGATAGCTACAACAAGTGAGAAGAGTCTGTTAGATATGTTCGAAGCTTTAAGAAAAAAAGATAAATCTTTATATTCATATATTTTTGGAGTGAAAAAACAAGAGGAAGTTATTGCATTGCTTGGAGGTTTAAGTTCTCACGCTAGATTAATCTTATTGCTTAAAACAGCCGATAGTAATTCCGTGGATAGCTTGGCAAAAAAGGCTGGCAAAAACCCGTTTTATTTAAAGAATTTAGTTAGAGATATTAGGAGTTGGAGCTTTTTAGAAGCAAAGAATTTCTTGTCAGACTTGCATCAGTTAGATTTTTCTATCAAGACTGGGCAAATGAAGCCATTAGCTGGATTAGCCATGGTTCTTTCAAGGTATGTTTAATTATGCGAAGAGAGATCGATCTTCATGGACTCTATGCAGAGCAAGCTGGACAGATCTTAGATAGAGAGATGCAATGTGCGCAATCAGCAGGAGTTACAGAACTGGTTGTGATTCATGGAAAAGGAACTGGTGTTCTAAGGGAAACAGTGATGAGCACTTTATTTTCTCATAAAAATAAATGGGTAGATATAATTAGAGGGGAAGATACCAATGAAATTGGCGATTCTGGTTTTGTTAAAGTAAGAATGAAATATAAAGAGATTCAAACAAAAAAATATAAACCAAAGAAAATAACAAAAATAATAGAGAAAACTGATAAGTCTTATGTAGATAAGGTAGATGAAAAAAAACAGAGTGGCAGACAAAAGTATTTAAAAAGAATGGTTAAGATTAGGGGGTAATGCAGATGAAATTAGCGATTATTGGTGCAGATGGGATGTTAGGTAGTGAGTTTGTTGAGTTATGTTTAGCTAAGGGCATTGAACATAGACCATTTCTTTTTCCCGATATAGATATAACAGATATTAATAGTTTAGTTGTTATAAAAGAATATGCGCCTGATGTAATAATAAATTGTTCTGCCTATACAGCAGTGGATAAAGCAGAGGATGATTTTGATGCTGCATATGCTGTAAATGGCGATGGTGTAAGAAATCTAGCAGAAACAGCAAAAGTGATTGGCTGTAAATTGGTCCATTTTTCTACAGATTATGTCTTTTCTGGTATCAGTTGTGAACCATATTTAGAACAAGAGGTTACTGCTCCAGTGAGTGTTTATGGAAAGAGTAAGCTAAAGGGGGAACTTGCGATAAAGGAAGTCTTAGCAGAAAAAGATTATTTGTTATTAAGAACTGCTTGGCTATATGGTAAAGGTGGTCCAAATTTTGTAAAAACAATGATAAAGCTTGCTGAAGATAGGGATGAGCTTAGTGTAGTTGACGATCAAGTGGGCAGTCCTACCTTGGCTTCAGATTTAGCAAAATGGACAATATCTTTGTTGGAGAGAAAAGAAGCAGGGACATTTCATGCTGTAAATAGTGGATCATGTACTTGGTTTAGCTTCGCAAAGAAGATATTTGAGCTTAAGGAAATTGATATTATTGTTAATCCAGTTTCTAGTAATGAATTCAAGACAAGAGCTGTTAGACCAGCTTATAGTGTGATGAATAATTTAAAGCTAAAAAAATCATTAAATTATCCTATAAGAGAATGGTCAGAGGCATTGTCAGAGCACCTTTTTGTGACTAATATATAAATATAGATTTTATTGATCTGGGGGGATTAGTGTCAATTATTAAAAAAGTCCTTAAAAGACGAATAGCTTGTTACCTTATTCCATTTTTATTAATGGCTGTATCTGTTGTTATGACAGGGATGGTTTCTATTAACTTACTTAATTCAGATAATGTAAATGTTGATGATATAGTTAAAAGTAAAGTTCATGAACAGTTAGATTCATTAGCAAATGTTTTAGAAAAGATTGATTCTACTGAAGACAAGGTACAGTTAATAAAAGATTTTAAATCTGGTGATAAGTATTTTTGGGTAGCAGATATGTCTAAAAACATGTTATATCATCCACTAGATTATTATATAACAAAGATTTCATTGTCAGAGTTTAAAGATCAAAAAGGCATCCCTTTCCTTAATAATTTACTGGACATAGCAATAGAAGAACAATCAGCTGATATTGTTTATTCTTCTTCATTAGATAAAGATACTGTAGTAAGAAAGGTAGCTGTTGCAAAAGTAGTAGGAGATATTGTTGTAGGTACTGACTCTATGTTGGAGGATATTCCTAGTAATCACATTTTGTTTGTGTTATTACTATTTGTTTCTGGGATTGGTTATATTTTAGCAATTGTTTCTTTTGTTGTTATTAGGAGAAGAAGAGTAGCGCATGATGTCGCTAATTTATCAAAGGAGATGACATCTTTATGTGATAATGTTGTTGGGTACAATCCTAAAGTTGAGTTGTTCGGCACATTCCTTCCAGTGAAAAAAGAATATTTAAGATTAGTTGAATATTTCCAAGACTTTGTTACAAGGTCTAGTAGTTTATCTGATGATTTACATAACAATTTGGACTCTCTAGAAAAGAATGTTAAAGAAATATCTTCAAGATTTCATAAACTAACAACGGCATTACTTGAGGTAGCAAAAGGTGCTATGTCGCAGACTGAACGATTGACTACAGTTGGGGGTGCAATAGCTCAGGTAGGCCTTAGTGTTACTAATATTAATGACAATGTGAAAGTTCAAAACCAAAGTGTGCAGAACAATACAACAGTCTTACAAAATACAAATCAGCTTATTCAAGCCTTAAATGAGAATGCTCAGATACAAAGAGATAAGATTGAGCTTACAAGTGAGAACATGAAAGGAACATTGGAAGCAGTTAATCAGATTAAAGATAACACTAAGCATGTTTATAATAGTTCTATTGCCTCATCTGAAGTTGCAGAAAAAGGGAAGATTAGCGTAGAGAATATATATAGAGAGATGTCTGACATCAAAACAATAGTACTTAATTCATCTTCTAAAATTAGTGATTTAGCTCAGTATTCAAGGAGAATACAAGATATTATTGATATTATCGATGATATAGCAGATCAGACAAACTTACTTGCACTTAATGCAGCTATTGAAGCTGCTAGAGCAGGAGAAGCTGGTGTTGGTTTCGTTGTTGTTGCGGATGAGGTAAGAAAGCTTGCTGAGAAATCTGGCAAAGCTACAAAAGAGATAGCTGATTTACTTTATACAATTCAAAATATCACTAAAGAAGCAGCAGATTCTATGGATAAGAGTAATGAACAGGTAGAGCATGGAGTTACTCAGACTGAGAATGCAAAAGTTGCATTATTAAATATTATTGATGCAGTTGATAATACTGTTAGTATGGTGGAAAACATCTATAGTTCGACTGAAACTATGTCCAGTAGTTTTGATAATGTAATGAGTATAACAGAACAGTTGTTCGCATCAGTTGATGAAAATTCTATTTCTATCAAATCATTAGCTGATTCATCTAAGGCTATAGCAGATAGTTCTAAAGATGTATCTGCGATATTTACTAAGAGTATTGAGGAGTTGGATCTAATAGAATCAAGTACCGGGCAGATGTTATTAGAAACAAAAGAAGTTGAAAATATTGCTCATGATAATAATTCTATTGCAGAAGAAGTTTCGGTTTCTGCTTTTGATCTTACTCAGGTTACAGATATGAATGTTAAATTAATTCATAATATTAGAGATCTTTCTAGAAAGTTGCAGGAAACTTTAGAAAGCTAACCTCATCCGGCTTAAATAATTGAGATTATTGAAAATATATGGAACAAGCCACCTTCTCCTAAAGGGAGAAGGTTTATGAATAATTCGTTTATATAGGATATTAACTAAACACTCTCTTTTAGGAGAGGGTGCTGATAGATTAATGTTTTAAGAAATTTTATAATTATCAGCGGGTGAGGTCACCACTGAACATAAGAGTCCAGGTTTATAGAACTAGTATCTTTTCTTAAGCTTTGTGTCGGTATCATTATTTTTATTAACGTACCATTTGTATTCGTATTTGCAAAAGTCTTTATAGCGGAAATTCTGCTATCTAATTGAACGCCAGTTAAGACACTAGATTCTTTGAAACAATATCCATTATTTGTTTTATTATTTTGTATTAATATTTCACCCCTACAAGAAATAATCATTCGGATAAGTGATATTAATCCTTTGCCTAAACTGCCAGTTTCTGTTGAGAATTTTTCTTGTGTGCTTTTGAGTATATCGTGTTTGAAACCAGGGCCTTCGTCTGTTGCTGTTATTAATATTCTTAGTTCATTAGCGTTTATTTTAATGTTGATAGGGCTATTGCTTGTGTGTTTGTTATTTTCAGCAATCATGGCAATAATAGTAGTTGCTGTTTTTGTGTGATATTTGCTGATTGGTAGTATTTTTTCAATAGAAGGTAATAGTTCTTTACCGTGTTCCATGAACTTTTTTGGTGAACTTCCGTTCAAAGCTGGTATTTGAATTGTTATTGAATCCATAGGGTTAGTATACACACCCTCCGGCTCCCTCTCAAGAGGGAGAGTAAAACAATAAGAAGCTATAGTTCTTTTTTTATGAATAATTATTGATTATGGAGTATGTTTTTTAAAATGGTCGGGGCAGCAAGATTCGAACTTGCGGCCCCCTGTTCCCAAAACAGGTGCGCTAACCGGACTGCGCTATGCCCCGACTTCGTTTAAAAAACGCTAAGTAATTGTATCTATAAACAGAGATATTGGCAAGAGTGCTTTTTTCAATTATTAACACTTAGTTTTCTAGACAAATGATACTATCAGAAGTAACATAGATAGAAATACATAATTAGGAGTGATCTTCATGCAAAAAAAGATTTTATTAACAGAAAAAGAGATGCCAAAGAAATGGTACAATATTCAAGCAGACCTCAGTGGTCCTCTTGATCCTCCACTTCATCCAGGCACATTAAAGCCAGCAGGCCCTGAAGACTTAGCTGCAATATTTCCAAATGCTCTTATAGAACAAGAAATGTCACAAGAGAGATGGATAGATATTCCTGAAGATATTATGGATAAGTTAGCAATATGGAGACCGTCTCCACTTATTCGTGCAACTGCTCTTGAAAAGGCACTTGGAACACCTGCTAAGATTTATTATAAATGGGAAGGAGTATCTCCAGCTGGATCGCATAAACCGAATACAGCTATTGCTCAAGCTTATTATAATAAAAAAGAGGGTATCAACAAACTTAGTACTGAAACGGGTGCTGGGCAGTGGGGTAGTTCTCTTAGTTTAGCTGGAAGTTTGTTTGGGATTGAAGTTTTGGTATACATGGTGAAATGCAGCTATGATTTAAAACCAGCAAGAAGGCTTATGATGCAAACTTGGGGAGGGAAGTGCATTTCTTCTCCATCAAATACAACTGTAGCAGGTAGAGCTATCTTAGAAAAGGATCCTGCTTGTCCTGGTTCATTGGGAATAGCTATTAGTGAAGCAGTAGAAATTGCTTTGCAAAATAAAGATACAAATTATGCTCTAGGTTCAGTTCTTAACCATGTTATTTTACATCAAACTGTTATTGGTCTTGAGTCAAAGGAACAACTTAAGAAAGTTGGGGATTATCCTGATGTTGTTATTGGTTGTGTAGGAGGAGGTTCTAACTTTGGTGGAATCGCTGCGCCATTTGCCTATGATAAGATTCATGGCACTCATAATCCTAAACTAGTTGCTGTAGAGCCACATGCTTGTCCTACACTTACTAGGGGGCTCTATGCTTACGACTATGGTGATACTGCAAAAATGTCGCCTGTAATTAAAATGCATACATTAGGGCATGATTTTGTTCCTCCTGCTATTCATGCTGGTGGTCTTAGATATCATGGAATGTCTCCAATCGTATCTAAGATGGTAAAAGATGGATTAGTAGATCCAAGAGCTTATCATCAAAATGAAGTGTTTGATGCTGCTATGCTTTTTGCAAAAACTGAAGGTGTTATAATTGCACCAGAGACATCTCATGCGGTGAAAGCTGCAATAGATGAAGCATTACTTGCAAAAGAAGAAGGTAAAGAAAGAACAATTTTATTTAATTGTTCTGGTCATGGTCATTTTGATATGAGTTCTTATCAGAAGTATTTCGAAAATGAATTAATTGATTATGAGTATCCAGAATCAGCAGTTAAGGCTGCGTTAGCAAACTTGCCTAAGGTTTAGCCAGTAACTAATCTTTTTAATTCTTCATCAGAAGGGTTTTTGATTATAGTAAATTCGTGTTCTTTGTCGACAGTTTTAAGCTTATGGCCAGTATGTCCTTTAGCAAAGTATTTAGCTTTTGAATCATAGAAACCAAGTTGCATTTTTTTATGTAATTCATTATCAAGTGGGAATTGTCCAGCCGATGGATCTACAACAATAGCTTCATCAGGAGGTGTGCAGTCAGTGCTTTCTAAATACACATGGACTATGTTTCCTTCTTTATCAATAATGTAAACTAATTCTAATTCTGGAAAAAGATCGCGAAAGTGGTCGGCTAAATCTTCACAGGTTCCTCTTCCAATATGATTATTTGGTATAATTTGACTACGTTTATCAATTATTGTTTTTGTAGGCACTTTAAGGTTATTAATAATAGTTTTACCCATGTATTTATTTGGATCATTATCTAATGATATTGTTTTTTTTCGCATAATAATTTTATGCCCAGGATGGGTGATCTTTAAACATAATGATGAGAGCTGGTTGTATTGATTTTAGATAATTTAGCGGGAGACGAGGCACCTTCGTAATCCTTGGGATTGCTAGAGGTAACAGTCAAACTCCTTTTGAAAAGCTCATGCAGTTAAAGCTGCGTTAGCAAACTTGCCAAAAGTATAAGATGATTTGAGTATTTTCAAATCAGCGATACATGTTATAATATTGTTCGCCTAGTTTGATTAACGGATTAGTTCGTTAAGTCACGAGGTGTTATGCGGGAGTAGCTCAGTTGGTAGAGCGTCAGCCTTCCAAGCTGAATGTCGCCGGTTCGAACCTGGTCTCCCGCTCCAATCTTTTTTAGGTTGGAGCAATTGTTTTTTAATGCGCCCGTAGCTCAGCTGGATAGAGCAACGGCCTTCTAAGCCGTAGGCCATACGTTCGAATCGTATCGGGCGCACCACACTACGCCTTTTGCATAGCAAAAGAGCTTCGAGTGGCAGGCCACATAATTGTGGATTAAAAAAATATGGTGGTTGTAGCTCAGTTGGTAGAGCCCCGGATTGTGATTCCGGTTGTCGTGGGTTCAAACCCCATCAATCACCCCATTTTTTTCAATTAATTATCTGCAGAAGACCATTCGTTAAAAAGTTCTATCATGATATCTTCTATTTCTAAAACTACTTCTAATTTTTTTGCTAGAGTCGGTGTTAGCCCTAATTCTTTGACTTTAATTAATATATATTCTCTTGCATCTTTTATCTGAGGTATAAGCTTATCTTTTGCCTCTAAATTTTCAAATAAAGATAGAAGTAGTGTTAATCCTGCACTAAAGTTGTTTATGCCAACTTTTGTAGATATAGTAAACTTATAGAGTATCCTGTTGTTATTATTGTGTTCCTTGTGCCATTTTCTTCTTTCCCCATGTGTAGAGAAATGGTCATCAAACAGGATTGGTTTGTTCATTGTTTTTATTATTTCTTGAAGCATACTCAGGTTGCTGCCACTTAATTTTTTAAACACATTTTGAAGTTTTCTTATTGGAAATTCTTTTTCAATATTTGGATATCTGCTTGGGACTATTTTTGTTTCAGTAATATTGAGTTGTTCTACAAAATACTGGATTTCTTCTTCACTGGCAAAATCAAATATATATGAGTGGTTTTCTCTTAGATCAGTCACTGTTACTGGTTGAGTATTTTTGATTATATCGTTGGCTAGTTTTTGATAATTTGTAGTATTTGTTTTATTTTTCATGCTCATTAGCATCTCTATTAAAGTAGCTTCTATTTCCAAAGATATGCCTATGCTTTCTAGTAATGTAGGCTCTTGTGATAGTGCTTTTGTAAGAGTTAATGTTTTGTCATAAGCTATTTCCACTGTTTCTTCGTGAGGATTCCCTATATGGGTGTTAAGATAAAAAATATTCCTCAAAACATCTCCCGCGAAGTCATTTACGTTGCTTTTAGAGCTATTTATTAGCATAAATAATTCATTATTATGTTTTATGTTATTTCTATACCATATTCTTTTTTCTATTCTAGATAACGGTCTTTCGTCTATTATCATTGGTCTGCTCAGTACTTCAAAAAGGTATTCAAGGGTTTTGTTTATCTTGTCATTATCAGAAGCTACTGCTTTTTTTACGTATATGAGCGATATCGCCTTGTTGTGTCTTGGTGATATTTTTAACCCTACTTTGCTTAGCCTGGCTATAGTTAATTCTAATTCTCGACCATCAGCCTTGAGGTCTATAATAAACCTATCACTATGTTCTGCTAGATTCTGAATGCTTATAGGAATAGCTTTTTTAATAATTTTGGTTGCTATATCTTGATAGTTTATTGATATGATTTTATATCGCATATATATATATCGAAAAAAGTTGGGAAAAGTCTCATCCTTTTGATATCATAATAGTTAATGGCGGGATTGTTTAAAAAGAACTTTTTATTTATATATTGTTGTCTTATTTTATTGGCAGCAACAATATACGTGTATTCAGATGTTCATGGTTTTGGTTATGTTAATTATGATGACAATGAATATGTTTCTGAAAACTATGCAATCCAAAAAGGAATAACCGTTGAGAGCTTACAGTGGAGCTTTACTGCAGTGCACTCTAATAACTGGCATCCAGTAACATGGGTCTCTCATATGATTGATTTTAGTTTATTTGGCATTAATCCAGCTGGGCATCATGTTATGAATGCTGCTATTCATATTCTTAATGTGATTCTTTTATTTATTATGCTCTATTTGCTTACAGGTGTGCGATGGCCTTCTTTAATAATTGCTGCCTTATTTGCGTTGCATCCTACTCATGTAGAATCTGTTGCTTGGATAGCTGAGCGTAAAGACGTACTTAGTGCTTTTTTTATGTTTCTAACAATTATTAATTATTGGCTTTATATAAAAGCTGATAATTTAAGTAAGTGGCTGTATTATTTTTTAAGTTTAGTCTTTTTAGCATTGGGCTTAATGGCAAAACCAATGTTAGTAACATTGCCTTGTGTTTTGTTATTATTGGATTACTGGCCATTAGATAGGATAAAGAATAAGTTATATATTGTTCTGGAAAAGATACCTTTTTTTATCTTAGCATTTCTTTCTAGTTATCTAACTTTTTGGGCTCAGAATAGTATGGGCGCAGTCCAGTCTGTAGACCATTTCCCATTATTGCTTAGGTTTCAGAATGCGTTTGTGTCAGTAGTTAAATACATGATGAAAACTATTTATCCACATCCATTAGTAGTGTTTTATCCATATACGGATTTGATTACTCCTATTTCTTTTATCTTAAGCTTGCTTCTAGTTGTTGGAATATCTTTAGCAGTTCTTAAGTACAAAGATAAAAAATATTTATTAGTAGGCTGGTTATGGTTTTTAGGTACTTTGGTTCCGGTTATTGGGATTGTTCAGGTTGGAACTCAAGCTATGGCTGATAGATATATGTATATTACAACTATAGGATTATTTATTATGGTTGTATTTTTAATAAAAGATTTGTTTCTCAAGAGAGAATCACGTCAGGTTCCTTATGCGCTGATTCTCGTATTATTAGTTGTTCTTTATATTCCTATAACAAAAAAACAGGTTTCTTATTGGGAGAGTCCTATCCAACTATTTGAACATCAATTGCAATATGAAATAGGGACTCCATTAATATTAAATAATTTAGCTCTTTCTTATAGTGAGAAAGGTAATACCGATAAAGCTATATCTTATTATCATCAAGCGTTAGAGATTAACCCTATTTACTTTAGTGTTTTAAATAACTTAGGTTCAGCATTGTCTGATAAAGGAGATATTAATGGTGCTATTAAATATTATCAAAAAGCTATTGATACTCAGCCTAATAATTCTTTAATTTATAAGACGTATAATAATATGGGTATAGCAGCGATTCATCAAAAAAGGTTTGAAGATGCCATTGAGCATTTCGAATTAGCGCTTGATATAGAACCTGGATATGATGCTACTTATAATAATATGGGTGTTGCTCTAGAGAGTTTAGGTCGTTTTGAGGATGCTATCTTTTATTACAGGCAGGGTATTTTAATAAATCCAAGAAATTCGGGTATGTATAATAATATTGGTTTAGTTTATGGTAAAAAGGGTGATGTTGATAAAGCGATAGATTATTTTAGAAGAGCTATTGAATTAAATCCGAACAACCAAACTGCAAAGGATAATTTGAAGATTGCGATAAGTTTTAAGGAGAAAAGTAATGGTTAAAGTTGTTGTCGTCCTTCCGGCATATAATGCTGAGAAAACATTGAGAGATGTATATGCTGATATTCCTGAGGGCTTAGCAGCAGAAGTTATATTAGTTGATGATGCTAGCTTCGATGGCACTGTGGCGTTGGGTAAAGAGCTAGGGATTAGTGTTTATAGCCATGCAGAGAATAAAGGCTATGGAGCTAATCAAAAGACTTGTTATGATGAGGCATTAAAATTAGATCCTGAGTATGTAGTAATGTTGCATCCAGATTATCAATATGATCCTAAAGCAATTCCAGTAATGATTGATTTATTAGAGCTTGGAGTCTGTGACATAGTTTTGGGTTCTAGAATTAGAAGTAGAAAAGAAGCATTAGAAGGCGGCATGCCACGTTATAAGTATTTTTCTAATAGGATGCTTACATTGTTTCAAAACATAGTATCTGGTCAGAATTTATCTGAATGGCATACGGGGATGAGAGCTTATAAGGCTGAAGTGTTACACACAATTAATTATAAAAAACAGTCTGATGATTTTGTTTTTGATTCTCAAGTTTTATTTAATTCATTAAGGCATAAGTTTCGGATTGGCGAAGTGCAGGTTCCTGTAAGATATTTTCCAGAAGCATCCTCAATTAATTTTGTGCGCAGTTGTCGATACGGTATTTTAACTGTTTTGGAAGCAGTTAAGTTTGCCTTGTTTAAGTTGTCCAGATAGATAAAAGTATTTATACTATATAGAGTGAGATTAGTAGGCGCTCGTAGCTCAGCTGGATAGAGCAACGGACTTCGAATCCGTAGGCCATACGTTCGAATCGTATCGGGCGCACCAATTGTTTCACGAGTGAGTGGTTTATGGTATACTAAATACGCAAAAATCATAGGTAAGCACCGCTAGCTCAGTTGGTAGAGCATCTGACTCTTAATCAGGCGGCCGAAGGTTCGAATCCTTCGCGGTGCACCAAGTATAGAGGGAATATGGAAAGCAGAGAACAGTTTCAGAATATAATTAATCTAATAAGAGAGAACTTTATTTATTTGATAAAAAGGTATTTTCTTTTCAGTATATTATTGTTACTCATTTTTAGTGCATTCCTAACTGCTATATTTGTTCTATTTGGATCATCAATAAGTGTAGGTAATCTTGCTTCATTTATTATTGGCGGTATTGTATCTGCTGTTTGTGCATATTTATGTTTCCCATTAGCTTTTAAATTAGTTAAGAAAAAAGAAGTTAGCTACTTAGATAATCCAAGTAAATTATTTAATCTTTATTATGGTATGGGGATTTTAATATCTGTCTTTATGACAATAGTTCCATTGATGGGATTAGTTGGGGTTTTTGTATTATATGGTTCGTTAGCTACAGTATATTATTTAATGGGTATAGCAATTGTTACTTTCTTTATGCAGATTGGTGGTGGATTGTTTGCAAAAGGAGCAGATATATCGGCAGCATTGATTGCAAAAGAGCATGCTGATGTAAATACTAATGACATTAGAAATGTTTCATCAATGGCTGATAAAGTCGGAGATTTCCTTAATAATGGATTAGCTATTAATTTCAATTTAATTGAAGTTTTTATTGGGATGTTTGTGGCAGTAATTCTCTATGTTGGAACATATTATATTAATGATAGTATTCCGATCGATGAAGCGTTAGTGCTTGTTGCTTATCCTTTTATTATTGGGATAGGAAGCATGATTATTAGCTTTGCTATAAGTTTTGTTTTTTGGTTTTTAAAAAGAAAAAATATTGTATCTGTTAGTTTAAAACCATTGCACGCAACATATTTTTCTATAGTGTTGATCGCTATTTATGTATATTTAGTATCAAAAGGAAGTGTATTGCCTTTGATAAATCTTAGTTCATTTTTAGGAATGCCTACAGCTCTTAGTCCTTTTATATGTGTTGTCATGGGAGTTGTATTCGCCTTAATTATAGGGATAGTAACTGATATTTATACTGCTGAATCTCATCAGAATGTTAGAGACAATGCTTATTTTTCTCAATATAGCCCAGTGCTTTCTATTTTTAATGGTATGTCTGTGGGTATGAAATCTGTGTATCTTCCTATTATTTTATCTTCAATATTTTTATTTATAGCATTTAAGATAAGTGATTTTTATGGAATTATTTTAGCAGGTATTGGGTTTGCTTCTATGCTCCCAATAATGGTAGCTTCATCCTTATCTGCGCCTTTTTTTGACACTATGAATGGAATAGTTCGAATGAATGAAAAAGGAGATGCCTATTTAAGTGATATTGAGAAAATGAATGTGGTTGGAAATAACCTTTCTGCAGTAAGCAAACATGCATCTTCTTATGCAGTATTGCTTATGGCTTTTTCGTTCTTTTTTTCTTTTGTTCATTTGTCTGGAATTAATTATCATAGCATTCCTTTGTTCCATCCGGTAATAATGGTGGCACTGTTTTTAGGTGGCATGTTCCCATATGTGTTTGTTTCTATTTTATTGCGTGCCTTATCTTATACAGTTACTGATATGTATAATGAATCAAAAGTGCAGTTGCAAGAGATTCCATATTTGAAAGAAGGTAAAACAACACCGGATTTAAGAAGATTCATTAGGATTCATGGAGTGCATATTATTAAAGATTTATTTATTCCAACTATTGTTATATTTTTTCTGCCTTTTTTAATAGGTAGATTCTTAAGTGTGGAAGTTTTAGCTGCATTTTTAATCGGATGTATCATGGTTTCCACTTTTCTTTCAATAAGCTATACTAATGCAGGTGCTTTACTAGATAATTCTAAGAAGTTTATTGAAAAAGGATTTCTAGGTGGTAAAGGTACTCAGCGATATGAGAATGCAAAAGAGGCAGATCTTTTTGGCGATTGTTTAAAGGATGTGCTTGGGCCAGCAATTAATGCTTTCTTAAAAGCAGTTATTTTAATAACAATAATTTTTGTACCAATTATAATATAGAAGGGAGATAGATTAATGGGTAAGATGATAATGGCAGGTAACTGGAAAATGAATAAAGATCTTGATGAGGCTGTGGCTTTAGTTGAAAAATTAAAGAAAAGTTTTAAAAATAAGAATAAAGTGGAGGTAGTTGTATGTCCTTCATTCACTAACTTGTCAGCAGTTAATGAAATAACTAAAGATACAGATATAAGTATTGGATCTCAGAATATATATACTGAAGATAAAGGTGCTTACACAGGAGAGATAAGTGCTTCTATGCTTAAGAGTGTAGGATGCAGATACGCAATAATCGGTCACTCTGAAAGAAGAGAATACTTTAAAGAAAGTAATGATTTCCTAAATAAAAAGGTTAAAGTAGCGTTAGAAAATAACTTAATCCCAATTTATTGTGTTGGAGAGACTTTAGAAGAAAGAGAAGCTGACAAGTACGAATCTGTAATCAAAAAAATGATTACAGAAGGTCTTGCTGGTGTTTCTGATGAAGATCTTAAAAAAGTAGTAGTAGCATATGAGCCAGTATGGGCTATTGGTACAGGCAAGACAGCTACTCCAGATCAAGCAAATGCTGTACACGTATTCATTCGTGGATTATTAGTAGCTATGTCTGATGCTACAGTAGCAGAGCAAATTTCAATATTATATGGTGGAAGTGTAAAGCCAGATAATAGTACAGAATTGATGGGAATGTCTGATATTGATGGAGCTTTGATCGGTGGAGCTGCATTAAAAGCGGATAGCTTTTTAGAAATAATCAATTATTAATAGGAGGATATAAGATGACAATTAGTTATACAGATTTAGGATTAGTAAACTCAAAAGATATGTTTGCAAAAGCAGTTGATGGTGGATACGCAATACCAGCATACAATTTTAACAATATGGAGCAGATGCAAGCAATTATTCAAGCTTGTGTTGAAACAAATTCTCCAGTTATTCTTCAGGTTTCAGCTGGTGCAAGAAAATATGCTAACCAGACATTGTTAAGATATATGGCGCAAGGTGCTGTTGAGTACGCTAAAGAGCTTGGAGGAGACATTCCTATAGTTCTTCATTTAGATCACGGACCAGATTTTGAAACATGTAAAGATTGTATCGATTTTGGTTTCTCTTCTGTAATGATTGATGGTTCACATCACTCTTTCGAAGACAATATCGCACTTACAAAAAAAGTTGTAGAGTATGCACATTCAAGAGAAAACTATGTAACAGTAGAAGGTGAACTTGGTGTATTAGCTGGAGTAGAAGATGACGTAGTAGCTGAAGAGCACGTTTATACTCAGCCAGAAGAAGTAGAAGAATTCGTAGCTAAAACAGGCGTAGATAGCTTAGCTATTGCTGTTGGTACTTCGCATGGTGCTTTCAAATTCAAACCTGGTCAAGACCCAAAGATTAGATTAGATATCCTTGAAGCAATAGAAGAAAAAATACCTGGATTTCCTATTGTTCTTCATGGTTCTTCTTCAGTTCCTCAAGATTTAGTAAAGATTATTAATGATAATGGTGGTCAGATGGCTGATGCTATTGGTATTCCAGAAGAGCAACTAAGATTAGCTGCTAAATCTTCAGTATGTAAGATTAATATCGATTCTGATGGCAGATTAGCAATGACTGCTGCAGTAAGAAAAGTATTTAATGATACTCCTGCTGAATTTGATCCAAGAAAATATCTTGGTCCAGCTAGAGAAGCATTGAAAAAAGTTTATAAGCATAAGAATGAAAATGTTCTTGGTAGTGCTGGTAAGGCATAGGAGGACAAGTTAATGACAATTAGAGATTTGTTAATAGAAACAGAAGAGCATAATTCCTTATTTGAGCAGGATATCAAAAAGATGGATATTCCAACTTGTAAGGTTTTTTTAAGCGGTAATGATGTTGCACCTGTAACTTTTGATAATGAAGGCACAGAGCTTTTCACAAAAGATACAATCAAGGTTAACGCTGAGTTTAAAAATACTGCTACTGCTTCAAAAAACATGGTTTTAAAATCTTCAGGCACTAATGCTGAACCAAAAACTGGCTTAAATGTTGCTGTTATGTTTTCTGGAGGCCCTGCTTCTGGTGGACATAATGTAGTAGTTGGTTTGCATAGAATACTAGGAGATAAAAATACATTATTTGGTATTAAAGCTGGACCCAAAGGTCTTTTAAAAGGAAATCTTTTTGAGATAACAGATGAAAGCATCTGTTCTGTAGTTAATACTGGTGGATTTGATTATCTTGGTAGTGATAGAACCAAAATTAAAACTGATGAGCAGTTTGCAAAAGTTAAAGCAACTTGCAAGAAGTTCGACCTTAATGCACTAGTTGTAATTGGTGGTGATGACTCAAATACGAATGCTGCAATTTTAGCAGAGTATTTGTTTGATTCTGGAGTTCAAGTAATTGGATGTCCTAAAACCATTGATGGTGATTTGCAAATTGGTGATTTACTTCCTATTTCTTTCGGATTTGATACTGCAACAAAGATATATGCTGAGATGGTAGGGAATATCCTTCAAGATACCCCATCATCAAGAAAGTATTGGCATTTTATAAAGCTTATGGGGAGAAGTGCTTCTCATGTTGCTTTAGAAGTGGCATTGCAGACTAAACCAGCTGTATGTTTGATTTCTGAAGAGGTTGAAGCCAGAGAGATGTCTTTGTCTCAGATAGTTGATAATATCGCAAAGGTAGTAGTGGATAGATCTAAAAACGGCATGGATTATGGAGTAGTACTTATTCCAGAAGGCGTTATTGAGTTTATTCCCGAAATGAAGTCATTAATTGCTGAACTTAACGATAAAGTTGCTGAGTTCGGAGATATTTTGGCTAAGAAGGATAAAGAAGAGAAGCGTGATTTTATTTATCAGCAACTTTCTGCTGACAATACCAAGCTAATGGCAACATTGCCAGACTATATTGAGGATATGTTACTTGCTGAAAGAGATTCTCATGGAAACCTTCAGGTTTCTTTAATCCCTACAGAAAGACTTATTATTGATATGGTAAATAGAAGAGTTAAAGAATTAGATTCTGATGTTCCTTTTAAACATCACAATCATTTCTTCGGTTATGAAGGAAGATGTGGAGCTCCAACTCTTTTTGATGCGGCATATACATATAACTTAGGACTTACTGCTGGCTCATTAATCCTAGCTGGCAAAACTGGGTATATCGCTGCTATTTCTTCTTTTGATAAAGAAGCACAGGTTGTGGGTCTTCCATTACCTGGATTGCTTAACATTGAGAGAAGACATGGTCATGATGAAATGGTTATTGAGAAAGCTTTGGTGAAATTAGATTCTCCAGCTTTCCAATTCTTTGAGTCACGTAGAGATGATTGGGCTAGTTCTGACCTTTTTAATTCGCCTGGTCCTAGACAATTATGGGGCCCTTCAGCGAACCAGATGCCAATGACAGTGGCGCTAAATAGAAATTATTCTTCATTAATTTTTAATTATTAAAGGCATAGCTCTCTTTTTTATTGCAAAACAGCATTAGAAAAGGGAGCTATCTTTTTCCTTGCATCCCTTGTGCATCCTGCCTTTTGATATTAAAATTTAATAGTGCATATAATAAAAATCAAACAAGGTAATTTAGTATGAAAAAACGGTTTATATATCTAATTTTGGGGGTTTATCTTCTATTTATAGTTTCAATCCCTTTATTTTACTTCTTTTTTTATGGCCCAACACAAAACTATCGTTGCTCTGTAGCCGTTGATACAAAGAATCACTACTTCTTTCTTATAGGTGATGAGTTTGCTTTAGATCAAGTAGTTGTTAATGATAAAGATGTTGCATGGCAGAAACAAGATGATGTTTTTCGTTCAGTAAATATTGATTATAAAAAGAATAAACTATATAGATTGTTCATTAGAGACAAACAAGATAATTTTATAGATCTTAATTTACGGTTCCCTCAGGCAGCATTATTAGATAAACAACTTGTAGATTTGTCTTGTGAGACATCGGTGGTTAACCCTACGATGACGGTTAATAAAAACAAATTATCCTTTTTTGAAAATAAAATAGATACAGAATATGTTTTCTCTAGTAAGAAAGGTGATATGATTTCTGTTGAAAATCTAGTAATAGATATGAATTATGAAACAGAATCAGCAAAACTTTCTTATGGTAAGTTTTTTAGTGGTTTGTTTGGAGGAACTGTCAGGTACTCTAAGGTTAGCTGGAACTTTTTTATGGAACTTAATAAATATGTATTTAATGTTACAAAAGCATTTTTGCGAGTTAGCTGGAGTGGTTTAAATGTTGCTGGTAAGTTTTTTGGCAGGGGATGGGATGTTGTCTCTAATTCTTTATATAAAGGGGATAAGTCAGCATTACAAGCAACAAAATTTGTAGGTAGTGTAATGGTTAATAGATCCGAAAATGTAATAAATCATGCATTTTCTATATTTAAGAACAATTATGTGTTTGTTTTCTTTAGAGACATAAGCGGGAATACTAATAGTTTAGTTGGTGGTTTCCATAGTGGTATTGCTGATGTGTTTAGAGGAGCAAAGCAATCAGCTTATAACCTAGTAGTAGCTGGAAGGTTAGAAGAAAAAAAGAGAGATGAAGTTGTTGTTAAAAATAACCTAGCTTCAAAGATATATACAGTAGGAGTAGAGCTTGGAGATGTTGAATTTAGCTTTTTTAATGGGCTGGGAGAGGTGTTAGCTAAGGAACGCGTGAAGGTATATTTCTCATCTAAAGCAAAGAATAATAGTTTATTACTTTCGCCAATGACGGTTTTCACTAATAATAGTGGAAATATAAAGGTTAAGCTTAGGTTCGGGCATAAAGTAAGTGACCATGAATTAAAGTTTAAGATTAAAGGCAAAGAATTTATTTATGATTTTATGACAGAAGCGGCAGAGCCTTCAATCATTGAAGATTTTACTAATAGACCAATGTTATTTGCAGAAGCTGGAAAACTTGTTAGAAAGGCTTTTAAAGTAAGAGTTTATGATTCCTATAAAAACGCTGTTCCTGGTGCGATTGTTGATTTAATGGAACAAGATATAGATGCAAAAGAAGAACCTTTTAAATTTGCAGAAGTTGAGTCTGATGAAAAAGGAAGAGCTAATTTCGATTATAGAATGAGCGATAGCTCCGGAAGAGCATTGATTATTGCAAAGAACCAGAAAGGGAAAGGACGTTTTGTCTATACTGTTCAGAGCGAGTCTACTGAACCATACGAATTACTAGCAGAGAGCGAAGAGGAAATAGAGGCAATTGTAGGCATCCCATTAAAAAAACCTTTCAGAGTAAGAGTTATTGATGATAAAGGGAACCCTTGTCCTCATGTTCCTATTGAATATTCTTTTCAAACAGGAGATTTTGAAGAATTGCAATTTAAGAGTGCAAGAACTGATAAAAGTGGACGTGCAGAGGTAGAGTTTAGAACACCAGAGATTGTTGGTGATTTTCAGATCATAGCGTCTTCTCCTAAATTGCCAGATTATGAGGTGGCTTTTGTTGTTTTAGTAATGCCTGGTAATGCAGCTAAAATGTCAATTGAATCCGGAGACAAACAGACAGTAGAGTGGGGTAAGAATTCCAACCCACTAAGAATAAAAGTTAAAGATGATAGAGGTAATCCAATACCAGATGTACGAGTTAAGTGGAGAAAATCTAAAAGTTTAAGTTTTGGTGATTATGATGACGTAACTGATTATGATGGTTTTGCAACTATGGTTGTTAAAGCTGGAGAAACAAAAAGCAAAGAAAACTATGTAATAGCAGAGGTTGGTAAAGTTCAGCAAGCATTTAAGCTTTATCCTAAACAGCCAAGCTACTATAAGTTGTACTTGAAGACCAATCCGATAGTGAACGTATTTACTAGTCAAATGCTGGCTGATCCGATTGAGTTTAATCTAAAAGATCAGTATGGAGATGTGAAAGCAGGAGAGAAAGTTAGCATTGAGTATATAGTTTATAAACGTGGAGTTCAGTATTTGCAGAACTATAACCTGATTACTAATGAAGAGGGAATTGTTACATTTAATTTCTTAGCAAGTGATCAGAACGATGTCATTAACTTAAAAGGAAAATATTATGTTGAGGGTAAGCCTAGAATAACCTGGGTGAAAATAAATGTAATACCTGAAGAGATTTCTAATATAGTAATTCCAGATTATATAGAAGGCATTGTTGGTAATAAACTAAGTAAGGCAATTCAAGTATTTGTAGCAGATAATAATGCATCGCCAGTAACGGATATCTTTTTATCAATTAGGTTAAAGAAAGCTCCACTCGGTGCGAATGCTGATAACAAACTAGAACAGATATATCAATTAAAAACTAATAAACAAGGCATGGCTGAATTTAACCCTACGTTAGGCAAGCTAAAAGGAAACTATGTTTATACTGCTAAGATTAATACTTTGGAAAAAGATATTGTTATCAACGCAGCCCCAGATGTTCCTTCAAGAATAAGATTGGTGTCTAATGTTAAGGCTCGTTTCCCTGTGTTTAGAGAAATAAGCAATTTAGGCGCACAGATGTATGATAAACATGACAACTTAATTACTAAGGGTAAATTTGTGTACAATGTGAATTCTTCGAAGAAGGTGCTGCGTCACGATTTTAACAAAATTATAGAAATAAACGAGACAGGGCTTACCAAATTACCGTTTGAGACTCCAGAGAGAAAAGGATCTTATTATGTCTATGTTTCTGATAAAGATTATTCTGTTAAAGAGTTCTATAAATTTGAAGCATATGAGTCTGGTATAAATGGATTAATATTACTAAGTTCATCTGATACGGATAAGGATTATGTTGCTGGCAGAATGTATAAGGGTATTTTTAGAACAAAAGTCTTGGATCGTTTTGGTAATTTTGTCGAAAAGGCCAAGTTAAGCGTAGATTTGTATAAAGAAGGAAGTGTAAGTTCTTCTGTAGGTTCAGATGCTTTTACGCTTGAAGACGGAGTGGCTGCTTTTGATATTCATATGCCTGAACAATCGGGTGTATATAGTTTAGGGATATACTCAGAGGAGGATCCAACAGTTCGTAAGGATTTAGTTGTTACTGTTTTGCCTGAAGAAGTTTACAAATCAGTTGTTGTTTCTGGTAATAATCAGAAAGTAGAGCCAAATTCCTATTTTAAAGATGATTTTACTTTGAAGTTGATTGATAGATATGATAACCCAGTTTCAGATGAACAGGTTAGATGGTCATATTTTGTAATGGTTAGAGGAGAGCGAAGACAATATACTAGAACATTAAATACGAATAAATATGGAGTTTCAACATTTAATTTCCAAATAGATGAAAATCCAGGCGTTAGAGAGATAATGGCTTATTACAAGCAAGAAGGTAAATGGGTGCACGCTTCTTTTTATATAAAGGTTATTGGATTATCAGTTGAAGATATTAAGAAAATAGCAGGAGATAACCAGCAAACTGTTATTGGTGATGATATTTCTGATTTTTATGTTGTAAAAGCTCTGGATATGGATGGTAACGCTTTGCAAGATATACCAATTGTATTTAGGATGTTCTCAATCGATGGAGATGTCGATAGTTTAGTTATTGAATATATTAGTAATTGTGATGAGAATGGTATTGCAAAACAGAAGTTCCGTGCTCCAATAAAGGTTGGAAAATATCAGATAGTCGTTTATCCGCAATTTCAGGAGAAGCAAAGAGTTGTGTTCGATTTACAGGTTGATAGTGAAGAGATAAGGACAAAATCTGATGCAAGTAAAGAAAAAGAAGATAACCTTTTGAAATTTGAATCAGCACAGGCGGAAAAGCAGACAATCTTAATTGGAGATAATTCTTTGTTGTGTGAAGTTACTCTTATAGATAGGTATAACGTGCCAGTAGTTGGAAAAAAGGTTGAGTGGGAGATTTATGATGTTATTAAAGATGTCACATATCAACGTGCAACTAAAACCGATGAAGAGGGTAAAACATATTTGCCAGAGGTGAATAGAGGATATGCGAGACGTTTTGTAGTTAAAGTTATAGAACCTAGCTCAAGGTCTTCATTATTATTTAATGTAGATATTGTTAAAGAGTTAAATAAAGATGTTAGTCTGAACTTTTTAGGCATGCCGATGATTAAAGATAAGGCTGATTATATTGAATTATTAGAGGATGAAACATCTTTAGAATCTTATGAGATTGTTCTTATGGATGGGTCTATGCAACTAAATATTTCAAAAGATTTAAAGTTATTTGTAGGGCAAAAGCCTCAAAAAATAAAGGTCTTTAATAATAAGGATAGCGTGGTCTTAGTAAAATATAAATTTGGCAAAAGAGATGTTGTGGAATATGCAATACCGTCAAAGAAGTTTATAGAAGTTATGCTGACTCCAAATGATGTGGAATTACAAGAAAAGATTGTTTTTTCTTCTCCTCGAAATAGAATGGTTCCGTGGATCAAAGATTCTGTTACCTTAATGCTTGTTACTGATAAAGCGGAAACTTATAGTATCTCTCATAAAGATTCTACAAGAAGAGCTTTTTCTAAGAATGGTATTGGGTTCTTTTCGTTTATCATAAAACCAGTAGCAGAGATGGAGGAAGGTGTGAATGAGATTGATGTTCAGTTTTCTATTTATAATGATAAAGGTTTAGTTGATAGTCAAAATTCGCCAGTAGCAATCGGAGAGCCCGTAATTTTAGACTATTTATTTCAGGATCCAGGAGAGTATAGAGTTGTTGTAGAGTCATATTTATTGGATAGTACATTATCCTATAGTATTCGCGTTTTTGACGGAGATTATATCTTAAGACCAATTAGCGAATATTCTGAGTACGTACTTGGTGAAAAAGCTATTTCCGTTCCTATTTCTTTTGAAGTAGTTAATAATAAATTACCCAAGAAAATAGTTGGAGATTATGTTTTATGGGAAGTAACAGAAAAACCATTAGGAGCAGTTCTTGACTTCTTTAGACGCACTGCAACAAATAGGCAAGGCATAGCAAGCATAGTTATATCTGGAGATTTGGTAAGAGGCAGTTATGCTGTTAGAGCTAGAAGGCTTTTTGCTCCAGATCAGTATATTGATTTTGAATTTAAGATTAAGTAAAAGGAGTTAAAATGTTAGAGATATTTTCATGCTTATTATTGGCTCATGTTTTGTCTGATTTTGTTTTGCAAACTAATTATATTTATAAATTAAAAACAAAATCTGGCTTAGGTATTTTTATGCATGTTTTGATTTTCTTTTTTCTGTCAGTTTTATTATGTTTTCCGTTTACATTAAATATAGGATTTTTGTTTTGGCTTATAGCGGTGTCAGTTAGCCATTATTTTATAGATAAGATTAAACTTTTTTTTCAACGTAACATTATTCAAAAAGAATTATCGCATTTCTTTTTAGATCAAAGTTTGCATGTGTTTGTTCTGGCAACTAGTTTGTTTTTCTTTAAGGAGATGGCCTCGTCTACTATTCTGTTTTCCTTGATAGGGAGTTTTTTAGGTATAAGCGGTATCAATGTATTGTTTTTTGTATTACAGGCCTGTTTTTCTGTTTATGTGGCATATGGCATTTCTGTAATTTTATATTATTATGATAGAACTGTTGATCTTGAAGTTAACTATCTAAAGCATAATTATTTTTCAATGTTAGTTAGAATAATTATATTTTTGCTACTGATAGGTAAATATTTTTATGTAGGAATAATTGGGTTGTTAATTATTAGGCAGGTTTTAAGAATAAGATTAGTTTATGATGCAAGACGTTTTTTTATTGAGAACTTTAGTTTAGTATTGTTTGTGCTTATTTACCTTTCTTTTAAATTAATTCTTTTGGGAGTGTAGATTTGCAGAAGATAGCAATTGTTATTGCCTTTAATGGTTTTAGAGATGAAGAATTTTTAGTCCCTTATAAAATACTTGCTAGAGATTTTGAAATAGAAATATTTTCTACTGAGAAGGGTGTTGCTACTGGGAAGCTAGGAGCAAAAGTAGATGTTCACAATGAATTGAAGGATTTTTTGCCAGAAGTATATGCTGCTATAGTTCTTGTTGGAGGCCCTGGCGGTCATTGTTTAATAGGCTATCAGCCATTAGTGTCAGCGATTTCTGCTATATATGGAGAGAATAAACTTATTGCTGCAATTTGTATGGCTCCTCTAATTCTTGGAGATATGGGGCTGTTAAAAGGTAAAAAATCTACAGTATTTATTGGTGACAAAGATAGGCTAATTAGTTATGGCGCTGAGTACACTGGAAATTTAGTAGAAAATGATGGTAACATAATAACAGCAAGCGGCCCTGATGCGGCTGAAGAATTCGCAAAAAAAATTAAGGAGTACATGAATGGATAATATATTGGTAACAGGTGGTTTAGGTTTTATTGGTTCCCATATTGTAGAGGAGCTTGTGTTACTAGATCATAACATTACCATAATAGATGATTTTTCTAGCGGTAAATTGGCGAATATCGCTCATATTGAAAAGAAGAATGTTGATGTAATTAACCTTGATATTAGGGATGATGATGCAGTTGCAGCTGTCTTTGATAGGAAGAAGTTTGATGTGGTTTATCACCAAGCAGCTATCGCTTCTGTTCAAAAATCTATTAATGATGCTGAGAATACAAAAGCCGTGAATGTTCATGGTACTGAGAATATATTTACAAATGCTGTAAGAACACATGTAGACAAGGTTGTGTTTGCTTCTTCTGCAGCAGTATACGGTGATGATCCTCTCTTGCCTAAAAACGAAGCAATGAGGCTTAATCCTGTTAGCCCTTATGGAGAACATAAAATGATAAATGAGGATATGGCGTTAATATATAGCGAAAAAGGAACAACTCAATTTTTAGGTCTTAGATATTTTAATGTATATGGTGAAAGACAGAATCCTAGCAGTGAATATTCTGGAGTGATTTCAATTTTTATGGATAAGTTTGAACGGGATGAAAATCTTGCTGTATACGGAGACGGTGAGCAGAGTAGAGATTTTGTATACATAAAAGATGTTGTTACTGCAAATATTATGATGCTTATGTCATATGAGGGTTTTTGCGTGTATAACGTTGGAACAGGCGTTCCTAAAACAATAAATGAATTGATATCAATATTAGAAAAAATATTTAGTCAGGAAAATAAGGTAATGTATGCATCTCCTAGAGAAGGCGATATACAAAAGTCTGTTTCCGATATAGGAAGAATTAAACGTGATTATTCTTATTTCCCACGCTACAATCTAGAACAAGGGTTGCGCCGCTACTGCAAAAATAAAGCGTAGCAGTATACTTGTTTACACTATATATAGCCTAGTGTTTACTGGATTTTGCATTTTCATATTTTTGTGTTACACTAAATAGACAAAAGAGAGTTTTGGGGAATTTTCTTTTTTTTTATTTGTATATGACTGAATATTCGGTCAGGTTGTTAAGGTGAAGAAGGGGGAATTTAGTGGAGCAAGTATATAAGGATCATAATAAGGTCATTCAGTTTGTAAAAGATTATTTGTCTTCTGTTGATGTCGAGGACATGGATATTTCTAATAAAAGAAAGACATTAAAAGCTAGGGTTAAACACTTAGCTGCAGAATATAAATTTCCAAAAGATTTTGCTAACTATATATCTTTATTTCTACTAGTAACAAAATTCTTATATGTCGATGAGCAGAAGTGGAAGGTAGATCAGAATCTTGCTAAAAAAATAGATAAAGAAGATTTTCTTCTAACAAATCTTTTTAAATTTTTATTTTTCACAAGAGATTATAATGAGTATTACAAATCTCCATTAGTATTCAATACTCCATTCTCTAATAATGACTTTGAAGTCGTAAATAAACGTAAGTCAGTAATAACTACTTTGCAAATGTATATGAATAACGACGAAGTGGTGTCTTTTGATGCTTTGTATAAAACTTTGACAAAAAGGTATGCATTCTTTAGGGATTACAACGATCCTGGTAAATTTTACTACTCAAAAGGAGACGTGTTCAATAATAAGCAGTTTGCTTTCTTGTTTATTTTTAAGACACTTAATTATCTAGGCATAGTTGATGTTATATCTAAAGGTAGCTCTTTGCAGGATTGTAAGTTTAAAGTTAGCGCCCATGGTAAGCATGTGTTCAAGTCTCTATATAGTAAGCATGAGCCTAAGCGAGTTATAAAGCCTTATAAATATACGTCTAATAGTCAAAAGGATAATGTGTATAAATATGTTTTTTCTTCTACTGAGCAAACAACATCCGGTGTTGTTCAAATGGAGGCTAAGCTTGAAACGCTTAATAAAGCGCATCCACAAAGAGATTTTCTTAGGAATATCAAAAAAGGTATTGCACGGAAAGCTCAAGAAGAGAATGTGCCTAACCTTCTGTCCTAGATGGTAACGCTGTCTTCTATTCATAAGTATATCGAGAACAGGTATCCTGCTAAGTATTCTGCTGACTGGGATAATGTTGGACTGCAAGTCGGTTCAAGTAATAATGAGATTAAGAAGGTTTTGGTTTGTTTGACTATTACATCTGATGTTGTAGCTAGAGCAATTGAAACAGGGGCTAACCTTATTCTTAGCCATCATCCGTTGATATTTAATAAGCTTAGTAAAATAGATACTTCTAGCTACCAAGGTAAAATTATAGAGAAATTAATTCAGAATAATATTTCTGCATATTCCGCACATACAAATTTTGACGTTAATGTTAATGGTGTTAGTGATATATTAGCTAGTTCCTATGGATTTAAAAAAACAAAAGTCCTTAGCCCTATAGTATCAGAGTTGTTTAAGTTAGTGGTCTATGTTCCTGTTAAGAATTACGATGAGTTTAGAGATTCTTTTCTTGAACTGCAAGTCGGTAATATTGGTGCTTATTCGAATTGTTCGTTTTCTTCTGTGGGCGAGGGTACATTCCTTCCTGGAGAAGGTTCTAGGCCTTATATTGGTGAAGAGGGAACCCTCGAAAGAGTGCAGGAAATTAAATTAGAAACAATTGTAAAAGAAGCTGAGCTAGATAATGTAGTTTCATTAATGAAGAATCTTCATCCATACGAAGAACCGGCTTATGATATTTTTCCTATGAAGAATAAAGATAAAAGTATTGGGTATGGTCGGTATGCGCGTGTTACTGATGGTAGACATGTCGGTGATTTTCTTTGGGTTTTTCAGGGTCAATTGAAGGGTAGTGGTGATGGAGGGCGAAAAGTAAACAAAATAGCCTTCTCTGGTGGAAGTGGGTCTAGTTTCGTGAAAAAAGCTGCTTCTATGGGGATAGATTTATTAATTACAGGTGATATTGATTATCATGCTGGTGTTGAAGCGTATGAGCTTGGATTAACAATACTTGATATTGGACATGAGCAGAGTGAATGGCCTGCTGTTCATTATTTAACTGGTATTCTTACAGAACAGTTCCCCGAAATAGAGTTTTTTACTTAAACTGCTATATTTAGTTTTGGTATAGATAGTCTCTTGTTGTAAAGGCTTCTAGCTTTTAGGCTTTTTGCAAGATGTACTGTGTTGTAGCCAAACTTCTTATTAATATCATCTATGGTTGTATCTAGTTGCTCTATTTTCGAGATTTTAATGTTGTCTTCAAATAATGATAGTTGAGAAGTATTGTCGGACGTCAGGTCAGCTAACACGATGCTTGTTTGTCTATAAATAGTGTTGTTTATTAGTAGAGCTGGTAATAGTTCTTCTATAAGTTTATAGATTTCACTAGCTGAGGCAGATGGTCTGGATAGGGTTATCTTTTTGCCGTTAGTAAAGAATGACTGAGTTTTTGTCATAATGGATACTTTTGTAGCTGCTAGTTTGTATTTTCTGCTTTTAGCGCAAGCCTCTTCTATGTTCTTATATAATTGAGCGGTTATAATCTCTTTATCCTTAGTTGGCTCAAAGGTTTTGGCTTTGCTAATGCTTTGGTAACTGGATTTCTTTTCTATTTTTAATTTATTGATATATTCGCCACGTAGCTCGCTATGGATCTCGCGTTCTCTTTTGGTTAGATATCTATTCATGAAGATATGGTCTTTTTGTACAAAGTCGTAGGCAGTATGACAATCATATTTTCTAAGGAACTCAGCTGTGTTTTTCCCTATGCCCCATACTTTTTCTATAGGTGTTTTTTGTAACAATATATGTATCTGGGTGCCTTTTACACAAGTGATACCGTAAGGCTTCCGGAAGTTTGAACATAGTTTTGCTAGAGTTTTAGATATGCTTACTCCAACTGATACAGAGATGTTTAGTTCAGCCATGATGTCTTTTTGCATCTTTTCTGCTATTTCTTTGTAGCTAGCGTTATGGATTTTTCGTAGTCCTGTTATATCTGCGAATGCTTCATCTATAGAATATTCTTCTACATCAGGGGTGTAGCGTCTCATTATGTTAAAAATTTTCTTAGCAAAGATAGAATATGCTTCGTAGTTGCCAGATACCACAACGCATTCTGGATATTCTCTTTTTACTTTTGCGATAGGCATCCCTCTTGTAATGCCCAGCTTTTTAGCTTCTTGGCTCATGGCTGTGGCTACTCCACGTTCTCCACCAGTGACGACGGCCTTATCTTTAAGCGAAGGGTCCAGTGCTTTGGATACTGACGCAAAAAAGCTGTCTCCATCAAGATGGAGTATCGCTTTCGGCCAATCCATAATAGTTATAGGTTTATTATCCATATTTACGACAGGTACTTATTACAACGCCAGCAATGTTAAGTGTTTCTTCTGGATGGATATCTGGATAGTTTGGGTTAGCTGCTTGAAGATATTTTTTTCCATTTTTTGATCGTAAGTATTTCATAGTCCATTCACCGTCTACTTCAGCAATTACGATGTCGCCGTTTTTTTCTAAACGACCTTTTTCTACAAGAACCATGTCTCTAGGTAAGATACCTGCGTCTATCATAGAATCGCCTTTTACTTCTAACATGAAGGTAGAGGTTGGCTTTTCTATTAAATAGTCTTCTAACGAGATCGTTCCTCCAAGTTCTTCTTCTTCAGCAGTGGGGAAACCGGCAGCTACAGAGCCTAATAATTTGACTCTGTTGTGAAACAGGGGAGTTGTCAGCAGCTTGCCGGTTTGGGGGTCTTTTCGAATGAGCTCATGCTCGATTAGCTTTTTGACTAGGTAGACTGCGGAGTTACGAGATGAGTAGCTGAATAGGTCGGCTATCTCTCCTAAGCTAGGCAGTCTATCGTAGTTGTTATAAAAATCTTTTAGTTTTTCTAGTGAGTTTTTGATGTTCATAGGTCTATTGTACAACTGTACAAGAGGTAACGTCAATAGCGTTTTCTCTCTTAGTCTAATAAGGGAAACCCCCTTTCTAGCTTTCCCCCAAGGGAAAGGATAATGCAGTAATCCTCCGTCAGTCTAGCGACTGCCACCTCCTTTGATAAAGGAGGTTTCATGGTTTTAGCAAGTCATAAGTAGTGTGTTAATATATTTCTATTATGGAAATCACAGCACACAAGAAGAACGTCCTACAGGAACAGATGCTTAAATTGGGCATTAAGGATGATGATATCATCGAAAAGTTTATTCTAGGCTCTGGTAGTGGTGGTCAAAAAGTAAATAAAACAGCTTCCTGTGTTTACTTGAAACATATACCAACAAATATAGAAGTGAAATGTCAAAGAGGGCGCTCCCGTGAATTGAATAGGTTCCTTGCCAGACGATCGTTATGTGAAAAAGTGGAGTCGTTGATTGAAGGCGTTAAAACTAAAAGAGAACAAGAATATCAAAAAATAAGACAACAGAAGAAGAGACGTTCCAGGAAGTCTAAAGAGAAGATGCTTAATGATAAGAAGATGGTTTCTAAAGTGAAAGAGAGCAGGAAGAAGGTTGTTGATTAGTAATTAACCTTCATTTTTTCTTGTATACGCCCCATAGACTTCAAACCCCCTTTCCGACTTTCCCCAAGGGGACAGGGCAATCCACAAACATTAAATAATTTAATATAAGTTCTATTTATAATTCTGCTTTTAACTAAATATAAAATAGGTGTGTTTTTCTTTCCCTTGGGGGAAAGATAGATAGGGGGTAATGGTGAAGTTGGGTTCTTTGGTATAAACAGTTGTTCGGTCAGTTCTCCAGGACACTTTTTTTTGTTATAGTTTAAATAGAAGTTATCTAAAGGAGGTTTTTTATGGCTGAGATTATTGATATATTTGCAAAAGTTATAAGTAATTCATATATACAAGAGCTGTTTAAGTGGGTGTTAGTAACGGTTATTGGAGCTTGGCTTATTCCCTTAAATTTATTTAAATACAAAACAATATTTACTAAGCTACATGAAAAAAGAGCTGATGTTATAAGTGAATTATATGCAACTATAGTTGATATGGAGAGGAGTTTTTATCTTTTAATAGATCCACTTCAATTTGGTAAAAAAAATGAAGAAGAGCTTACAATTGCTGCTATAGATTCTATAAATGAATTTAAAAGTATATATAAAAAATCTGCTATTTATTTTGATGCAGATATAAATAAAGTATTATCCGAAATTGATAATGTTATGCATAGTGCACTTGCTGAATTTCAAAACAAAACAATATTTAAAGAAGATGAAGGGAAAAAACTTGAACTTTGGAATTCTGCCTGGGGAAAAGTTAAGCAAAATTTCCCAATAATTAAAGAAATACTTTCAACAAAATTTTCAAAAATACTTGGAGTAAATCCACCCATATTTTATAAAATTAAAACAAAAATATTAGGTTGGAAATGGATTCAAAACATAATTAAGAAAAAAAGTAACAAAAAGGAGAAAACATGAATAAGATAGAATGCGAAAATTATGAGCAAAAAAAAGATATTTTTAATGAGACTATAATAACCTGGCTTTCTGTTGGATGTACGGTAATATTTACATTGATTTATTTTTCGAAAGGATTTCAAATAAGTAGTTTGTTGTTTTTCATTCCTTTGGTTGTGTTAATTATATTAAGAATGGTAAGAAAAGATATGCAAGCTTCAAATCTTTTATTAGGTACAATTGCTGGCGGATTAGTATCTATCCTTACCCAGTTTATTAATAAGTAATATAAAGGAGAAATTAGATGGAAGAGACTAACTCAGTTAAAGCTTTTAAATATAAATTAAAAGATGTTGTTAAGGAAACTGATAATAAATATATATTAACTATGCGGTCTGTATATCTTGATAAGAACTTAGCGGAACTTTCTAATATGTATTATAAGTTATTAGATAATATTAAAAGAGAGAAAACAAACGGGGATTATAATAAGGTGTTTGAGTTAAGCATGTTATGTATTCCACTATTAGAACCTTTAATATTTTATAACAAAAAAGAGTATGGAAGTTTTAGTATTTTAGACATTCCCCCTCTTGAAGAAGCTCTTACTTATTTGCCAGCTACAGGCGCTGTTGGTCAAATTAATAATATTAGAGATCTAATAGTTATAAATAAAGAATTGAAACCTTGGAAAGAGAATTTGGATCTAGCATATGAAGAATTAAAAGCTAGAGATATCGTTTTAAAAGTTTTAAAAGAAAAAGGTGCTTTTATACAATCAGAATTAAATAACACATCTGAAATTGATGTTGGTGGAATTCTTTATACTATGGATAGATTAAATATTGTAAAAAGGGAAAAGAGTGGAAGAAGTTATTTGGTTTCATTAGCGTAGACCTAAAGGAGAATTGTCGTGGAGATTGTTTTGCTATTAATAGTTATTTTTGTTGCCTTAGTTATATATTTTCTTCCTGCTATTACTGCAAAAGAAAAGAAAAACTCGAGTTTGATTTTTTGGTTAAACCTCTTTTTTGGTGTCACAGGTATTGTTTGGATTATATTATTAATTTGGGCAGCAGTGGACGAAAATAAGTAAAGAAAGGAGGAATTATGAAAAAAATTATATTGGTATTAGTTTTATTATTATTAAGCACTGTATACTGCAAAGAATTTTCAGCAAAAAAAATCAAAGGAAATGAGTTTTTTAAATTAAAACCAGTAATACATTCTACAATAGTGAAATCAACGGATTCCAGTGATAAAAATAAAAAAATAACATTCTTGGATTTAGATAATGAAAGCCCGAAAGTAATTATTGGTGATTCAGAAGCTAGGTATCCATTGAAAATAATATATAAAAGCGAAGAAACATTAACAGTTCAACTAGTTGCTTCTGGAACTGGAAGCGTAGATACGTTTGTTATTAATCTAAATAATGGAAAGTATGTGAGATTAACAGGTGGGAATTTTGCAGGAATATACGGAAGTGTCTCTTATGGGGCATGTAAATAAAAAGTAACATAAAGGAGATATCTAATGAGTATAGCTGAATTATGGAACTTATTTATACATACCCCGATTATGACATTATTAATTTTTTTTATTGGACTGATTATTTTAGGAGCTATTGCTGTTTTCGTATTAGGAAAGATTCTTCATGTTTCAGGAAACATCATTTCGTATAAACAAAACCTAGATGAATTTCATGCTAATCAAAAGTCAGATAAGTTGAAATAGAATTATATCTGTAACATAAAGGAGAGTTTTAATGGAAATGATTAAGTTGATTGATATAGAGGAAAGACAACGAGAGCTATTTTCGAAATGGTTAGAAGCGGAACCCATCTTTTTGCCAGTTAATAATGATAACCCCATTGATACTACGGGGTATGTATATAAAAAAGATTACGACAATTGGAAGATGAATATTTGGGACAAGATGCAATATAACGAAGGAGAAATAAATGGAATATAGTCTTGGATGGGGCACATTAGCTTTAATCAACGCAGGGTTAGCACAATTGAAAAATAAATCAGGACTATTGTGGTTTATTTTGTCCATATTTTTAGGTCCGATTGCAACATTTTTTTTAGTAGCTTTCAATTAAATAGCGAGTAACATAAACAAGCCTTTATCGCATATATTAGTATAAAAGAATGTTTAGAATACCACACTTGTGGTATATTATAGATATAGTTTAAAAAAGGAAGTGATTTATATGAGTCCTAAGGTAAATACAAAACATAAAGAAGCTTATATTAAAACCAGAATTGAGCCTGAATTAAAGAGTCAAGCGGAAAGTGTCATAAAAGCTCTAGGATTAACAACTACTCAAGCAATAGCATTGTTCTATAGACAAATATTGTTAAATAAAGGATTGCCTTTTGATGTAAGAATACCTAACAAAGAAACCTTAGAAGTCTTCGAGAAAACTGATAAAGGTGAGGATTTAACTGCATATAATAGTGTAGATGAGTTTTTTGAAGAAATGGGGATATAAATGCTAAAGCCTTCTTTTACAGGAAAATTCAAGAAAGACTTAAAGTTTATGATAGAGAAACGAAAGCGCAATGTAAGTAAAATAAAAACTATTATTACTCAATTACAAAACCAAGAACTTTTAGAAAGAAAGCACAAAGATCATAAGCTAACAGGTAATTATGAAGGACGAAGAGAATGTCATATAGCGCCAGATTGGTTATTATTATATAAAATTGATAAACAAACAATTATATTTGAAAGAACTGGCACACATTCAGATTTATTTAAGTAACATAAAGGAGCCTTTACTTAGGGTTTTCCTGACTGAGCAATTGTTTGAGTGACATAAAATTGAGTTAATTATTTGCGATCGCAAAATGCGACTGCTAATCTAACATTTTTATAAATTCCCTAGGAGTCGCTATTAACATATCATCAACTTTGTAGTGCTTTATATTTCTAGTAATCAGAGTAGGTATATCAGAATTTTTTGCACAATAGTATTGAATCGCATCTTCAAAATCTTTCATTAATGATACTAATGCAAGTTTTGTAATTTTTTGATCTACTGGCAATACCTCTATCATGCATAAAAGTTTTCCGATTGCTGTTCTGGCAGTTTTTTCGTCTTTCAGCTTAGAAAGCATATAATAAACGTTGCTTATAACTACTGGTGAAGTATATGCTTTGAACCTTTCAGCTTCTATAAATGCAAATAGCTGTACGGCATCTAAAACAAAAGGTTCGCGGTTTAATAAAATATCTAGCAGTACGTCTGCATCAATAAAAAGTTTATCAGTCATGTGCGTATTTTTCTAAAAGACCTGCAAGTCTTGGATCGTTTTTATCCTTTACTATGCCTATGGTTGCAATTCCTATTAACTCGTTTGTTATTTTTGCTTCATATGTTTTCGCTGATGTTGTTTTATTAAGTTGTTTAAAGTAATTTTCTACCAGACGAGAAAGCGATGTGTGTTGTTGTTGCGCATAATATTTTGCACTTTTTATAGTTTCTTGCGCTACACTTAGTGTTAGTTTTGTCATAATTTCACCTTTATACGTATTTATATATTTATTATATACGTATAATGCCCATGAATGCAAATTTTAAACATTTCCCGTTCTCTTCTAAATTCCCAATAACCTCCTATATAATATCAACATGACTACTTTACCTGTAACTCAACAACAACCTTTACCTTCTCAAATCCTCTCTCTCATCGAAAAAATCCAACTAGAAATCGAACAAGGTAAAGAACGTGCTCAGTTGGCAATGGAAAGCGAGAACCGCCAAACGTTTTGGAATATTGGGATGTATGTCAAAGAACATTTAATGCAAAATGCTGACCGAGCGGAATATGGAAAACATATATTTAAAATATTAGCTGAAAATACAGTAGTAAGTAGGACTAACCTCTATTTGGCTGTGCAGTTTTATGTAGAATATCCACAGATTGTCCGGACGTCTGGACAATTGACATGGAGTCATTATACAAAGCTGCTGACAATCCCAGATACAGAACAAAGACAAAAATACGAAGAGCAAATAGTAGCTGAAAAGTTAAGTTATAGAGACTTCAAATCAATAGTAACCCAAGAAAAAAGGGGGGATTTAAAAGCCTCGGACAATCCCAAATTAGCAGTTGAACGAGGGACTCCTTTCACTTATAAGTTAAAAAAGATTCAAGACAAGTTAGTGGTAGATTTAGGGTTTCGGATCTATGCAGAGAATCCGTGTAAGGGATTTACCGAAGAGAGTATTATTAGTTCAGAAAAGATAAACCAGAAATATAAATTCCAACCTATAACTAACGCTATAAATCCGCATTATGTTTACAAAGCATATTTCCTTGAAGCAATTGATGGCGATACAATCTGGGCTGATATAGATTTAGGATTTGGTGTTTGGACAACTCAGCGGTTGAGGTTTAGAGGAATAAATACTCAAGGGTTAGAGACTAAGACAGGAAAGACTGCTAGAGAAGTTGTCGAATCTAAGTTATCCCAATGTCCGTTCATTGCAGTAAGAACCTATTGGCGGGACAAATTCACCCGTTACCTTGCAGATATATTCTACTCTAAAACCGAATGTGATTATTATTCGCTTACTCAGAACGGAAATTTTTTGAACCAAGAGCTCTTAGATAGCGGGTTAGCTATTAAATACTAGCAAAAGCAAGTCTGACAGAGGTAGCTGGGCTGTGATAAGATATATCTTATACATAAGAAGTAAAAAAAAAGGAGTAAATAATTGAAGACACCAAATTATAAAAACGAAAAGAAACAGAAAGAAATGGCTAAGCAGAAAAAGAAAGCGAAAAAGCTAGAGAAAAAGAATCAAGGTTCAGCAGAAGTAATCTAACGAATGGGACAAGTAATCCAACTCCTAAAGAAGCTGAACAAGAAAACAATTATTGGAATCTCCGTGGTTTTTTTAATTGCTGTTATGTTTGCTCTGTATTTATTTATTATAAATCAAAAACCTGTCCCTAAGGGATATCCCTATACTTTTATAAATTCTAAAGTCGAAGAAAGTGGTAATAAAATGGAGTTATTTACCTATTCTGACTCATTAGAAATATTAACTTTGTTAGCTTTTTGTGAAAAAAAGAAAAAATCATGGTTTAAACCACACTATTATTTCGCAGTATTCTTTGATGATAAAGATAATGCAGTATTCTCTGAAAAACCTTTTACTGCTAGCTACAGTTTAGAAGATGGTAAGAAAAAACATATAAAAGCTATTTATACGTATAATAGAGCAACTGGATATAGTAAATTAAATCACTATGCCAGAAATGCTGTTGATAGTGATGCGATAAGAATATCTATTTAACCTATAAAATAAAGTTTCAATGATATTTAGAGTCTGCTGGAGGCAACAAGGGGGCTGTGATATAATCAAAACCATGAAAAACATAGCAATCGTAGGAGCAACTGGTTACACCGGTTCAGAATTATTAAAAATATTTAGCAAGCACGCAATGGCTGAGGTTGTATGTATTACATCAACCACCCAAGCAGGTGTTCCAATAAAGAAGTTCTATCCAGATTTGGAAACAGATTTAGTTTTGGAAGAATATTCGTTAGCGAAACTACAAGAATATAAAATAGATTTAGTATTCCTTGCTACACCACATGGTACTTCTATGAACTATGCAGCAGAGATACTAGCAGTTGGTATAAAGGTAGTAGACCTTAGTGCAGATTTCCGATTCGCCGATCCAAAGGTTTATGAACAAAAATACCCAAAACATATTCATCCAGAGCTTTGTAAGACAGCAGTGTTTGGTCTTACTGAAGTATATCGAGATGAAGTGAAGAATGCTGAGCTTATCGGTAACCCTGGTTGTTATGTAACATCAGTTCTTTTACCAATGCTTCCTATAAAAAATAAAGTATCTGATATTATCGTTGATTCGAATAGTGGTGTGTCTGGAGCTGGTGTGAAAGTAGCAGAGCAGATGCAACAGTTTATAGAAGCTGAGGATTTTAAAGCTTATGGTGTAAGTAGTCATCGTCATCAGATAGAGATGGAAGCTTATCTAGATACAACGATAGAGTTTACTCCACATCTATTACCACTTAACCGTGGGATACTATCAACTATCCATTTTAAGTCTGATAGTTCATTCGTTGAACTACAGTCTAAGCTGTTTATTTTTTATGAAGATGAGCAGTTTATTACTGTACTTACGGATACAGAACCTAAGATATCTGATATCGCTAATACTAATAAATGTGTATTCAAACTATATGCAGGTACTAAACCAGGTAATTTCATTATAGTAAGTGTTATCGATAACTTACTAAAAGGTGCTTCAGGACAAGCTGTTCAGAATATGAACCTTATGTTTGGTTTTGATGAGGCAACTGGCTTAGTTTAACTTTCATGGCTTCCGATTTAGATTTCATAGAACTTTTAGTAGATAATATGGCTGATGCAGGCATGGTTACTTATCGTAAAATGTTTGGCGAATACGGCGTTTATTGTGATAGTAAAATCATAGGGCTTGTTTGTAATAATCAATTATTTGTAAAACCTACAGTAGCTGGACGTGAATATTTAGATGAGATCAATGAAGAACCACCATATCCTGGAGCTAAAGATTATTTTCTTATCGGTGATAGATTAGAAGATAGAGAATGGCTTAGTGAACTAATCAGAGTTACTGCTGAAGAGTTGCCAATGCCTAAACCCCGCACTGCGCTAAAGCTTCCCACTACGCCAAGGCTACGAGGGACAAGTCGAGCGGCAGGTAAAAAGAAGAAGTAATTTTTCTTGTAGTTGATAGTTTCCATCTCTTAAATATCTAGCTGAAATATATCCCAAATAACGGTATACTATACCTTACAAAGAAGCTGTATTTTGTGGCTTAAGAAAATGTAGGAGATAGTTATGAAAAAGTCCAATAAATTAGTAATGTATATCTACGGTATTATGGCCGCTGTTTTTCTTGGAGTTCCATTGATTAAAGGTTTGATTAATCTTTACCCTGAGTTCCTTTGGTTCTTAGATTTAGGATATCAAAATATCTTCCTTAAGATGCTTACTTATAAATGGGTAGTATTTATTGCACTATCTATAGTCGCATTTTTATTCCTGTTCCTTAACATAAAGTTGGCTCAGAGAATTAGAAAGAACTTGGTAGCAGAGCCAGAGATTGTAAACGATGATACTAAGAAGTTTGATGTTTTTGAGCAAATTAACTCTAGTCTCTCGTCCTTTGGTAAAATAAAAGTTTTCAGATGGATACCTTTTGTAGCTTCAGCTGTACTTGGCCTTATGGCAAGTTTTATTTGGTTTGTGCAATGGGATAAATTATTATTATATATAAACAGACAGCCTTTTGGATCTTCAGATCCTATCTTTCATAAAGATATCGGATTCTACTTTTTCACTTATCCTTTTTTATTAATCACTAAGAATTGGTTATTCAGTGTACTTATTTTTACTATGATTGCAGTAGGTCTTATATATGCACATTACAAAGCAATCTCTATCAAAGGTATTAAGATAAAAATCAGACCAGGTGTAAGAAGACATGTTAGCTTTTTGCTTGCTTGTTTATTTATCCTTATCGCTTGGGGCTATCGTCTGAATATGTACGAATTGCTTTATTCTTCATCCGGAATAGTATTTGGCGCAGGGTATACAGATATCTATGCAGATTTACTTGGTCTTAAGGTTCTATTCTTTGCCTCAATCGCTGTTGTTGTGCTTTTCTTTTATAACATTATTAGACAGGGAATATTGCTTCCTTTAGAAGGTATCGTTGTTATGGTTATCGTTTATATGGTTATGAAAGGATTCTATCCTGGGATTATCCAACAGTTTGTTGTTAAACCAAACGAGATAGAAAAAGAAAGACCGTTTATTCAATATAATATAGATTACACTCGTAAAGCTTATGGCTTAGATAAGATAGCTGAACAAGATATCGAAATAGGCGATGGTATTTCTAAAAAAGCTATAAAAGAGAACCAAGATACTATCGATAATATTAGGCTTTGGGACCCTCGTCCTTTGCTTAAGACATTAGCGCAGTTGCAAGAGATAAGACTTTATTATGATTTCAATGATGTGGATATAGATCGTTATTGGGTTAATGGTAGATACCAGCAGGTAATGCTTTCTGCTAGAGAGCTAGATTCAGACCAGCTTCCAGTAAGAGCGCAAAACTGGATTAACCAGAAGCTAACTTACACTCATGGACAGGGACTAGTAATGTTGCCCGTTAATAAGGTTACTAAAGAAGGTCTTCCAGAGTTTTATATCTATGATGTTCCTTCTAAGGTTAATGTGGATTTAGAAGTAAAAAATACTTCTATCTATTTCGGTGAATCTACTAACAAGTATGTAATAACAAACACTTCTACTAAAGAGTTCGATTATCCTGCAGGAGATGAGAACCAGTACAGCATTTATAGTGCAGACAAAGGCATCAAGCTAGATAGCTTTTGGAAGAAGCTTGTTTTCTCTATCAGATTCAACGAATTTAAGATAATTTTCTCAGATTATATCAAGCCAGATAGTAAGGTGTTGTTTGATCGTAATATCATGACAAGAATAAGGAAGATAGCTCCATTCTTAGTCTATGATAACGACCCATACCTAGTATTAGTAAAAGGTAAATTGTATTGGTTCATCGATGCTTATACATTATCGGCTAAGTTCCCTTATGCAGAACCTTTTTATAACTACTACAACTACATTAGAAACTCAGTAAAAGTAATTGTAGATGCTTATACTGGCGAGACAAACTTCTATATAGTAGAGCCAGACGAGCCTATTGTTAAAGCTTATAGCAAAGTCTTTCCAGACTTGTTTAAGCCTGTTAGCGAACTAGACGAAGCGTTTGTTGCTCACTTCCGTTATCCAGAAGATTTATTTTCTATCCAGTCAAAAATGTATTCAACATATCATATGACAGACCCTCAAGTGTTCTATAACCAAGAGGACCTTTGGGTTATTCCAAACGAGACTTATGATAATGATACTAGACCTGTAGAGCCTTATTATACAAATATGAGACTACCAGAAGATGAAGAGCTTACTTTCAGACTTATGATGCCATTTACGCCAGCTAAGAAGAACAACATGATTGGTTGGATGAGTGCAAATTGCGATCCTTCAGGTTACGGAAACCTGACAGTGTATAAGTTGCCAAAAGAGGAGCTTGTTTATGGTCCTATGCAGATAGAGTCTAGAATAGATCAGGATACAGAGATTTCACAACAGCTCACATTATGGGGACAAAAAGGTTCAAGAGTTATCAGAGGTAATTTGCTAGTTATCCCTATAGATAATTCTTTTATCTATGTAGAGCCTATTTATTTGCAGGCAACACAGTCTCGTTTCCCTGAGCTAAAAAGAATAGTAATAGCATACAAGAACAGTATCGTAATGGAGACTACTTTTGAGGAAGCGTTAGCTAAAGTTTTCGATTTAGAAAAAGATGATCTAAAGAAAATAGATAGTACTAGCAAAAAGGCTTTCTTAGATGATAGTACGTTAATCCAATTAATTCGCAGAGCTAAACAATATTATAAGCAGGCAGAGGATTCAGTTAAGAAATCTGACTGGAGTGCTTATGGCGATAATATAAAGAAATTAGGAAAAACATTAGAAGAATTAGAAAGGAAGAACTAGCTAGATGACAAATAAAATAACAATGCAAAACGGACAGTTAGTAGTACCAGATGAGGCGATAATCCCTTTTATTGAAGGAGATGGAATCGGTGCTGATATTACTAAAGCAATGAAACAGGTAGTGGATACTGCTTGTGCAAAAATTGGTAAGAAAATTATCTGGAAAGAGACATACGCTGGAGAGAAAGCTTTCAACGAAAAAGGCGAATGGCTACCAGATCAAACTATCAAAGACATTAATGAATATGTTGTAGCTATCAAAGGTCCTCTTACTACTCCTATCGGTGGTGGTATGAGAAGCCTGAACGTGGCACTAAGACAGATTATGGATTTATATGTTTGTCTAAGACCTGTTAGATATTTCAAAGGTGTTCCTTCTCCATTAAAGAGACCAGATCTTACAGATATGGTTATTTTTAGAGAGAACTCTGAAGATATCTATGCTGGTATTGAATGGCAACAAGGTACTCCTGAGGTAAAGAAAGTTATCAAATTCTTACAAGAAGAAATGGGTGTAGATAAGATTCGTTTTCCAGAGACTTCTGGCATCGGAATCAAGCCTGTATCACAGGAAGGTACTGCAAGACTAGTTAAGGCAGCTATCCTTTATGCTATTGAGATGGATAGACCATCTGTAACATTAGTACATAAAGGAAATATCATGAAGTTCACTGAAGGTGGATTCCGTGATTGGGGATATGAGCTTGCAAAAGATGAGTTTGGCGCAGAGCTACTTGATGGTGGTCCATGGATGACTATGAAGAACCCTAATAATGGTAAAGATATTGTTATCAAAGACGTTATCGCTGATGCATTTTTGCAACAGATCCTTCTAAGACCTGCCGAATATGATGTTATCGCAACAATGAACCTTAATGGAGATTATATCTCTGATGCATTAGCAGCCTGTGTTGGTGGTATTGGTATCGCTCCAGGAGCAAATATCAATTATTTAACAGGCGTTGCTATTTTTGAAGCTACTCATGGTACAGCACCTAAGTATACTAATCTTAATAAAGTTAATCCTTCATCATTAATTCTTTCAGCAGTTATGATGTTAGATTATTTGGGATGGCAAGAAGCTGGTGAGTTAATAGTTAAAGCTATAGAGAAGACAATATCTGAGAAGAAAGTTACTTATGATCTTGCAAGATTAATGGATGGAGCTGACGAATTGTCTACTTCTGCATTTGCTGATGCACTCTGTGCAAATATATAAGATTTTAAATCATGAGGAAAATAGATTCTAAACTAATAATCGATAAATTAGCCCAGTCATTGGCTGATATTAATTTTACGATTGATAAAGGGATACTCGGTTGTTTTCAGCAGGCTAATGTTGAAACAAAGGAGAAAGAGTTCCTTAATATATTAGTAGAGAATGCTGAGATCGCAGATGCAAAGAAAATAGCTCTATGTCAGGATACTGGCATTGTAGTTGTCTTTGCTAAAGTAGGTAAGGATGTTTCTTTTGATGGTGATTTGAGAGTAATAATCAATGAGGCTGTCAAAAAAGGCTATGAAGAGAATAATCTTAGGAAATCTGTAGTAGCAGACCCTCTTGATAGGAAGAATACTGGAGATAACACTCCAGCAATTATCCATATGGAATTAGTAGATGGAGATGTGTTTGAGCTTGCTGTAATGGCCAAAGGTGGTGGTAGCGAGAACGTATCTGTATTAGAGATGATGAGCCCTGCTGATGGAGAGCAAGGTATTGTAGATTTAGTAGTTAACAGAATAAGAGAGAAGGGTGCTAATTGTTGTCCTCCTCTTATTTTAGGTATTGGTGTTGGTGGTAATTTCGAAAAAGTTGCCATGATTTCTAAGAAAGCTTTATTTAGAGAACTAGGTCAAAGAAATCCTAACTCTAGATATGCTGCTCTTGAAGAAAGAATCTTAAAAGAGGTTAATGACCTTGGTATTGGTGTTGGTGGTTTTGGTGGAAAGCTTACGGTAATGGATGTGTTTATAGAAGCATCCCCTTGTCATATAGCATCTATGCCAGTTGCTCTTAATGTTGGATGCCATAGCACGCGACATGCGGTGATTAAATTATGAAGAACATAACTCTTCCACTAACAAATGAGGATATCGCTGGTCTTAATGAGGGAGATACTGTGTTTCTTTCTGGAACATTGTATACAGCTAGGGATAATACTCATATGAAACTTATTAAGTTGCTTGATGCTGGAGAGAAGACTCCTTTTGAGCTAGATAATGCCTCTATTTATTATATGGGGCCAACTCCAGCACCTGTTGGATTTGTTTGCGGTTCAGCTGGACCGACCACTAGTGCAAGGATGGATAAATTTACTCCAAGATTGCTTAGCGAAGGCGTAAAAGTAATGATTGGTAAAGGTAATAGGTCTGAAGAAGTTAAACAGTCTATCAAAGATAATGATGCTGTTTATTTTGGAACTATCGGAGGCGCAGGAGCATATTTAGCTGATAAAATTAAAAAAATGGACTGTGTCGCATTTCCTGAGTTAGGCCCTGAAGCTGTCTATAAACTATACGTCGTAGATTTCCCTGTAGTAGTCCTAAATAAATAGGGAACTTTTCATCATCATCTATTGTCTCACTATATAAAAGAGGCTAATATTTAATTAGTTCATTGGTTAATTTGTTCACTAGTTTATTGGGCTGGTGGATTTGTCTCTGGGGGGGAGTTATTATGATTAGACAATTTTTCGTTGGTGCAACCGGCATGACAGCCTTGGAAAAGGATATGATCAATATTACCAACAATATTTCCAACTCTAAAACTATTGGATATAAATCAACAAGAACAGATATGGAAAATATTTTTCCACAGGTGTTGGATAGAGCAGTACAAAGAAGAGACGGTATTACTAAACCTTCAAACATAGAGATGGGTTCAGGTGTACGGGTTGTTGCTACACCAAAAGATTTCAGCCAAGGTACGATAGCTGTTACTAATAATGAGTTTGATCTGGCAATAAATGGAGATGGATTTTTTATGTTCCGTATGGCAAATTCGGAAGTAGGGTATGGAAGAGCTGGAAACTTGAATTTAGATAGTAGAGGTCAATTAGTAGACCCTAATGGTAATATTTTAGAACCTGGAATCCTTATACCAGAAGGAACAGATACTGTTAGAGTAGCTCCAGATGGAATGGTGTATATTACCCTAAATCAGGAGACTCAAGAAAGAACAATGGGGCAAATTCAGTTAGCAAAATTTGTTAACGCTCCTGGATTAGAAAGTATCGGTAATAATTTATATAAAGAAACTATGGCTTCAGGTAATCCAATAGTTGGAGATCCTGGGGATAATAATTTTGGTTCACTATCACAGTTTGCCATAGAATCTAGTAATGTTGATATAATAGGCTCCATGATGGAGATGTTAATAACTCAGAGAGCATTCGATGTTATTTCAAAAGCAATACAATCTGGGGAAGACATGCTTAAGTCTGCTGCAGAAATCGCTAGAGCGTAGTTTCTTACTACTATTTCTTTTATGTTTCTCATTTGCATTTGCGAATGTGCAAAATGTAGATTTGTTAGCGGATATTGAAAGTCATTTTGAGTATATTCCTAGTGAAGTAACTTTTTCGGTAAAATTAGATGAAAAGCTGTCTGGGAAAAGATTGAAATTTCCTAAAACATATAAGCACGGCTACAATGAGCTAGGAGTGCTTGGTAAAACAAACGCAGTTATACGAAAGATTCCTTTTTATCTAGATGTGAGAGTTTTAGTTCCTGTTGTTGCAAACAAGTTAGGATCAGGAGTAATTCTGTCTGAAAATGCTGTTATGCAGATATGGAAAGACTTTAGAGATTTAAATGATAATGTTATTTTTGATAAAAAGTCCCTGTATGGCAAGCAAAATAAGTTTTATAAATCTAAAGGCGATGTGTTTAATAAGTATGATCTAAAAGAGAAAGATGTAATCTTTAAACAAGATGATTGTGTTATAGAGGCAAAAAGTGGAAGCGTAACAGTATTCATGCCTGGTGTTTCGTTGAAAAACGGGGCTGTCGGTAGTACAATTAAGGTGCTAAATAAACAGACAGGAAAAAGGTTGTCTGTAAGAGTCTTAAGTAGTAAAAATGTGGAGGTAATTGTTAACTGATGTTAGTGAATGTTTTAAGATCAAAAATACACAGAGCGAGAGTAGTAGATACAAATACAGAGTATGAAGGAAGTATCACCATCTATGAGGACCTGATGAAGCAGGCTAATATAGTAGAATATGAGCAAGTGCAAGTTGTGAATGTAAATAACGGACAACGGTTTGTTACTTATGTTATCAAGGGCGACACACAAGGGGATATTACTCTTAATGGCGCAGCTGCAAGGCTTGCAGAGCCTGGGGATGTAATAATTATTATGTCATATGGTATGCTTGATGAGGCAGAATTGCCTAGTTATAAGCCATTAAAAGTTATTCTCGGAGAGAATAACGAAATAATTAGAACTAATAAATAAAAATTAGTTCATCTGGGGGGATTATGAAAAAGTATATACTTTTATTAATGACAGTATCATTTATGTTTGCTGGATCTTTATGGACAGAAGATAGTGTTAATCCCTATGGTCCATCTGTAGCTAGAAAAGTTGGAGATGTTGTTTTTATAAATATTGATGAATATCATATGGCTACACAGCAAGCAGATACTCAGCTTAGAAGAAATACAGGTATTAATGGAGATGCTGATCTTAGCTGGTCCCAAGCGGCTAATTATTTAGACCTTGATAAAACTCAAGCACATAGAGGCGGACTGGGTTTTTCTGCAGAGAACAATTTTTCAGGTAGTGGAAGTACTGGAAGAACAAGTAAATTGCAGGGTGCATTAACAGCAACCATTTATAAAGTTCATGAAGATAAGTTTTATATTCGTGGAACCAAGACAATTATCATAAATAATGAAGAAGAAGAAATATCAATAGATGGATTAGTTAGGAAAGCTGATATCCAGGCTAATAACTCTGTTAACTCATCTAAAGTTTCCAATGTTGTTTTAAAGCTTAAGGGCTATGGCAATGTTTCTCGTGATCAGGAAAAAGGTTTTCTTGCTCAGTTTGTTGATTGGATTTTTTAGGGGGATATAAGTATGAAAAAGTTATTGATAATTAGCTTGGTTCTTCTATCTGCCCAATTGTTTGCTATACAGACAAGAGTTAAAGCGCTTGTTTCTTTAGAAGATGCAAGATCTAATCAGGTTATGGGCTATGGACTAGTAGTAGGTCTTAAGAATACTGGCGACTCTCCTCAGCTAATGCTTACGCAGAAATCAATGCGTAATCTGTTGAAGAAAATGGGTTTATCGCCTGATGAAACAGATATTCAAGGAAGGAATGCTGCATCTGTTATGGTAACTGCTGAATTACCAGCATTTGCTAAGAATGGACAAAAGCTGGACGTGAACGTATCTTCGATAGGAGATGCAGTTTCTTTAAGAGGCGGTACGTTGCTGCTTACTCCACTTGTGGGTTCAAATGGGTCTACTTATATAACAGCTCAGGGAAACATAGTTGTTGGCGGAATTTCTGCAGAATCAGGAGAAGTTAGGTATCAGAAGAATCAATCTAATAGAGGGGTTATTTCTGATGGAGGAATCGTAGAAAAAGAGGTTCCTGTTAAGTTAGCAGATGATCATTACTTAAAGCTAAATTTGAAAAAACCAGATTTTATAACAGCGGCTAGGATTGGTTATGCAATAGAAGAGTCTGGATTAGCTTATTGTGAAAAGTATGATGCTGCTTCTGTAAAGGTAAGGTTGGCTCCGGAGCATAAAAAAGATATGGTGGATTTTATAGCTAAACTTATGGATGTTCCAGTTGAACCAGATACTTCGGCTAAGATTGTTATTAGTGAAAGAACTGGTGCTATTGTTATTGGCGAGAAAGTTCGTATCTCCCCAGTAGCTATTAATTATGGAGATATTAGCATTAAGATAGATCGTGATATTTATGATGTAGTTAATATTAAGGTATCTGAGGCTAAGTCTAAATTTAAGATTGTAGCGAATGGTGACACATTGATGGATTTAGTTAAATCCTTGAACGCTCTTGGTGCAAAATCATCAACAATGATTTCAATATTGCAGGCTATTAAGGCTGCTGGAGCTATTACCGCTGAAATAGAGGTCATTTAATGGCGGTTAACCCTTTAACATTTGTGGGTAATTCCAGTATAATATATCAAAGTGGGGTTAAAGACCCCTCTATTGAACAGCAAGATGCAATTAAACAAGAGTTTGCAAAGCTGTACATAGAGAAAATATTTATGCAGAAAGTAGCTATGACAGAGGGATTGGATTCAGATGATGATGAAGATTCTATTTTTTCAGGCTTATTTTCTAATGATATTTCTGAAATGCTCATTGATGAAGTCTTTAGGCAACAAGTTGCTGAACAGATGGTAGCAGACGGAACTATTACTTTTGATTAGGAGATCAATGGATGAGTGATGAGATAAAAATTGTTGAAATAAATCCAGTATATAAGGCAGTAGAGTCTGAGACTAAGGTTGAAGCTATTCCTGAAGACAAAAAGGAAGAGTTTGTTAACTTAATCAAAACTATTGCAGCAGGAGTTTTTTCTGGTGGCAATTTGCCTCCTGGAATGGAATTCGATGATTTAGTTAGTTATGGCTGGGAAGGCCTTATGAAGGCATGGAAAAACTATAACAATAGTAAAGGTGCTGTTTTCAGAACTTATGCCACATATCGTATTAGAGGAGAAATATTAGATAATATAAGAAAAGAATGGAAAGCTAAGAATCCAGGATATTCTAAGCGAGTAGATAAAGAAAAAGTTAAAGAACGCATGATGCAATTAGCTAATGACAATATGGACGCAGTAGAAGAAGGTAGTCCAGAACATGATCACGCGTTATATAAAGCTTTAAACAGCTCAGCAATTGTTTATTTATTATCTTTAGAAAATATGGAAAGTATTTCTTCCGCACTTAAAAAAGAGGATGTTGGAGAAGAAATAGTAAATAGAATTGAACGATCTAATGAAAGAATAAACTTACATGATTGTGTGCAAAAATTAACTCCAGAAGAACAGCAGGTAGTTAAGTTGTACTACTATGAAGATAAAAACCAACTAGAAATAGCTAAAATGCTACAAATATCCAAAAGCAAGGTAAGTAGAATGCATATGAAGATTCTTGAAAAATTAAAAAGAAATTTATCTTATAAGATGGGTAGGAAATGGTCGATATAACGGCTAATATAAATAAGTAGTATATAAGTTGTTGTCTGGGGGGATGTTAAATGGCTGAATTAGATGCAATAGTTTATGGTCAGTCTTTTGATAATTTAGAAAAAGCAATCAAAGCATCTACTGTTAAACAACAGAAAATCGCATCAAATATAGCAAATATAGAATCTGGCAACTATCATAAAGCAGATTTTTCTTCTGCTTTAGATAAAGCAAAAGTGAAGCTAGGTAATAAAGAAAGTTTGATGGATCAGGAAATGACAAGGTTTGCCGAGAATAATCTTAGACTTTCCTCTTATGCTACCTTGCTTTCTTCAAGGTTAAAGACTTTAAAGAAAGTAGTGACGCTAGGTAATGGTGGTTAATATGTATAGGATAGTGCTTGTTTTATTTTGTATGAGTTTTTTCTTCGCTGATGTCTTTGACGTTATGGGAATAAGCAGTTCCGGCATGATTGTTCAACAACAAAAGTTGCAGGCAATTGCAGAGAACATAGCTAATATTAATTCATCAAAAACTGTGAATGGTGATATCTATAGAAGAAAAGATGTGGAAGTAAGGACAATGCCAGGAACCAATGAACCGTATGTTTCGCAAGTAAGGGACAATGCTCAGGAAATACAAAGATTATATGATCCAGAAAATCCTCTTGCTGATGAAGACGGTTTTGTAAGGATGTCTGACTATTCATTATCTAAGGAAATGTCGGATATGGCTGTTACAAGAAGAATGTATGAAGCAAATGCCGCAATATTTAGCTCTGCTAAACAAGTTGCGCAAACAATAATGAATATAGGGAAGTAATTATGGCTGGTGGAATCAATATAGATAAAACAGGAATATCAAAGGCTGAAGGCCTATATAATATTTATTCAATAAAGACTCCAGCAAGCGAAAGCTTAGATTTAAAAGAGAACTTATTCAAGGTTACACTTGATAAAGCAGTAGAAAGTTTGAATAGAATAAGTGCTCAAGAAATGAAGGCAGAGACGCTTGTAGAGGATTATGTTCAGGGTAAAGTAGGGCTTGAGGAAGTTATGATTGAGATGGAAAAAGCCAATGTTTCTATTAGTCTTGCATTGACTGTAATAAATTCTGCAGTGCAAACTACTAAAGAAATTCTGCAAATGGCTGTATAATAATAGAATATGGTAGATATAGATGAACAAGAAGTTGCAGATACGCCCGAGGAAGATGGTGAAGAACTAGAGTCTTTTTCCTCCAGTACTTTAGGTCTTTTTTCTAATATATGGGTGCAAGTTGGTATAGCCGTTTTTGTGCTATTACTTGCAGTATTAATTGGCGTAGGATTCTTTGTGCGTCAGAAGTCAGTTAACGCTGCACAAGATCCAAACCAAACATCAAAGCAGCAGATTAATAAAAAATATAAGTTTGTTCCTGCCTTTGCGGAGCTTACTCCTATGGATGCGGCACAGATTAGAAAAGTATTAAGCTATGAAAATATGCCTTTTGAGTCAGTAAAAGATGGTCGAATTACTAATATTGCAGTTCCAAAAGAGTTTGCAGATGAGATTAAGTTGAAAATGGCGCAGCTGGGTTTGCCAGAAGGTGGAATAGTTGGCTTTGAAATATTTGATGAAGCTGCTGGTCTTGGTGCTACTGACTATGATAGAAGAATTAAATATATGAGAGCAGTCAGTGGAGAGCTTTCCAGAATAATATCAACAATGGAACATATCCAGAGTGCGAGGGTTCAGATAGTTATGCCTGCAAAGACATTGTTTGGAGAAAAGGTTCCTGGTTCAACATCTGTAATTTTGAATATAGAAGAGGGTTATGGAATAACTGATCAGAAAGTACGTGGAATTATGCATTTGGTGGCAAGTTCTGTTGAAAACGTAACTCCTGAAAATGTTACAGTTATAGATAATAAAGGTGAAATTCTTAGTGAAATGATAAAAAAAGACATGATTACTAAAGATGCTGGTAATTTCATGAGACTACTAAGGGTTGCTGATGGCGAACAAGAGTCTCCGTTAGAACTTTTATTGAAGTTTAAAAAAGAGTTAAAAGATGATTATGAAAAAGACTACACCCAAAAGGTTGAAGATGTATTAGATGGTCTTTATCCTGACGGTTCTTTTATGATTTATGTGAATGTTACACTTACTGAATCATATAAGGAGAGCGCTCCTTATGAAATAGGTAGAATTAATGTAGCAATTATATTAGATAGTGATAATTCAGAATTGAATTTCAGTCAAGAATTAAAACAGAGTACCTTTAAGTTGGTTTCATCCGTGATTGCTTATGTTAAAGGTAGAGACAAAATAGTATTGGAGCTTATGCCTTTTGTGAATATTGAAGCAACACAAGACTTGAGAGCAACTGAAAATGTTGTTGTAGATAATTTAAATTTGGTAGAAAACAGTTATGCTAATGAAAAGAAAAACTCATTATCTTGGATATTCATTGTATTAGGTTTGCTGCTTTTAGCATCAGGAGCAATTGTTTTTGTGGTTTATTTTCTGTCTAGTGCCAATGTGTATGAACAAGAAGAAGCGGAATCTGAAGAGCCAGTGATACCTGTGCAAGAAATGGAATCTAGGGAGCAAGATGTGGATTTTGCTTTAGAGAAATTCAGATCATTTATAAATAATAACGAAGAGCTTGTAGTGAAAAAGATTATTAAATGGATGAGAGAAGACGACAATGTTTAACAATAAGCAAAAAGCAATAATTGTATTTTCAATGTTAGGCGAGGTATTTTCTGATAATATACTTCGGCAGCTGCCAGAGGATGTATTTACAAAGGTGCAAGATGATGTGCTGCCATTGAGAGGACAGCTTCCTCTTCCTGATGATATTGATGCTTTTGTTTTAGATAATATTTTGAGAGATGAGGAATCGCTTGATTTTGATAAAGAAGATGAGATATTAGAGGAAGAATCAACAACAGATAAGCTTGTTTTGCTTTCAGATGATCATTTTTTAGAAGAAGTTCCAGTAAATATTGCCTTTGCAGTAATTAAATCAGAGAAACCAATGTTTCAGAGTTTGTTGTTAGGTTTTTTTCATAATGATAAAAAAGAAAAATTAATAGAAAAGATGAAACAAGAAGGGGTTGAGGTTTTAAGGTCAATTAAAAAAACTTCAATTCTTGAGAGTGTAGAGGTCAAATTAAAAATGGAATTTATTGAGAAGATGAAAGACCTTATAAAACAAGAAGATAAGGGATAGTATGTCTTTAATAAAAAAGAACCAACTTAGTTATGGTGAGGGAGTAGGCAGGAAGCCTATTATTAAACCCATTTCCCAGAAGTTCCAACTTAACGTTTCCTTGCCTAAAGAAAAGATTGAAGAAGAGATAGCTTTGCTGAAATCAGAAATAATGAAAGAGGCAGAGGAATATCGCATTCAATTAGAACATGAGAAAGCTCAACTGCATGAGCGTGAAAAAGTTTTAGCAGAGAAGATCGCTTTTATAGACCAAGATAAGCAATCGTTGTTTTCTGATGTTGATGCATTGAAAGAAAAGGCTAAGGCTGATGGTTATGATGTTGGGTATAAAGAAGGCATAGCTCAAGGTAAAGTAGATGGATTAAAACAGGGTGATGCTGAAGGACGTGCCGATTACGATAAGGCTAGAAAAGATTATGAAAATGAATTATATAAACTATTAGAAAAGTTTAAAGAGCTAGATGATTATAAAAACGATATTTTTAAAAGCACAGAGCCATTTTTGATTGATCTTTTAGATTCAATTGTTAAGAAACTTTTGTCAGAATCCATAGAGTTAGATAAAGATATTATGGTTAAAGTAGTAAAAGAGGCTTTGGCTCCGGTATCCAGTGGACATCAGCTCACAATTAAGGTGAATCCAAAAAATGTTGATCATTTAGAAGAAAATAAATCAAAATTATTATCTGAATTTATTTCTATTAAGGAATGTAATATTGTTGGAGATAATGATATTTCTGAAGGTGGTTGTTTAGTTGAGGCAGATTTTGGAGTAATAGATTCTCGCATAGAGTCTAAATTTGAGTCTATTAAAGATTTAATATGTAGCATTAAAGATTGTGATGAAGAAGCTGACCTAGTAGAGAGTTCTGATGATGTGATTGATGTTGTGCCTAAAGAAGAAGATGCTAGTGATGATATTTTTAAAGGCAAAGATGATGTTTTGTCTTTGGATGATGATTTGGATGATGATTCTTTTGATTTTTTAACAGATGACGATGAGTTCTGATAATCCTAGAGTAGATTTTTCCCGTTATATAAAAAAAATTAATGGCATGGAACCACTTAATAAGGTTGTAGGCAAGGTTATTGAGGTCGTAGGACTAGTAATCGAAGCTCATCTGCAAGGAGCTCGTGTTGGCGATATTTGTTTAATACAACTAAATAAAGATAAAACTCTTCGTTCTGAAGTTGTTGGTTTTAAAGAAGGCAAGGTTTTGCTTATGCCTTTTGGTCCAATTGAAGGTATAGGTCCTGGAAACTTGGTTTATTCAACTGGTAAACCTATGAGGGTTAAGGTTGGTTACGGTTTGTTGGGCAGGGTTCTTGATGGGCTAGGCGATCCTATTGATGATTTAGGTGAGCTAGACTATGAAACAGAATACCCATTGGATAATGAGCCTCCAGACCCTGTTAAAAGACCAAGAATTACAGAGGTGTTGAAAACAGGCGTTAGAGTTATAGATGGATTGCTTACATTTGGCAAAGGCCAGCGTATTGGCATATTTGCTGGGTCTGGTGTAGGTAAATCTACACTTATGGGTCAGCTTGCCAGGCAGTCTGAAGCTGATGTTGTAGTTATTGCTTTAATTGGGGAAAGAGGACGTGAGGTTCGTGATTTTATTGAAGAGTCATTAGGAGAAGAGGGGTTAAAGAAATCTGTGGTTGTAGTTGCTACTTCAGATAAGCCACCACTTATTAGGCTTAAAGGAGCTCTTGTTGGTACCGCAATGGCTGAATTTTTTAGAGATCAAGGCAAGAGTGTCTTGTTTATGATGGACAGTACTACAAGGTATGCAATGGCTCAGAGAGAGGTTGGCTTGGCAACTGGAGAGCCTCCTACTACAAAAGGTTATCCACCTTCTGTGTTTGCATTGATGCCTCGCCTAATGGAGCGTACAGGGACAAGTCCAAAAGGGACGATTACTGCAATTTATACAATACTAGTTGAAGGTAGTGATATGGATGAGCCAATTGCTGACACTGCTAGAGGTATTTTAGATGGACATATTATCCTTTCTAGAGAGATAGCGGCAAAGAATCATTTTCCATCAGTGGATGTAAATGCGAGTGTAAGTCGTCTGTTTACTAGTATAAATAGTGATGATCATATGAAGGCTGCTGGATTGCTTAGAGAGGTTTTGGCGAGATATGTAGAGGCAGAAGACCTTATTAATATCGGAGCCTATGTGAGTGGCAGCAACCCTAAAGTTGATTGGGCTATTGATAAGATAGATCCAGTTAACCAGTTTTTAAGACAAGGTACTCACGAGAATCATCCTTTTGAGCAAGCAGTGCAACAGATAATATCTATAATGGGTAAAGGTACTGGAGGAAGTGTGTCTACGACTTCAATGCCAAAAACACCTTCTAGTTCATCTAATGATGATTTGCTTGGAGATGATTTAGACTTTGATGATATAGATTTTGATGATTTCTAATTAATACCCCTGATGCTTGTGCATCTTTGGATTACTTTTCCAGGATTACTGCAGTTTCGTTACAGTTTGGGAAAAATGGACAATGAATACATTCAGTCCATATTTTGTGAGGTAGTGCTTCTTTTGCAATCTCTTTAAATCCATATTTATAAAAGAAGTCAGGTATATAAGTAAGCGCAAAAAAATTGGTTATACCAAGTGATTCCCCTTCTTCTATTACTCTGCTTAGTAATAGAGCTCCGATGCCTTGTCCTATATTAGTTTCACTTACAGCCATAGATTTCACTTCAGCTAATTCATTAGTAGATACCTTTAAGGCACATGTTCCAATAATTTTGTTATCAATAGTTGCTATGTGAAAATCTCTTATATTTTCAAGTATGTGTTGTAGCGAACGAGAAAGTAGCTTTCTTTCATCAGCATACTTGTCTAAGATGTTTTTTATTGCTGGGGCATCTGCTATAGATGCTTTATTGATAATAATATTTTTATTGACCATCGGTTCATTATAAGTGATATGTCATTTTTATGCAACATGCGCTTGATTACTCTATATGTGGTGTGTATAATAGATATATGTTCACATTTACAACTAGTGGGGATTCCATTGAAATATCGGAGGGAAGTATGAGTTCACGAAATACTGAGTTAATAGCAGTTACAAGCGGAAAAGGTGGAGTTGGTAAAACTTTATTTTCTGTTAATTTAGCTATTGAAGCCGTTATGATGGGTAAAAAGACTCTTATTTTAGATGGTGATTTGGGTATGGCAAACGTTCATATTGTTACAGGAGTTTATCCTGACCACGATATTATGGATGTAGTTTCAAATAAAAAATCTATTAAAGATGTAATAATTAAAGGTCCAGGTGGAATAGATATTATTCCTGGAGCTTCTGGTATTTTTAAGCTTTCAAATATTTCACATGCGAAGAGACATAAATTTACAGAACAGCTGAATGAATTGGATAAAGATTATGACTTAATAATATTGGATACGGAAGCAGGCATGTCTCATAATGTTATGAAGTTTATATCAATTGCTGACAGAACCATTGTTGTAGCTACTCCAGATTTAACTTCACTTTCTGATGCATATGCAATTATTAAGGTAATGCGAATGAATAAAAAGTCTGATGATATCGGAGTTGTTATTAATAGAGTTAGGAATGCAGCAGAAGCTGATACGGTATTTAGAAAGCTGAATATGGCTTCTGAAAAGTTCTTGAAACATTCTTTAAAGAATTATGGGTTTGTATTAGAGGATCCGCTTACTGTTAAAGAGTCTATTCAGAAAAGAAGTCCTATTTCTGTGGCTTATCCAAAGACAAAAGTAGGTAATAGCTTGAAGCAAACTGCTTATAGAACTTTTGGCATGCAGGATAAAAAAGTTGTAGAGTCTTCTCCAAGTGTTATCTTAAATAGATTTTCAATGCTACTTGATAGCGTTAAAGTATAAAATACCTTAAAGCCTTTATTTTCTCATAACTATCGCAAATTCTAGGTGTATTATTATTTTTAAAAATAGCATTAAAACGCTATAATAATTATAGAAATAAAAATTTGGAGGATGCAGATGTTAGGTAATATGGGCGATATGATGAAACAGTTAGGCGATATGAAGAAGCAGATGAAGGAACTTAAAAAGCTGAATATAGAAGTAAGTTCAAAAAATAATGAAGTAACAGTTGTTATGTCAGGTGACATGAAGCTTAAGGATTTAAAGATTGCAGATGGAGTAGATACTAAAAAACTTCCAGTTCTTATAAAAGATACAATTAATAAAGCATTTCAAGAAGTTACTATGAAATCAGCAGGTCAATTTAAAGGCCTAAATATCCCAGGGCTTGGATAAAATTGGAATATGAAAATCCATTAAATGACATAATTCATGAGTTTTCAAAAATGCCAGGTATAGGCAAAAGAACAGCTCAGAGAATGTCTTTTTACCTATTAACTTTGCCTAAAGATGAGGTTGCAGTTCTTGCTAACAGTATCGCAGAGTTAAAAGATAATGTGAGGTTTTGTAAGAGTTGTTTTGCTTTAGTTTCTAAAGATGATGATTGTTCAATTTGTACTGATCATAAAAGAAGCAATAATTGCATATGCGTAGTTAGTGATCAGAAAGATTTATTAGCTATTGAAGGCATGGGGCGCCATAAGGGGTTGTACCATGTTTTGGGTGGTGTGATTTCTCCTTTAGATGGTATAGGTCCAGATAGCCTCAGGATAAGAGAGTTATTAGCACGGATTGATAAAGGTTCATTTGAAGAAGTTATTTTTGCTTTAAAACCAACTATTGAGGGTGAGGCAACTATGTTGTATTTAAAAAAGCTTTTGTCTCCATTAGAATTAAGTATGAGTCAGATTGCTTATGGCATCCCAGTAGGGGGAGAACTAGAGTGGGCTGATGAGGTTACTTTAGGAAGAGCATTTGAAGGGAGAACTAAGATAGGTGAATAAGAAAGTTTTAATTGATAGGATAACGGAAAATGTTGATCTTAAAAAGAAAGATGTTAAGTCTGTAGTCGAGAATTGTTTTGATGAGATTATTGCTGCTTTAAAAAAAGAAGGCAAAGTGCATTTGGTTGGTTTTGGTTCTTTTGAATTAAGAGAAAGGCCAGAAAGAGAAGGTCGAAGCCCAATAACCCATGAAAAAATAATTATACCGGCAAGTAAATATGTTGGATTTAAAGCAGGAAGTAAATTAAAAGGGACGGTACGAGGATAACAATGCAAGAAACAACCAATCTTCAGGATTTCTTAAGCTTATTAGAGGTGTTGCCAGACTTTATAGTTGCAGCAATAAAAGAGAAAACAGAGCTAGAGAAAGTAGATGAAGTTATTATTGATTATGGCCGATTTATTGAGATTAGAGAGGGGCAGAATAGTTATAAATTAGAGCATATTGCTGCTCTAAAAGATATAGACTCAGTAGTCGATAAACTTTCTTTTTTTTCTGAAGATAATAGAGCTGGTTTAGATAGAACATTGCATAGAATATCTGCAATTAAGAATCGTCAGGATAGGATAGTTGGGCTTACTATTAGAGTTGGTAGAGCTATCTATGGATCAGCAGAAGTTATCATGGATTTGCTTAATACTGATCATTCTATTTTATTATTAGGACCTCCTGGAAGTGGAAAAACAACTAAGTTGCGTGAAGCTGCAAGGCTTTTAGCTGAAAGAGGGAAGCGCGTAGTAGTAGTGGATACTTCCAATGAGATTGCTGGAGAGGGAGATATTCCACACCCAGGAATTGGTGATGCAAGAAGAATGCAGGTTAAACATGTTGAAATGCAGCATAATGTTATGATTGAGGCTGTGCAGAACCATATGCCAGAAGTAATTATTGTAGATGAGATAGGAACAGAAGCAGAGGCTAGAGCAGCTAGAACTATTGCTGAACGTGGAGTTCAGTTGATAGCAACAGCACATGGACAGACAATTCATAATTTAATAAAGAATCCTACATTATCAGATCTATTAGGCAGTATAGAGACTGCTACTTTAGGAGATGAAGAGGCCAGGAGAAGAGGCACACAGAAGACCGTATTAGAGAGGGCATCTAAGCCAACCTTTGATATCTTAGTAGAGATAAAAAATAGAGAATTACTACATTGTTATAGAGATGTAGCTGCTACAGTAGATTTAATATTGAGGGATAAGCCTATATCTCCTGAAATAAGAACTATTCGAGGAGATGGTGTCGTAACTGTAGAGGTAGCGGAGCCTTTGTCGGCGTTTCATAATGGCTTGATGGCAGAAGATAAGACTTCTAGGTTCTTTTTGTTTGCTATTAATAGAGCTAATTTTGAACTTGCCATGGACTCACTAGGCTTGCCTGGAAGAGTTGTTAATAAGCCTGAAGATGCGGATATTATTCTGACCACTAAGTCACATTTGAAAAGAAATACAAATATAGCGAAGTATGGCCGAAATCACAACATACCAGTTCATGCAGTTAAATCATCAACATTTCCTCAGTTAACTAAGTTTGTAAGGTTTTATTTCCGAATAGGCGACGAAGGTAATGATACTCTGGAAGCAGAGACTTTAGTATTTGCAGCAATAAAAAAATATAAAAAATCATCTACGGCTGTAGAATTGCCAGAAGCAAATTCATTTCTAAGAAGATTTCAGCATCAGTTAATAACAGCACATGGCTTTATCAGTCAAAGTGTTGGCAAAGAACCGAATAGGAGAGTAAAAATTTATGGAAAAAAAGAGATATAGCGGACAGTTAATAACATTTGAAGGACCTGAAGGTGGCGGAAAATCTACACAGATTAATATGCTGGCCGATTTCTTTAGAAGTAAAGGTAAAGAGGTCTTAGTTAGTAGAGAGCCTGGCGGAACAAAACTTGGTTCCCAGATAAGAGGCATCATCTTAAGCCCATATGATACAACTATTGGAGATAGAACTGAGGTTCTTTTATTTCAAGCAGATAGAGCTCAGCATATTAAAGAGATAGTATTGCCTGCATTAGAAAAAGGGCTATATGTGCTTTGTGATAGGTTTATTGATTCAACAATTGCCTATCAAGTTGCAGGGAGAGGTTTTCCTAGAGAGTTTATAGATCAGCTTAATGATTTTTCCGCATATGGTGTAAGGCCCGACCTTACGTTGTTACTTGATGTGGATTATGAGATAGGTATAAAGAGAGCAACCAAAATTGCTAGTGATAGATTTGAGAATGAAGATTCTTCATTTCATAATGTTATTAGAAATTGTTATTTGGATATTCAAAAAAATGAGCCAGATAGAGTGAAGCTAGTAAACACATCAGAAACAACAATTGCTACTGTACATGAAGACATAAAAGAAATAGTGAAGGGAAAATATGACCTTTAACGCTAATTTGATTAGTCAAGTAAAGGTAAAAATCGATAATGCTCTATCTAATAAGAGGGTATTTCCAAGCTATATTTTTGCAGGCAGTGACAGATCAACTAAGCTAGATACAGCTAAGTATATTTCTGCTTCATTAAATTGTACTCATGAGCATGTTACTTGTGGTGAATGTGCTAATTGTAAAGCTATTATGGCAGGAACATTTCATTCTTTTAAAGTATTGTCTAGAGATAATGAAGCGAAGCGAAAACAAAGCATATCAGTCGAGTCTGTGAAAGATGTTCGCATGGATATACTGAGTGGCGCATATCAGGGTTATTTGATGGTTTATGTATCACGCGCCGAGGACCTTACTATTAATGCGGTAAATAGCTTATTAAAGGTGTTAGAGGATAGCCCGGATCATGTTATGTTTGTTTTTGATGTGGCTAATTATTATTCAGTTTTGCCAACAGTTAGATCTAGGTCTCAAGTAGTTAATTTTAGTAATATTAATGGGTTAGATGAAGGACAAGAGCTAGTGGAAGGACTTTCTGTAGATAGCTTTTATGATTTTGTTGTCAGTAATAGTGTTCAAGATTTAATTATTTTTGCTGATAAACAAAAGTTGGATAGAGGTGAGCTCAAAGAATTTTTAATTAATTTTGAAGCTCATTGTGTTAATATGTTTAAGGAAAATAGTTTAAAACAATATTTAAATATTTCATTAGTAGTTCGTAAATATCACAAGTATTTAAATAGGCCAGTGAATGTAACGAATAATTTTTTACTAATGCTATTAGAGATGAGAGAAAATAATGAATAGAAATAATAATTCTGAAAGAAAAAATGTAAAGTCTGAAGGTACTGTGTATTTTGGAGTGAAATTTAGGTTCTTTGATAAGGTATATCCAATTCAGAAGATGCAGATTCCAGTAGTGCTTAACCAGAATGTTGTAGTAGAAACAAATAGAGGTAAAGAATATGGGACAGTTGCTCTTAGAAAAGAACTTCCAGATACGAGACCTCCTAAGAGCGATATAGTTGTAAGAAGAATAGTTCGTATAGCTACATCAGAAGATGACCAGCTTTATAGAGGCATATGCGCTGATGAGACTAATGTATATATTCAATGCATTAAAAAGAACCAGCAGCATAAATTGACAGTGAAGTTTTTTAAAGTTGAAAAGATTTTTGATGGCTCAAGATATATTATTTATTACAAAAGAGCTGATGATGATCATGGCAAAAAAGGTAAAAAACTGATTAAACCTAAAAAGAATAATTTCCAACCATTTATTATGGAATTATCACAACAGTTAAAGTCCAAGGTTGAGTTAAGAGAAGTGGGTAGCCGTGGAGAAGCAAAGCTTTTCGGTGGCGTAGGCGATTGTGGTAAAACATTATGTTGCGTTGATTGGAATAAAAAAGGTTCTTCTGTAACAGTGAAAATGGCAAAGGAACAAGGTCTTTCTATAAATATACCTAAATTATCTGGATGTTGTGGACGTTTGAAATGTTGTTTGTCTTATGAAAGAGAAAATTATCAGGATGGACGTTTTGTACATGAGTGATTGTTTGTTTTGTAGAATAGTAAATGGTGAAATACCAAGTGATTTTATCTATGAGAGTAGTAATGTTGTTGCCTTTATGGACATGAACCCTGTTGCTCCTTTTCATTGTTTAGTTGTTCCTAAAGAGCATTATAGTTCTATTATGACTTTGGACCCAGGAGTAGCTGCAGATGTAATCATTGCTATACAAGTAATTGCAAAAGAAAATGGATTAGATGGAGAAGGCTTTAGAGTCGTTAATAATTGTGGTGATTTTGGCCAACAAACAGTTGAACATATTCACTTTCATGTTATTGGTAAACGCCAAATGCAGTGGCCTCCAGGTTAATAAAAAAAAAGTTTTCTTTACTTAAGTTAATAAATAATTAGTAGAGTTTTTTTGGAAAATATAGTTTAATAATTGATATAAAATACTTTTTTACAAAATTTGACTGGAGGTGAATGTAGTGGCAGAAGTTAGAAGAAGTCCAGATGAGCCAATAGAGAAGATGCTTAGAAAATTTAAACGTAAAGTTAAAGAAGAAGGTACCTTGATGGAAGTTCGTAATAGAGAATTTTTTGAAAAACCTTCAGAAGGCAAAAAGAAAGCCAAGAGAGCTGCAGTTAGAAGAAACTTAACTGAGCAGGCTAAGGATAATTGGTAATAGTTTAATGTTTAAAATAATAGACCGCTATTTTTTAAAGGAGTTAATGATTCCTTTTTTGGTAGCGGTTTTTTCATTAGTAATAATCGGTCTAGCCGATGTCCTGTTCTCACTTATGGACTATGTAGTTAATAGGGGGATAGGGTTAGAAATAATCTTTCAATTATTGTTATATAAAATCCCCGCAATAGTAGTGTTGTTTTTGCCTATAGCTTCATTATTCTCAGTAATGATTGTTATGTTTAGGATGATTAGTGACAACGAGCTCACTGTTTATTGGACCTCTGGGGTTTTTTATGAGCGAGTAATCCTCCCGTTTCTTTTGTTTGCGTTATCTATTGTGGCTTTATCCTTTATATTAGGAGAGTATATTGTACCTGTAACAAACTATAAATCTAATACAATGATTCATAAGCTGATATTAAAGGAAAGTATTCCTATGATAGAAGAGAATGTTTTTTTTAAAGATTCTGATGATAAATATGTATACGTTAGAAAGATTAACAAAACAAATAATCAGATGCAGGATATTATGATCTATGAAATGGGAGGCACATTGCCTCGAGTTATTTCTGCAAAAACAGCTTTGTGGAACGGAAATTATTGGGATTTAAAAGAGGGCAGAATGTATAATTATAGAAACGATGGGTTTTTAGATTTTGAAGCTGGGTTTAATGAGATGAGAATAAAAGTAGATTATAGTTTGGATGACAATTATATAAAGCTTAGAAACCCTAAAGAAATGAGTTCAAGACAGATTAGCTCACGAGTTGATTCTTTAAGAAAAGCTGGATTAGATGCAAAGAAAATGTTGGTTGAATATTATCTTAAATTTTCATCATCAGTTGCGAATATGATTTTTGCATTGTTAGGCGTAGTGTTTATATTGACGTTTATTCGTTCATCACGAGATGTATGGGGAATCATAGCTTCTATCGCAACAGCACTGCTCAGCATATCTGTTTTCTTTTTTCTTTCAGCTTACGCTAGAGCATTGGGTATAGGTGGCCACATAGACCCAATGGTGGCTGCTTGGTTTCCTTCTGTGACCTTTTTAATTGTGTTAATTGTTCTTTGGCTTGTGAGAAGACGCTCATATTAAGAAAATATATTGGATATATATAATTAACAATTCGTTCAATAAATGTTATTATTGACTTGTAGAAGCTCGACCATGTTGGTGATACTTTATAAGAGATGAGCCAACTTTAAAAAACCGGGAGCTGTGTTCAATTTGGACTGCGGTTCATTTTGGCCAGTTTTAGAACAGATCTTTGATCTGACCCAATCTGAATTGTTCTGGTTCAGAGATTATTAAGTACACGGCATGGTGGGGCGTTTACATAAAAAAAATATCCTTGAAAGAAAAGATTTAGATTTATGAGTATAAAAGTTTTAATAGGCACACAATGGGGAGATGAAGGTAAAGGAAAGATTACCGATCTTCTAGCAGAAAAAAGTGATGTAGTTTTTAGATATCAAGGCGGCAATAATGCTGGACATACCTTGGTTGTAAATGGTGAAACATTCAAGTTGCACCTTATCCCATCTGGAGTTTTATATAAAGATGTTATCTGTGTAATAGGTAATGGAGTAGTGATAGACCCTGAAGTTCTTTTGCAAGAAATGGATGGTCTGAAAAAGAGAGGAATCTCTGTAGCTAATCTAAAGATTAGTAGTAATGCACATGTAATTCTTCCTTTTCATAGAATGCTTGATAGAAAGCAAGAAGATGCTCGTAGTGATGATGATAAGATAGGAACAACTTCCAGAGGAATTGGTCCTGCATATACAGATAAAATTTCTAGAACAGGTATCAGGATAGCTGATATTTTAAATGAAAAAGCTTTAACTAGCAGAATTAAACAAAAGAATTGGGGCGAAGTTTTAGGTGTTACTGAGCAGCAAATAGCTGGTGCGGTAAAAGACGTGTTAGTGTTTGGCGATAAGTTAAAACCATTTGTCGTAGATTCTGTGTCCTTCGTTCACAAGTTAAGAAAAGAAGGTAAAGAGATTTTTCTTGAGGGTGCTCAGGGTACAATGCTTGATGTAGATTTCGGAACATATCCATTTGTTACTAGTTCAAACCCTACAGCGGGGGGAGCATGTACTGGAAGTGGAATTGGCCCAACAATGATCGATGATGTTATTGGTGTTGTGAAAGCATATACAACTAGAGTTGGTGAAGGTCCTTTCCCAACAGAACTAAATGATGAAGTAGGTAATTTCTTAGCTACTAATGGTCATGAGGTTGGAACTACTACAGGTAGAGCTAGACGTTGTGGATGGTTGGACTTAGTGGTTTTACGCTATGCAGCTAATGTAAACAGCTTAACAAGTATCGCTCTTACTAAGAGTGATGTTCTTTCAGGTTTGAAAGAATTAAAAGTTTGTGTAGCTTATGAAATTGATGGAAAAAAAGTAAAAGATTTCCCTTGTGATAGAGAAATGTTAGAAAAAGCTAAGCCAGTATACAAAACTTATCCTGGATGGGATGAAGATATTACTGGATGTACTAAATTTGATGAGCTGCCAGTAAACGCCAGGAAGTATATAAAGGCTATTGAAAAAGAACTAGAAGTTCCAATAGATATAGTATCTGTCGGTAGTGGCAGGATGCAAACAATCATCCGATGAAAGAAAAAATTGTACTAGCTTATAGTGGAGGATTAGATACCTCTGTTATTATTCCTTGGTTAAAAGAAACATATGATTATGAAGTAATTGCTTTTGCTGCTGATGTAGGACAGGGGGCTGTCGAGCTTGATGGTCTTAGAGAAAAGGCAATAAAGAGTGGCGCTTCAAAATGCTATATTGAAGATCTTAGAGAAGAGTTCGCAAATGAATATATTCTTCCAACATTACAAGCAAGATCAGTATACGAAGGTAAATATTTATTAGGAACATCGTTTGCAAGGCCTCTTATTGCTAAGAAGCAGGTAGAGATTGCAAGAAAAGAAAATGCAACAGCTGTTTCTCATGGAGCTACTGGTAAAGGCAATGACCAAGTAAGATTTGAGCTTACATTTATGGCATTAGCACCAGACTTAAAGATAGTTGCACCTTGGAAAGATCCAAAGTGGACACTTAAGAGCAGAGAAGATTGTATTGAGTATGCAAATGAAAGAAATATTCCATTACCAGTTACAAAGAAAAAAATATATTCTAGAGATAGAAACCTTTGGCATATAAGCCATGAGGGTGCTGAGCTAGAAGATCCAGCTAATGAGCCAGATCAGGAAAATTTATTTATGCTATCTACTCCAGTAGAACAAGCGCCAGATAAAGCAGAATATATAGAATTAGAATATGAAAAAGGTGTGCCGATTAAACTCAATGGCAAAGCTATGAAGTTTTATGAAATCATTGAAGAACTAAATATAATAGGCGGTAAACACGCAATTGGTCAGATAGATATTACTGAAAATAGATTAGTAGGGATGAAGTCTAGAGGCGTTTATGAAACACCAGGTGGAACAATTCTATATTACGGACAACACGCATTAGAAACATTAGTTTTAGATAAAGATACATTTCATTATAAAGAGCATATCGGTCTTAAGTATGCTGAATTAGTTTATGATGGTATGTGGTTTACAACTCTTAGAGAATCATTAGATGCTTTTATTGCTGTTACTCAAAAGCATATGACTGGAAGAGTAAAAATAAAGTTATATAAAGGGAATCTTATACTTGCTGCTGTAGAATCTCCTAATACGCTGTATAGCGAAGAAGTTGCAACTTTTGGTGAAAGTGATATGTATGACCATAAAGATGCTACTGGTTTTATTAGGTTGTTAGGGCTTCCGTTAAAGACAAAATTCTTGTTAAGAGGAACTGAATACTAAAACAAAAAAGGAGATTATTGTGAGTGATAAACTCTGGGGCGGTAGATTTACAGAAGGTACGAATATAGATGTTGAACTTTTCACGTCTTCATTAGTCGATGATATCCATTTATTCAAAGCAGACATATTAGCTTCAACAGCTCATCTTCATCAATTAAGAGAGCAGGGAATTGTTACACATGATGAATCTTATAAATTAGAAAATACATTAAAACAATTATGGAAAGATTACGAAAATGGTAATTTTCTTCCAGATAGCAAATTTGAAGATATACATATGAATATAGAGAATTATCTTATAGAAAAACTAGGAGATATTGGTAAGAAAATCCATACAGGTAGAAGTAGAAATGACCAAGTTGTCACTGCATTTAAGCTGACAATATTAGACAGAGTAGATTCAACAATGGTCATGCTAAAAGATCTTTTAGCAACTTTTATAAATTTAGCAGAAAATTCTATGGATGTAATAATTCCTGGTTATACACATTTACAGAAAGCTCAACCAATATGTGCGAGTTTGTATTTTATGGCTTACTTTGAAATGTTTAATAGAGATTATGAAAAGTTGAAGTTTTTTAAGAAATTTTTAAGAGAAGTTCCTCTTGGTGCTGGAGCTTTAGCTGGACAACCTTTTGGTCTTGATAGATTTAAGATTGCAGAAGAGTTAAATATGTCTCAGCCAACAGCTAATTCATTAGATAGCGTAGCAGACAGAGATTATGTATTGGATGTTTTATACGTATTCAATTCAATTATGTTGCATTTTTCTCGTCTAAGTGAAGATATGATTATATGGTCTTCAGAGGAGTTTGGATTTGTAACACTTAGCGATGCTTATACTACTGGATCGTCTATTATGCCTCAGAAAAAGAATCCTGATGTATATGAGTTAACCAGAGGTAAAACCGGGAGAGTAGTTGGTTCGTTTATTGGCATGATTACAACACTTAAGTCACTTCCAATGGGTTATAACAGAGACTTGCAGGAAGATAAGCATTTATTTTTTGAAGCAGCTGATACTGTTGAGCAAGTTCTTAAGGTGAACATTGGGTCATTAAAAACATTAAAATTAAATAAAGAGCATTTAGCAGCTGAGGTTAATAAAGGATATTTGTTAGCAACTGATATAGCTGATTATCTAGTGAAGAAGGGTATGCCGTTTAGAGAAGCTCATTCTGTAGTAGGAAAGATAGTTAGATATTGTGAAGATAACCATAAAGGTTTGGTTGAGCTTAATGTCGAAGAAATTAAAGATTTCTCTGAAATGATAGGAGATGACCTTAAAGTGTATCTGAGTGTGCAGAATAGTGTGGACTCTAGAGATAGTTACGGGGGAACAGCTAGAAAGAGTATAGAAACTCAGATAGAGAATGCTAGACTTAAATTAGTTTAAACAAAGGGGAATAATATGCAAAATACTTTAGTTTTAATAAAACCTGATTCTGTGAAGCGTAGAATAGCTGGAAACATTCTTGATGTTTTTGAAAGCCACACAGAGATAGAGATCAAACAAATGAAGTTAATGACATTAACAAAAGAAAAGGCTTATGAGCATTATGGAGAGCATGATGGTAAACCTTTTTTTGAAGATTTAATGCAATTTATTACTTCTGGTCCATTATATGCATTAGAGATTATTGGATCGAATGCAATTGCGGACGTTAGAACATTATGTGGCGCAACGAATCCAGCTAATGCTGCTCCTGGAACTATTAGATCAAGATATGCAACTGTTACAGAGAGAAATGTAGTTCATTCTTCTGATTCTCCTGAAAATGCGGCAAGAGAAATAAAAGTATTCTTCGGATAGTATTTTAGTCGTTTTATAATTAAATGTTTTGCACGTAATGTGCGTAAGATTATTTTTATAAATTTTTAGTGAAATATTATTGTTGTCTTTGCGATATATTAATATGAGCAATCAATCACAACATTTATTGCATAGGAAAATTATTGCTTTAGACTTTTCTCATTTTGGTGGGAAAAGTTCTGATTTAGCAATACATGGCGAATCTTTTTATCAAGCAGGATTTAGGCATCTTGAGATAACGGCAAAAGTAGATGTGTCACATTTTTTTCGTTTCATGATGAAGAATAAATTAACGAAAGATAGTACCGTGAAGTCTATTGATTGGTTAAAAAGATCATTATCAATAAGTGTGAAAAATATGCATATTTATAAGAACATGATTATTGGACAACCATATTATGTAAGATCTTCAGCTCTTGGAGAAAGTGGAGGGTCTGGTATTTATGAGTCTATGATTTATCTTCCAACAGGTGACAAAAAACAGGATTTAAATAGACTTTGGAAAGTTCAGAAACGTATTTATGCAAGTGAATTTAGTGCTAAAGCGAAAGCTTATAGAGAAAAGCATCATACAAAATTTGGGATGTCATTACTTATTACTCCTGTTGTTGGGGAACTCGATGGATCTGATTTTAGTCCAGCTTATGCTGGAGAGGGATATACTAGTTATGACGGACATCCCAAAGTATTTATTACAAGAGGTATTCGAAACGAAGCAGAAATAATGTGTTTAGAATTAATTGATGACAAAATTCAAATATCGCATGAGGAAAAAGCTGATGGTAAGTGGGTTGTAAGTTATAGTTTTTTAAATGATGAAAGTTATCTGAGCCGTTCTTTCTCAATTTTTAGCCATGTATCGAGTAGTTCTAATAAAAAAGAAAATATAAAAGAACAAGTAATAGAAAAAGGGATAGTGCTTTTAAATATGATAAAAGATATTAAAGGTTCTTTTTATTTTGAATTTGCAATGCAGGAGGAAATATCAAATCCTATTTTAGTGCAGGTGAATCCGTTCATTGATAATATTAATAAATCCGATATAAAACCATTACCGGAACAGTATAAATCAATATTTAAAGGATTAGATATTGTTAATCATGGACAGAAATTTGGAAAGGGGATTGTTTATATAGACCAGGCAACTAAGGCTGGGGCTTTAGCACAAATACAAATTAATTCTTTATATCATGATTATTTATTAATAGTAAAACCTGATTCATTAACACGGGCATTAGGTGTTCCCCCTATAGGTTATTCGCATTATTGTAATACACAGGCATTAATAGAGTTACAACAATTTATGATATTGGACTATGAGCCTATTGACCATGGATCTTTTCGAGGGAGTAAGCATTTTGACCAATTATGTCGACGAGAAGATATTTTTTTTCTTGGTGTAGAGGATTTTGAAAAGGATTGGGATAAACATCTTCCTAAAGGAGAAAAAATTACTGATGGAATGTGGTTTTGGCCAGACATTGAATTTGTAGTTTCAAATCATAAAAATCATGGTGAGCTTTTTATTAAATCAGTATAAAATCGATATATGTTTGATGTTTCTGTTGAAAATATAAATGTAGTTAATTCTTCTGATTTAATTGGAAATGCGGCAAGAGAAATAAAAGTATTTTTCGGATAGAGAAGTTGCCAAACTAATAAGTTTTATCTATAATTGGTTTGTAATAATATTGCCCCATAGTGTAATGGTAGCACGACAGATTCTGATTCTGTTTGTCGAGGTTCAAGTCCTTGTGGGGCAGCCACACTGCGTGATTTGTAAACAAATCTGCTTCATGTGGTAAACCATTCAGTAATCTAACTCATCTCCGAATTAAATCCGTCATAGTTTTTTTTATGCTCTAATTTAACAGACATTTTCCCATCACTTATTTTACTTGCGTAATCAGTGATTTCTTTTCCCAATTGACCTTCAGTATCAAGATTAGCAAAATGACCTATATCAAAGAATAATTCGACGTTAGAGTAGTTTTCGTCAGAATGCAACATGCTCTTTCCTAGATCATACATAGACTTAATATATTCTTTAACTAATGTAGTTATTTCTTCATTTGTTTGCCCAAAAGGTTGTGGGTTTATATCTCCAGAAAACATTCTTAATAAATAGCCGTCTCCAGGTTTCGCTATTTTATGGACGAATCCTCTACTTGTAATAAAGTGCTTAAGCCCTTCCGGTGATTTTGTAATCTTAATAGTAGATTGATCAAATTTATTGTTAATAGAAGAAGGTTTGTCTGGTTTATTTTCGGATATCTTTTCAGTATGCGTATTATCTATATCGATAAAAGCTGCCTCAGTAAAATTATTTTCATTCATTACATATGAAACTCCAGTATCTTCTATTTTAATAGAACGAAAGTTAGGGGCATTCAAGTTTAAATTTGGGTTGCCCAGAAAAAATCCTCGAAATTGTCCAAAACATTCTGCTGGATATATTAGTTTAATATTCAAATCTTTGTGTAATCTAGTCATCTCTAGTGCTTTCATTAAATAATTTGTATGATCATTATGAAAATGAGTTTGTAAAAAGACTATTTCCTTTGTTGTACCTTCTGCAATTAATTTTTGTAGCAAAATAGGTGTTGCTGGATTACCACTATCAACAACATATGCTGTGTTATTCACTTGATAAATGTGAGTTGTTTCATCAGAGCTAATCCAAAAAACCTTATTTCCATGTGCAATTTGTTCAATTTCTCCATTTGAAAATACCACTTCTCTTTGAGAAGGATTGTCGTCAAAGATAATTTTTTCATTCATGAAGTTTAATACTTTATTATGCATATCTCTTATGCTCTCTCGTTCTTGATGTGATGTTGTTATTGAAAGCAGTTGGTCTCTTCGGCCTTCAAGATAATTTCTTAAATATGGAGCCATATCCTTGTCTGTATGAATGCGTATCCCAACATTAGATTTAAATATTCCAAATGCCTTGCTAACATTGCTATCGCTGCTTTCATTTGCTGTTTGCAATAGCGCACATTCATCATTAACAGAATTTAGGATAGCGTCAAAAATTGGATATATAGCTTCTTTTGTTTGTAAATGTATCTCCATTTTACGTTCTACACCTTCAGCAAGTTTGGATCCTGCCCAATAATCAGGGGATAGCCCTGGAGGACATGCAATATACATTGTTAGAAATTGTAAATTAGTTGCATGATTAACTCTCAATACAATTCTGTTACACTTGCTAATATTTGTTTCATTTTCCTTTGCTAATTTAGATCAATGTTGCATGAAAGACTTCCCTCCAGCTAATCCATCTGAAGAAAGCAGGTCTATCTCTAGAGTGTCTTTACCAATGCGAAAATTTATATGTTCTCCACGTATTATTTTATTACTTGTAGTATCAATATTTGTTTTTAGTGCTACTAATTTATATAACATTAGAGTTCCTCATTTATATATGTTTTTTAATATGTTTATAAAATATCGAACAAAAACATTTTTTATTGCATTAATCTTGCTTAATTGGATGTTTTATTTCTATTCATATAGCCTGTCCAGCCACATTAATTATGATATAATCATCCCATGGCACAAATAATAAACTTAACAATAGCAAGAAACATGTACGATATGTGGGATAAGCTAGGCACATTAAATCCATATCAGTCTGAGTTTCGTCATATTTTAGACCAGCTAGTTTTATTGCCAGAATTTTCTATCTTTTTTAAAGAAACTTTAATAAACGAATTAACTATGGAGAATGTAGACTTAGTTTGTCATATTATTGAGAAATATTATAATGATTATGCAAACTTACTTGATGACAAGAACCATATGCTCTATATAAAGCGAAGAATCGGCAATTGCTTGGCCTTAATTAGAGGAAAAGAGGCCGAAGAGTATATGTATGCGTTTCCTGAGATAAAACTCAATGACAACGATCCTCGTGCGTCTTTCCTTTTACAGGTTTTAGACTTTGTGGATTTCATGCAACCAGACCACCAGACAATAGAAGAATTGCTTAATACTCCATTCTTTCAATATGAACAAATGGTTCAATACATTTCATACTTTCCACAGGAGAAAATACCATTACTTTTAGAGAAGCTTTCTTATGTTGATAAACAAAATTATGTATTAATGACTATTAAGCCAATTGGTAATTTTAAAAACACACATTCACTAGATGCTTTAGAGAATTTAGAGAAATATTATAGAGACTACGATGAAGAAGTCTTACCTATAATTTATAAGACTATGCAAAAGTTAGTTTTCAACCAACCAGCAATAGTTTAAACCCTCTCCCTAGCCCTCTCCCAAGAGAGGGGATATTATCCTAAATATATTTTTCTTATTCTTTCCCCTGGAGGAAAGGCAGATAGGGGGTAATCAACCAGTTTATATCCATGTTTAAGTATGCCTATATATAGGCACAAGAACTTTGTGGGGAAGAGGGGTTTATGAATATCATTAGAAAAAGACTATATATAGTATATGGGTTGTTAATCCTGTCTTTTTTATTTGCAAAAGATTATGAGAAAGTGTTACAGAATAGTTGGAATCATTATAAGGATCAAAAGATAGCTATTAATGGACGACCTTTAGCTGATACAGATTATCGTGATCTTAGTAAAGGTAGTTATGGTAAAGAGCTAAGCTTTTCTGAAACGATATCCTATGTTTTATATCGATCAGTACTTATAGATGATAGAGAGACTTTTGATAAAGTTTGGACTTGGTCATATTTCAATATGATGAGAAAGAATGTTCCAAGAGTTTTTAATTGGGCAGAGAGCCGTTGGGACAAAATGCCTAATAGTAAGAAAGATAATCTTTTTTGCTGGAGATTCACCCCGAATATAAAGAATACAAATATTGGTGGAATAGTTTATGTTCCAGATAGTTCTCAAGCAATCCATGGTTGGAGAGATGGTGCAGAAGTAGCTCCAGATGGAGATGAGCTAATTGCTGGTGCACTTATTATGGCTCACAATCGTTGGGGTAGCGGTGAAAATGAATTTGCTTATGAAGAGATTGCTAAAGATATTGTAAATGATATTTGGAGCAAATGTGTTTATAAATCCGGCAGTGATATATTAGAAGACTTCCAGAACCCTGCATCATTAGACAAATGGTTTGAGTATCATGGTGGAGGAATGTTGATGAAACAACTAGAGAAAGAAGGCGATAATTCGTTTCTTAGCGTAGACACTTTCAATACTGATTATTACGGTATTGGTAAGTATTTTGGAAATATGGATATGACTAAGGTTAAAGGCTTATCATTTGAAACAAAATGGAACCATGGAGTGAAGCTGGTTTTAGAAGATGTGAAGGGTAACAAAGTAACGTATAAGAAGAATTATCCATATAGAGATGAGTTTTTTACTGTAGATGTGTATTTCGATCAGAGAGCTCATGAATATTTTGATTGGAGCTCAGTGAAATCTATAATGGTTCAACCAATAGATGACTATTTTGCAATGGATAATGTTAAATTGAAACAAGATTTAGTTAATGTTTCGCAGAAATATCATTTGTTATCAAACGCTAAAGGAGATCCTTGGATTAATGTGTCTTACTATATGCCGTTTTTATATGAAGCTTTTGCTATTATAGATCCACATCATGATTGGAAGCAGTTGGCGATTGATGCTTTAGATAATATTAAAGATAGTAAGTATATAACACTTACTAACCATAAGGGGCAGGAGTTTGTGGGTGATGGCTCTTTAGTTCCAGATTGGTGCATGTTAGATACTAATGGGAAATTAGTGGATTTACCATGGGCACAGGATGGTGTTATAGATGATTATTTATGTGGATGGGATGCCTTTAGAACTTGGTTCTTTCTGGCAATGACAAAAGAAGTTGTTGGTAGCTCAAAAGCAGGAGAGCTGCTTAGGGATAAGACTTATGATTTTTACAAAGGTAAGTTTAATGACACTAATCAGTTGTTGGGGGGTTACTCAATAGATGGTAATAATTCAGAGCAAAGAGGTTTGCAATATGAATATTCTTCTGCCTATGGAGTATATTTATCTCTTTTTTCATCAATGGGTGATGCTGATATGGAAAAATCAATGCTTGAAAAACTCAATTCCACATACCGAATGGCAGGTTATTGGGGAGATAATTCAAAAGATTATTATAAACAGAACTGGGCATGGTTTGGTTTGGAGTTTTATTTGCACAGAGGTAGAAATGTTGCAGAATATTTGGGTATAATGAAATAGAAGATTAAAAATAAGGGGGATATGGATGCTGAATTTGCCAGATTTAAGTAAGGGAAAACTAGAAGATGAAGCTATTTTTGATGTAGATGCGTTGCCAGATATGGGCGAAGAGGCTGAGAGAGATTTTCTTGATATACTTCAAGAAAGAAAGAAGCTAGAGGAAGTTAGGAAGAAGCACGAGCTTCCACTCCCTAAAGATGAGTCAGAGTTTAAAGATGCTTATTATAAACAGGATACCGGAAAGCTAACGCTTCAGTTTAAACTTTCAAAAGCCGATTTGCAGAATATGGCACAGGTTACATATGGTTTGTTTTCTACAGATGTTAATAGTGGTGAATATGAGTTTGAGATAGCTGATACAGAAGAAGAGAATGTTAAAGAGCTATATTATTACGATGAGTTTTCTGGCGAGATAGTTGATGGTAAAGTAAAAATATATAAAAGATATTTTTTTACTGCCATTGTTAGAAGCTTAGTAAAACAAGAAATATTAATGGAAACATCTCAGAATAAATTTTCAATTAATCCTGTTTTTTTTATAAAGCTACAAGTGCATAGTGCCTCTGTTGCAGCGGCTATTAGTCACAAAGGGTTTCCTGTTGCAGATATGAAAGAGTTTGAAAAGATGAGACAACTTGAAGAAGATATTAAAGCTCCAGACAAGAAGGAGAATATAGCTAAAGAAGATGATAAAGCATCAGCGAAGGATTTATTTTAATATATCAGAAAAAATTCATGCATGGGTTTTAGGATAGTTAGCGATATTTATAGTGAGGAACATTTAAAAGGCGAATAAATAAAAGGGGGAATGAGAAATGGCAGGAATAGTAGAAAATTCAGGATACGATTATGGTGCGGTAACAACAGGGACAGCAGCGGAAATAGAGATTAATTTAGAGACAGATGTTTTAAATGGAGTAAATATTGAGAACTTCGCAGCAACTAGTGAAGGATGGGAATTTAGCATAGATGATAAAAACTTCACACTTAGTACAGATGGTGTTATTCAGATGCAGGGTGATGATGGTGTTTATATAGATGTAGGTGATGATATAACACCCGGAGAGGCAACTGCTTTTAATAACTTACTATTAGCTTCAGACGGTGGTACACCATCTATTTCAACTAATGGTAGAACGCAAGTTTCAACATTTAGACCAACTAGTTTATTTCAAAAGATGCTTTATTCTATTTCAAACCAAATGAATGAAATGTTTTTAGATATATTGGCTATGTCTACAGTACTTGCTAATGGTTCTGGTCTTAGAGGTATCTTATTATTAGCAGAAAAAGGCATTACTATTGATGGTACGGCTGTTTCAAATATTGTATTAGATAACGGTCAACCTATTGGTCCTTTAACAACTTTGGGTGAAATGATTGAAAAAGGTATGGTAGTTGCTGCTATCACTGATGCTGATGGTGCTGCTGTTGAAGGAGATGTTGATAGTATTTTAGTTTATCAGCCAGGTAGTGATGTTCCTATAGCCTTAGACCTTAGTGATGTAGAAGGATTGGAGTTTGTTGTATCTCCTCCTGCTGATTCTGCAGATTGTATTGATGTTAAGCTGACAGATCATGAGTCTATTTTGGAATCACCAGGTACATTGTTTTTAATTCAACAGTTGCTGCAACAGATGAAAGATTCTATGCAAGCGATCGGGGCTGTTGGTAAAGTTGGTGGAGATGTTAGAACTACTGCTGTTCAGAGTTTCGTTAGAGACATGAATGGATAGGTTAGTTAGCTAGTTCATTAGTTTAATTGTTTATTAGTTATCCCCCTCCTGTTGGAGGGGGATTTTTGCGTTTATTATTTCGGGAACTTTTCTCTAGATAGATTGTCTTAATGGTAGATGTTTAGTGTAATTGGATATAGGGAAAGAATAAAACAGTAAAGGGGGAGAATGCATGACGGATTATTATCCTGGTCTCAATGAACCAGTAAAACCACTAAAAATACCGATGACAGAACATCAGTATTATGATGAGCATGCGCCTGCCTTTAGACGTGATGATCCTACTGAGGCTGGACAGCTTTGGCTGGATACTAAAATAAATTTTCTAAATGAAGTAATGAAGTTCTTACCTAGAGCAACTACAAATACATTAATTCAACAAACATATGGTGAAAAGGGAATCGACAAACAATCAAACAGTAATGATATAGCAGAATCTGTATATAACAAGACAGTATTTGAAGATAAAGATATTGGTCTTTGGAAAGGTAATCAGTCCCAAATTATGGACCAATTGTTCACTGATACTAATAGTAAGATCCAAATGGGGGATAGTAGTACAATTATTGATATTTCTCGTTTTGCAGGTCTATTGGGTATCCCTTTTGATGGAGAGCTCTCTCTAGGTAAATATAATGTTATTGATGAAAAGGAAAATGTAAGAGAAGTAGTTTTTATGGAAGATGTAGATGAAGATGGTGAGAGACTTGGCACCTATTATATCGAATATGAAGATAGAAAAGGCGGCAAGAAAAAATTTGATATTACAGATAAAAATAACAATTATTTAGTTCCAATACTCAAGGATCTTAAGGGTGATGATTATGCTAAAAATTTCAGAGAAGGTGTGAATTTTCATGCAACTATAGTTGATATGCAACATACTAACGCTTCTTATGATAATACTAGTAAGCAATTTACAGTAGATGCTAATGGTGATGGGATTGCAGATGGAGGGCAAGATACAGATAATGATGGTGTTGCAGATACTGACCTTGATACTCTTTCAAATACTGCATTAGATACCAGTTTATATCAAAACGAGTATTTGCAGGAACTAGGTGTCTACAAACCAGTTCTTGATTATAGCGATGTTTTTTCGGATTTTATGTCTGGTGGTTTGTTCAAAAAAGATGCTATTGATGCTAAATATTACGATTTTA